>ERZ779797.1075-NODE-1075-length-9779-cov-3.053270_pt1 | contig 9779 bp, 10 predicted proteins | sample MGYA00511886_ERZ779797 | MGnify/ENA primary metagenome ERZ779797 (study PRJEB29588, sample SAMEA2155055) | human gut metagenome | biome: human gut; feature: human-associated habitat; material: faeces | place: Denmark | collected 2008/2010 ... | reverse complement strand
GCTCCTGCTGTTTATGTGGAAACAGATGGGAGTATGTGTTAAGTGTTGTGGATACTTTCTCGTGTCCGAGCTTGTCTGCTAACATCAGCGCATCACAGCCCTGATTAATAAGTAAGCTGGCGTGCGAATGCCTGATATCATGAATTCGTATCTTCTTTGCACCTGTGATTTTGCAGCCCCTTATCATCTCGTGTGAGAGATATGATTTTGTTACCGGGAACAGCCTTTCATCTGCGTCAAGCATATACCTTGACTGGATATAGTCTGATAGCTCCTGGCAGAGAAAATCCGGAATTGGAATCGTTCGCTTACTTTTTCTTGTCTTAGGTGATGTAAATACATCTTTTCCGCCTATCCGCTGATATGTTCTGTTGATGGATATTAGCTTGTTATCAATGTCAATATCAGCAGGTGAGAGAGCAAGCAATTCACCTTCTCGCATACCAGTCCAGTACAGGACTTCAAAGCAGATATACGATAGCGGCTTGTCTTTTACGCCCTCACGGAAAACAATATATTCATTATAAGTCCAGTAATCCATTTCCTCAGCTTTCGCTTTTCCAATGGTGCCTGCCTTGCCGCAGGGATTGGTGTTGAGATCATAGAATCGCTTGGCGTAATTGATGATGCTGTTAAGCTCCGTGTTAATCTTTTTCAGATAGGTCTGGGAGTAATTATTCGGCGAACTCATAAGCTTCGCCTGCCATCTTCGTACATCAGAGGCTTTGATTTCATTTATCGGCTTGCTACCGAAGAATGGAAGAATATGCGTCTGTAGTACTGCCTTTTTTGTCAGAAGAGTTGACTGCTTAAGTCTTGCAGCCATATCCTCCATATAAATTTCATAAAGGTTTTGAAATGTCATGTCAGGATTGGCAGACTGCTGTTCCAGAAAGTCCCTTTCAAATCCTAAGGCTTCCTTTTTGGTGGCAAAGCCTCTTTTCCACTTCTGTTTTTTGATTCCCTGCCAGTTCGTATAATAGAACTTGGCGAACCATTTACCAGTTTTTTCATCTTTGTAAGCTGGCATAAATATCATCTCCTTTTTGTAAAATTGTTGTGCAATCATCAAAAGGCTATGATATAATCTACTTGTTCAGGGTGATTATAAAGCCTTCGGGTCAATCACTTACATAGCTTCGGTTATTCCTTTTGCGAGAAGGAGTGTGCCGGAGCTTTTTCTTTACTAAAGGTGTAAGCCTGCAATTATTCAGTTTTTGAATCGGCTTCATTATCCAGTCTGGAATCCTTATAATATGCCAACATATCTGATTTCCATGAATCAAACTTTTCTTTTGAAATTTTTCCTGTCTGAAGCATATTCTTCTTTGTTATCCAGTTTTCCATAAAGAGACAGAAGTCTGCATCATATTTTCCATTGCCTTTGCCATTAACCTTAATCCCGGCAGTCCATTCAGGACTTTCAGGAGGTTTGGTGTTGGTCAGCTCAAATGAAAAGTCAGTAAGTTCAGTTATGGCAAACAGAGCGTTGATAACATCTGACATAGTGTGGAATTCATATGCCGGATATTTAGTGGTCGTATTATCTTTGGGAATATTATTATCTTCTGGAGATAAAAGTTCCTGCCATGGAACATTTAATTCATTAGCAATCTGTTTTAAAACATCTATCTTCATTAGTATTTCACCAGACTCATATTTCTGGATAGTGCGTTCTGATTTACCAAGATGCTGTGCAAACTCTTTTTGAGTAATCTTCTGTGCTCTGCGCTGTTTCTGTATTGCCTTCCCGATTTCTTCTGGAGAAGACATAGTGATTTTAATGGAATGAGAATTAGTCATTCTGTCCACCTTCCTTTATATGAAATAGTCCGTTGTAAAGATGCGTATAAGATTGATAATAAATGAAATACGTATCAGTAAGTGACTTATTTATGATTGTAAGATTACTTTATCATAAGTAAAAACGAATTGCAAGTGCGTAATTGCAAAAAGCTCTATTGACAAATTTTGAAAAGAATATTAAGATAAACACGAATTAGAAATGCGGATTAAATAAAGAACAGGATAGTGACTTTGTGAAAAAACGTATTTAAAATAACAATTTATGAAAGGAGGAGCTGCATGAAGGGTGTAAAGGAAGCATTCATAGATGCAGGTGAGATAAGCCAGATGCTTGGTATCGGGATGACAAAGGCATATGCAATTATAAAGGAATATAATGCAGAGCTTGAAGCAAAAGGTTATTTCACCATGCGGGGCAAATGTCCAAGGAAGTACTTTGAACAGAAAATCTATGGTTACGAAGATTATTACAATCCAGATTATGAGCCGCAGCGTAACCGGAGCAAGGTTGCAGAAGAAATGGATTATGAAGCGGCAGGTGGGGATTCTGTGATAAGTGAACAGGATGAAGTGGATACACAGCCTAAAACAAATGGATTGCCGGAAGATGGTGCTGAGATAGCAGAAAATGTAATATCGGATGCGGATGTAATAGTGAAAGAGACAAATGAATAGGTGAATCCAGTGAGTGGGGGCAAAAAGCGCCCCCAAAACGTGAAAATGGGGGCAAAAAGCGCCCCCAAAACCACAAAGTGGGGGCAGAAAGCGCCCCCGCACAAATCAGAGCTGAAAAAAGTGTGGGGGCAAAAAGTGCCGTCAAAATGCAAAAGTGGGGGCAAAAAGCGCCGTCAAAACAGCAAAGTGACGGCAAAAAGCGCCACCACTCAGATAAGCGAGAAAAAAGCCATGGTGGCGGAAAGTGCCATCAAAATGGAAAAGTGGTGGCGGAAAACGCCACTAAAACAGCAAAGTGATGGCAAAAAGCGCCACCATATCAGTAATTGTGGTGGAATATTAACCACCACATATCATATACAGGGTGCAGGTGCTCCTGCCAAGACGAAAAATTATGTAAACGCTGATGCGTTTATATTTTTTCGGGAAAAGGTCCGACCTTTTCCGCATCTTGCAAAACCTATAAGCAGAACTTTTAGAAAGGATGAAAAAAGCAATGGTACAGATAAAAAGAGATTGGTTTGATACAGCATTAGAAAACTACGAAAGGGGAGAACTGTATGGCAGATGGAAAGAGAAGATACAAGTCTGACAGGAAAGATTATAAGATATCTGTGAAGCTGTCAGAGAAAGATATGGATATTCTGAAAGCAGCACTTAAACGAACAGGAATGACAGCAAGTGCATATATAAGAGAATTGATCCGGACAGGCGGCAACATTGATACAAGTTATCCAGAGGACAGGGCAAGAGTAATCCGTGTTATTGCCGGTATTGCAAATAATATTAATCAGGCAGTAAAGCTTGGCAATTCACAGGGAAAGTTATATTACAGCGATATTGATAAACTGCAGAGCAGTCTGGATGATGTAAAGAAAACATTTTGGGAGGTGCTGGAAATATGGCGATTACAAAGATCCTGAATATCATGGAATCGGAAGGCAGAAATCCGGCATCGCACCTGAAGAATGCTTTGGAATATATTCAGAATCCGGATAAGACAGAAGAATGTGTACTGGTGGGCGGTATTAACTGCCTGCCGGATACGGCATTTGAGCAGATGGAGGAGACGAAGAATATATTTCATAAGACAGGTAAAAGGCAGGGCTATCATGTGATCATATCATTTTCACCGGAGGAAAAAGTAACATCAGAGCAGGCAATGTATGTTCTGGAGCACTTTGCGAAGGATGTGCTTGGTGATGATTATGAGGCTGTGTATGCGGTTCATACTGACAGGGAGCATATGCATGGACATCTTATCTGGAACAGTGTCAGCATGACAACCGGCAAGAAATACAATTCACCGAAAAGCAACTGGAAGAATCATCTCCAGCCTATTACAAATAAATATTGTGATGAACTTGGACTTTCCATAATGCCGGCAGAGTACAGCAAGAATCCCAAAAATATCAGCAGGGACAAGTGGGAAAAGGAAATGTCAATGAAAGAGATAATTCTAAGGGATGCCAAGATGTGTGCATATGCAGCCGGGAATGTGGAGCATTTTAAATATCTGATGAAAAGACTTGGATATGTATTTAAGAAAGACGCATGGATGGAGGTGCAGGCACCGGGATTTCGGTATTATCATAAACTGGCAAAGCTGGACGAGATGTTTTCAGAAGATATGCTAAGGCATCATGTGGATATGCCCTGGATGGTAAAGCCTTACTTTTATTCGTCGGATATCAGGGGATTGCACAGGGCGAAGCTGTCATCATTCCAGAAGAAGTTTTATGCAAAGCTATACAGATTAAGGATTGTAGAGCAGAAGCGTTTTGCAGTCGGTGGAGCAAAGTATACAGAGGATTTGAAGCGGTTTCATCAGTTACAGGACGAATATCTGCTGATTGTAAATAATGACATCAAAAGTGTTGTGGATCTTGTGGATTTCATAAATGAGCAGGAAGAAAAGATTCAGCAGATTGAGGACAGACAGCATGAGATATACAGAGAAAGCTCTAGTCGGAAACGCAGTATAAAGAATGAAGAGCAGTACCGGGAATATCAGATATGGCACATGGAAGTGCAGGAAGAACTGGATGAGCTTAAGCAGGTGAAGAGAAATGTTAAGAGGCAGATACAGCTTGCTGATGACATTATAAAAGAAGATTTGTATACGGCTTATTATGCGGTGTCGGGGAAAGAAGAAATTATTGCTGACAGGGATGTTGAGATACCGGGGATGGAAGAAAAGACTGCGGTTGAGGAAGTGGCGGCAGTAGTTGTTGAGCCAGAGACAAATATTGAGGTAATGAATTCTAACAATAATCAGAAAGGCAGACAAAAAGAGCAAATTGAAAGTGTGAGAAAACAAGAGACTGATTTAGATGGTATAGGAATACCAGAGATTCTTAATTTGCCTGATGTGAATGTGACAAGAGTTGGCGAAAGTATGACTGATATAACAGATAAAAATGAATTTGTGGGAACTAGAGAAACTGAATCTGTGGATAAATCAGACTGGATTGTCAGGAGAATATCAGAGCTTGGTGGTTATGAGAATGTCAGTGATTCTGTTAAGGCTGATATATTCGGATTTGATATTGCTGATGTAAGTGGAAGTATAAGACGGTTCTCGGATGTAATGAAAAAACTTGGAATGAAGCTGGATGGGGATGAGCTTTATGAGGAATTCCAGAGGATTTATGATGAGAGTGTCGATAAAGATAAGACTGAAGGTAGGATGTGGAATAGGGGCAGAGGGAGATGATTCCTCTGCTAAATTTTTCCTATGGATAATACTATACTCAATTTCGAGAACTCGAAATTTATAATTGCATAAGCGAAAAACTGATGATATAATAAAAATCAAGATAAAAGGACTATTTGACGTGATAATCGGAGGAAATAACATGTCAGAAAATCAAGTAAAAATAACTTATAAACCTTTATGGAAGTTGTTAATTGATAGGGATATGACGAAAACTGAATTGAGAAAGAAAACACAGATAGCACCAAGTACATTTACCAAAATGAACAACGATCAACAAGTATCGTTAGATATTCTAGCTAGGATATGTGTTGAATTGAAATGTGGCTTTGATGATATTGTGGAAATAGAACGATAGTGATATTGCAAAATGAAGAAATATGTACAAATAAATATAGCAAGGTGCTAATAGAAAGGAATTTATAAATGGCAGTTCAAAATAATGCTAATATTGGATTTGAAAAACAAATATGGGATGCGGCTTGTGTTCTTTGGGGACACATTCCAGCAGCAGAATACAGAAAGGTTATTGTAGGACTTATTTTTCTGCGTTACATATCAAGTGCATTTGAAAAACGCTATCAACAGCTTGTTGATGAGGGCGATGGTTTTGAAGATGATAAGGATGCATACACAGAAGATAATATTTTCTTTGTACCGGAGGATGCCCGTTGGAGCAAGATTGCTTCTGCAGCACATACTCCAGAAATCGGTACTGTTATCGACGATGCAATGAGAGCTATTGAAAAGGAAAATACAACTCTTAAAAATGTGCTTCCAAAGAATTATGCAAGTCCAGATTTGGATAAGCGAGTATTAGGCGAGGTTGTTGATCTTTTTACCAATATGGATATGGGCGATACAGAAGAAAGCAAAGACCTTCTGGGCAGAACATACGAGTATTGTATTCAGCAGTTTGCAGCTTACGAAGGGGTTAAAGGTGGCGAGTTCTATACTCCCGCAAGTATTGTTAAAACAATCGTTGCTATTTTGAAACCATTCAAAAACTGTCGTGTATATGATCCATGCTGTGGTTCTGGTGGTATGTTTGTTCAGAGTGCAAAGTTCATTCAGGCACACAGTGGCAAGCGTGGAGAAATCGCTGTTTATGGTCAGGAGTCTAACGCTGATACTTGGAAGATGGCAAAAATGAATATGGCTATTCGCGGTATCGATGCAGATTTTGGACCTTATCAGGCAGATACATTTTTCAATGATTTACATAAAACACTCAAAGCTGATTTTATTATGGCAAATCCGCCATTCAATCTTTCAAACTGGGGACAAGACAAGTTAAAAGATGATGTTAGGTGGAAATATGGAACTCCGCCAGCAGGAAATGCCAACTATGCGTGGATTCAACATATGATACATCATCTTGCACCGAACGGAAAAATTGGTCTTGTACTTGCTAATGGAGCTTTATCATCTCAGTCTAGTGGTGAGGGAGAAATCAGAAAGAATATTATTCAGGCTGACCTTGTAGAAGGTATCGTTGCACTGCCTACGCAGTTATTTTACAGCGTTACAATTCCGGTTACACTTTGGTTTATTTCTAAGAACAAAAAGCAGAAAGGTAAAACTTTATTTATAGATGCCCGCAAAATGGGTTATATGGTTGACCGTAAGCATAGAGATTTTACAGATGAAGATATTCAGAAGTTGTCTGATACATTTACAGCATTTCAAGATGGTATGCTTGAAGATGTGAAAGGATTCTGTGCTGTAGTAGACCTTCAAGAAATCGAAAAGCAGGACTTCATTCTGACACCGGGTAGATATGTTGGTATTGAAGAAGTTAAGGACGACGGCGAACCATTTGAAGGAAAGATGACACGCCTTACAGCAGAGCTTTCTGATATGTTTGCAAAGTCACATGAGTTAGAAGAAGAAATTCGTAGGAAACTGGGGGCAATTGGGTATAAGCTATGATAGATGTATTTATTGATACGAATATTTTGCATAGCAGAAATGAACAATTAGATAAAGCATTGTTTGTAGAAAAATTAAAAGAAATCATTGGCGAGATAGAGATAAATGACATTTATACAGAAATTAAAATTTTATTGCCTCGAATGGTACTTAATGAATTATATCAACAGCAATTAGAAATGTTTGATGATTTGAATAAAAGGCTTGAAAATGTAAGTATGCCGAATATGCAATATGATAGAGCATTTAACTATGGAGAATATTTAGAAACAATATTTAAAAAAGCAATAATGGAATTAAAACAAGGCATCGTTGCGGTGGAAGTTGTGGATTTTCCTGCTTCAGACAGGCTCAATAGTATAATATCAAGGGCTATAAAAAAAGAACCTCCATTCGAAGGAAAAGAAAAGCATAGTGATAAGGGGTTTAAAGATGTACTGATTTGGGAATCTATAAAAGAATATAAGGAAAAACATATAAATGATATTATAGTGTTCTATTGTAATGATAATTTGCTAGCAAGTAATGCATTAAGAAAAGAATTTAAAGAAGATTTCAGAGATGAAATATATATAGAGCAGAAAAATGCACTAATGAAAAGACTTACTACACTTTGTAATAAAAATGAAACAGAGAAGACATTTTCTTCACAACTTAATGAGAGAATAGAAAGTTGCCTAAGTCATAATAACGAGATATTATATGATTTGCTTATGGAAGATCCTGTATGGAATGACGGAGATGTAATATCAGATTTTGAAGTTAAAAAAGTTAATATTCTTAACTGTAATGATATAAAGATACATAACAGGATATTATATAAGGTTGAGATAGAAATAAAAATGTATTACGCAAAGTGTAAGGATAGAGATATGTATAAAATTATAGGAGAAAGGCAGCTTGATATTTATTATGACTTTAATGACGATGTATTATTAACAAATCATTATGAAACTTTAACGATGGGTGATTGCAATGTATCAGATTTTATAGTGTTAGAATAGATACTTTGGTGAAATGACTATTGGATAAATGTGAAAGAGAGGATTGATATATGTTAGAGTGGAAATTAATCCGTTTGGGAGATATTTGTAAAACAAATGAAAACAGCTATTACCCAAAAGATAATTGGAAATTTGTTAATTATTTAGATACGGGGAGTCTTACAGAAAATAAAATTACGGAGTTACAGTATATCAATACTAAAACGGATAAGATGCCCAGTAGAGCCAGGCGAAAAGTAATAAAGAATAGCATATTATATTCTACAGTAAGACCAAATCAGTTACATTATGGAATTATAAAGGAGCCAGTTGATAATTTATTAGTTTCTACAGGATTTACAGTAATTGATGTTGATATTAATAAAGCAATACCAGAATTCATTTACTATCTCTTAATACAGAACAATACAACAGAGCAATTGCAGGCGATTGCAGAACAAAGTGTATCAACATATCCATCTATTAAGCCATCTGATATAGAAAATTTAGAATTTAAGTTGCCTAATTTAATTATACAAAATAAAATAGTGTCTATTTTAGACACTATAGATAGCAAAATTTGTCAAAATGAAAAGATAAACAAGAATTTAGAGGAACAATTAAGTGCCTTATTCGTAAATATGTTTGGTCATTCTATTGATTCTCTTGATAATAGTGACATTAAATTAGGCGACTTAATTGAAAGTGTCGATAACAGAGGGAAAACACCACCATTATCTGACGAACCAACAGACTATCCAATAATAGATGTTAGAGCATTATCCGGTAATTCAAGAATAATTGATTACACCAACTGTACTAAATACGTTTCCAAAGAGACATACAATAATTGGTTCAGAAGTGGACACCCTAAAGAATATGATATTCTCATTTCAACTGTAGGTAGTTTGGCTGAAATGAAAATATTTCTAGGAACTACAGGCTGCATTGCTCAAAATGTTGTAGGATTTAGAACAAAAGGTATATCACCACTCTACTTGTATCAATATCTGAATTACATAAAAAACGACTTAGTAGCATACAATATTGGTTCTGTTCAACCAAGTATTAAGGTAACTCATATAATCAAACATTCTATCTATGTTGCTTCAAAAGAAGATATAGAAATATTTGATAGTATTGCTCGAAACATTACAAAAAAAATATTTGCAAATTGCCAAGAAAACGAAGCATTAAAGCAAATGCGAGACACTCTTTTACCTAAACTGATGTCTGGTGAGCTTGATGTTTCAAACATCGAGATTTAAGCCACTAAATTATTGTTTATTCTCTGATTGTTCTCAACTTTATCATCAATATCCGCTAACATTTTTGCTATACGATGTTGCGTTTTAATATCTGGTATAGCAACCTCAATATTTGCAAAAGTATCCCTTGTAATCGTATCAAATACTGAACCATGAGTTATTGCTTTAAGCTTTCTTACACTGTTTTTTATCAAGTAATACAAAAAGATACTATCTATCCCTTCTTTAGCTCTTATACCATAACACGACTGATTAAAAGCCATTGGAAATGGTATCATAGCCAGTTCTCCAACAGTTCCTCTGGCAGAAATAATGATGTCATCTTTTTTTAGTAATTTTGCCCAATCAACTCAATAACAAATAAATAATGTATGAATTAAACAATGGTGAACAAGGGCA
>ERZ779797.1069-NODE-1069-length-9799-cov-2.284278_pt1 | contig 9799 bp, 9 predicted proteins | sample MGYA00511886_ERZ779797 | MGnify/ENA primary metagenome ERZ779797 (study PRJEB29588, sample SAMEA2155055) | human gut metagenome | biome: human gut; feature: human-associated habitat; material: faeces | place: Denmark | collected 2008/2010 ... | reverse complement strand
GCGGGCAGAAATACCGGCCCTGCGATTACACCGTGGAGGGCGATTACAGCCAGGCGGCATTCCCGGCGGTGCTGGGAGCGGTGCAGGGCGGCGTGACCCTCAAAGGATTATCCGCCGACACCCTGCAGGGCGATGCCGCGATCCTCGACATTCTGCGCCGCTGTGGTGCAAGCTTCCGCACCACCGATGCAGGCATCGTGTTCGAGAAAGCACCTCTCCACGGTGTGGACATTGACCTTGCCGACTGCCCCGACCTCGGCCCCGTGCTGATGGTCCTGGGCCTGCTTTGCGAAGGGACCACCACCATCCGCAACGCGGAACGTCTCCGTATCAAGGAGAGCGACCGCATTGCAGCCATGGAAGCCGAACTGCGGGCCTGCGGCGGCGTCCTCGAGAGCGAGGGCGGCACCATCACCATCCACGGCTGTGCAGACAGGCTCCCCGCCCCCCCCCCGCCGCAGGCGCGGCTTCCTCCGGCTTCCCCGGAGCTGTGTACAGCAGCGTTTATTCACCGACCGATATTGACGGCGGACTTGTTCCTACAACTGCCGGTATGACCCGCAACAATTTAAGCGAGCTGAAAATGCAGAGCTTTATAGACAAATTCAAACGATTATCGGGAACAGCCGCAACAATTGTTATAATGTCACTTCTCGGCTTTGCGGCTTATTTCAGCTGTATCGGGCTTAAAATCAGAATGAGGTCTTACGAAATATCCGTGCTTCGTGCATTAGGAACGCCGCTTTCACGGATACGAAGAAAGCTGTTTATCTCAAACCTCAGAATACCGATCATATCAACCGTTATCGCGGGGCTTGCCGCTTACGGAGTAGAGCTATTTACAGGCATGATGTATGACAAGGTCGTTTATCTGAAAGAGTCCGCTCAGGACGATATAGCTCCGGAGAAGAAGCTGCCCCGGCTGCCGATAAAAAAAGCGGCACTACCACTATCGGTTTTTCCATCTCTACTTTAAACAACCCGTTCTTTGTTTCCGTTAAAGACGGCGTTGAAGCAAAAGCCAAAGAGCTTGGCGTTAACGTAAAAATTGTTGATGCCCAGAACGACCCGGCAAAACAGGCTAACGATGTTGCAGACCTGCTCCAGCAGGGCGTAAGCGTACTTTTGGTAAACCCGGTTGACTCTGCTGCCATTTCCACTTCTGTTGAAGCTGCCAATAAAGCCAAGATTCCTGTAATTGCTCTGGACCGCAGCGCCGACAAAGGCACCATTGCTTCCCTTGTTGCTTCCGATAACGTAAAAGGCGGCGAAATGGCTGCTGAATACATTATTAAAAAACTTGGCGAAGGCGTTAAAGTTGCTGAACTCGAAGGCATCCCCGGTGCTTCCGCAACCCGTGAACGCGGCGAAGGCTTCCATAAAGTTGCCGACCAGAAATTAAGCGTTGTAGCTAAACAGTCTGCTGATTTTGACCGTACCAAAGGCCTGACCGTTTCCGAAAACATGCTGCAGGCTAACCCCGACATTCAGGCAATTTTTGCCCAGAATGACGAAATGGCTCTCGGTGCTATCGAAGCCTCCAAGAGCGCAGGCAAACAAATCTTTATCGTTGGTTTTGACGGTACTGACGACGGCCTGAAAGCTGTTGAAGCAGGCACTATGGCTGCTACCATTGCCCAGCAGCCGGAACTGATGGGCCAGCAGGGCCTTGAAGCTGCCGTTAAACTGGCTAAAGGCGAAAAAATTGATGCCAAAATTTCCGTTCCTCTTAAACTTGTAGAGAAAAAATAATTTAACTTTCCTTTGACAAATTGCGTACAAAAAATCCCGCTCACTGAGCGGGATTTTTTATTTAATTTACTTTTAAAACATAATGTCGCCGGGTTCGTAATCAACCGTAGTTTTTACAAAAGCAATTTCGTTGCAGTACGGATACTGTGGGCAATAAACACATTCTTTCCATACTTTCTGCGGCAATTTCTCTTTGGCTGTTTCAATATAATCGCACTTGGCAAAAAAGCCGGGCTGGTAAGTAAGCGTAAAAAACATTTTTACACCGCGCTCTATGCCCTCTTTTTCCAGCAAATGCACAATGTTGCGCCCTATGCCGCTTGTTTTGCGTTCCGGGTCAACGGCAAGCGAGCGTATTTCCGCAAGCCTGTCCCACACAAAATGCAGCGCGCCGCAGCCAATCAGGCGGTTATTTTCAATCGCCACAATATAATCGCGCAGGTTTTCGTAAATTGCGTTGCGTGCGCGCGGCAACATCAAGCCTTCGTGCGCATAATCATTCAGCAGTTTATGAATATTTTCTACATCATCAAACGTAGCACGACGATATGTAATCATGCACCATGCCCCCTCAAATAACTGTTAAGCCATATCCTAACACTCATTTAATAAAAATGCAATATCTGAGCGCGCATTTTACAAAAATTTTTCCGTCCCCTAAAGAGGCCAATTGTTTTAAGAAATGATGATTGGGTTCGTTAATTTTAACGGCGTCCGTCCCTGTATCAGGGTAAAAAACTTATTTTTACGCCGCCCATGCCCAGCGCGGTTTTAACGCCTATACCGGCATATTCGGCGTATGCGGCTAAAAGCGCCGCAATCCTGTTCTGGCTTTGCGTGCCGCGGAAAAGCAGCCTGTAACGGCCTTTAAACGCGTCTATCGGTGCGCCGCCGACAGAATACTGCTGCAAAGATAAATTATAGCCGGTAACCTTCACCGCCTGCGCCAAATGTTCTTCAAGATTATTTTCTTCAAGCACAAGCCCGCCGCAAAAAGCGTTCCAGCGTTTTAAAAGGCTGCGGAAAATATAAACATTATCCGGGTAAATTTTATAACTGCCAAACGCCTTAAACGATGCGGAAGTTATAAAATTAAATTCTGCCTGGCGCGGAGGCTGCGGCATAGTAAAAAACTGCTCTGCCATGTCTTTATAGCTTGTTTGCTTTACCGGCTGCGGTTTACTTAATTGTACCACATATTCTTTTTGCTTTAAATATAAATTTTGCGGCAGCCTGCCTAACGCATATAAAATTTCTTCCGCAGCTTCTTTGTTAAGCGCCGCAAGCTGCCATACTGCGCTGCCGCGTGCCTTATCGTAATACACAAACTGGCTGAACGGGCGCAGCGCAGAACGGTGCATGGCTTCCGCAAAATCTGTATGGGCGTACTGCATCAGCGCGCCATGAAGCACGCTGCCAAACGATTGATGCAGGCGCTGCCCTTCCGGCAGCTGCAATAAAACTTCCCAAATTTGCAGCATAATTATTCCTCCGTAACTGCGCAGACGCCCATTAAAGTTATGCCCTTATGCGTTTTTGCCGTTTGCAGGCCACGCGGCGCAGCAAACTTATCAAGCCGCAGGTGCGCGTGTTTATAAAAGTTATTATGCAAAATTACCGCTGCCGCATTTGTAAACGATTTTTGGTCCGGCGCAAGTGCCAGCAGCAGGCTTTTGCTTAAAAAGCCGCTGCCGCTGCCCAAAAATAAATTAGCGTTTTCTGCCCTGGCAAATTCCTGTTTTAGTGCCTGCCCAAAAATAATTTTTTCTCGCTGCAGCACAAAATCGGTAAAATCACGCTGCCTTTTAATAAGTTCTGCCGCCGAGGTAATGCCGATACCGCCAAACACCGCTTTATCAAGCGTTATGCTGAAATGCTGATGCGCACCCGGCGGCAGGCATTCACGGAATAAGGTAAGGTTTTTGGTTTTTACCTGCCCTGTTTTAACAATATATACGGCCTCGCGCTTCTGCACAATTACAGGTATTGTTTTGCCGCTGCCGTATGAATCGCTTACCGACAAGCCTTTCATAATGCTGCAGTTCATGCTGGCCTGCGGCATTAATTCCGAACTGTACTCGTTTTTGGGTATTTTTAAACGGTGCAGCAACACAATTTCCAACTTCTGCGCAAGCCTGGCAAAGGCAGAATTTTTATCGCGCAGCCGATTGTCATTAATAATGCGGCTGACTTCGGCCCATGCAGCATTACGCAGCCTGTCTTCCTGCAGCAGCAGGCTGAACAGCAGCCCTGTGCGCAGCGCGCCCTTAATGCTGCTGCCCGGTATGTACGGCTGGCCTTCAACATTGTGCACGGTGCGCACAATTTCCGTAAGGCGCATTTTATTGGCAGCCAGTATTTCCGGCGCTACTTCAACATTGGCATAATCTGTTACAGCATCGCCCAAATCTTCTATTTTAAAACCTTTTTCCTGAACCCATTCGCACAAAGTTCCGGCGCGCAGCCTGGTTTTTATCAGTTCTTCAAACTCTGCCAGCAAATTGTGTTTATACAAAAATTTTACCCACAGGCGTTCATTCAAAAAATATACCCGCCTGCTGCCGGCATCATACAAACACTGATAGCTGTATACCGTTCCCACTTCGTCGGTTATATGCACCGGGCCCAGGCAGGTTACAGACATTTTTTTATATTCAAAATTACTGATACTCATACAGGCAACCCCATATATACGGCCTTGCCATAGCGGTACACGGCGTGCTGCGCCCCCAAAGCCGTAAATTCAAGCAGGCGCCCTTCAACCCTTTCGGGGAAGCACGAACCCGCCTTTAACATGTATACGCTGCTGCGTTTTTCAAAATTCTGCGAGTTTTGGTTATAAACAAAACCGCTGCGTTTTAATAAACTGAACGCGCCTTTTTTTACGGTGGCAATCTGTTCCTGCACCGGGCACAATACGGAAAGCGACATTTGCAGGCTGCTTGTTTTGTTTTCGAGCAAAACCTTAAGCATACCGGCATCACCGCTGCAGTCTTCGCTTAAAAGCTGCGGAGCGCCTTTTAACACAAACTTGCCAAAACCGCTGCTGCGCCTGCCGCCAATGCCGCCCAGTCCAAGCAGTTCCACCGCTTTAACAAGCCCTTCAAGCAAAGTTCCGTCATCCAACCCAACTATGCAGTATAACCCGGCACCTTCCGCAAAAGTATAATTGCTTACATAATATGCCCGCCCGCCGTTTCTGAAATCAAGCCTGCGCTGTACGCCGCTCCAGCCAAAATCGTGCTTTTCCTGCTCTTTAGCCGTGCTTTCATACGGGTGCAGGTAATCATAAATGCCGCTTACGCGGATATAAGCCATATTTTCGTGGTCGCGCAGCGCTTCATACTGCAAACACAGCTCTTTAAAAGACAGCTGCAAATCAAGCGGATTTACTTTTTCCTTACAGTTATACGGCACCGGCACGTACAGTTCTTCTTCCGCACCGCTGTAATAAGGCAGAAAATCGCTGAAAAGCAGCCCGCCCTTTTGCACGGCTTCAATAAAACGGCTGCAAAGCTCTCCGTCAAGCGCAGCTGTTTCCGTTACAAGCGCGCTGAAAAAAGTATCGGCGCAGCAGTTAAAAGACTGCAAATTGCCGCTTTTTTTATTTTCGGCAGTGCCAAAATGCACAGGTGTTAAAAACTTAAACTGCAAAATATAATACTTCATTTTAAGCAGCTTCCTTCAAGAGCAGTTTTAAGCCTTCCGGCATACTCCTCAAGATTTTTGTTTAAACCGGCGTACCGCACCAAAAAATTACTGAAAGCCACCCTGCCGTAACCGCGCGAGCCATGGCCGCCAAGGTAGTCCATCTGCAGCATCATAAGCGCTGCAGATAAGGTTGCAAAATCTTCTTCGATTTCTTTTTCATTTTCGATGTTGTACACAAGTTTAAACGCAAAATCGGTACCTGCCGGCACCCTTTCAATCTGGCGCGGTATTGCCGTTGCCGTAAGCCTTGTAATGGAGTTTTCAAATTTTACTTCGCCCATGTAGGTATCCGTATCCATACGGCTTATTTTTTCAATGCTTTCCGGCGTTACAAATACATCATAAAATTGCAGGCGTGCGCCTATAACACCGTTTTTGGAAGTAGAACCGAACAAACGGCAGATAATTTCGTCGTCATCTTCAATTTTATTTAAAACATAACCCGGCGAACGCATTTTAGCCAGCAAAGTGCGCAGCTTGCCTTTAAGCGAACTGCCCGGAATAATGGGAACTTTGGTAAAATGGTCGCGCACAAAGGGGCTTTCTACCGCGCCGATAGGAGTAAAATCGCTGGAGGTGCCAATGTGCAGCCCCGTTACCAGAGTAATAACAGCCTCTATTAAAAACTTTCCTTTTAAAACCGCCTGCTTCATTATTTATCCTTGCCTCCGTAAAATTTATGAAATGCCCCCAGCGCCTGTACGTATTTGGCAAAAGTGTCAAATCTTTCCGTACTGTCGCCAATGCTGTCAATCATTTCTATCAGCCCGGATTTTTCTACAAACGCGCCAACAATATTTTTTTCGCGCCCGGCCAGATACATTAATTTAACCTTTAAAAATTTTACCTCCGCAACCAGCTCCGGCGGCAGCCTGTCAGGCTCCTGCCCGCGCATTTTATATACCTCCACGCGGTCGCGCACAAGGTTGACCGAAGTTAAAAACTTACGGATATGGCCGGTTTTTAACAGCAGTACATTATTATTAAATTTGTCTTTAACCATAATGCCTTTAATGGCATTTTCGGCCCTGGCTATAATATCCATTAAAAGTCCTCCTTAGGCGCATTGGGCAAACTATAAATTAAAAGTTCCAGCGCCGTTAAAAGCTGCCTGCGCCCTTCCGTATCAAGCGCCCAGGCATACAGCCTGCTGCGCAGATTATTATATATTTCCGCCTGTGCGGCATTTTCCGATTTAGGTTCAAGCAGCGCAACCGCATAAGCAAACTGAGCCAGATTAAACCTGCCTGCCGCTGCGGCAAGCACGCCGTGCAGCTTATACAAAGTATTCCTGTCGGCCTTTATTTTGCCGGGTACTGCGGCAATGCCGAAACTTAAATTGTTTGTTAAAAAGTTAAGTTTTTCGCCGCAAACCTGTTTTTCAAAAACGTTCCAGTCATAAACGTGGGCCAGCCCGCCTTCCGGGCCGCTTACATAATCCGCATTCTGCCCAAACAAAGCAATTTTGCCGGTACCGGGAACATTTTTAGCGGTTTTTTTCAGCAGCTGCGCCTGAATAAACATCTGGCTTACTGGGAAATCAGGTGTAAACATGCCTATGCCCGCCGAAAATGCCAGTTTGCCGTTGGTGTAGCTTTCAAACGCGCGGTGAATATCAACCGCCACTTCCACAACGTCATCCCATGCGCCAAGCAGAAAAATGTTATCGCCGCCGCTGTAAATTACGTGTATGTTGCGCCAAAGCTGCTTGGGCTTGCTAAAAAGCCTGAACACCGGCGTTACTTTGCCGGAAGCGTTCTGCATATCGCCTTTAAAAATTTTATTTAAAATTACTTTAAAAAAGAATGACAGCCTGCCGGAAAACGCCGCCTGCCTCGATAATGTAAGATACCTCAGCGGGTCGGGCAAATCGTTGCGGTAAAAACCTGCTTTTAAAGCTATGCCGATGGCATCGACGTCCGCCATTAAAACGCCCAGGCGCTTAACACCGGTGTAAGTTTCGCCCATGCTTTTGGCCGCCAGCATCTTCATATCGGGCAGCCTGCCGCTTTTGGCGTCGCGCACGCAGTAATCGCAGCGGCGGATGCGAAAATACGGGCAGTTATCGGAAGCTCCGCCTTTAATACTGTAAAGATAAGCCAGTTTATTATGCTGCTTAAATTTTTCCAAATCTTTGGCAGCTATTATTTTTAAGTACAGCACCCTTTTATAGCCGGGCACCGCTATACATCCGCTGATGCGGTTTGAACATACTGCCAGCACCTTGTCATCCATAAAAGAGGCTTTGCCGAGTTCAAGCAGCGCACGGCAGTTGCTGCACAGGCCGTCTTTGCGCCCTTCATCGGCAGCAGCAACGTTTCTGTGGCATACGCAGCATTCCGAAGCCGCTTCGTTATGGTTAAAACTGCTTTCAGGGTCAAACAGCCCTGCCAGAACCGATTCCGAGTAGCGGTTCTTTTTATTGTTTTCCACCTGCAAATCGGCACGCGCCATAACATCGCTGCCAAGCTGCCTGCCCACCAGCTCTACCGGCGTAAATTCCGCCGCGCCGACAGATACATAAAGCTGAGTGCCAAAGTTTTGCAGCAGCCACCCGTTAATGTACTCCGCAAAAGTTTTTACACCCTCTTTAAACTGCGGCGTATTTGGCGCCAGCAAATACAAACGCCCGCCGCCGGTATAAATAATGTTTGCACGTGAAAGTTTTAAATAATTTACAAGTTCGTCTGCTATAAGCTGCGAAAAATATTCCAGATACAGCGAGCGCCCGCGCATGGTAGCAAGCGGCGACTGCTCTGCCGGAGTTGTTAAAAAGCCGTAAATGCCGGCAATCTCGGCAGAAACAATTAAAAACAGCGGCTCGTTTTGTATTTGGGCAATTTTTTGCTTTTCACAAAGCGAAGCATACGAAGTAATTGCGTTAGCTTCAAAATAATGGGCTATACTTACCGCAAGCGCCGCCGTTATTTTTACATGCTCAAACATCGAAATATCGCGCGGCAAATCCTCGCGCACCGTAAGCGGCACATAATACAGGACGTCTTCAAGCACCTGCAAAAGCTCATAGGGGTACATCTGCGCCAAAGGCTTTTGCTTTAATTTATTTTCAATTATTTTTAAAAGTTTTAAATAATCTTCCGGGCTTGCTTTAATGTTATCACGCACTGCGTAATTAATTTCTTTGCCGGTATTTATTTCTTTAGGCAAAAAATAGCGTTTATAAGTATCGTGATCCGAAAAATAATTAAATACCGATTCCAGGCACAGCGAAGCATCAAACTTATCATCCTGGCGGCGTTCGGTCTTTTCTGCGCCGAACGCAATCGTATCGGCAAAATAAACTAAATATGCCAAATCATCGTCTTTAAGTTTTACTGCTTCAAAATCGCGCCTGCGGTGATAGCTTATGCAGCGCAGAAGCTGCTGCATGGCTTCATCATCTTCGGGCAATAAACGCGCCAGCCACCGGGCACCATATTCGGGATATGTTTCCGGCTCATTTGTAAGCCCCGCACGATAGCATAATTTGCCAATATCGTGCAGCAAAGCAGCTTTTGCAAGTAAAGTATAATCCACCATAACAGACTCCATAAAACACACTATAATATATAATAATTAATTCGACAAAAATATAAGAAATCCTTTATATTTTAAATATCTGATATTAAAGTAGTAAAAAAATAAATAAAAAGCGGCAAAAAGAAAACTCTTTGCCGGAAAATTAAATATTTTAAGTTATTTTACTAACAAATTCATTAATTCATCATAGCCATCTACAACGTCATAAACAACGCTGCCATTGCTTATTGCTTTAAAATGCTTTTTTGCGCAATGTATTTTGGCTTTTTCAATATCTTTAAGCTGTAAAGATGATAATGACCCTTTAGTTTCTGCTACAAAATAAATATGCTTAACAGAACCTTCGTAAAAAGCTATCGCCCAGTCAGGGTTATACTTGCCAACCGGCGTAGAAATATAAAAACCGTTTGGCAGCTTTACATAAACCGCAACATCTTTGTTTGTGTCAAGCTCCTGCGCAAAATTTTTCTCTATGGCAGAATCATACAAAACGTGGTCATACAAATGCTTCTTTGTTTTAACTACATTTGTGCCTAATTTTCCTTTCATAGTCGGTTCTGTAAAAATATCGGTATCATATTTTTCGTCCAGCATATCATAAGTAATATGCTGTATTACTGCCGTTGCTTTCTCGTCATTAATCAGCCCGGCTGCCTTAATAATAAATTCTTCCGGGTTATCCTTAAACTGATCAAACACAAGCTTTTCAATACCTGTTAATATTTTTACAATATCCTTGCGTGTCAGCCCTGTTGCTTCCACCAGTTTGCCAATTAAATCATACTTAACACTACTG
>ERZ779797.1062-NODE-1062-length-9859-cov-2.139331_pt1 | contig 9859 bp, 11 predicted proteins | sample MGYA00511886_ERZ779797 | MGnify/ENA primary metagenome ERZ779797 (study PRJEB29588, sample SAMEA2155055) | human gut metagenome | biome: human gut; feature: human-associated habitat; material: faeces | place: Denmark | collected 2008/2010 ... | reverse complement strand
CTGTTTTTCCTTTAATAGGAGCTCCTAAAAGTAATTGTTTTGCATTTTTTCCAAAAACTTTTATGGCTTTTTCTTCTGCCTTTTCTGTTAAGTCTGAACGAATTTCTCTGTCTATAGATGGTTCTATTAATCTTTTAAAACTATCTTGAATAGTATCTTTTAAGTACTGTGTAAACTGGTTTTCACCTTTTATTATATCTTTCTCTATTTTTTCTATTTCTTTCTTCCTTTTGGATTTTTTCTATAATATCCTCTGGAACTTTCTTTATAAGTCGTTCGTATTTATTAACTTGATTTTGCATTAGTCTAATTCTTTCACTAACTTCTAAATCTTTATTCTCAATTTTTTCTTTTAAGTCAAGATTTTCTTCAGCTAGTATTCTATTGTCTTTTCTCTGAATTAAAACTCTTTCTTCTAATTCATTTATATAATCGTTATAAGAATTTACCTTTGCCGAAAATTTCTCTGCCTTTGGAACAAATTCTGAAAGAATATTAATAGCTTCTTCTTTATTCTTTTTCATTCCTATCATATTAATATTCTCAATTTTCTTTAATAATTGATTATATAAGTTATCTAAATTATCAGCTAACTTAAATAACCAGGTAGGAATATGCTTTCTTTTTGTTTCTTGAGCTGATTTTCCTCTTTCAAGTTCATTCCATCTTTCGTGCATATAATTATAGTATCTCGTTTGCCATTCTGAAAGGCTTTTTTGATTTCCAAGAATACTTTTAGCTGATAGTTTACCATCTTTATTTATAGGGCAAAATACTAAATGCATATGTGGTGTTGCCTCATCCATGTGTACTACTGCTGATATTATTCTATCTTCGCCAATTTCATCTTTCATAAATTTTACTGCTCTTTCAAAATATTCCCTTTGTTCTCCTTTGCTTAATCTATTCATAAATTCAGGAGAAGCTGTTATCAATGTTTCAACTAATTTGACACTATCTTTTCTTGTTTTACAGCCATATTCTTTTATTAATTCTTTTATTTTTCTTGAATATGTGTATTGTGGTGCGTGTATGATATGATAGTTCTCTTTAGATTTATTCATATCTATATCTGGATTACTTTTATATGCTTCTTTTTTTCTTTCATTGTGTCTTTCACATCCAGCTATGGCACCACCTTTGTCTTTCTTAAATCGCAATATTGTGTATGCCATTCTATTTTCTCCTTCCTTGTCTTTTCTTCGTAGCCCACATTTTGATGACGATAATGACGCTAAAATCCTATAGGACTGCTTCATCAAAATGTGAGAACACTCATATGCTTCTTCGCCTGTTAAATATTATCTTGCCAAAGGCAAATAATATTTAACATTCTCTTTTTGAAAAATTTAAGTAACGATATAATCAGCCACATAATTTTTCAAAATCGCATTTATGAGTGTAACACACTACACTTTTTACAAAAGTTGTGTGCCAGATGTTCCCTCTGGACTTCCTTTCAATGACGATTCCTGTGGTATATTTTTACCGTCATCATCGTCATTGCTGTCAATATCTTTCTTAAAATTTACTAAACGAGATGTGCTTGTCCTTGATGTCTTAAAACATATTTTATTATCCAATAAAATTGTTTTACTATACTCGTTTAATAACTTTGTAAGATATTGCGGTGTTATATCTTTTTCATCTAAAGAAGTAAGAAGTTCAGTTGCTGTGCCTTGCCATTCTCCTTTATCATTGACAAAAGATATAACATTATAGATAATCTCTGGAGCATTTTTCATTTCAATATCCTTTTGAAATGATCGTTCTAGTAAATTCCATCTGCATTCTTCAAATCTTAATGTGAAAGTCTGATATTCAACATCTCTACCTGTAACAAATAAGGTTGCTACTGAATCATCTCTTGATTTCTTTTCTAGTATAAATGTTGTATCACTACTTCCCATTATTCCTGTTGTTCCAGAAATTCTATTAAATACATCACTATCATCTTGTTTCCTTAGATGGTGTACTAAAATAACAGCAATTTTATTTTTATCTGCAAATTGTTTTAATAAAGATATATCTGTATAGTCGTTAGAATAGTTTATATCATTATTTTGTTTTCTAACCTTCTGAAGAGTATCAATAACTATTAGTTTAATATCAGGATATTTCTTTAATGTTTGTTCTAATTGAGATGTCAATCCATTTGCAATTTTATTTGACTCAATAGATATATGAAAATTTGAATCTATCTCATTAGTTAGCTTAAATAATCTTTTTTGAAGTCTTTGATAAGTGTCTTCTAAAGCAAGATATAAAACATCACATTTATTTGTTTTTAAGTTCCATATTTCTTCTCCCTTTGAAACTTTAATACAAATATCTAACATTAACCAACTCTTTCCTACTTTTGGAGCTCCACAAAATATATGAAGTCCTATTGGTAAAATATCTTCAATGATAAATTCTGTTTCATCTAAAGAAGTATATAATAGATTATCTGCATTTACGATTTTTAAGTCTTCCAAGTTTTCCTCCTTTCTAGCAAGTATGCATTTGTAAGCAACAAAAAAGGCTTCGTTATCATAAACGAAACCTTATATATTCTTATATCACTATTATTGGCTATATATTTTATTTTTCCCTTTTGGAGCCACAATTGATATTAATGTTTCGCTTACTTTTTTACTGAAAAATTTCTTTGCTTACTTGCATTAAAATTTTTCTCAAAAAAGATATCAGATTTCTTACTTATCCACAGGTTACAAATTACTTGCTAAAAACAAATCTTTAATAAGCCTAATAGCTTTTCACTTTTAGACATATAAATATTGTACCTGTAAATCAAATAAGATATCTGTTAGTGCTTACGACATCAATATTACTTCTTTACATTGGTTGGAGATAAATTACATATCTTATGATAAAACCAACACCGAGCCTCCGAGACAATGGGCTCCATTAAATTCAATCTGGCTTCCGTCTTGATAATCGAAAAAAGTAATTTCTGTTATTACCTTATTAGCTACTTAAAGCCAGTTCTGTTAGATATAATGTAGTTCAGAACTAAAATATATGATTTCAAAAGGGAAATATCTACTATTCAATTTTTCAGTTGTATCCTTTATCGAATACACCTATTTTATATCATCATTTTTTCATTCTGTCAACTAATTATGAAAATTTTTTAAAAAAAGATAGAAATTTTATTCAAATCTCTATCTATCTCTCGCAGAAATTGACTATCTAATTTTTGTCAAGTCTTTTTAACGAATTTATTATATTATTTTTTTGTATGACAAACAAGCGAAAACGATATATTTTTTAAAAAATTGTATCTTTTTCACTTCTTTTATGATAAAATTCAATTATAGTTAGTTTTCTAAGAATTGTTTATTATTTTTGCACATTGAATATAACATTCTTAGAATTTTTGTAGAACAAGCAGTTAGGCTTTCGTAGTAGTGTTTGCCTTCTGCTTTTTTATTTTGGTAATAAATATATACTGGATGTTCTGGATAATTTGAAGCACCTAATTTTACTACCATTTGACTGCAATTAAACAATATATATCTTGCATATTTGTTTCCTCTTTTTGATATTGCTCCTTTCACATTTATACTTTTTCCAGACTGCTTTATTGTTGTAGCTAGCTTTTTATAAAAGTTTAAATTTCTTCCATTAGTCTTGTATAAATTATTATACAGTGCATCAATTCGCTTCTCTTTTACTATCTCTGCATGTGGAAATTCTTTAATAAAATTTAATGCTGTATCATCATAAATTCTTGTTGATTTAAAGATTTTCTCTAGTTCTGGAAAACATATATTTATCAATCTTTTGTATCTATTTTTACAACTTACATTGTTTTGTAATAGATAAAAATATTGTCTTGTCATTGCTTTTAAATTAGCATATAAATCCTTTTTAGATAAATTGTGATATTCTACTTCATTTACAAAAAACAACTTTGCTAATCTATAACAATCCTTTTTATCCGTTTTAGTTTTTCTAATAGTATCATAATTGTTTTTAGTAGTTAAACTATTAATAACTAAGGTGTTAAATCCATTTTCTTTAAAATATCTTTCTACTGGTAAATGATATGTACCTGTTGATTCCATAAATACTGTTAGATTTTGTGGATTAATTTCTTTTATTTCTTCTTTTACTTTTTCAAAATCCTCTAAATTATGATTTATTTCTTTCGTATCAATAAATATCTCTCCTTCACTATTCATAAGCATTATCATACTCTTATTTTTAGCAACATCTACACTTAATACTGTTTTCAAAATTATTCACCTACTTTCTTTTTGAACTTAAGTCTTTTACCTCTACTATTATTTCATCATGCTTGTTATATAGAGTATATTGCCCTCACTATCTAAAACTAAATTAATAATAGGAATAAAAGTCGAACCGTCAAGTTGTTAGATTCAAAGACCTCTGTAATTTGATGTTCTAACTTAAATTCTAATGTAAATAATTTTACAACCAAAAAAATTAGATGTAAACTCATTTATTTACATCTAACAGTATACATGTAATTTGTTATTATTTATTTCTTTTAACAAGTATTACTCCAATTACCGTTATAACAACAATCATAAATGGAGCTACTTTAAAATATACCCACTCAAATGAATGCCATATAGTTCCAATAACTGCCCATTCTGGATTACTATAATCCCAATTTTGATACGGACTACCTAACACAGCTAATAAGATAAATAATAAAATCAAACAAACATCAGTTATTATCAAAGTATTAACAAATATATTTCTTTTTTGCTTTTGTTTTTTGGATAATTGTTCATTAATGACCTCTAGTTTCTCTGATATTACCTTTAAGTCGTTTTTTTCTTGTTCATCAATGTTCTCTCCAAGAATTGTACTAACTGGTGTTTCAAATACCTCCGATATAGATATTAACATTTCTGCATCTGGAACAGATAATCCTTGTTCGCATTTTGATACTGTTTGTCTTACAACATTTAATTTAACGCTTAATTCTTCTTGAGAAAGTCCTTTATTTTTTCTTAATGTTTTCAAATTATTTTTTAACATTTATAATTCCTCCTTTCGTTAAATAAATTGTATGACAAATACCCTGTTGCTACAAGCAATGCATTTTAACATATCTATTAAACACTGTTATATCATAGCTTTTAACTAATTTATAAATTGTAATTTGTATAAATCTTTTAGCGTCCTGCATTTAAGCCTATTAAAACATATATGCCTAATATGTAAAAGGATAAAACTCCTACAATTATTGATATTATCAATGCTACTAATATTTTTATAACTAATTTCCAATGTTTTTTATCTTTTTTTTGAATATCATTATATACTATTTTGTTTTTTCTTATTATGAAAAAAAGTTGTATCAAAAAAATTCCCACACAAACAATAAATGGATATATTATTAATTGCATACATATTCCTCCTCTACAAATTACTATTTTTTGCTTTGTTTACACCATATATTATATCATGAAAAAAGCAAATCATTTTAACGGCTTTCTCAACAAATTATAATTTTCTATTTATCTAATTTTATTATATCGTTTACATCATTGGAGCAAATAATCTTAAAATAGCTTGCCATAGTCCTTTAAATAAACCATTTTTTGCTTCTTTTTCATCTACTTTATGTGATTCTTTAAAGGAATCCTCAAAATCTTTTTTGATATCTTTTATTACATTTGTATCCTTCATATAAATACCACATTCAAAATGTAAATATAAACTTCTATAATCTAAGTTTATTGTTCCTACAGTTGCTATTTCATCATCGGATAAAAATACTTTGCTATGTACAAAACCATTCGTATAAGTATAAATTTTTACTCCACCTTTAATTAATGTATAAAAATAAGAAGAGGTTAAATCATATACAATTTTTTTATCGGGTATTCCAGGAACAACAATTCTGACATCTACTCCTCTTCTTGCAGCTAAGATTAAACTATTTATCATATCTGTATCAATAATTAAATAAGGTGTATAAATATAAACATACTTTTTCGCTTGATTGATAATATTTAGATAAATATCTTCGCCGGTTATAACATCATCTAATGGACTTTCCCCATAAGGTACAACGAAACCATTTTCCTTATACTTTTCAGTAAAATTATATTTGTATTTATTATAATCATTATCTTCTTTTTTAAATGAATTCCACATTTCTAGAAACATAACAGTAAAATTCCAAACAGCTTCACCTTTTATCCTAATTCCATTATCTTTCCATACTCCTAATTTACTATTTATATTTATATATTCATCTGAAATATTAATTCCACCAGAAAAAGCAGTATGTCCATCAATTATCATCATTTTTCTATGATCTCTATTATTCATAATAATACCTGCAAATGGCGATAATTTATTAAATTGCATACATTTTATTCCATATTTTCCCAGTAACTTTGGATAATTACTAGGTAGCATAGCAAAAGAACCCATATCATCATATAATACTCTTACATCTAGTCCTGAATTTGCTTTTTCTTTTAATATATCTAAAATTTCTTGCCACATAGTACCATTATTAATAATGAAATATTCTATAAAAATAAATTTTTTGGCTTTTTTTAGTTCTTCTAACATAACAGGATAAACGTCATCACCAAGAGAATAATAGTTTATCTCATTGTTTTTCGTTACAGGAAATCCTGCAAATTCACTTATATATTTTAATTGTCCTAAATTTTTAGTATCGATTTCTTTTTTTATAAATTCATCTTGTATTAAGTATTTTTGACCATTTTCTATATTTTCATTAATATTCTTTAAAACTTTACTTCTTTTCATATTATTACTAAGTATGATATATAGAAGTGTTCCAATTAATGGAAAAAGCATAATCAGTAATATCCATATTAAATCGCTACTTAATCTTTTACTATACTTGATAATCATTAAAACAATTATAATACTAAGTAAACCATAAACTACTTGAATAATACTTATAAATTCTCCAAATTTTAAATATATAAATAATGTTAATAGAATTTGTATTAATAAACCTATTGCTACAACAATTCCTCTTTTTACTGCCATCCACATATTTTTTCTCCTCATACTAATTCATTTTTATATGTAATACTTTTATCTTCTTTATAAATAAACATTAATTTTGAGTTCTTATCTGTTCTTCCTTTATCAAAGGATAACGAATAAGTACATTACTATCTAGATTTTCTTTGTGCATATCAACTGCTGTTATTTGATGATTATCATATGTTGTATAATAATAAATTCCCTTATTTACATTACAGCAAGATGTATAAATTGTTATTTCAAATTTATCATCACCTAAATCACAGCATCCTCTTTGTTGATCAACGCTACCTAAAATGTGAAAAAATTGACTAACACTTGATTTTTCATCTTCTTTAGAAAAAGAATTTAATTTAGTATACGCTACTCTTATGAATCTTGATTGCGATGATAAATCACCTGGTAGACCTATTGCTCCCATTCCTCTACTATATAAACTTAGATCTAATTCTTTACTAAATTTATTCTCTGGAGATTTAGGTGATAAATACATATAATTATTTAAGGCAAACATTTGCTTATCAAAAGATGGATTATTAGTTAATACCCCTACTGGATTATCATATATTTTTATTCCATCAATAACAGACTCTACAGTTATTGATTGTGTGCTATCGGAAATAATCCAATGTAAGCTAGCTAATGGTAATTTATCACTAAATGGAGTATTTAACACATTCATTTTTTCAATCAAATTTCTAGCTTCATTTACATTTGAACATTGGCTTAAAATCCATGGTATCAGTTCAAATTGAGCAACATTATCTTTTCCTTCCTGTTTTTCTTTATAATGAGCATTTCCAACAAAATTTAAACCTGCTATTGCTAACCCTTTTTCGTTTATTGCATCGTAATATAATGGATAATCTTCAGTAACAAATGCCATTCCAATTATCGCATAATGACTCTTAATGTCATCTACTTCTCTAAATTTAAATTCAAAGTTTCTTGGTGTTATTGTTACTTCATCTCCATATGAAAATTCATAATCCAATGTTCTTCCAAAATAAAAATCTTTCGTTTTATAAGTTGCTGCTGTACACATATTCTTTCCCTTCTTTCTAATACTATTTCTTATCTTTTATATAACTCTCTTTCAAATTACTAATTCTTGTTAGGATTATATAATAAAAGGTAGATAATTTCAACTGGTTATCTACCCTACTTATTGTAATTTGTCTTTTACAATAATAGCATAAAAGAGAAAATTATTCTATACTACTTGTATAAAATAATTTTCTTAAATAAAAGTGGTTATTGTTAATCAACTATTGCGTATTGCGTTTTTCTAATTCTCATAAATACTTTTAAATCTTTCTCTGTCTACATTCTCTTGATTATTAATATAGTCCAAGTATTTTTCTTTATTTTCTTCTGTATATGGAGTATCAGCATATAAATCTTGTAATAATATTGTTCCATTTGGCTGTCCAATACCCACAAATATATAATTTTCACCTATCTTTGGTAATTCCTCATCCGTTATATAATCACCTTTATGCAATATAAGAGTTCCATCTTTATCATATCCACCAGGATAAGTTACTTTAATTATATTTTGTAGATTACCCTTCAAATTTTCTGTTACCTCGATTTCATATATAGTTCTAGCTGAGCCATCATCCGAGAATGTCCTTTCAAGTTCCTTATTTACCTTTCCTATAAACACATAATCAGCAAATCCAACTTGATAATATGGATTTGTTTCTTCATTCACAAGTACTGTATCATAATTTAATTTGCCATTTGGCTTATAATTTGAATTTCTATTGTTAAAGTACCAAATTACACAACAAATCATAGCAATTATAAAGATAACTAAAATAGATAAAATAATAATTTTTTTCTTTTTCATAACAATACCTCCTTTATTTTGTTCTTATTTTAATAAAAATAAGCTTTAATTCTACTAATAATCAACTACATAGTAACATATTTTTAAAAAAAGTTACAACTTTTGTTCAAAAAATGATTAATTTATTCTGTAGTTACTAATTCTTCTGTTCCAATGTTATTTGTTTCATACTGTATATCAAGAGCTCCTCCTATTGTATCTAATTCTTTAATTTTATTCCAATCACTAATACTGTTGCTTGTAACTGTAACTTTTATATTGTTTTTATCCTCCATCAAAGAAGATGAAGTAACAAATGGTAGTTCTTTATTTTGCATTTTTTCACTTATTTTATTTTGTAATTTTATTAAATATTCATAGGTATATTCAGCTTTTTTAAATATCGTTTTACTTTCTGTTATTCCTAAAATATTACATATTTGTTTTCTATTTTCTGGACTATCTTCATAAAGTAATATTACATTGTTGCCATTATTATCAATATATTTTCCTGAATAATAAGTTGGATAATTTGTAGTAGTTATTTGTGTCGGTTCTTCGTTTATATTTATATCTTTTTCTTCCATTACTTTATTTACATTTTTAACATTATTAATTAAATCATTCATATTATTATCCATAATTATCACACTCCAGTTTATAAAAATATATGTTTTTGTAATTATAATATGAATTTTGTTCATAAAATGTGAACAAAATAAGGATTTTTAATTGACTTTTTAGTGATAAAATAGTAAAATATAAATTGTGAAAATGTTTAAAAACATGAATTATAAATTGGAAAGGAAAAGTAAAATGAACAAGAAAAATTTAAAATTTGTAATAGCATTTATTATATTTTTTATTATGATTTTTGGATTATTGGTAAGCCAAATTGGAAGTTTTGCAGTAGTTGCAGAAAAACCAATTTATATAAATTCGCTAAATTTGCCATTGTTCTATTTATTTATGAAATGAAATTCCATTTTATTTTAATCAAAT
>ERZ779797.1060-NODE-1060-length-9866-cov-2.239017_pt1 | contig 9866 bp, 5 predicted proteins | sample MGYA00511886_ERZ779797 | MGnify/ENA primary metagenome ERZ779797 (study PRJEB29588, sample SAMEA2155055) | human gut metagenome | biome: human gut; feature: human-associated habitat; material: faeces | place: Denmark | collected 2008/2010 ... | reverse complement strand
TATGACACTGGGTGGCTGGTTCCGGGAATATGTATACATTCCGCTGGGGGGCAACCGCGGTGGTTTTGCAAAGACCGTCCGCAATATGTTTGTGGTATGGCTTCTGACAGGGCTCTGGCATGGCGCAAGCTGGAACTTTGTACTGTGGGGACTTTTGCTTTTTGTCTTATTATTCGTGGAAAAAGCCGGACTTGGAAAAGTGCTGGAGCGGCATAAGGCGCTTGGTCATATTTATATGATACTCTGGATACCGCTTTCTTGGCTGGTCTTTGTGATTACGGATTTAAGCCAGCTTGGCATTTATTTACAGAAATTATTCCCATTCTTTGGCAGTACCGGAACGGTATTGTTTCAGGGAGATTATCTGAAATATGGTAAGACCTATGGCATTTATCTGGTGCTTGGTATCCTGTTTGCAACAGGTGTTCAGGAGAAGCTCCTTAAGAAGAATAAGAACCGCCTCTGGGTGATCTTACTGCTGCTGGCATTATTCTGGGCGAGTGTATATTGTATGTATCTTGGAATGGATGATCCATTCTTATACTTCAGATTCTAGTGAGGAAATACGATGAAAAAATATAAATTTACTATACTTTTACTGCTGACATTTGTGATTGCATTCCCGGTGATTACCGTAAAGCTTGTAACTGCGGAGCAGGAGAAGAAGGCAAGGCAGGAAGAACTGGCACAGGTAACAGACACAGAAAAAGAGCCGGCGGAAGCAGTTGCCGGAACGGAAGAAAACAGCACAGATAAAGCCGGTACAGGACAAGCAGATATTGATAGTACAGAAAATACAGAAGATAAAACAGGTACCAAGGATAATGAAACGGTGGCAGATACGGAGCAGGAGGGAACCTTTACAACAGAGGATATCAGCTATTTTTCCGATGCCTTATTTATTGGAGATTCCAGAACAGTAGGATTATCGGAGTATGCAGACCTTGGGGATGCGGATGTATTTGCAACGATTGGCTTAAGTTCCTTTAAGCTGTTTGAAACAGAGGTAGATATGCCGGGCTATGGAAAAGAAACTTTGGATGAAGTGTTAAGCCGGAAGAATTACGGAAAGATTTATCTGATGCTAGGTATCAATGAACTGGGATATCCACATGCGAGCATAGAAAAGCAATATCGTGAAGTGGTAGAGAAAATACGGGAAATGCAGCCGGATGCCATTTTATTCTTAGAGGCGAGTCTTCATGTTTCCAAGGCAAAATCCGATTCAGACAGCCTTTATAACAATGCCAATATTGACTGGCTCAATGGTGTGGTGGAGTCCTTATGTGACCAGAAGCAGACCTATTATATTGATGTGAATGAAATCTTTGATGATGGGGCAGGAAACCTCGATGCCCAGTATACCAGTGATGATGCCCATCCTCTAGGAAAATATTATGCCCAGTGGGCAGAATGGATTCTGACGAAAGCTATTGTAAAGGAAAAATAAGACCAAAACCCTTAGGAAAACGCAGTGGAAAACCGATATATTATTCATAAAAGTGTATACAACAGCGAAAGAAATATCCGATAACCGGATAAGCGTTGCAGAAAGGCAAGGGAAGCGTATATGAATGGAATCAATACCAGCTTTGGGACACAGAGCTTATATCAGAATGACGGGACACAGGGAAGTGCAAAGTCAGATGATAAGAAGCAGGATAATAAGAATGACAGCAATGTAATAAAAGGTGCCGGTCTTAACCTGAATCAGACAGATCTGATTGGACAGAAGATGGCAAATGCCCAGAAAGAAGCATTAAAGAAGATTATGGATACATTTTCCGGTGAGCATGCAGTGGATGAAGAGATGGACGAGCGGCGTGCCCACATTAAGGAAATTGACAGCGAGATAAAAGATTATCAGAGTGAAATCCGCGACTTACAGAATAAGGAAGCTGAATTAAAGGGACGTTACCAGATAGCGGATGGCAGCCAGGAAGAGGCAGACCTTGACCTTTTAAAGAAAGCCAGTACAGCAGAAGGAAGAAGCATGCTTTCCAAAGAAGAATTAGAGCATGTCTCAGAATTACAGAAAGGCGGAATGACAGACTATCAGAAAGAGTCCATGGACTACTATAAAATGGAGTCAGAATACAGAAGCAAGATAAAAGACCTTGGAAAGGAAAGAGCCGAGGATAACGGATACCTCCGGGCAGTACATACGGAACGGTTAAAGCATCATGATATGATAGACAGCCAGAAGGAAGCGGAAGAAATATTAGACAATGCATCCGAAGAAGCAACATTAGGACTGATTGGGGAAGCAGTAGACCACATCGATGAGACCATCAAAGAAAATGAGAAAGATACGGATAAGAAGGATGCAGACAAGAAAGAGGATAAGAGGACTGATACAAAATTAGACAAGGAGACCCAGAGCAGCCTTTTAAAGAGTGAAGCAGAGAAAAAGGTTGCGGAGCATAAACTTGCCGAGGACGATATCAAAGGACTTGTCTATGATGAGCAGTTATAAACAAAATGGACAAATTGTGCTGTCAGATATACAAATTGTCGAAAAAGTATAACATGACCATACAAAAAAAATCTATTGTATATGTCAAAAAAACGCATTGTTTCTTATACTAATAAATGTTAAAATACATAGAAGAAAAAAGAGGGAGGAAGTTAGCATGGCTTCATTCGTTGAAAACACACAGCACAAAGTAGAAAGAAAAGCTTTTGAGATAATGACCAATAGCATCGTAGGTAAGTTGACTAAGACAGATGATATCGCGAAAAGACAGGAAACATTCCTTGAACTTATTGACAAGGCAGAGACTTTCTGGGGAAATGGCGCAGACAAGGCAACATTGGATAAGGTCAGAGAGTATGTAAAGAATCCGGAGAACAGATGGGTGAAGTTTGTAAACCGTGTTCTGGATGAGACAAATCCAAATTATGCTAAGAAATTCCTTCTGAATTTAGGATATGAAGCATTTTTCCGTGGAACAAAGACAATCAGGGCAAACCGTGAGAAGTACAACTGTAATATTCCATGGCTGATTCTTTTTGACCCGACAGACGCATGTAATATGCATTGTGTAGGATGCTGGTCTGGCACATATGGCCACAAGAATAACATGTCCTATGAGGATATGGATAAGATTGTTACACAGGGTAAGGAACTTGGAACTTATCTTTACTTTATGACAGGTGGAGAACCGACTGTTCGTAAGAATGATATTTTAAAACTTGCTGAGAAGCATAATGATTGTATGTTCGGTCTTTTCTCCAATTCTACTCTGATTGATGAGGAGTTATGTAAGAAGATTGTAGAACTTGGAAATATTACATTCCTTCTTTCCATTGAGGGAACACCTGAGACAAATGACGGACGTCGTGGTGACGGACATTATGCAGCCGTTATGAAGGCAATGGATTTGTTGAAACAATATGGTATCATATTCGGAACTTCTATCTGCTATACCAGAGCCAATGTTGAGGCTGTTACCGATGAGAAATTCTTACGTTTCATTGCTGATAAGGGCGCACGTTTCGGTTTCTACTTCCATTATATGCCGGTAGGACAGAACGCAGCTCCGGAGCTGATGCCGACATTGGAACAGCGGGAAGAAATTATTAAGAAGATTCGCTGGGTTCGTACCGGAGACAATGATATCGGATTTTTCCCAATGGACTTCCAGAATGACGGAGAATTTGTTGGCGGATGTATAGCCGGTGGACGTAACTACTTCCATATTAATGCACAGGGAGACGCAGAACCGTGCGTATTTATCCATTTCTCGGATTCGAATATCCATGATAAGTCAATCCTTGAGATGCTACAGAGTCCATTGTTTAAGGCATATCATGAAGGACAGCCATTTAACAGAAACCACCTGCGTCCATGTCCGATGCTTGAGAATCCAAAGCTCTTAAGAGAAATGGTAAACAAGACTGGTGCGAAGGGAACAAACGCTGAGGCAGAAGAGACTGTGGAGCATCTTTGCTCTAAGTGTGACCACTATGCAGAAGAGTGGGGACCGGTTGCAGACCGTATCTGGGCAGAACAGAAACATAAGAAGGCACCTTATGAGAACTATACGGAAGAAAAGAGAGAACATCCGGAACTTGCAGCATTTGAGCATGCGGATGGTTCCAATGGATTAAGAGATGAGGATCTTCAGTAATTAAATCAGATGTTAAAATAGGACTAAATCAGCACTTGTGATGGAATATTCCATCAGCTGGTTTGGTCCTTTTTTTATTTCAGAAGAATGGTCGAATGGACTTGCAGCAGTTTTTAACAAGAAGACATTTTTTGATACAATTACAGATAATGTTGGTGTATTGAGCAAAAGTACTTTGGAAAAATATTTGAAAAAGTATTTGGAATCTGGTGAAATAGTGCGTATTGGAAGAAATGCGTATTGTGCCAGAGGAAAACTAAAAGATTATGAATATGATTATTCTGATATAGCAGTTCATATAGCGAAAATATTGAAGGAGGATTTTTACGATTTAGATTTCAGAATTTCAGAGCTGTATCAAATGAATCGTTTTTTGAATCATCAAATTGCACATAATGTTATTTTTGTCTTCGTAGAGAAAGAATTGTGTATTTCTGCCTTTGAAAGATTGAAAAAAGAGTATGAAGGCAACATACTTATAAATCCAACGGAAGAAGATTTTTTTAATTATAGACGAGAAGATATGATTGTTGTAAGAAATCTTTTGACGGAATCACCAAAAGGGAAAAAGGAGGTCTGGCATACAGGTTTAGAAAAATTGCTGGTAGACATTTTTTCGGAGAAGCTGATAAAAGCAATGTTTAGTGAATCAGAGTATCCAGCAATATATGAAACAGCATTTAATTCTTATGTTGTGGATGAGAGTCAGATGTTCAGGTATGCTAAAAGACGAAAAAGCGCAGATAAGATAAAGAAATTTATACAGGAAGAAACGGATGCAAAATTACGATTGGAGTAGAGTAGTTATCAATGATTACTAGAGAGAATTATAGCATGGCGTATTGTAAGAGCAGTCCCGGAACAGAGCTATCATCTGCATTGGAAGCAGGGACGGTATAAGCAATGATATAATCGTTGGCAATGCAGCCAAAGGAAAGGGCTGCGGTGGCACATAAATATAAATACCAGAGCTTTAGATTGCTCAGGCGGACCGTAATAAAATATGCAATAAGGCATACAGACAGGAGTGGGAAAAAGAACATCTCTGGTGGACTTAAAAACCGCCGGGGTGATAACTTTAGATGCAGACGATGTTACTGGTGATGCATTTATCTCTGCCGGTTCAGTTAAGCTTGAGGCGGATCAGTTGCACATCTATTTATCAGGTGGAACGGTGAAGTATCTGATAGAGGCAACGGATGGGCAGAACGGAGAAATCAGCCTGAAAAAGACTGGTTCCCTGAATTCGTTTGATCTGGATAATGGAAATAATATAAATGTAACAGATGCATTTTTTAAAGCAAAAGATACATTTCTGTCATCCAATGGAAACAGTAATTCGAACAGTTCGAGTGGCAGGATAGTTCTTGTGGGTGAAACAATAGCAGAAGGCAATCTTGAATTAGAAACAGTAAAAGATGTAACAATCCGCGCAAAGAAGACTGCGGTAAAAGGAAATCTCGCTGTCAATGCAGAAAATGGATATGGTGTTGAGATAACCAGTGAAGGGGGAGCAGTATCAACCGGAAGTACAGAGATTACGGCACCTTCATTATTTGTTACGCTGCAGGCAAATGGAGATGCTGCCATAATCGAAGGAAATGCAAAGATAAATGCAAATAAAATATCCATGCAGAGTGCGAACAATGCAGCAATTGCAGGGGATGCAAAGCTTCAGGCACAAAAAGACATTGCACTTCTGGGAGGAACATTGCAGACGCAGAATGATATCGTAAAATATAGCGATGGCGGGGAAAACTGGGTACAGATAATGGCAACCGGCGAGACATATGATGCAGATAACTGTGAACATCCGATTTTAGCAGGATATTCCGGCAGATGTATGGTCTGTGGAGCAAGTGACATAGAATATGCAGAGCTGATTGGAACGGATGGAACGACTAAGAGAATGCTGAATGGAGACTTCGGTGGAACCGGAGCACATAATGATTTCAGATACCTGGAAGATGGAGATACCATCAAATTTGTGAAGGATATTTATGGAAATGGAAGAACCGCAGCAATCGGAGACAGTAAAGCCGTAACCCTTGACCTGAATGGACATACATTGATTCTGGATACGATTTCCTCAGGGAACAATCTTACCATTGCAAATGGTAACTATAAGGGAAAGATTACCAATAGCGGTGTCGGACTTACAAAGGAACTGACCTTTAAAAATGCAAAAGCAGCACTGAATGATTTACAGTGGATGACGAACAGTGGAGTAAAGCTTGAGGGAAGTGAAGTTACAGTATCCGGAAATGACGGTTCTGGACAGTGCTGGTTAGAGAAGCTTACAATGGATGAAGATTCAAAGCTGGTATTAAAGAATGTAAGCCAGGGTATTTCGAATTATGCTAATGTTGCACTGGAAGAAAGCCTGGGAACAATCCGGGGATTCCTGCCAAAAGATTTTTCTATCGCAAATAGGAAGAGAAATCCGGCAGATGTTGATTACAGAAATACCATTGTGGATGCAGATGGTCAGATTGCCCAGAATGTGGAGCTTCGTTATCGTAAGATGACAGATGCAGATTTATCGGCAACGCTGAATCCAACGACCTATATTTATGATGGAACAGCAAAGGAACCGGAAGTACTTGTGGTATATGACGGACAGACACTGACAAAGGATACGGATTACACCGTTGCTTATTCGGATAACAAAAATGCAGGAAGTGCAGAGGTAACAATAACAGGTATTGGAGTGTATCATGAAGTAGCACATCTGCAATTTACGATAGGGAAGGCAGGTCAGGCGGCACCGACAGGACTGAAGGCTGTAAATACCAGTAAAACAGGTGCAAGTGATGGAGCCATTGAAAACCTGACTACTGCAATGGAATACAGCACAGATGAAATTCATTGGACCAAGGTTACAGATGGTACAAAGATAAACCAGCTTACAGCAGGTGACTATTTCGTACGGTATGCAGAGACAGGGAACTATCTGGCTTCTGCATCTACAAAGGTGACAGTTGCCGTAAAGGAAGACCCTTCCACTGGAAACGGTTCCAATACGGCAGCCCTGACGGGAACAACACAGAAGACGGCAACCATAAAAACTGGTGATGAAACACCGGTTGGAAGAATACTGCTGCTGATGTTTTCCGCAGCCGGATTACTGGTTGTGGCAGCTGCAGGCAGAAAGAAATATTGTTTATTGTTTAAGAAGGCACGCAACGCATCCTTTTGTGCTTTATAATCACTGATTCCTAAATCATAAAGCTCCTGCATGATTTTCGGGTCAGTGGTAAAAGTGCCAATCTTAACCTGATGGGACGGTGCAAAGAGAAATGCCCGTCCTTCTTTTTGTAATTTTGCAGCAACTTCTACCGAGTGCCGGTAATTTAAGTGTCTGTTATCAATTGCAGTAATCGTATTTGGAAATTTCCGTAACATCTTTTTGTAAAGAAAACGGTAACTCTCCGGCGGCTTGACATAGCCAAGTGGACGGCAGTAGATAATTACTACCTTGTCGCAGCCATCTGCAATGGCACGTTCAACCGGAATGGAATCTGCAACACCGCCATCATAGTAATAATTGCCGTGGAAAGAAATCGGTTTGCAGAAGCCCGGAAGGGCACAGGTTGCCATAATGCCGCGGTAATCATCACGGCCTAAATCTTCTTTGGAAAAATATTCTGCCTTTCCGGTGGCAGCATTGGTTGCCGGAAAATGAAATTCACTTGGATTTGCTGCTAAGGCATCATAATCCAGCGGGTCGTTTCCTGTGGAATTGGTTAAGGTTCCGTAAATATATTGAAGTCCGAAGAGAGAACCGGTTTTAATCAGATTTTTGATACTGATGTAGCGGGGGTCTTTTACATGCTCTATATAGAAACGCAGATTACGACCACGTTGCCCGGCAAGGTAAGAAGCAGTATTTGCCGCACCGGCAGATACCCCCATACAATAATCAAATGTAACATTGTCGTCTAAGAAGGCATCCAGAATTCCAGCACTGTAAGCGCATTTCATACCGCCGCCTTCTACAATCAATCCAGACTTTTCCATGATATCACCTCTTGAGATATACTTCGTTAATTTTTTCACATATAGTTTAGCACATTGAAGAAGAAAGTCAAAATACATTTTTTATTGTATGTATATTCCGGGAAAATATAAGAGTTTGCGGCATTCGGGCTGCTCTCCATATATCACTGCATTGTTAAGAGTCTCTAAGAATTTCATGAAATATAAAAAAAGTTCCGGCAACCGGCACAAATTCACATCCATGTTCATCTGTGCCTTGCTGGCACGTCCATGTGCCAGCATTGCCAGTTTTGGTGAGAAATTCTAAGAGTCTCTAAACAATTTCGTTAATATATGGGTAGCAGCACGAATGCCGCAAATTGATATAATTTCCCCGGAATAATCCACACAGAATCTCCTTCCGGTCGTTGAAACCTTCTGCAAAAAACGTTATAATATGAGACAGTGATAAAAGGCGAAGAATAGAAACAGCGGAAGAGAGGAAACGGGAATGGCATTTGCCCATTTACATGTACATACAGAATACAGTCTGTTAGACGGTTCAAATAAAATAAAAGAATATGTGGAGAAAATCAAGGCACTTGGCATGACAGCAGGGGCGATTACCGACCATGGTGTTATGTATGGTGTCATTGATTTCTATAAGGCAGCCAGGGAGGCGGGAATTAACCCGGTTCTTGGCTGTGAAGTCTATGTGGCTCCCGGCTCCAGATTAGACCGCGAGATGGTACATGGAGAGGACAGATACTATCATCTTGTGCTTCTGGCAGAGAATAATACAGGCTATAGCAATCTGATGAAAATTGTATCCAAAGGCTTTGTGGAGGGATACTATTATAAGCCGCGTGTGGACATGGAAGTGTTAGAAAAATACCATGAGGGAATCATTGCCTTAAGTGCCTGTCTGGCAGGTGAAGTACAGCGTAATCTGGTACGTGGAATGTATGAAGAAGCAAAAGAAGTAGCTTACCGCTATGAACGCTGTTTTGGAAAAGGCAATTTCTTTTTAGAGCTGCAGGATCATGGAATTCCGGAGCAGAAGCTGGTAAACCAGCAGCTTCTCCGCATGAGTCAGGAGACCGGAATTGAGCTGGTGGCAACCAATGACGTGCATTACACCAATGCAGAGGATGCAGAGCCTCATGACATCCTGCTCTGCCTTCAGACCGGAAAAAAATTAGCGGACGAAGACAGAATGCGTTATGAAGGCGGACAGTATTATGTCAAATCCGAAGAGGAAATGAAATCACTTTTTCCATATGCACTGCAGGCACTGGAAAATACCCAGAAGATTGCAGACCGCTGTCATGTGGAAATTGAATTCGGACATACCAAGGTACCGCATTTTGAGGTGCCGGAAGGCTATGATTCCTGGACTTATTTAAATAAATTGTGTCATGAAGGACTGGATAAGCGGTATGGAGCCGATGCACCAAAATACTTACAGAAATTAGATGACGAGCTTGCCGTTATTAAAAATATGGGATATGTGGACTATTTCCTGATTGTGTGGGACTTTATCCATTATGCGAGAGAGCATGATATTATGGTGGGACCGGGACGAGGCAGTGCCGCAGGAAGCCTTGTTTCTTACACCACCGGAATTACAGATATTGACCCGGTTCGTTACAATCTGATTTTTGAGCGTTTCTTAAATCCGGAACGTGTATCTATGCCCGATATTGATGTGGACTTCTGCTTTGAACGAAGACAGGAAGTTATTGATTATGTGGT
>ERZ779797.1040-NODE-1040-length-9956-cov-2.168367_pt1 | contig 9956 bp, 1 predicted proteins | sample MGYA00511886_ERZ779797 | MGnify/ENA primary metagenome ERZ779797 (study PRJEB29588, sample SAMEA2155055) | human gut metagenome | biome: human gut; feature: human-associated habitat; material: faeces | place: Denmark | collected 2008/2010 ... | reverse complement strand
GAAATGCCAAGGCTGAAATGATGTACCGTTTTTGCCCTCCTCATTCACTCTATTTTCCGAAAAGCTTTTTAACCTTATCAACAAAGGTTTTTCTTTCAGCATTTTGAAGCTTATAGAACCTTAAACCTTTGACAAGCTCATCAAATCCACCTTGAAGTTCTTCCTTAGCATGACTCATCCAATCCTCTTGGAATCTATCCTGATAATTTTTAACTAAGGCTTCGATTTGCTCAAGAGTTAATTCAGACTTTTCTACTGGCTCTTCATTTTCAGAATTTGTATCATCATCTGCATCGTTATCAGCATCCTCATCTGTATCGTTATCATCATCAACAGGAAGGGCATCAACATCAAGTGTTAAAGCCTTATCAGCCTCTTCTTGCTCACGCTCTTGTTCAGCCTCATCAGCTTCCTCTTCTTCACCCTTAGTTTGGATATCTCTTAGCATAGCCTCAAGTTCCTCACGCTCTTTACGTTCAGCATCAAGACGATCCTGAAGTGATTGATTTTGAGCCTTCATTTCATCCATGGCACTATCAACCTGTTCCTTTTGCTTCTTTGATAATTTCTCAATTAAAGCATCAACATCTATATTTTGTTGAGGTTGTTGCTGTTGAGGATATGGGTATGGATAAGGATATGGTGCATATGGAGGATATGGGTATGGATATCCCATAGGACCATTATTATTTTGTTGATTTTTTAAATCGCGTATTTGTTGTTGTAAATCATCATAATCTCTTCTATCGCGATAAGAATCACGCTCTCTATCTCTTTCACGTTCTCTTTCGCGACGATCTCGTTCGCGTTCACGCTCAAGTTCATCAAGTTGTTCCTTAAGTCGTTTAACTCTATCATCCTCACGATTATCAATCAATTGAGTTTCAAGCTCGACAGGCTTATTCTTAGCTTGCATTTCTTGTGTCTTTTTAATAAATTCAAGCTGCTGTTGCATAAGCTCTATATCTCGTTTATGAGTCAACTCACGCTGTTCTTGTAGTTGTTGTTCAAACTTCCTTTGCATTTCAGACATTTGAGCTTTCAATGAATCTAGAGCTTCATTTTGGGTATTTGTAGTGACATTGATTGTTGTATGATTATTAGTATCTGTATCAGTAGCATCTACGCCCTTCTTTTCTACTTCAACCGTTTGCACAATAACCTGTGGCTTTATTTTATCACTATCAACTGGATAATTGAATGGGAAAATAGTATCAAGGAACTGTTCGAACTTAACTTCAGGAATAGGCTTTGAGAAATAATAGCCTTGTAATAAAACCTGACGATTAACAGTTGCAAGATAGTCAAGACATGTTAAAGTTTCAATTCCTTCAAGGCAAATCTTACAACCAACTGATGATAATAGATTAATAATATTTTTGGCAATATTTTTCTCCTTGTCTGTAGCTAAGCTATTTTCAAAGAAGAATTTATCAACCTTAATAGTATCAAAACGATTTTCTGTAAGTAATGATAATGAAGAATAATCTTTTCCAAAATCATCCATAGCAATTCTAAAGCCCGCTTGACGTAATCTTAAAATTGAAGCTGTAAATGCTTGATTTGTTGATACAAATTCACTTTCCGTAATTTCAATTTCAATACTTGAAGGATTAACACCATACTTTGTGGTGATTTCAAGAAGTTGATCTATTTTTCTTAAACTATTTAATGTGAGTTTTGAAAAATTAGTTGATACGACAATGTCATGGCCGGTGTTTTTTGCATTTTGAATAATTATACATGCTGCTTCAAACATTTTTAAATCAATTTGACGAATATATCCATTTGATTCAAACAAAGGAACAAATTCATCAGGGAAATATTTGATTGAACCATCATCATTAATCCAACGAACTAATACTTCTCCACCAACAACTTTACCAGTTTTAAAATCAACCTTAGGTTGAACATAAGGAATAATACATCCTTCTTCCATCGCACTTTCTTTAGAAGCATTGATTTCTTCTAACTTATTTACCTTATCAAGAACGTCTTGCGAATAGTAATAAATATTACCATCCTTAACAACTGCATATTTAAGTGTTTGAATTGCAAGAGCAACCTCATCCTTAGGATTTTCAAGAGGAACCGCTTCATATACAGCACATGTTACATCAAAGGTATAATAGCCATAATTAGGAAATTCTATTTCATTTAAACGTTCAATACATTTTAAAATGAATTCCTTTACCTCTTCTCGATTTCTATCAGTTACAATTAAACCAAATTTAGAAAAGTCAATACGAGTTACAAATTCTTGTTTTTTTAGACCTTCTGTAAATACATCAGAAATTGTACGCATTAAAAGTCTTTGATTTTTATAGCCCACGTAGAACCCACCAAGGTTATCTAGCGAAAAGATAACAATAGCTGGGGAAACTTGACGAGAGTTCTTTAGTATTTTTTTCTTGCGTTTGCGCAATAATGTAACAAAACCTTCGTGGTTATGCTTAGCACTTTCAGCATCCATTAGCCTTGATAATCTTACTTGTATGATATAGTTTTGTCTAAAAGCCATTGCAGCAACAAGTAAGACTATTAATAAGGCTACAAGGACGACCACTAAAACTGTTACTTCGAAGCTTCCTATTTGAAACAACACTTTATCTAACATTATAGTAATCCTCCTTTAACTTATTTATTCGCTGCTTTTTCTTTCTTATCTGACTTCTTGTCAGCCTTTCTAGTAATCTTTCCATACTTATCCTTATTAACAGAAATTAAAATCATAATTAAAATAATTAAGACAATAATTAATAAGATAATAAGTGGGAAGAATGTCCAGAAGTCTGCATTATTATGATTACTTGTAGATTCAACATGGAAAATAACTTGTTTTGTAATTCCATCTTTAGTTGCAATTTCAATAATTACATCATCAGGATTATTTTCAATGTTTGTTTTATAAGTAATTTCTAGTTCTTGTTCAGCATTATCGCCTGTAGCATTTAAAGCTTCAATATATGATAAGAAATCAACTTCAGATGTCTTCTTCTTACCAATGTTAATATTATATTCAAGCTTGTCTACTACTTTTTCAAGAGTATATCCATCAGATTCAATTTGATCTTCAAGAACATTATAAGCAATGTCATCACGTTCTACTTCAATAACATATGCCTTTTGATGAATTCCATCTGGTGCAGTAACAAGAATTACTACTTGATTCTTACCGATATGAAGATTATCTGCACCTAATACATTAACAACTGGAGAATCATAAAATTCATTACCATGAACTACAGTGTCATACTTAACATCTAATAAGCCAACTTTACCATTTACATTATAAACTCCATAGTAAATCTTATCAGAATTAAATACGTCTGAAATCTTTTTAGCATTTTCATCCTTTAATTCAAGTCGATCAGAACCATCCATAAGATTGCTCTTATCAGCACCAACTTGGAATACTTTTAGCCAATCAAGAGAAGCATTCATAGTTTCTTCTGGAAGACGATAAATATGAAGCTCATATTCGGTTGTAGTACCATGCACACTTGTAATCTTAACTGTAAACTTATTATCTCCTACAAGAAGATTCTTTGTTCCTGTACCTAAAATTACATCACTAACACTTGATGAATATGCATATATATCAGCAGTCTCTTTTGTATATGGAACTCTTACAAAATACTTTGTTGTATTTGGTTCAAATGTAGTTACTTTCTTTGTATCATAATCTAATAATGCCTCACCAGTTACACCTAAATCCATTAATGTTGGATTTGCATAGTCACGATTTACAATAATAGTATAGGTTTGTTGATCTCCATTTTGTGCAATTACAGTTACATTAAATACATTTTGACCTTCTACTAATGATAGACGACCTAAATGACTATTAGATGCAATTGTTGCAGTTGGATCACTTACAATTGCAGCAATATCAACAGTTGTAACACTATTAGGTCTGCTAATCGTAAATGTCGGATTGTTTGGTGTAGTAGATGTAATTTGCTCATCGCTATCAACTGTTAAACTCTTTAAAGAATTATCAACATTTGGTTCTTCAAACTTAATAGTGATTGTATATTCCAATCCTTTAATACCACTATCACTTATAGCATAAACCTTATGAGTAATAGTTGTACCATACATAGTTGATGCAATTTGGAACTGACGAGATGCGGTTTGGACATCATTGCTTCCAGTACCATCAGTAATATAAAGTTTTGCATATGAGCCTTGTAGAATTTGTGCATTAATCGTGTATGATTTAGCACCATATGGCATTGTAATTGTATAAGGTAATTGTGTTTGATCAAATTGTTGAACATTATTTGCAGCATTTCCTTGTTGTGCAATATAATATGCATTATTTGAATCTAATACCTCAATTAAAATAATTCCATTATCGTCAGATGCATTAATAGGGCCACGTGAAATTTCTAATACATAATTTTGAGGTGTACCATCTTCAGCAACACAACTTAGAACAATTTGATAATTATATCCATTTGATGTATTTCCACCTAAAGTAAATGAATTAGTATATGGATTAGAAGATGAACCATTAATCTTAGTTGTACTCTTTGTTGGAGTTGCTTCTACATTAATTGAAGTAGCATTTCCAACATTTGGAATATTAAATGTTCCTTCAGGTGTTCTCGTTGCAAAAATAGTTTGAGCTACACCATCAATAGTTACAACAAGCTTTGATAATGTTGCATCATTATCTAGCGCTTGACGCTCAATTTCAATCTTATAAGCATCACTTGCATCTGCTTGATTTTGACCATAAGCAACATAATATTCACTTAGCAATCTAACATCAACAGTATACTTATTAGGAGATACAGTGTTAGAAAGGTCAATTGTATAATCATATGTAGTTTGTCCATAAGAATCATTCTTAGCAACGCCTCCAATTTCAACAGTTGAATATTGAGGCTTAGTAATTCTTAATGTTAATACATTTGTTGAATTTTTAGCTGTGAATGGATATTGAGGAGTATTTGCATTAAATACTAATGAATTATTATTAATATCAACATATGTTTGATTATTTTCAAATAATTCTAGATTTGCAACATCCTTATCCTTATTAGCAGCAACTAAAACAAACTTGTAAATATTTGGAGCTACTGTTGCATCTTCAGCATTTACCATAACGGTTACAGTAACAGCCTTACCAGCACTTAGCATTACACGATATGAACTATTATCATTTGTAAGTGCAGTTAATGTTGTATCAGTACTTGTAACAGTAATTGACTTACCATTATAAGTTATATTAGTTAAATCAACATAAGACTGATTTCTACCATATTCTAGCACATACTCACCAGGAGCATATGGTGTATTACCATTATCCGGAACTGGATCTCCATTAGCACTAATTGATAATAAATCACGATCAGTACCAGGAAGAGCCTTTTTGAACTCAATTGTATAAGTTCTTGTACCAGCTGCAAGAGGATTTGCAGGTGTTGCATTTGAATAATTTTGAGAAACAACTAATTTAACAGTTATGTCATTTGTTGTGTTAATAACTGCTTCTAATGCAGAATTAAATGTATTAGAAATAGATGATGAACCAAGATAGTATCTAATATTTAACTTAGAAGTATCAATTGTATTAGAAATTGCATACTTTAAAATTGTAGAATTTACTGAATAAGGAACATTTACAACATAATTAAATGTTGATTGTTGATATATTGGATCTAATCCATATGATTTTGAAGTATCAGTAGCATCATAAACTTCAATATTATCTAAATCAGGATTTTCATCAACCCAAATATTTGTTGTATAAGTTGAATCATCACCATTTGGAGCTGTAATTGTAATTGTAACTTCATTATTTCCAGGCTTCAAACCAGAAACAATTCCTTGTGATGAATCAGTTCCGTTAGGTGTAAACGTTAAATTTGAACCATTTGGAGTTGTAATAGTTACTGTAGCATTTGGATCAGCTGGAGTTACATTAATTGGAACATCAGTTGTACCAGGTTTAGCTTCTATTAACTTATTATCAGTTCCCGGAATATCACTAATTACAACATCTGGGTCCGTTGAAGTAATATTATCAAGACCAGAATTATCAGAGGTTATTGGAACAATGACCTTAATATAATACTTTGTTCCATCAGTTTGATTTTCAGCTGTTGCATAAACCTCAAGTAAATATTCTAATGCTTGAGTTGTACTTGTTGAAACATCAAGATTATAGCTTCCATTAGTCAAAGATACAGATTGGAATGATGAATCAGTAGGTGATTTAACATTTAATTTTGGACTAGCTTTAGAACCTGCTGGTAAAGCAACATTAATAGTTGTTTTTGTATCGCCAACATCTAATGTAATAATTTCTGGATTGGTTTGATTTGTAGCAGTTGGAACTTGATTATAATATTGACCATGCTTTGAACCGCTAATACTAACATTTCCTATATCATTATTAGCATCTAATGTCGCGCTTCCTTTTATCACATTGACAGTATAAGTCTTATTACTTCCCTTCTCTGGTGCACACATAATACTAAATGTTTCAGTATTTTGACTAGCTAATGTAAGAGAGCGAGTATATGTTAGTTTATCTTTTGATAAATCATCAGGAAAATAAACACTAGATTTAGCAGACATTTTTGTAACATTGACAGTTATTATCATGGAAGTTTGAGTATAATTACTAATATTTTGAATTATTATATTATCACTATCAGGACTAAATAATATTTCTTTAGCTGGAATTGGAACTCCACCAATAGTAGCTGCAAATGTTGCTAAACGATTTTCAGTATCTCCAGTATTAAGTGTTAGATCAAATGTATAAACATCAGTTGGAACAACATTTTGTCCGCCAGTCTTTAAATACTCAAGCTCACTTACAATACCGAATGAATACTTATTTGAGCCTTCAACTAATGTAAGCTGATTATTAACTTGTGTAGTAACTGGTCTCCAAATGCTTCCAGACTTATAATATATTCTAGCAGCTGATGACTGTAATAATAGTTGGAAGAAAATTTCTCTATTTGCATAATTAATTGTCGCAACTACATTGGTATCACCATTAGCATAGTTAAATACTTGACTACCATTTTCATCCTTTAAATCTTGTGGATTAGACCCAACAACATTATTTATAATATTTGAAGCAACAGCATCAAGTAAGCTGAAATCTCTAATTGTCTTATCTTCATCTGCAGTATAAACAGTAATTGTATATTTTACAACAACAAGTCCATCTTCAGATGTAGCAGTTACTACGATTGTTTCCTTCTTTTGAGATGATAGCTTATTATCTTGAGAAATATTTAATTTTGCATTACCAATACCTGAAATTAAATTTGCAGTTACGGTAGCAGTTGAACCATAATTACTTCCGGCACCAAGATTTAATGTATACTCTAAATTTTGAGATGATGTATACAATTGACTTGCAAAGGCATTACCATTTGTATCATATACATCTTGTCCATTAACCTTTAAATTTTGAAGACCAACTGAACCATTAGCAGGTAAACGGTTAATTACAATTGTATAAGCATCAGACCACTTTTCATCCTCAGAGTAAACATAATAATTATAAGTTTTTGATGGACTACTTGTAGTAAATGTACTCATCGTAATATTAACTATTTTTGATGTGGTTGTTGATTTAGCACCATATACCTTTGCACCAAGTGCAGTTGCATTTGCGGTAACAGTTAGTGAATTAACACTATAAGGAATATCATAAGTAAGTGTTAATGGAGCCGCAGTTCCTGGAGTAAATATTCCAGATGTAGGTGTAAGTATATTTGAACCATCACTTACTTCAAATTGATTTAAAGTTCTATCAGTACTTCTTGTATCTGCAACATAATATTCAATGTAGTATTCTGCAGTTTGACCAGATTGAGGAGTTACAGTTATCTTAACCTTAACAGCTTGATTCTTTGTAGTAATATTATGAGTATGAGAAGCTGTATTACCATATGTTTGAGTTTCAATTGTTAGCTTAGCATGTTGGCTTGTAGCTGTAACTACAAAACGTAATATAGCTGAATTATATGGTAAGTTACTATTTATTGTATATGTATCACCGGTCCAAGTACCTGCTCTTACTACATTATTATTTGTAACATCATAAACAGTTACACTTGCGATTGAATTATCAGTATCTGCAGCCTCTCTTTCAACAGTAACATTATAAATAGCAAAATCATGTGTTACCTTATCAGTAACTCTATACTTAATACTTCCTTGATTTGTTGTACCATCGATTGCAACAGGTGTTCCTGTTGAACTTGTAATTGTATTCCATGTACCAGTTGAAGCATCATAATATTCAAGGGTTGAGCTACTAGGTGTAGTCAATGGTGCTTTAACTGAAACAGATGTAATAGTATTTCCAAGGCTATCAAGATACGGAACTTTAACCACATAATCTTTACCATTGTCTGAGTTTAAGGTAGATGAATCTAACGTACCTGTTGTTGATGTACCTGTAACAGATGTTGTAGGATCATTTAATCCCGTATTAGCAGTTATCGTCTTATACACAAATTTGTAAGTAGCTTTTACATTAGAATCACTTGAAAGTAATACAATTATTAAATCAGTTGTACCAATTTGTACGGTTGTATTAGCATAAGCTGTACCATTATATGTTGAAGATACGCAATCAGCTGTATAATTAACTAAATAATGAGCTACATTTGGTGATACCCATAAATAATAAGTTCCTTCTGCTAAATCAACAAAATTAGTAACAGGGTTTGAACTTGAATTTGCACTACCCTTAGTGATAATTGGGTCAACTAGACCATCATCCTTGGTAAATGTTATATTGGTAATAATAGGCTTTCTTTGAACATTTACAGTATATGCTTGGCTTGTAGAACCATCCTGTGCAATTACAGTAAATGTAACTGTTGAGAATGAGCCTCGATTTGTCGGATCAAGAATTAAAGAGTAAGTTCCATTTGACAATGAACTATAAGTTGCACCACTTAACGTTGATAAATCAATCTTTCCTTTTCCACTATCAACAGTAACATTAATTGTTGTACTTGAAGAAGCAGTTGCAGGAAGAGTGAAGTTAGTAGATGTCGTTGTAGCAGAAAGTGTTGCAGTTGAAGGAGTTGCCCCGCTAATTGCAACAACAGTGCCTACCTCATGACTAACAGTTCTTTCAATTGTTACATCATATTCCTTTGAATTATGAGAAGAATTATCTTCTACTTTAATCTTAACACTAGCATTATTAGTTGAAGTATTAATTGAAACAGGGAAATATCCAACTGTTGGCACTTGTGTCCAGTTTGCACCACCATCTGTACTATAATAAACAGTACTTAAGGTTGGGTCTGTAGCAGTTGGTGTAACGTCAACACTTGTAATAGCATTACCATTTGAATCACTATATGGGAATGTAAGCTTAAATCCAGTACTTGCATTTCCTGATAGTTGCCCCATATTTGAACCATGTGTAACACGACCAGATACTGTTTTTAAACTAGTGTGATCAACCATTGTCTTTACAGTAAATGTATATACCTCTGTTTTATTTGCATCACTTGAATTTAAGTTGATAGTAAATGTATTAGCATTTATTGTTGTAGATGCTACAGAAACAGGGTCATTGTAAGTACTTCCATTAAATAATGCACTTAATGCATCTGCAGTAAAGCTTACATTAAACTTTGTTACCCCAGTTGGAATCCATACATAATAATTTCCTTTAGGAAGTCCTGTACTTGGGATGGTTACAACAGAATCAGTTTGACTTGATGAACCAGATGTCAAAATTGGATTTACTCCAGTTGAACCAACCTTAGTAAATTGAATATCTGTAATAATAGGTAATCTTTGAATATTAATAGTATATGATTTTGTTGTTGTTCCATTTTGAGCAACTGCATCAAAGGTTACTACATCATATTTACCTCTTACCGAAGAATTTAAAACTAATGTATATTCTCCATTATTTACACCATTATTAGTTACATTTGAGGATA
>ERZ779797.1036-NODE-1036-length-9968-cov-2.547463_pt1 | contig 9968 bp, 10 predicted proteins | sample MGYA00511886_ERZ779797 | MGnify/ENA primary metagenome ERZ779797 (study PRJEB29588, sample SAMEA2155055) | human gut metagenome | biome: human gut; feature: human-associated habitat; material: faeces | place: Denmark | collected 2008/2010 ... | reverse complement strand
CGCCGCTCTTCCTGGCGCAGACGGCGATGACGATCGTGCTCCTGGCCACCGTGCCCGGCGCGCTCTATCTCTTCCGCCTCCGCAGCGTGAGGGACCGCCTCATAGCGGACGGCGAGACGGCCCTGCGGCGCTGGGGCAGCGTGCGCATGCTGATGATCTGCGTACCGATGGTCCTCGACCTGCTGCTCTACTACCTCTTCGGGGCAGTGGTGGGCTTCTTCTACATGGCCGTCATCCACCTCCTCACCATCACCTTCGTCTTTCCCACCAAGCGGCGCTGCGACCACGAGTGCCGCGCCGAAGAGCAACCGGCGGAGGGCCCTATGCAGGACGATCCCTCCCACCAAGGACAACCATAGCACACACCTAATTTTATACAGACAGAGAGAAAGATGGCCCATAAGCTCACCGTCGTTATCGTCAGCTACAACGTCAAGTACTACCTGGAGCAATGTCTCGTCAGCCTGCGCCGCGCCCTCACGGGCATCGACGCCGAGGTCTATGTGGTGGACAACGACTCCAAGGACGACTCCATCGGCTATCTCGCGCCCCGCTTCCCCGAGGTGAAGATGATCGCCAGCCGCCACAACCTCGGTTTTGCGCGCGCCAACAACCTCGCCATCCGGTCGGGCGAGTCGGAGTATGTGCTGCTGCTCAATCCCGACACCATCGTCGGCGAGGAGTCCATCCGCCAGTCCATCGCCTTCATGGATGCCCATCCGAAGGCGGGAGCCGCGGGAGTGAGGATGCTGCGCACGGACGGCAGCGATGCCAAGGAGTCGCGACGCGGACTGCCCACGCCGCTCACCTCCTTCTACAAGATCTCGGGGCTCTGCGAGCGCTTCCCCAACAGCCGACGGCTGGGCAGATACTACATGAGCTATCTGCCGTGGGACGAACCCAACCCCATCGAGGTCATCAGCGGCGCCTACTGCTTCCTGCGGCGAAAGGCACTCGACGAGGTCGGACTGCTCGACGAGGACTTCTTCATGTATGGCGAGGACATCGACCTCAGCTACCGCGTGCTCAAGGGGGGCTACGAAAACTGGTATCTGCCCTGCCGCATCCTCCACTACAAGGGCGAGAGCACGCAGCGCGAGTCCTATCGCTATGTCCACGTCTTCTACGAGGCCATGCTCATCTTCTTCCGCAAACACTACGGCCACCTGAGTTTCCTGCTGAGCCTGCCCATCAAGGCGGCGGTCGTCGGCAAGGCGGCGCTGACGCTCATGCAGGTGCTGTGGTGGCGCGCCGTCAAGGACATGGGACTGCTGGCGCGGGCCCGACAGGTCTTCCCCACCTATATCTTCATAGGACGGGAGGAGTCGATAGCGGCCTGTCGCACCATCGCCCAGAAGAAAGCGCTGACGGGCGAGTTTCGCGTGGCCGACCACAAGCGGCTGCCCGACGGCCACCTGGCGCTCACGGATCTTCTGCCCCAGGACGCGCCCCTGGTCGTGGTCTATGACATCACGGCCTACAGTTTCGACCAGATCTTCGAGATCTTTGGCCGCGAACCGCGCGAGAACGTCCTCATCGGCACCTACAATCCCTCCACCCAACTGATCATCACCGGCAATGAAATCATCTGACGCCAAGCAGCTGCCCGCGGTGCGCCTCCGCGCCCTGGAGCCCGAAGACCTCGACTTCCTCTACCGCATAGAGAACGACGAGGCGCTATGGGACTGTGGCACCACCAACGTGCCCTACAGCCGCCAGGTGCTGAGGGAGTATATCCTCTCGGCCCGCAACGACATCTATGCCGACGGACAGGTCAGGCTCATGGCGGAGAACGAGGCTGGCGAGGTGGTGGGCATTGGCGACTTCGTCAATTTCGACCCGCGCCACCAGCGGGCGGAGATCGGACTGGTCGTGCCGGTCGAATACCGCCGCAGGGGCTATGGATCGGCCATCGTCGGCAGACTGATCCACACGGCCCGCCATATCCTCCACCTCCACCAGGTCTATGTCTGCGTGGGCGTGGAAAACAAGGCCTCCATCGCCTTGTTCGAGAAGATGGGCTTCGCCACCACCGCCTGCCTCACCGACTGGCTCTGCGTAGGATCCGCGTATCAGGACGCGCTGTGGATGCAGCGCCTCCTTTAGCTCCTCACCCTTTACCTCACCCTCTACCTCCCTCTTTACCTCCCATGCGGTTTTAGACTCGTATTTGGTGCCAAAGTAGTCATTAAGCGTATAGGGAATAATACGTTCTGCCGTTGCCCTCACGGAAAGGTTTACCATCTTGTGCCAGAAGTTTCAGTTGGTTAGTGGCACTAACCAACTCGTTTCCTTCCTTCTTCAGTTTTGTTTTCAGATACTTCCAATAGTTGCGGTTCTTGGTATAATCGTCTTGGTTGTTGAGCACACCAACAACATCCAAAACGGAAAACCACCATTCGGATAGTGTCTCGTCCCAAACGGCACGCACTTCGCGGTCGTTGAAGAAACGGATGGATACCTTCTGTATATTGTTACTGCACATTGCTTTCTGTCTTGATTTCTTCTTTATCGGCCATAAATTCGATAATATCGGCCAATTTGCCTGCTAAAATAGGCTTTATCGACCATTTGTCGACCATTTCCTGCTGTATTCTCGTTTTATCGACCATTTCTTCAGATGTTGACCGTAGGAATTGGTCGATATCTTGCTGTAAATGTTCGCAATGCAGTTTTTCCTTTTGCCGTAATGCCTTCGTCAAAGAGCAGTTGTGCTTCCACCTCTGTCACAGTACTGCCTTCTATGGCTCTACTATGGGTAATGATGGAGTACAGATAGAACTTTTCGTAGTCTATCTGATCTGAGATTCCTAACTCCTTATGGCGTTTAAGCAATCTATCCATGATGTCTTTTATCTCTTGTTTCATTACTTTCTTGATTTAATGTTAATGTATATCCTTTCTTAGTACCACTTTTAGTATCACCCAACTGATACTGGAGTTTATCTTAGGTGGTACTGGAGTACCAGTTAGCTGACACCGGAGTAACACTTATGTGGTACTGGCAAGGTACTCTGAAGGCATCAATCAGACATCCCAATTGGTGTGCTCCTCGTAGTTGTCGAACTCCATTTTGGAGTCTGCTCCTACCTTTTCGAGCATTTGGCGTATCACTTCTTGTTCCTCAGGAGGAAGAAGAATATCACCACGCCTGCGCTTGAAATATTGGTTGCGTCCGAAGTGGAGAATGAGGGTTGTCATGAACTGGTCATACTGCTGTGGGTACATCCGCTTTTGGAAGTTGGTGAATCCTCTGGCGAATATCACCGGCTTTTTGTCGCGATAGTATATACACGATTCGTCTTTGCTGCATCTGGCGGGATTAATCAGTTGCAGATATTCTTCGTTCTGCTCCATCATCATGGTGTAAGCAATATGGTGCAAGCAGGTAGCTGCCATAGGGCAGCTGCTATGCTCACATACTGGATAATTTGTCGGTAAAGATGTAGTTTCTTTATTTTGCTTTGGCATAATGTGCTTGGTTTTGATATTGTTGTTATTTTTTGATTTGTTCGGGATGCCTTCGGGATTTGTTCGGGATGAATGCGATTATTCCATCGGCTTGATCATTTTCTCGATAAAGGCAATCTCATTCTCGGAGAGCTTGCACATGGTGTAGAGTTCATGAATGTGTATCAACAATCCATGTGCCGTTTAGGTTGCTGCCCATGCGCGACAGTAGAGCGGCTGGTTCCAGGGTAGCAATGTGTTTTCTCACCATGCGTTCCGACATGCAAACGGGCTGAAAGCCCAATGAGCGCATAGCCCAGGGCAAGCGAAGCGACACCCTGGGTATTATCGTATTATCATTGGTACGCCCTGTAAGGGCAAAAGCATTAATCCTTAAATACATATTCCTTGTTGTATTCTACTCCATAGGATTCTAAAAACTTTTGGTACTCATCTTGAAACGACATTTTTTTGTGATGTACGCCTTGATTCTTTACATATTCCATTGTTTTTTCGACGACAGACTGGCTGACAGAGAAAACACCATATCCGGTCTGCCATGCGAATGTTCGATAATATGGTTCTATTGTTTTCATCCATCTACTACTGTTGCGTTTTACCTCCTCCACCACATGTGATATAGCGACATCCTTTGATAATAGAAATAATATATGTATGTGGTCGCAGATGCCGCCTACCTGTATTACTTTGCAACCTGTGGCATTCACCAATTGTCCTATGTAGGAATGAATGCGGTCGAGTTTTCTTTCACGAATAGGAGGACTCGTGGTCTTGATGTGGAATATCAAATGTATGTAGAGTTTACTTAATGACTGTGCCATGTTTTTTACGCTTTTGCCCTTTCAGGGCGTTGATGATTTATTGTTTGTTACCCAGGGTGTCGCTTCGCTTGCCCTGGGCTAAGAGCTTATTGGGCTTTCAGCCCGTTCCTGTCTGAATCCGAAGCTCCTGTTTGCTGTTTTCTTGTTTCGGGATGCCTTCGGGATTCGTTCGGGATGGGTTTACATTTAGGAGCTATGGGTGCTCACAGACAATCCATTTGCCGTTTTTGTTGCTGCTCATGCGTGACAGTAGACCGACTGATCAGAATCTGTTATATTAGGATATTTATCGTGAACTTTATCATGAACTTTATCGTGAACTTTTTCATGAAATCTGTTCAATTCTTCTCCTTGATGACATTCTTCACCTCTGGTATTTCCCTGATGGGCGCAACGATGTTTTTGCAAAATTATCTTTCCTTGCCAGCGAAAGTGCGATAGAGCAAATTCAATGGCTGATGGTTCAATGCGGACTCTATCAGTTCTCCCAAGAACTCTGTTCCCTTCAGCAGATCATTGTGGTCAAACGATACGATATTTTCTGTATTGGGCTTGACTCCAAAACGGAATAGTAACGACATTGTCCTGTCTGACAAGGCCGTTCATGTCGGCTTGTTGGTTAGCATGTGTTCTGTAAGCATCACCTTAATCCGATTTAGAGCTTGTTTCTCCATATTTTTTGTCCTTATATAATCAATATGCAAAAATAAGGTTTTTCTTCGGAAACGGACGCTTTTTATAAAAAAAACACTCCTCAAGCAAATAAATAGAAACAGGCTACGCAGTCTTTTTGCGCAACACAGAAAAAATCAGTGAAAACGATGAAAAAGCGCATTTTTCATCTACCGCGCAAATAGACTGCGTAGAAAATGGGAGATCAGTCGATGTCGATCAGTTGGAAATGCTTGTTGAAGGTGAATTCCATGCCATTGGCCAGTTCCACCTCATACTCCTTCTTGCCCATCTCCAGTTTCTTGACCGCCCTTCCGGGATAGTGGAGGCGCAGGTAGCTTCGGATGGGGTAGGGGATCAGCTCCGCAGGCACCGAACCGTGCTTGCAGTCGATCTCTGTCAAATTGCCCCTTTTGTCAAACTCGAGTTTGGTGCCATTGCGCAGCACGACGTCATAGCTCTTGCCGGCTCCCGACTCCTTCTTGGCCAGCACCACTCTTTGGTGGCTGAAATGGCGCGTGATCACGGCCTGGGCCTTGGCGGGAAGCATGGCGACGGAGATGGGCTTGTCGTTGTCCACATGGGCAGAAATAGCGCAGGAGACGATGCAGCAGATGGCGATCATCAAAAATCTCATTGTTCTTTTCATAAACTTCAAATCTATTGTTTTATTATACCTATATACGGATCGTGCCGAGACACGATACACTGTTTTGGACGGCTAAGGGTCGCAATGGTTTAAGGCTGCGCTCCACCTTGACAGAAAAAAAACCACCCCCGGGGACAGCGAGGGTGGTAATGGTCAGGTCATTGGGCTTGGCGTGTGGAAAGAAAGCGCTCCGCCTTGTGGAGGTCTTCGGGCGTGTCGATGCCGACGGTCTCGACATCGGTCAGTCCGACCTTGATCTTGTAGCCGTTTTGCAGCCAGCGCAGTTGCTCCAGGCTCTCCGCCAGTTCGAGCGACGACTGGGGAAGACGCGTGACCTCGCGCAGCACGTCGGCACGGTAGGCATAGAGGCCGATGTGCTTGAGGAAGGGGTAGGCCGCCAGCCACTCGCCCCGATCCTTGCCCCGGACGAAGGGGATGGGAGACCGGGAGAAGTAGAGGGCGAAGCCGTCGTTGTCGAGGACGATCTTGGGTGAGTTGGGATTATCTACCGCCTCGATGCTCTCGAAGCGCTTGCCGAGGGTGGCGATCTGCGTGGCGGGGTCGTCGAAGGCCTCCATCACCGTACGCAGTTGCGAGGGCTGGATGAAGGGTTCGTCGCCCTGAACATTGATGACGACGTCGGGAGATCCGCCGACCAGGTCGAGGGCCTCGCAGATGCGGTCGGTGCCGCTCTTGTGGTCGGATCGCGTCATGACGGCCTGGCCGCCAAACGCGGTGACGGCATCGTAGATGCGCTGGTCGTCGGTGGCGACATAGACGCGGTCGAGGACCGATCGTACCTGCTCATAGACGCGCTGGATGACGGGTTGGCCGCCCAGGATGGCGAGCGGCTTGCCCGGAAAGCGCGTAGAGGCAAAGCGCGCGGGGATGATGGCTATATACTCCATGGCGTGATTACTTGATGATGTGGAGCCACTTCAGCGGCTTCTTGACCAGTTCGCTGAGCTTGCTGTCCTTGTTCTTCTGCGGCAGCGCATAGTCCTCGCGAATGTCGTACTTCGTGGAGTGGACAGGGGCCTGGTCGCCACCCTGCTTGCCACGGCCGCGGCCGCGCTTGCGCGAACTCTTCTTCTTGCCCTTGGGGGCGTCGGCCTGGGACTGGGCCTGCTGACCGCCTTTCTGGCCTCCCTGCTGGCCACCTTGCTGACCGCCGCCCTCGGTACTCTTGTCCTTGCCACGTCCACGGCCGCGGGATCTGCGTTCCTTCTGGTCCTTTCGCTCTTTCTGGTCCTTCTGGGCGCGGCTGGCGTCGCCCTGCTGCTGCGGCTGCTGATCGCGGGCCTCACGGGCCTCGCGGCGCTGGCGTCCGCGGCGCGGCTGCTTCTCCCTGGGCTGCTGGTCCTGGGGCTGCGACTGCTGCTGGCCGTCCTTGGCCACGGGCTGATCGGCCTTGTCGGCCTCACGGGGCTGCGGCTTCGCGGCCTTCTCGGCGCGCTGCTTGTTCTGGCGGTTGCGGCTCTTCTTGTCCTTGTGGCTCTGCTGGTCGCGGGCCTCGCGGCGGCGGCTCTTCGCACTCTTGCCCTTGGCGGGGCGCGCCGACTGGCTATATTCGGGTGCCTCGCCGACGTCCTCGGGCAGGGGTACCTTCTCCACCGTCTTCTCCAGGAACTTCTCTATCTGCTGGAAGTAGTACTGGTCCTGTTCGCTGACCAGCGTGATGGCCACGCCGTCGCGGTTGGCACGGGCTGTACGGCCGATACGGTGGACGTAGTCCTCGGCGTCGCGGGGCACGTCGAAGTTGATGACCATCGCGATGTCGTCGATGTCGATGCCGCGGGAGATGATGTCGGTGGCGACGATGACGTCGAGCTGGCCGCTCTTGAACTGGAACATCATCTCGTCGCGCTCGGCCTGGTCGAGGTCGGAGTGCATCTCGCCGCAGTTGACCTTCATGCGCTTCAGCGAGGCAGCGATCTGCTTCACCTTCTGCTTGGAACCGGAGAAGATGATGACGCGGTTGAGGTCGCCGGCCTTGAAGATGTCCTTGAGGATCGCCATCTTCTGCGTCTCGTAGCAGACGTAGGCCTTCTGCTGGATCTTCTCGGCGGGCTTGCTCACGGCGAGCTTCACCTCGACGGGATTCTTGAGCAGCGTCTTGGCCAGGTCCTCGATCTTGTCGGGCATCGTGGCCGAGAACATGATGGTCTGGACGTTCTGCGGCAACTTGCGGGCGATGGTGAGGATATCCTCGGAGAAGCCCATGTCGAGCATGCGGTCGGCCTCGTCGAGGATGAAGAAGCTCACGCGCGAGAGATCGACGTTGCCCAGCGACATGTGGGAGATGAAGCGGCCGGGGGTGGCGATGACCACGTCGGCACCGAGGGAGAGGCTCTTGAGCTCCTGGTCGTAGCGGTTGCCGTCGTTGCCGCCATAGACGGCCACGCTCGACACGCCGTCGAGATGGTAGGCGAAGCCCTGCATAGCCTGGTCGATCTGCTGGGCCAGCTCGCGCGTCGGCGACATGATGACGCAGTTGATGGCGTCGGCAGGATAGCCGCCGTCGGCCAGCTTGGAGAGGATGGGGAGCAGGTAGGCCGCCGTCTTGCCCGTGCCGGTCTGGGCGACACCCAGGATGTCGCGGCCTTCGAGGATGTGGGGGATGCAGCTTTCCTGTATGGGAGTGCACGTCTCGAACTGCATGTCGTCCAAGGCGTCGAGCACATAATCGTTCAAATCTAATTCGTCAAAATACATCTTTTCTGAAAGATAAAAATGGTGAGTGATACTACCTTGGCGCGTGCCTATAGCAGAAATAGGCTATGAAGGCAAAGATAAGGTTCGGAATCCATGCGGCCAGCACGGGGGGCGTGCCGGCATTGATGGCAAAGGTCGAGGAGACGGTCTGGAGCATGATGTAGCCGAAGCTCAGGCCCAGGCCAATACCCAGATAGAGGCCCATTCCTCCCTTTCGCTTTCGCGCCGAGAGCGAGAGTCCGATGATGGTGAGGATGAAGGAGGAGAAGGACATGGCGATGCGCTTGTGGAACTCCACCTCGTACTGCACGACATTGCCCGAGCCGCGGCTCGTCTGCTTGGAGATGTAGTCGAGGAGCTCGGGCGAGGTGAAGGTCTCCTGCTGGCCCTTGGAATAGACCAGGTCGGTGGGCTCCATAAGGATGACCGTGTCCTTGACGTCGCCGGTGACGATCCGCTCGCGCAGGCCGACCAGCGTGCGCGTCTTCCAGTTGGTGGCCTTCCAGTGGTACTTCGCGTCGGCGATCGTGTCGTACTGGATCTCCATGGCCGTCATGTGGCTGACCAGCTTCTTGCCCTCAAACTTGTCGAGGGAGAAGCCGTAGCCGCGCTTGTAGCGGTCGTCGTAGTGCTGGATGTAGGCCACCGTGCCCTTGCCCACCTGCAGCTGGACGTTCTCCGCCGAAGTGTTCTTCTTGGAGTTGCGGTAGAGCGACTCGAAGTTTTGGCGGATGACCGTGCCGTGGGGGATGACGAAGCTGTTGAGGTAGAAGGTGACGCTGGCGATGAGCACGCACGAGATCATGTAGGGGCGCATCAGGCGCCGGAAGGAGACGCCCGAGGAGAGCATCGCGATGATCTCGGAGTTGCCGGCCAACTTCGAGGTGAAGAAGATGACGGCAATGAACACGAAGAGCGGGGAGAAGAGGTTGGAGTAGTAGGGGATGAAGTTGGCGTAGTAGTCGAAGACGATGGCACGCCAGGGCGCATGGTACTTCGTAAACTTCGAGAGGTTCTCGTTGAAGTCGAAGACCAGGGCGATGGAGATGATCAGCACGATGGAGAATATGTAGGTGCCGATAAATTTCCGGATGATGTACCAGTCGAGACGACCGAAAAGGTGCTTGGGCGACAACTTGCGCAGCACACGCGCCACCCTGGCCCCCGCCCGGCGTATCGTCTCGGGCTGGGGCATCCTGCGCCTCATCTTGTCTATGGTCTCTCCCATCTGCATGTCGAAAATTTTGTTTTTAAAGTCTGTCCTGCGAACGTAAAGGAACCGGGCCTATATCCTCCGCCCGAGCTGGTCGATGACGGAAGACTTCCACTGGGTAAAGTCGCCCTGGAGGATGTGGGCCCTGGCGTCGGTGACGAGCCGCAGATAGAAGGCGAGGTTGTGGATGCTGGCTATCTGCATCGCCAGCAGCTCGCCCGCCTTGAAGAGGTGGTGGAGGTAGGCCTTGGAGGTGATGCGGTCGATCTCGCAGCCCGTGGGGTCGAGGGGCGAGAAGTCGGCCTCCCACTTCTTGTTGCGCATGTTCATCGTGCCCTCGTAGGAGAAGAGCATGGCGTTGCGGCCGTTGCGCGTGGGCATCACGCAGTCGAACATATCGACACCGCGGGCGATGCCCTCCAGCAGG
>ERZ779797.1021-NODE-1021-length-10109-cov-2.594390_pt1 | contig 10109 bp, 10 predicted proteins | sample MGYA00511886_ERZ779797 | MGnify/ENA primary metagenome ERZ779797 (study PRJEB29588, sample SAMEA2155055) | human gut metagenome | biome: human gut; feature: human-associated habitat; material: faeces | place: Denmark | collected 2008/2010 ... | reverse complement strand
GCGCATCTGTTAAGAGAAAAGAAGACATGCACAAGATGGCAGAGGCAAACAAGGCATTTGCTCATTACAGATTCTAGTTTTCGGGTGCATATATACTAAAATAAGGAGGAAAAAACCTTGGCTGGAAGAGAATATCCACTTGATAGAACAAGAAACATCGGTATCATGGCACATATTGATGCTGGTAAGACAACTCTTACAGAGAGAATTCTTTACTATACTGGTGTAAACTATAAGATTGGTGAGACTCATGATGGCGCTTCTACCATGGACTGGATGGAGCAGGAGAAAGAGCGTGGTATCACAATCACGTCTGCTGCTACAACATGTCACTGGACATTAGAGGATCATCATAAGAAGAAGCCAGGTGCTTTAGAGCATCGTATCAATATCATCGATACTCCGGGACACGTAGACTTTACTGTTGAGGTAGAGCGTTCACTTCGTGTATTGGACGGAGCTGTTGGTGTATTTGATGCAAAGGCTGGTGTTGAGCCACAGTCAGAGAACGTATGGCGTCAGGCTGACACATACAATGTTCCACGTATGGCATTCATCAATAAGATGGATAAAATGGGTGCAGACTTTTTCATGTCTGTACAGACAATCATTGACCGTCTTGGCAAGAATGCAATTCCTGTACAGATTCCAATCGGACAGGAAGATGATTTCATCGGACTGATCGATCTGTTCGAGATGGATGCATACTATTATAAGAACGATGAGGGTACAGATATCGAGATTACAGATATCCCTGCAGATTTGAAAGAGCTTGCTGATAAGTGGCATGAGAATCTGGTAGAGAAGTGTTGTGAGCTTGATGATGACCTTATGATGCAGTATCTTGAGGGTGAGGAGCCATCTATCGCTGATATGAAGGCTGCACTCCGTAAGGGTACAATCGCAAACGAGGCAGTTCCTGTATTCTGTGGTTCTGCTTACAAGAACAAGGGTGTTCAGAAGATGCTCGATGGCGTTATCGAGTACATGCCTGCTCCTACGGATATCCCTGATATCACAGGTACAGACGAAGATGGTAACGAGGTAACTCGTCCTTCATCTGATGAAGCTCCATTTGCAGCACTTGCATTTAAGATTATGACAGATCCTTTCGTAGGAAAGTTGGCATTCTTCAGAGTATATTCCGGTACATTGAACTCAGGTTCTTATGTACTGAACGCAACAAAGGGTAAGAAGGAGCGTGTAGGACGTATCGTTCAGATGCATGCAAATTCCCGTACAGAGATCGACAAGGTTTACTCTGGTGATATCGCTGCAGCAGTTGGATTCAAGGTTACAACAACCGGTGATACAATCTGTGACGAGCAGCATCCAGTAATCCTTGAGTCTATGGAATTCCCTGAGCCAGTTATTGAGCTTGCTATCGAGCCAAAGACAAAGAATGATCAGGGTAAGATGGGTGAAGCTTTGGCAAAGCTTGCTGAAGAAGATCCTACATTCCGTGCACATACAGATTCAGAGACAGGTCAGACAATCATCGCAGGTATGGGCGAGCTTCACTTGGAAGTTATCGTTGATCGTCTTCTCCGTGAGTTCAAGGTTGAGGCAAACGTTGGTGCACCTCAGGTTGCTTACAAGGAGACATTTACTAAGGCTGTTGATGTAGATAGCAAGTACGCTAAGCAGTCTGGTGGTCGTGGTCAGTATGGTCACTGTAAAGTTAAATTCGAGCCTATGGATGCCAACGGAGAAGAACTGTACAAGTTCGAATCCACAGTTGTTGGTGGTGCTATTCCGAAGGAATACATCCCGGCAGTAGGTGAAGGTATCGAAGAAGCAGCTCAGGCTGGTATTCTTGGAGGATTCCCGGTACTTGGTGTACATGCTAACGTATACGACGGATCTTACCATGAAGTCGATTCATCCGAGATGGCATTCCACATTGCCGGATCTATGGCATTTAAAGAGGCTATGCAGAAAGGCGACCTTTCGATTGCACTTGAAAATATGCCCGAAAAGGACGCTAAGAAACTGAAAAGCATTCTCGGAAATCCGGAAATGATCAAGAAGATGATGAATTCAGCTAAAGCACAGGAACTGAAAAAATCAATGAATAAGTAGCAATGAACGGAGGGCGGCGTATGAGCGAAATGGAAGATTTACTTAAGGCTATGCTGTCCGACAACAAAAACGAAGAGCAAAAAGACAGCGATACCTCAGCAGAAAACAAAGAAAATTCCGCCGACAACGAAAACAATGATGATATTTTCGGCGGAATAAACATAGATATGTTTATGAAAATAGGCGAGATAATGTCAAAGATGAGCGAGCAGGACAAGAACACCGAGCTTCTACTTGCACTCAAGCCTCACCTGCGTGACGAAAATCAGGCAAAGATCGACACCGCAGTAAAGCTATTCAGGCTTATCTCTCTGCTGCCGTATCTCAAAGACAGCGGTCTGTTTGAAAACCTGTTATGAAAAGGAGTTACATTATGGAGTGGAACAGCATAAAAATGTCAAAGGCGGAATTTGAACGTTTGCAGAAAGAATACACAGCCGCCGCCATTAAAACCGCAGAAAAAGCAAAGCGCTCTGCTATCAGTAAGGAAACACCCGTTGCAACTCAACAACCCGCACCGACAGTCGGGATAATCTATGAAGCTTCAAGCACCATAGCGGAAGCTACTGAAGAAAATGCGGCAGAAACGGAATCTGTCGTAAATGAAATTGCCGATGTTTCCGAGCCGGTCGTGAACAAGGCGGAGAAAATCACCATATCACCGGAAAGCAATGATATCGAAATTTCAGCCGAAGCGACAGAAAATGATACGGAAGAAATTTCAGCCGAACCTGAACCTGAAGCATCTGAAAATAATGAAAATGCGGAATTCAATGAAGATAATGCCGAAATGCCGCAGGATACATCGGATATTCGGCAGGAAGATAAAAATTGCGATACCGACAGTTCCGACAACAGCATCAATGAATGTGACACGGCAGAAGAACATACCGATGAAGAAATACTTGACAGTTTTGCAAGTGTGTTTATGAGTGAGGACGAAGCCGATAAAAAGGTTGAAAAGCTGTACAACGGCAAACAGAAGAACTGTCCTCCCCCGAACTTCACTTCTGCCATACATAACCATAACAAAAATATGAGCAACAGTAAAAAGCCCTGCGGATGTGAGCACTGCCGCTGTCAGAGCGGCAATCGTATGCAGGAGAAAGGCGGGCAAAATCCAGACTGAAATGCTGCCCGCAGTATCGATATGGACTTGATCGGCAAACTGATGAACGACGACGATCTGCTCAAGGTCGCCGCCGTTGCATTTATACTATGGCGTGATAAAGCCGACTACAAGCTGCTGCTTGTATTGGCATACGTTTTTCTTTTAAAATAAACCTTGCATTTTCCTGTCTGTCAGTATATAATAACCTTATAAACGGCTTTGCCGCAATGGAGGTAAATTATGGCTAAATGGCTGGAAAATGCAATTTTTTATGAGATATATCCTCAGTCATTCAATGATACTAACGGCGATGGTATCGGAGATTTTCAGGGTATAATCGAAAAGCTGGACTATATCAAGGAAACGGGCTTCAACGCAATATGGATGAATCCCTGCTTTGATTCGCCCTTCGGTGATGCGGGCTATGACGTAAGGGACTATAAAAAAGCCGCCGCAAGATATGGAACAAACGATGATTTAAAGCGACTTTTCGATGAGTGCCATAAGCGTGGGATGCACATTCTTCTCGACCTTGTACCCGGTCATACTTCGGTAGAACACGAATGGTTCAAAAAGTCAATGCTCCCCGAAAGCAACGAATATACCGACAGATACATCTGGACAAGCAATATCTGGGAACAACCGGAGGGCCTCAACTGTATAAGAGGCATATCGGATCGTGACGGCAGTGCCGCTGTCAACTTCTTCTCATCTCAGCCTGCGCTGAACTACGGTTATGCCGAGCCTAAGTATGCTTACCAGCAAAAACCTACAGATCCGGGTCCTATGGCAACAAGAGCCGCAATCAAGGACGTTATGAAGTTCTGGCTTGATATGGGCTGTGACGGCTTCAGAGTTGATATGGCAGGCTCTCTTGTAAAATGCGATCCTGAATACAAAGAAACAATCAAGCTATGGCAGGATATAACGGGTTATCTTAAGAGCGAATATCCCGAAGCCGCTATGGTATCTGAGTGGGGCGAGCCGCAATATTCGCTGCAGGGCGGCTTTGATATGGACTTCTTACTGCACTTTGGTCCTGAGGGCTACAACTCGATGTTCAGAAGTGCCGAACCGTTCTTTTCAAAGAGGGGCAAAGGTACTCCCGCAATCTTTGCCGAGCAGTACAAGGGTTATCACGAAAAGGCAACGACAGGCGGCGGACTTATCTGCATTCCGTCAGGCAATCACGATATGGACAGACTTGCAAGAGGCAGGGATGAGGACGAGCTGAAATGCTGTTTTGCTTTCCTTCTCACAATGCCCGGCGCACCGTTTGTATACTACGGCGATGAGATAGGCTTACGCTATGTCGAGGGTCTTGTATCGGTAGAGGGCGGCTATAACCGCACCGGCTCAAGAAGTCCTATGCAGTGGGACAGCACCGCAAATGACGGATTTTCAACTGCGGACAAGTCACAGCTTTATATAAAGCAGGATGACGCACCCGACAGACCTACTGTCGAAAAGCAGATGCTCGATGACAAATCACTTTACAATGAGGTAAAGAAGCTGATAAAAGTCAGAAACGATAATCCCGCTCTTCACAATCTCTCTGCGTTTGAGTTTATAAGTAGCGAGGGATATCCGCTTGTATACAAGAGATATTGCGACAGCCAGACAGTTTATATGTTTATCAACCCGTCAGATAAGGCCGTAACTGTCAATGCAGATTATGCAAAGGGCGGAAAGGCAATTTACACGCTCGGCGAAAACGGCTCTGTAAAGGCAGATACAGTTACCGTTCCCGCAAGCGGTGCAATTTTTGTTGAGGTATAATTAATCAGATATAAATGCAAAGCCGCACAGATAGGATGACCTTTCTGTGCGGCTTTAATTTATTCGGTTTTTGCCTGTTCTTTTTTCTTCTGCGCCTGCTCTTTCTTTATCTTGGTACTCTTGATAACCTTCTGACGTGAGAATTCCTCACGTTCCTTTTCTTCAAGAGAGTTTGAGATAAATCTGACCTGTGCCTCGTACTTCGGAATAATTATATTTTTCAGTGCGTTGGCACGTTTCTGCGTCTTTTTTATAGCAACGGCGAGCCTGTATATACTGTTTTCAATCTCGGCGAGTACGACTGTCAGCTTTTTTGTTTCATTGAAGCAGATATAAGCATTGTCAAGATATGAATTTGTCATCGCAATATCATACTGCGGAACTATAGGCTTATCTGGAAGCTCAACTGTAGGAAGCTCAACGCCCATAACGCTTCTGAACGATATTTTAAGGTCGGTTTCTTCCGGTACGAACTGCGTCAGCGTTGATACCGAACCCAGCGTAATGTTAGCCTTCTGTAAGGCGGCATAAGCCTTCTCGTAAGTCTGTTCGATATTTCCTCGCACCAGCTTTGATTTATCGGTCAGCGCCACCATTTCTCTTATCAGAACGTTACGCTTTCTGTCCATAAGCTCAAAGCCCTGCTTTGCCTGCTGTAAGGAACGTTTAGCCTTGATAAGATTGCCTTTGGTCGGGAAAACCTGTTCAGCCATACACTCACCTGCCTTTCATAAGTAACTGTTATACAAATCTCTTTGCGTTTTCAGGATGGTAATGTTCTTTTATGAGCTGTTCATTTACACGGTCAAGCTCACTTGCGGGAAGAAGCGAAAGCAGATCCCACGCAAGATCCAGCGTTTCGTCCATAGAACGGTTCTCATCGAAGCCCTGATTGAGAAAGTACTTTTCAAACATCGTGCCGAACTTCATAATTGCCTTATCAGATGCGGAAAGCTCGTCTTCACCGATAACCGACGCAAGGGCTCTTGCGTCCTGCACTTTTGCATAGCAAGCAAAAAGCTGGTTTGAAACATCGGCGTGATCCGCTCTTGTGTACTGTTCTCCTATGCCGTCCTTCATAAGACGTGACAGCGAAAGCAATACGGAAAGTCCGGGATAAATTCCTGTCTGGTCAAGATTTCTGTCAAACACTATCTGACCCTCAGTGATATATGCCGTAAGGTCGGGGATAGGGTGCGTAATATCATCGTTAGGCATTGTAAGTATCGGTATCTGCGTAACAGAGCCTGTACTGCCCTCTACTACGCCTGCTCTTTCATACATAGAGGCAAGGTCGGAATAAAGATAACCGGGATAACCCTTTCTTCCGGGAATCTCTCCCTTTGATGAAGAGAACTCACGAAGAGCCTCACAGTATGAGGTAAGATCGGTCATGATAACGAGTATGTGCATATTCTTCTCAAACGCAAGATATTCCGCCACAGTAAGCGCACATCTGGGTGTCAGGATACGCTCTATGATAGGATCGTTCGAGAGATTAAGGAACATACAAACACGCTGTATAACGCCGGTTTCCTCAAAGGAACGTCTGAAATACTCCGCAACGTCATTCTGAACGCCCATTGCGGCAAATACAACCGCAAAGTCCTTTCCCTCGCTGTCGGCAATCTTAGCCTGCTTTACTATCTGCACCGCCAGCTTGTTATGCGACAGACCGGAGCCTGAGAATATAGGCAGTTTCTGACCTCTGATAAGCGTCATAAGTGCGTCTATTGAGGAAATACCCGTGTGTATATAGTTTCTGGGATATGAACGTGCAACAGGGTTCAATGCACGGCCGTTTATATCGCCGTATTTCTGCGGAAAGACTTCGCCAAGTCCGTCAATCGGCTTGCCTGCACCGTTGAACGTTCTGCCGAGCATTTCGGTAGAAAGCGGAATCTCAAGCGGCTTTCCCGTAAAGCTGATTTTTGTATTTGTGAGCGAGATGCCGTTTGTACCCTCAAACACCTGCAAGACGACTTTATCGCCCTGCATTTCAACGACACGGCCTAAACGCTTTGTGCCGTCCTCCAGCTTTATCTCTGCTATCTCATCATAAGAAACACCTTTGGCACCCTCAAGGCAGACAAGCGGTCCGTTTATTTCACTCAGTCCTGCATATTGAATCATAAAATAATCTCCTATCGGGTTTAATCATCGGCAAACTTGCTGTTTATCATATCAAAATATTCGTCAAACATTTCGAGCTTGTCGTTAGGTATATCGTACTTCATCTTTATCAGTTTATCGAAGAAACCGTATGAGATTATCTCCGATATCGGCTTACCGCCGTTTATAGCGTTCAGCGAGTTGTGATAAAGAAGTAAGATCGCTTTCATCATCAGCTTCTGCTTTTCGAGCGGAACGAATGTATCGTCCTTATGGAAAGCGTTCTGCTGTAAGAAGCCTACTCTTATAACACGGGCGATTTCTATTATCAGCTTCTGGTCGTCAGGCAGAACATCCGCACCAATCAGCTTTACAATCTCCATAAGGTTGTTCTCTTCAACCAGCAAGGTCGATATTTCCTGTCTGTAGCGGCAGAATTCTTCGCCGACGTGTTCGTTGTAATACTCGGCTAAATCGTCGCTGTACTCCGAATAGCTCATATTCCAGTTGATAGCAGGATAGTGTCTTGCGTAGGCAAGATTCTTATCGAGCGCCCAGAAGCAACGGACGAAACGCTTTGTATTCTGCGTTACAGGCTCAGAGAAGTCCGATCCCTGCGGAGATACGGCGCCGATAATCGTAACACTGCCCTCTCTGCCGTTCATCGTTTCGACATAGCCTGCACGCTCGTAGAATTCGGAAAGTCTTGACGGAAGATATGCTGGGAAGCCTTCTTCCGCAGGCATTTCTTCAAGTCGTCCGGAAATTTCACGCAGTGCCTCCGCCCAGCGTGATGTTGAATCCGCCATTATAGCAATATGATAACCCATATCACGATAATACTCGGCAAGCGTGATGCCGGTATAGATAGACGCTTCACGGGCGGCTACGGGCATATTTGAAGTATTCGCAATAAGCACCGTTCTGTCCGTCAGCGGACGGTTCGACTTCGGGTCGATAAGTTCAGAGAATTCCTCAAGTACCTGAGTCATCTCGTTTCCACGCTCACCGCAACCTATATACACGATAATATCCGCATCGCACCACTTTGCGAGCTGATGCTGAGTCATCGTCTTACCTGTACCGAAACCGCCGGGTATAGCGGCTGTACCACCCTTTGCAAGCGGTAACACGGTATCTACTATACGCTGTCCGGTAATAAGCGGCTTTGAGATCGGCAGACGCTTATTTATAGGTCTTGGCGTTCTGATAGGCCACTTCTGTACAAGAGTAAGCTCCTGCACAGTTTCTTCGTCTATCCTGAGTTTTACTATCACATCGTTGACCTTATACTTGCCGCCAGGCGCAACATATTCTACTGTACCCTCAGTATAAGGAGGTACCATACATCTGTGTGTAATAAGCGGCGTTTCGGGACACTGCGCATATATATCTCCGCCGTGCAGTTTATCGCCGACCTTTACAGTCACAGTGACATCAAATTCACGTTCTTCATCGAGTGCGGCTATTGCACTGCCCTCAGTAACATATACGCCGCTGAGGGCCGTCATAGCTTTAAGCGGACGCTGGATACCGTCATAAATATTGGATATTATACCGGGTCCGAGCGTTGCGCTCATAGGTGTTCCTGTAGGCTCTACGGGGTCGCCCGGCATAAGTCCTGCCGTACCCTCGTAAACCTGAATCGTTGTCATTTCATCGGTTACGCCGATTACCTCTCCTATGAGCTTGCTCTTACCGACCATTACCATCTCACGCATTGAGAACGATTTTGTATCCCTGACCTTTACAACGGGTCCGTTAATCGCATAAATACAGTTCATTGCAACTCCTCCCGTTATAGTGACAGTTCGCCGTGACCTGCCACAAAAGCCTTTCGCTCCTGTTCTAAAGCAAGGTCAAGCGTATAGTCGATATATATATTTTCCGACGGATAGTAAACAGACAATCCGCCAAGCTCAATATTACGGTCAACAGCAACACCGATGCCGTATTTTTGCGCTATATCATCGGCAAGCCGTTTATCGTTTCTGCCGACATTTATCACGCAGTCTTTGCTGAAAGCCTGCTCTTTGTCTGCTTTTTCGGCAAGAGCGGTCATAAATCCGCTATATTTATCGCTCTTTGCAAATTCTTCAAGTTTATTCTTAATATCTTCAAACAAGCTGTCTACAAGCTCACATCTGTGCGCAAGCACCGACTTATGTGCGGCAAAGTCGCTCTTTGATAATTCCTTTGCGTAAAGAGTATGGGTCTTCTGCCTGTCGAGTGCAACCTCGTTTTCTTCACTGCGTCTGTACTGCTCTCTCGCCTGCTCTGTCAGCTCGTCAGCCTGCTGCTGTGCCTTGCTGATTATTTCTTCCGCTTTTTTCTGAGCGTCGGAAAGAATTGAATTGCCCAGCTTTTCTATTCTGTCCTGAACTTCCGGCATACAGCTGCTCCCTTCTGATTAATTATAGTTTCAGTCCTATTGCGTCACGCACATAGCCGTCAATGGATTTGCTTATATCCGATGTTCCGTGTCGGTCGGGTATCTCCACTATCAGCGGCTTTGTGCTGTTCAGTTTCATATCATACACTGTCTGTTTGCACATATTGATGAGCTTTTCCGTCATAAGTACAACGCCGATGTCTTTATCGGCCTTTGCTTTTTCCAGCGCATCCGTGACTTCTTCGGGTCGGCTTACTACTATGCCTTCAATCCCTGCAAGACGCATACCCATCTGTGTATCTGTGTTGTCACTGATAAGAAAAAATTTCATTTTTCTGTACCTTTCGGCTATTATGAATAAAGGATAAGTATCGAAATCAGAAGTCCGTAGATAGCGACACCTTCGCCGAGTGCAACGAAGATAAGAGCCTTCGTGAAGTTCTTGTCGTTTTCTGCGGTAGCTCCGATAGCTGCGGGAGCGGCACCGCCTACGGCAATACCTGTACCGATTGTTGCAAGACCTGTTGCAAGCGCCGCACCGAGATACTTAAGACCGTCGCCTACGCTGAGCGCTGTCTGTGCGGCTTCTGCGGCACCTTCAGCCGAAGCAAATGCGCAAAGCGGGACGCACAC
>ERZ779797.1017-NODE-1017-length-10119-cov-8.332075_pt1 | contig 10119 bp, 8 predicted proteins | sample MGYA00511886_ERZ779797 | MGnify/ENA primary metagenome ERZ779797 (study PRJEB29588, sample SAMEA2155055) | human gut metagenome | biome: human gut; feature: human-associated habitat; material: faeces | place: Denmark | collected 2008/2010 ... | reverse complement strand
ATCATAGAGCTTCGGCGGCTGCTCCTTTTTCTGCTCCTTCGTGACGGAAGTACAGGTGACGGTCACACCCTTGCACATAGCCGCTGCCTGTTCCGCCTCCGCCGGATCGGTGAATTTCTCCGACACCGCTTCGGCTCCGTTCAGCGTCAAGCGCAGCAGATGATATTTTTCCTTGTGGAACAGCGTGATCTTCGCGTCACGCTCCGCCAGCATTGCCAGTGTGGGGGTCTGAACACGGCCCACATTCAGGGTACGGTGATAGAGAACGGAGAAAAGGCGCGTGGCGTTGATCCCCACCAGCCAATCCGCTTTCTGGCGGCAGAGGGCAGATTGATACAGGGCTTCATAGTCGGCGCCGGGGCGCAGATCAGAAAAACCCTCTCGGATAGCGCTGTCCTCCATCGAGGAAATCCAGAGGCGAAGAACCGGCTTGCGGCAGCCGGTCATTTCATACACCAGACGGAAGATCAGTTCCCCTTCACGCCCGGCATCACAGGCATTGACGATGGTATCCACATCGGGGCGGTCCATCAGGGCACGGAGATTTTCAAAAGCATCCTCCTTGCCTGGTGCCAGCACATAGCGGAACGACTCCGGCAGAATGGGAAGATCATCATAGCGCCATTTCTTGAAATTCTCGTCATAGCCGCCCGCATCCATCGGGGATACCAGGTGCCCTACACACCAGGACACAAGAAGGCCGCTGCCCTCATAAAAGCCGTCGGCCCTGGATGAAGCACCCAGGGCCGATGCGATAGATTTTGCCACACTCGGTTTTTCTGCGATAATCAGTTTACTCATTCTTTTCCTCCGTTTCCTCGTCCTCGGTCAGATATTCTTCTTCATCCTCCAGGTCGAAATCATCCAGATCAGCGGGAACTTTCTTTCCCTGCTTCGGTTTCAGCACCAGGAAATAGACCGCCGCGCCGCCTCCGGCTGCAAGGATCAGCAGCACCGCCAGGATCGCCCCGGTATTGCTTTTCTTTTCGGGTTCCGGATTCTCCGGTTCGGTGGGCTCCGCAGCTTTCTGTTCTGTGCCAACACATTCACTGAGGTTTTTTACGCAGACCGGGCAAGCGGTATTGACCGCTCCGGCCTGGCACTTTTCCGTACAGGTGCAGACAATAGGTGTTTCCGCCTTTTCTCCATCCTCCGTGAGCGCCATGAGGTCGGCTTCATCCACCTGGTTCAGAAAATGCACGGTTTCCTCGCCCTCGTCGTCACGGTCGATAATGAGATAGAACACATTGCCGTTCTTCGTTTCCACTGTAATAAACTGCTTGCCGCTGGCGGTCGGGCTGCCAATATCGTCGATCAGTGACAGGTTCCCATCCGGCGTCAAAGCGGCACCGCCATTCAAACCGCCGCCCAGCATCCCCAGCAGATTTTCCAGCGTTTCCGTGTCCAGAGAGAAAGAGCCTTCCCCGGAACCAGCCTCGCCGTCACTTACCGTCATGTAGCCGGAATAGACATAGCCGACTTTCTCCGGCAGGATGACCTTCAGCCAGTCGCCGTCCGTGCCGATCACCCTCACGGTCGTTCCGTTGGGAAGCTGGGTGAAGGCGGTATAATCCATTCCCGCACCCGTGCGGACATTCAGATTGCCGCCGCCCGTGGTGACGGTGCCGGTCTGCTCGGAGTCATTTTCGCCGGAACTGAACTGGATACCGTCCTCGGTGACGGATACCGTGACCTGGCTGCCTGCCAGAGCGGAAAGCAGATCAGAGACATCCCCAGCCGTTTCCTGTTCAGCCACGGGCTCCGTGGTTTCCTCGCCGCTGCTGGCAAAGGCGGTGACAGAAAAAGCGGCAGTGCTGAGCACCACCGCCAAAAGAGCCGATACCATTTTTGTCATAAAGTTATGCTTCATCCTCGTATCCCTCCGTTTCCTCATTCTCGGTGTTGCCCTCCTGCAGCATACCTTCCGGCAGGGAGATCATACCGCTGGCATAGGCTTTCAGGAAGGCAGTCAGTTCCTTGTTGTCCATCTTCACGGCTTTCACCATGCGGACGATTTCCAGATTTTCTTCCTCCGCAAGCTGGGCCTCCAGCGCACGAAGGCGTTTCTGCTGCTCCGCGATCTTTTCTTTGGTTTTCGCAATGTCATTGCGGATCTTCTGTGTCGTTGCCATAAATCAAATTACCTCCATATCGTTTTTTAGTTGTAGGGCGGTCGCCCGAAAGCGTAAAAGTGGGATTGCCAGTAGCTTGTGTTGATATCTGCATACTGGATGGGGTCGCCGCAGTGCAGCATTTTTCCACCGCCCACATAGATACCCACATGGGAAACGCCCGGCGTATCGTAAGTGCCGACGAAAAAGATCAAGTCGCCGGGTCTTGCGTTGGCAGAGGATACCGGGGTGGAAATATTGTAGAGCCCCTGGGCTCCCAGCCTGCCCGTATTGCAGACGCCGCTTTGCGTCAGCACCCAGGATACGAAGCCGGAGCAATCAAAAGAAGTGTTCGGATTGCTGCCGCCCCAGACATAGGGATATCCGATGTACTTCTCCGCCTCGGTAATGAGCGCCGCAAAGGTTTCATCTTCCAGTGCGGAAGGCGGGATATCGTAGGTGGTTGGCGGTTTGGTGTACTTGTCTACATAGCCGGAGCTGGGAAACAAATCTTCCCGATTTCCCAGCGTTGCCATATAGACCGCATACAGGGAAAGTGTTTCCTCGTCCATGATGTAGACCGGCACATGGGAAAGGTCGAAGTTTTCCAGCTTCACCTTGCAGATATAGTAGTTGTACGGTACTTCCACGTCATAGTCATTTCCCTCGCTGTCTGTCCGTGTCTCCGTCCGATAGCGTACCTCCACTTCCACGGTCTGCGTCAGGATGTACTGCTTTTCAAAGAGCATTTGCAGTTCCTCCTGAACCTCGTCGATGGTGAACACCCCTTCATGGAACGCCGTGAGAATGGAGATCAGCACATAAGGGTCATGCTCGATCTCGTCCAGATCAAAACGGTATTCGTCATATCCGGGGTGCAGAGTCTCATAGTGGTCCAGCTCATATTGAAGCTCCTGCTCCAATTCGCAGTAGGCCGCCTCTGCAGCCAGCATATCCGCATCCTCGGAGAGATAAGAAGAAGTAAATACACCGCCCACACCGGAGCCTGCCATCATGGAACAAGAAGATACCCCGCCAAACAGCAAGGCAATACAGGCACCAATGCCGATCACCAACAGAACCGCCCGGCTATGATGCTTGATGTAGAGAAAGGTTTCCTTGAATGCGTCCTTTACTTTCTGTGCCGCACTTTTCGCCGAGGCCGCTGTGTTCTTTGCGGTTTTCTCTGCTTGTCGCAGTTCCTTTGCATAGTTCCGCTTGATCCGCTGTTTCTGCAGAAAGCGGGATACCGGGTTAGAAGCCGCCAATGCAGGATCATCATGCAGTGCCTTTTGGTAAAGGTAATCGGCGTTTGCCTTAAAAGAAGCCTGATCTGCCTTCGCCGCATCACGCCAGGGCTTTGTGCGGTGATGGTGGACGGCGGCACGGACTTTGCCTTTTCCGTAGGCAAGCCCACGCTCCGTCAGCACCTCGCCCTTGTGTCCGGCCTCAACACCCACATTTTCCTGTTCCACCTCATGCACCTTCGCATGGGCAGCGTGGACGATCTCATGGACCGGCCGAGAAAGCGGATTGTGCCGCAGGCGTCCATTGGGGCGTTTCTCCACTTCTTCAAAGTGAAGCTGCGTTTTGCCTTTTCCGGCTGTCTCGTCAAAAACACGCTCGGTACGGAGAACTTTCTTTGTGGGGATAGCGGCTTTTGCCGCGTCCAGCCTGTCCGCCGCACGGTCGGAACGGTCAATGTATTTCCCAAGTGCGGGATCGGCACGTTCTTCCTCGGTGAATTGCAGACGGGAGGACGGGCGCTGCCTTGCGGCAGAACCATCCCGCACCGCCTGGGTATCAGCCTTGTCCGCCTTTCGTGCACTTTTCTTCTCGTGGTGTTCTGCCGCACGCAGGGCAAGGTCAGCCGCAGCGCTAGCGGATTCTTCCGAAGAAGCGGACAGTTCCGTTTCCGGCTCCCGGCTGCTGATATGTTCCACCTCGCCCGTGGCAAGGTTTTCCGATACCGCACCGTCACGGGTCATTTTCTGCGTGATCTTATCGGTCGCTTTCAGTTCCCTCATAGGCAGTCACCTTCCTTTCCATAGGGGCAGAAGTCACCGCAGGTGCCATTCTCGATCATGGCGATATAGCGAAAAATGGGATAGGCCTGGGGCGGGCAGACCGCATTTCCCAATGTTTTCAGCCGCAGCGCCCGGTCATCCATGCGCTCGGTCATGCGGGGGATTCCTTCCGGTTCGGCGGCCCAGAGGATACGTCCGTCCATCCTTTCGGGAAGCCCATGAGCCATTCCACCCAATCCGGGTTCAGTGCTGCCGTTTCGGACACCGGCTGTTCCTGGGAGATGATCTGCGCCGACAGGTTCCCGTCCTTCTTCGCCGGATCGAAGGCCGACGGCTTCAAGGTTGAGCGGAAACCGTCCGACGCCACCGGGGTCAGATAGAATACCGCCGCCGACAGGCTGAGGCTCCAGATTGCCCCGTTTCGGTTCCTCTTGCGGAATATCCCATTGTCCGACAGGAACACATCCAGGCTTGCCGCGTCCCTGGCGGTGTTGTTGTCGGAGGCAAGGGGTGTGGGAAACATCAGCCGCGACGATAAAAGTTCGCTGGCGCTCATGCCATGCGCCGACGCCGCAAGCCGGAAATACGAATGGGAGAACAGCGTATCCCGCTTTTGCCAGGTCAAAGATCGTTTTGTCGAGCCCCATATTGATGAAGCCAGCAACATTTTCCCCAAGCACCCAACGGGGCCGCAGCTCGGTAATAACGCGGCACATTTCCGGCCACAGGTAGCGTTCATCCGCAAAGCCCTTCCGTTTTCCGGCGGTAGAGAAGGGCTGACAGGGAAAGCCGCCTGAGATAACGGTAACTGTTTCAAGTCCTGTTTTTTCAAAAAACGCCTCCTTCGTGAAAGTAGTAATATCCCGGAACCTGGGAACATCCGGCCATCGTGCGGAGAGGACGGAGTGCGGAAAATCCGCCCACTCACACTGGCAGACGGTTTCAAACCCGGCAGCCTCCGCCGCCAGGTCCAGACCGCCAATGCCGGAAAACAGGCTCACATGGGTCAGTTTATTCATGGTTCTTCGGTGCACGGAACGGTTCAATCTCACTTTCCAGTTCCACAAGAACCGCCTCCATATCCGCCGTGACCGCCTTACTTCTGGCAATCAGCCGGTTCATCACATCAAAAAAGGTTTCGCCCTCCTGTTTTTCTTCCGTATGCAAATAGCGGGGATCATTCATGTTCGTTTTCTCCTTTCCCGGTTTCACCAAGTTTTGTCGTCATAATACTGTAAAGTTCATTGTCCTTCGGGAAGTCATCCACAAAAGGCAGGATCACATTACCGAAGAAGATCAGCCCCTCGCCGGGGCCTGCGTTGCTGATATGCGCCGCCTGCTGGTTGGAGATATTCAGGCGCTCGCAGAGGATTTTCCTGTCTCCGCTGGCCTGGTTCAGAAGGTACACAAAATCGCTGTTTTCAAAGATATTCTCGATCTCCGGGGAGGAAAGCAGGTCCTTGATGTTTTGCGTGATTCCCGTGGGGATACCGCCCCATTTGCGAAAGCGTTTCCAAATCTCTACGCTCCAGGAACCAACCTCGCCGCGCAGCAGAAGGTGGAACTCGTCCACGAAGTACCAGGTGGATTTACCCTGATCCCGGTTTTGGGAAACACGGTTCCATACCTGGTCCTGGATCACCAGCATACCCAGGCTTTTGAGCTGCTTTCCCAGCTCCTTGATATCAAAGCAGACAATGCGGTTGTTGATATCCACATTGGTACGGTGGTTAAAAACATTCAGACTGCCATGCACATACAGTTCCAACGCTGCCGCAATCCGCTGCGCCTCCGGCTCCGGCTGCCGCTTGATCTCGTCATACAAATCTTCCAGCAGCGGCATATTCTCCGGGCGAGGGTCTGCAATATAGGGGCGGTACACGATCCGCACGGCACGGTCAATGACCGTCTTTTCCACTGGCTCCAGACCGTTCCGGCCGCCTGCCGCCAGTTCACAGAACGACAGGATAAAATCGGATTTCAACGCCAGCGGGTTATCATCCTCGCTGTAATTGAGGTTGATATCCATAGGGTTCACATACTGCGTGCTGGTAGGCGAGATTTTGATGACCTGGCCTTCCAACCGGTTCACCAGCGGAAAATATTCCGCCTCCGGGTCGCAGATCAGGATATCGTCCTTTGTGTTCAGGAACACACCCACGATGGAACGCTTTGCGGAAAAGCTCTTGCCGCTGCCGGGTGTGCCTAAGATCATGCCGTTGGGTGTTTTCAGCTTTTTGCGGTCGGCAAGGATCATGTTGCCGGAAGTGGCATTGAGCCCGTAGTAGAGAGCTTCGCCGCCGTGGAAAATCTCCTGCGTGGTGAAGGGAACGAACACCGCCACCGCCGAAGTGGTAAGTCCGCGCTGTATCTTAATGCGGTTGACACCCAGGGGCAGAGCCGACACGAAGCCGTCCTCCTGCTGAAAGTCCAGCCGCACCAGGGAGCAGTTATATTTCTGCGCCACGCTTGCCGCACGGAGAAGGTCATTCTCCAGCTTTTGCTTGCTGTCCGCAAAGTTCACCACCAGGAAGGTCATCAGGAACATTCGCTCATTTCTGCTTTGCAGGTCACGGAGGATGTTCTTTGCCTCGCCTGCGTAGGTGGCAAGATCGGTGGGGATGATATCCATATCGAAACCTTCCCGCACTGCCTTTTTCTGTGCGTCGATCTTCATACTGTCAATGTCAGTGATCTTCCGCTTGACCGTTTTGATCGCCTCGTTCTGGTCCATGCTGCGGATATGGAGGCTGACAAGCAGCCCGCTGTCCGTATCCAGCAGTTCGGTGAGCATACGGTCATCCATTTCCGGTGCGCTGATCTGCAGAAAGGACACGGCACAGAATTTATCCGCCATCGTGAACTTCCGTGCTTCACCGAAGCGGAAGGAAGAAGGTGCGATAAAATCCTGGACCGACAGGCCGGAAGGGGCAAGCCAGCTCCATTCAAAGGCAAACCGTTCCCCGTCCGGGTGCAGGATGCCGTGGAGCATTTCCAGCCACTCCTTGCCGCCAAGCTCCTTTGCCAGAGCACCCATGACCTTGAAATGGTTGAGGGCATCCATGACGATCCGGGAAAATCGTGCCCGTGCGGTTTTGCTGTCCCGTGCCTCGATGGTGAGGGTCAGGTACTTTGTTTTGATAAGACCGTTGTTGCCCCGTTCAAGCTGCTTGCGGAGCATTTGCGTGTAAAGCTCACGGATATGGTCGAAGTGATCTCCCTGCGCCGCGATCTCGATACGCTTCACAAAATCCTCCCGGTTCATGCGGCGGCTCACAAGGGAAAGCTGCATCCCGATAGAAGCGTCATGGGCGTTATACATATCGCAGAGGGCTTCAAAGATCGCCGTCTGGTCGTCAGGCTTTGCAAGCTGATAATTCACATCCTCGAACTCGATACACTTCGACCAGGTGTGGACGTCCAGCTTGCACAGACCGTCCGGGTACATCTGGCGGAACGGTAAGGTGTCCTGTGCGGAATGTACCTTGCCGTCGCCTCTGGCGGTTTCCAGGATACGGCTGATCTCACGCTTTTCTGCGGCGGTCAGCTTTACCGTGGGTTTTGCCGCCTGCCGTGCCTGCGGCTCTGGCTTTCGCTTTCTGAACAATGGCTTTCACCTCCTTTTCCGCCTGGGCCTGCCGCTCCAAGGCTGCGTAGAAATTGTTTGTCTGGTAAGGCCGTTCCTTCGTCCGCAGGAACATACAGCGGATGACCTGTCCGGCCACCACCTCCAGGGGTTGACCATGCCGCTCATACATGGCGAGTAGAAAGAACGGGAGCATGACGATAATCATGCAGAACGCGGCGGCGCTGTTGCTGGCCGTGCGTCTGAGCAAAAAGAAAAGCGGTACTCCGATGAGTGCCGCCGCTCCGAAACATATAAGCTGCCGTTTGGTAAGCCCAAACAGCACTTTGGATTTTACTTTCGTCAAATCCTTTGGAATGGTTACATACGCCAATTTATCAAGCCTCCTTAATGCGCTCCGAACAGGCTCTTAGAGAGGCTGCCGGTCTTGAACAGGGCGAAGCACAGCAGGACCGTGTAGCCCATGCAGGCCCATATCGCGCCTGAGATATTTCCGTCCGTGGCGATACTCTGTACCAAAACAGAGTAGATTCCCACGCACACCATGATTAGAAATGCCTGGAACGCCAATGCAAACAGGGATTTCAAGTAGTTCTGTCCTGTATGGCTCCAATCCCGGTTTGTCATAGTGGCAAGCGGAATCGGTCCAACGGAAGTTGTCAAATACACCTCGATCATGCGGCCGTAGATGACAAGCATGATACAGATGGAAAGGGCGTTCATGGTAAGTCCCACGAAAAGGGACTGGAACCACAGCCCGAACAGTTCTCCCGTGCCCAGGGCTTCAAGCTGCGCCTCCATATCCGTGATGACGCTGCTGATATCAATGGAGGTATTTCCGATGATGACGCCTGCGCTGCTGTTCACAACGCTTTGCCCGACATCGAAGATACCCATGACGATATTCCATGTGTTCGTCACAATGAGAACGGCACAGAAGGTCTTGAAAATCCACTTGAAGAACATCCAGGTATCTACATCGTGCAGATTGTTTTTCTCTGTCACAAGCTGGATCAGCTCATAACACATTACGAATGTCAGGATAACCCCGGCGATTGGAACGATCACCGTTTCAGAGAGGTTTCGGATCATAGAAAAGACGCCGCTGTTCCATGCCAGCGGCGTCTGTCCCACTTCACCGGCGATCTCGCCTACTTTGGTATTGACCGTATCGAACATGCCCGACAGGTTTCCCGTGATTCCCTCGATGAGCAGCCCTCGGAGCCATTCATCGAGTTTGTCGAGTATGCCGCCCATAAGCGATCACCGCCGGACGATCAACCGAACAGGCCGGAGAGCAGAGGTACAAGGGTGATGCCGATGAGGGCGACACCGCCGCCGGCCATCAACTGTTTCATACCCTGGCTTTTGGAAGCAGGGTTGTCCTGGCCGTAACCTTCCAGAAGGTTGATAACGCCCCAGATACCAAGACCTGCGCCCAGGGCCACTACGAGAGTCTGCAAAACACCAACTGCGCTGTTGAAAAATTCCATAAAATAATCCTCCTAAAAAATGTTTTTGATTTTGGGTTAAGTTGTTGCGTCAATCTCGTACACATCGAAGGTGTCCGTGGGTTTTACCACGGCACGCTGCTTCTTCATGTACCGTTCCATGTCAAAGACATTTTTAGGGTCGGCGTCGGCCGTGTATCTGTAATTCGGGTGCCGGGTGAGGTCGTACTTGTCCGAAAGGAACGGGCGCACGCCCCGCAGCATGAAGATACACTTGCCGCCGTCCATCACTGCCAATTCGTCCTGGGTCATCAACTCCTTTCCTAATTTCTGATAACTGAGGCCGTGGGAAACCTGGCTGCCCCGGTTTTCGGACTGGTTATAGAGATCAATGGTCTCTTTCCCCAGCAGCTCCGAAATTTCCTTGAGCGTGGATTTCTCTTTGCCTCCCAAAAACAAGGTGCTGTCACAGTTACCGACGATGGTATCTGCCGCATCCTTGTAGATGGTCTTTAGCTGACTCTGCGACTGCAAAATAATAGAAGCCGATATTTCACGGCTTCGGATGGTGGCAATCAGCTTATCGAAGTTCGGTATCTGGCCGATGTTGGCAAACTCGTCCAGGATCAGACGGACATGGACGGGCAGCCGCCCGCCGTAGAAGTCATCCGCCTTGTCGCAGAGCAGATTGAAAAGCTGACTATACATGAGGGCGGCCACGAAATTGAAAGTGCTGTCCGTATCCGAAAGGATCACAAACAGCGCCGTCTTTTGGTCGCCCAGGGTATCCAGTTCCAGTTCGTCATATTCCATCAGGTCCCGCAGCTCCTTGATGTCGAAGGGAGCAAGCCGGGCGCCACAGGAAATGAGAATGGATTTTAAGGTTTTGCCCGCCGCCATCTTGAATTTGCGGTACTGCTTGACGGCAAAGTGGTCCGGCTCCC
>ERZ779797.1016-NODE-1016-length-10121-cov-2.503775_pt1 | contig 10121 bp, 1 predicted proteins | sample MGYA00511886_ERZ779797 | MGnify/ENA primary metagenome ERZ779797 (study PRJEB29588, sample SAMEA2155055) | human gut metagenome | biome: human gut; feature: human-associated habitat; material: faeces | place: Denmark | collected 2008/2010 ... | reverse complement strand
GATTTACCGCCAGTAAACCTTCGGTTTTCATCCTTGAATTGCAAGAAAATCTGCTTGAAACTGCACCGGTCTCATTTTAGAAACGCACTATAGTTCTGCGAAATCCAACGGCACATATCAACATGGATGTGGATGTGGACGAAATGGTGCAAAAAAGGCTCTTCACGGAATCTTGTTGTTTGCCCCCAAGATTCCGCGAAGAACCAAGTGATGTGAGAATTACTCCGTAATGTAGGTGTACCGCATGCTGTAGTTCTTTGCGTACTGCTCAGCGGCGGAGTCCGGCAGGACTTCCAGGACAAGGTTTGGGCAGTTATAGAAAGGCAAGTAGCCAAAACTTGTTAGCTTGCGAAGATTGCCCAGCAATGCAAGCGACTCGCATCCGGAGAAGGCAGATTGATTGACGCTTTCCAAACTGCCCAGATTTGGAATTGAGGTCAACTTTTTGCATTGGTTGAACCCGTATGATCCGATAATGGTTACGTTGCTCAAATCGCCGATGCTTACCAAAGAGGTGCAGCCATCAAACGCCGCATATGGAATCTCCTTCAGGCTGCTTAAATCACCGACGGTTTCCAGCGCAGTGCATCCCATGAAACACTTCTGCTCAATTGACTCCAATTTGGGCATATCGCCGATTGATTTCAGCGAGATACAGCCTGTATAATGGCTGCCGTACCCAAATACGCCCTCGCCAAGGCTCACCAAATTATCTAAGTGTTCAAGACGTTCCAAGCTGGAGCAGCCAGCAAAAGCAAAATGTTCGATGGCTGTAACACTGCTTAAATCGCCCAGGCTGACAAGCAATGTGCAGTCGCTGAATGCATTATCCCCAATGGCGGTTAATTTGTCAGACCAGTCAACGCTGACCAACGATGCACAGTGTGCAAAGGCTCCGGATTCCAAGCGCGTCAAGCTGTACAAATCATCAACATGCTCCAGTGCACTGCAGCCGTTAAAAGCACCTTTCCCGATAGTTTCCAAGTTGTGCAGGGAACCGATACTCTTCAGTGCAGTACAGCCCATAAATGCATACTGACCGATGCTGGTAATCTTGTCAAGTTCATCAACGTGTTCCAAGGCGCTGCAATTCACAAAACCGTTAGAATCAATGGATTCGACATTACTCATGTTGCCGACACGCACAAGCGAAGAGCAACCTTCAAATGCGTAAGAATCAATCGAAGTTACGCTGCTCATGTTGCCTACGCTCTCTAATGCGGTGCAGAAGCCAAAGGTGGAATATCCGATGGATGTGACTTTGCTTAAATCGCCAATGGTTTTCAGCGCTTTGCAGCTATTGAAGGCACAAGTGCCGAGTGTTGTGACATTGGTCAGATTCCCGACGCTGGTTAAAGTGGTGCAGTCAGCGAATGCACTGCTGCCGATGCTATTCAGCCGGGGCAGTTCAGGAAGGCTGGTCAATGCTTTGCAATTAGAAAACGCATATTCGCCGATGGTGCGGACGTTGGACATGTCCCCGATACTCGCCAGCTTGCTGCAGCCATAGAATGCATCTTTCCCAATGCTGGTAGCGCTGCTTAAATCGCCGACTGAAAGAAGATCCTTCAAACAGTAGAACAGCTTGTCAGGAACAGCCTTCAAGCTGCGTAAATCGCCAACCGTGGTTAGCGCAGTGCAGCCATCAAAAACTTTCTCGCTGATGCTTGTCACACTGCTTAAATCACCAACGGTTTTCAGCGATTTGCAATTGCGGAATGTCTCTCGATTCAAGACGGTCAGCTTTTCCAAGCCGCTAATGCTGGTCAGTGATTCACAGCCGTAGAAGGCACCATACGCGATGCGTGTAACATTGCCGAGTTCCCCAATGCTTTGCAGGGAAGTACACTGCTTGAACGCATTTGCGCCGATGAAAGTAACGCGGCTGAGACTGCCGACGGTTTTCAGCGAAGTGCACTGATAGAAGGCGTTTTCGCCGATGGAAGTAACGCTGCTGAGATCTCCGATGCTTTCCAGTGACGCACAGGCATAGTCTTTTGACATGCCTTCGTCCGGAAGCCAACGGCTGGAAACACCAAAGGCAGAGTCGCCGATGCTTTCCAAATGGGGCATATCACCAACCCGAACCAAGGAGGTGCAGCCTACAAAAGCACTATCGCCAATACTTGTTACATTGCTCAAATGCTCCATGGATGTGAGCGATTCACAATCTCTGAAAGCGTAAGCACCAATAGTGGTTACATTATCGGTGATATCAAGTGTTTCCAACGCATAGCATCTGGAGAATGCGTATACGCCAATGCTCGTCACATTCTCCAAACCTTCTACGCTTTGCAGATTGAAACAGCCGGCAAATGCGCTATCCGGAATGGCAGAAATGTTCGTTAGACCGCTAATGGTGGTCATGGCGCAGGACTCGAAAGCACCGCTGCCGATGCTTGTTACGTTGCTTAAGCCCTCGATGCTTGCAAGAGAATTGCAACTGAAAAATGCTTCCGCCCCAATGTGGACGTCATTTCCTCCGATTTCAAGCGTATTCAACTGACAATCGTAGAAAGCCCATCTTCCAATCTTTTTAATATTGTCTAAGCTGCTGATTTCTTTGAGTGAAGTGCAATACCCAAAAGCCCAATCCCCAATTGTTGTGACATGCTGCAAACTTCCGATTTCTGCTAAAGACGCGCAGCTGAAAAAGGCTGAATCACCGATTTGTTCGACATTAGAAATGTCGCCAATACGCTTCAGTGAATCGCAATATTGTTCTGTTCCATCGTCCCAACTGATACTGTATGAAAAAGCAGACGCGCCGATACTTTTCAGATGGGGCATATCACCGAGTTGCGTCAGTGATTTGCAGCCTGCAAAAGCAGATTCGCCAATGCTCGTCAAAGAAGTCAAATCTCCAACATCTTGCAGTGAAATGCAGTTATAGAACGTGAAGTCGCTGAGATTTGTCACATTCTCCAGCCCCTGCAACTTTACCAGCGCCGTGCATCCATCGAATGCGTGCGCGCCAATCTCTGTCACGCTGCTGGGAATCGTGATCTCTTTCAGGCTCGTGCAGCCCGAGAAGGCGTAATCCCCGATGGCAGTTACAGAATCAGGAATTTTCACGCTGACAAGGCTCGTGCTGTTTGCAAACGCATATTCATCAATGCGTTTTACGTTTGCGGAAATTTCGTAAGTCGCGACATTTCCGCCGCTTGGAGCGTCCGCGCTGTCCGCCAGTGCGGGTAGGACCAGACAGCTTCCGATCAGCAGACTGGTCAGCGTAATCGTCAAAAGTTTCTTGGATTTCATGCGTATCAACCCCTTTCTCGATTTCCAGCATACAGCAATTTCAAGAAAAAGTCAATAGCAGAATCAAGAAAATTAAGGGAAAATACAGAAACCAAATCGAATGCTATGCCTTGCACCGTCAAATCAATAAGATGTGAACACTATATTCAGAAGAAATTGTCAAGAAACGATTACCAATCATATTGACACGCTGGAAGAACCTGTGTATAATAAATGTGGAAAACTGGAAGTTTGCAACAGGAAAAAGCGGATGGAGGAGATTGCACATGAAACGTTGGAAAGTCACATTCGGGCTGTTCTTGCTTCTTTTTGCGCTGGCAACGACAGTTGCTTGCGCGGAGACAAAGGAAGCGAAAATGGATTGGAACGATCGGACTGTCATTTTTGCCCAGCCGGGGGAAACAATCCACTTTACCTACGATGTTCCAGAAGATTATGTTGTGACAAAAGAGGAATGGCTATGGTATTTTTGCTATACGAATGGTCGTAGCGCTACTCTCTATGATGGCGAATATGGTGAGAGTCACATGGAAAGCTATACCTATGAGCCAACGGGAATCCATGTCGAATGGGATGGAAAAGGCAGCATTTCACTGTCTGCCAATGAAATGGTGCGTATTCAATTGCACTTAAATGAATACGAATATCTATTTGCATATGTGGTTGTTGCAGACCCGGCAGAGTACTATACCTATGAGATTCAGAGTGGGGAAGCGACGATTACAGGATATAATAAAGACCTTCTGCGCCGCAAAGTGCTGATTCCAGAAGAAATTGAAGGGTGTCCGGTTACGACGATCGGCGACCGCGCGTTTTATGATATGCCGTCGGGCATCGGCAAAGAATTTTACATTCCAGACAATGTAACTACCTTTGGCAAGGAAGCATTTGCAGCCAGTGCCTATTTGGACTCGGTTAGGATGCCGCAGAAGCTGACGAAAATGGGCGAGGGCGTATTTGCGGCATGTTTGCAAATGCACTTCTTGGAAATCCCTGATTCGTTGACAGAGATTCCGGACTATGCTTTTACAAACTGCTGGGGCTATGGAGAGGTGAATAAATACAGTGCTGAGCAGTCTATTGGTAGAGTTGAGCAGTGTGTTGGTAAAAATGTGACAAAAATCGGAAAATATGCGTTTGCTGGATGCTGGAATATGGGGAAGGCGTGGGGCGATGGTCGTCTGCCTGAAAAGCTCGAATCCATCGGGGAAGGCGCATTTCAGTATTGTTATAAAATTAAATCATTGGAAATTCCGGCTGGTGTGACAGTCATTCCGGACCGCACATTTCAGGGCTGCGAAAGACTGGAATCCATTCAGATTGATGGCGATATTACGATGATGGGTGCGGAAGCATTTGACGGCTGTGTTGCGCTGACGTCGATGCCGCTGTCGAAATCGCTGTCCCTGATTGGCGCGGATGCATTCCGTGACTGTACGGCGCTGACGGATTTCCAGCTGGCAGCGGGAAACACGCATTTTCAGGTGCAGCAAGGTGCACTGATGACGGCAGATGCCACGCGGCTGCTGACTTATGCTGCCAGCGCACCGCAGCAAAGCTTTGTCATGCCGGAAACGCTGACACAGATTGATGATGGCGCACTCAAAAACCTGCGCTATCTGGAAACGCTGACTTTCTCGCCGATTTTCAGCGATTATCAGGCGGGCATGTTTGAAAATGCAACGGGCTTGAAGACGGTGAATTTCGGCGAAGGTACGCTGACGGCGATTCCTGACCGATTCTTCAAGGGCTGCACGTCGCTTGTTTCGCCCAATGCGTTCACGGGCGTGACGTCTGTTGGCGAATCGGCATTTGAAGGCTGCACGGCGGTGCAATCGCTGTCGTTTGATGATTCGCTGTCGAACATCGGCACAAAGGCGTTCCAGAACTGCACGGCACTGGAAAGCGTGCATATTCCGGACAGCGTAACGAGCCTGAGTGCAGCGGCGTTCCGGAATGACGTTTCCTTGACGGAATTCCAGATGCCGGAGCGTCTCCATACCGTCTCTGCGTCGGCGTTCAGCGGCTGCACGTCGCTGAAAACGGGGACATGGAGCAAGTATCTGCAAACCATAGAAGCAAATGCGTTTGAAAATACGGCCCTGACGGAAATCATCTTCCCGGAGAGCCTGACCAGAATCGGCGCGTATGCGTTTGCGGGCATTGGCACGCTGGAAAGCATCGTCCTGCCGGAAAATTTGAATACGATTGGTTCGTCTGCTTTTTCTGGCACTGGGATTCAGACGCTGAAGCTGCCCAAGAGCGTCACGACGCTGGGCAACGGCGCATGGATGAACTGTGCCGCCCTGCGGGAAGTTCAGTGGGAGGCCGCGTTGACGAAAATCCCGGCGAGCACGTTTGAACACTGCACTGCGCTGACCCAAATCGAGCTGCCTGACGGTATTGTGGAAATTGGCGCAAGGGCATTCAGCGGCAATGAAAGCCTAACCAATGTGACTTTGCCGCGCACGGTGCGGCGCATTGAAAGTGCCGCTTTTGAGGGATGCAGTGCGCTGACGGACATCCTGCTCTGGCCGGACGTGGAGGAAATCGCGGCGGATGCTTTTGCGAACTGCGAGAATCTGACCATCCGCGGCTGGAAGGGGTCTGCCGCTGAAAAAGCAGCCACGTCACAGGGCGTGAATTTTGCCGCGGCGGATCAGGAAATTTCCTATACGCTCAATGCCGCGCAGGATGGCTATCTTGTCAGCGGCTGCGATGAAAATGCGGTACTGCTGGTGCTTCCGGCTGTGCATAACGGGCTGCCCGTGGTCGGTACTGCGGAAAACGCCTTTGCAAACTGCAAGTACCTGCAAGAAGTGCGCGTGGAAGCGGAAAGTGTGTATTTGCAGGTTTGTGACGGCATCCTGATGGACGCGACAGGTAAAACGCTGCTGCTCTATCCGGCACGGCGCGCAGGAGCGGATTTGGTGATTGACGAAAACGTGACCGCCATTGCGGACTATGCGTTTGCCTACTGCCAGAATCTGCGCAGCATCACCATCGGCACGCAGGTGGAGACAATCGGCGACCATGCGTTTGAAGCAGTGAATGATGCCCTGTGCCTTGTGGTGCAGGATGGCAGCCCGGTGCAGCTGTGGGCGAGCGCACACAGGGTGCGACATGCGAACCAAAGCACCACCTTTACTTATCACCTTGAAGGGGACAAAGCCTACATTACCGGCTACACGGGAGAAATGTCGGATGTGGTCGTTCCCGCAGTGATTGACGGACATCCTGTCTATGCGATTGAAAATCTTCGTGGCTCGATTCTGAAGCATGTTGTTGTCAGCGAAGGAATTGAGGTAATTGGAGACGGCGCATTCAACAGCAATGGCGTTGACACCCTTGAAAGTATAAGCCTTCCTCAGAGTGTGAAAAAAATCGAAAGATTTGCTTTTTGCGGACAGGGGAAGTTGCGAGAAGTATCGCTTGGTGGAGTTGTCGAAATTGGAGATTATGCTTTCCAAGCCTGCCCGAATTTGAAGCAAATTGTATTGCCGGATACAGTGGAAGCGATTGGAACGTGGGCGTTTGCAGACACGGGGCTAACGTCGCTGACGATTCCAGCGAATGTAACCAAACTTGGAGAATCGTTTGTTTTGAATTGCGCTTCGCTGACAGCATTGTATATTGCTCCAGAAAACACAAATTATGAGATAGTGGACGGTCTGCTTTACGACATTCCGGGTAAGACACTCTGCTATGCTTTGCCGGATGTGTCGGGCGCTGTGGTAATTCGTGACGGCACGGTGCGTATTGGCAGTGATGTATTTAATGAGCACGATATTACATCTGTCCGATTACCAGATTCTTTGCAAAAAATTGGAGGCGGAGCGTTCTCCTCCTGCAGAGGCTTGATGGAAATTAGTCTTCCAGAAGGATTAACAAGCATAGGAAATCATGCATTTTACGGCTGTATGCAGATTGAAAAGCTGGTATTGCCGGAAGGCTTGAAGTATCTGGGAAGTGGCGCGTTCGGACGTTGCAGGGCTTTAACAGAAGTAACGATACCCGAAGGCGTTACAAGGATGTGGGCAACATTCGCATATTGCACCTCTTTGCGTACCTTGAATCTGCCGAATGGCTTGACTGAAATGAGGGATGGCGTCGTAGAAGGCTGTGATTCGCTGGAAACGCTGCACCTGCCTTCCAAACTGGAGTACATCAGCGGCATTTGGCCCAGCAAGCTGAAGACGGTTACGACTGCGTTTGGTTCTGTGCGCTATGTATCCGAAGACGGTATCTTATATGATACGCAGGACAACAGCATCTTGTTTGTGAATGCGTCGATTACGGGAAATGTAACCGTTCGTGATGGCATCACGACAATTGGCGCAGGGGCGTTCAAGGGCAGAAAAGGCTTAACGAGCGTCACGCTGCCGGAAAGCTGCACTGTCATTGATTCTTATGCTTTTGAAAACTGCACAGCACTAACGGATATCAACTTCCCGGAAAAATTAGAGTTGATTGGACGAAATGCATTCTACAATTCCGGCATTACATCGCTGAAACTTTCGCAGCCGGGTCTTCACGTTGGGAGTTTTGCATTTACTGATTGCCATCAGCTGAAGTCTGTGGAAATCACATCGACGGACTTTGACTTGATGGAGTGGGCATTTGCAAGATGCGAAAATTTGGAGACAGTAATTCTGCCGCCGCAGGTTTTCCGCATGGAAGGCGGATGCTTCACGGAATGCACGTCCCTGACTACGGTCGTTTTGCCGAAGAACATCACGTTCGTGCATGGCTTTAAGGACTGTACGTCCCTGAAAACTATTGAAATTCCGGACAGTGTGACGAGCATCGGCTATGAAGCATTTGCAAACTGCAAGTTGCTGGAAAGTATTCATCTGCCGGATGGGGTAACGAACATTGGTGGACTTGCGTTTGCGCAATGCTATGCGCTGAAAGAAATCAATCTTCCGGATTCGCTGACCACGATCGGAGAAGAAGCATTCCGAGGAGTTCCGATTGCTGAAGTTGTCATCCCGGCAAATGTGACCGAAATCGCGGACTGGACATTCTATTATAATGGAGAACTCCGTTCGCTGACGCTCCCCGATGGCTTGAAGAAAATTGGCGCGAATGCTTTCTGTGGAGCGTCCAAGCTCCAATCGGTGGAACTGCCGGAAAGTTTGGAGGAAATAGGGGATGCCGCGTTCCGTGAGAGCGGGCTGACCTCGATTACCATTCCAGGTAATGTGAAGCGCCTTGGCGGCGCATTCATTTACTGCAAGAATTTGGAGAAGGTCTCCATTGCCCCCGGCGTTGAAACGATTGGTGCTGACGCGTTCTTGGAATGCTCGAAGCTGACGGAAGCAACGCTCGCCAGCACTGTTACGACCATCGAGAGCAGTGCGTTCTGCGGCTGCAAGGCGCTTCAAACTATTAACGGCGGTGCGCTCATTCAGTCCATTGGCGAACATGCCTTCACGAGCTGCGAAAACATTGAGGAAATCAATATTTCGCCGAATTTGACGGAAATTTCAGACTATGCATTTGATGGCTGCAAGAAACTGAAGCGCGTTTCGCCGTCGGCGGAGCAGAAGGGCGTTTCGCTGCCGCATGTGAAGTACATCGGCGAGCGGGCATTCAACGTCTGCAAAGTAATTCCGTCCTTCTCTCTGGGCGATTCGCTGGAAACGGTCGGGGATTATGCGTTTGCTTCCACGTCCGTTACGTCCATGTATTTCCCGGATACCGTGAAGCAAATCGGCATCAATCCGATGTGGATGAATTATGCCATTCTGTCCGTGCATTTGCCGAAATCACTGACGGAAATCCCGCAGGGGATGTTTGCGCAGGCCGCGCGGATACAGACGCTTCCCATCCCGCAGGGTGTGCGCAGCATTGGCACACAGGCATTCCACGGCAATGTTGCTTTGGCAGCGCTGAAACTGCCGGATGGCTTGGAGCGCATCGGCGCAAATGCATTTGGAAACGCGGTGCTGCTGCTGGAAATTCCGGCATCGGTTACGGAAATTGCGGATGATGCGTTCAGCGAAGCGGTTGTGGAATTCTACACGCCGTCGGGCAGTGCGGCGCATCAGTACGCGTTGGCGCATCAGATTCCCGTGCATTTGGATGAGTCGATTCCGGCAGAATACCTCGGCACGGCTGACCAGCTGGCAGCAAAAATTGTCGCGCAGGTAATTACGGATGACATGACCGACTATCAGAAGGCAGAAGCGCTGGTAGACTGGATGCTCAGCGAAACGAAGCTGTCAGACATGCTGCCGCACACATACAGCGGCAAAATGGTGCTTACTTTGCGTAAAGGTACGCGCTGGGGCTGGGCATTTGCATACAAAGCACTGCTGAACGCGGCAAATGTTACCAATGGCATATACTTCAACGCGAAAGGCATCATCGAAGGTGTTGGCATTGGTGATCAAAGCTCGGTGTTTGTTTCGTATTTTGACGGTGATGCCGTGAACATGATTCAAATTGACGGGCAATGGTACTTTACGCACCCGGCATTTGTGGAACATTTCGGAAAAGCACGCTACTTCATGCTCAATCGAGAAACGTATCGCTTGTCGTTTGGGGATGATCCGAAGGTGGAAGACTGCGACGACTACAACCAGACCTTCTTGTATCAGGCGTACTCCAAGGATATTGAGGCGGAGGTTGTGGCGCAGGCATCTGCGTCCTTTACAGAGGGAAAGAAGCTGGTGTATGCGGAAGTTCAGCCGATTGAGGAGCTGATGGATGCGAGTTATGCGTATGTGCTGGATTTCGCGGGGCGGCACATGGATACGCTGGACTGGCAGAACGCACAGGGCGAATTTGAGCCGACTATCATTGGCACAAATAACGGCTATTTGCTCCGTGACGACCTGGCGGGCGAGGAAGCG
>ERZ779797.1010-NODE-1010-length-10184-cov-2.498963_pt1 | contig 10184 bp, 8 predicted proteins | sample MGYA00511886_ERZ779797 | MGnify/ENA primary metagenome ERZ779797 (study PRJEB29588, sample SAMEA2155055) | human gut metagenome | biome: human gut; feature: human-associated habitat; material: faeces | place: Denmark | collected 2008/2010 ... | reverse complement strand
AGCCGCGTTTGAGAAAAGCGCGGCCGCGCTCCAAAAAGAGCTGATAAGCACTGCGACCTTCCTTGCGGTCAATGGCGATCATGCGCATACTCTTTAAGGCCCAGCCGAAAAACGGAATCATGTGCAGGCTTTTTTTGTAGACAAAGCCCGCGGGATTGCCGAGAATCAGCGGCAAGAAGAGCGTTTCCCAGGCCGACTGGTGTTTGCTCAGAACCACCACGGGCACTTCGGACGGCTTGGGAAGGTTTTCCGAACCGATGACACGGTATTGAACGCCGCAGATCGCACGCAGCGAATTGACCATCAGGCGGCACCACACCAAGGCCACTTTGTTGTAGCGAAATTCTGCGCTCGCAAAGGGCCACAGCAGCAACACGGTCGTGGCCGCCGGAATCAGCGTGATGGAAAACCAAAGATAAAAAATCCAGCCGCGAAGCGTATGCATAGCGTTTATTTCCGTTTTCTTCGTTTTTTGCTTCAAATGAGTGGTGACGTTACCGGGCCCCTTGATGACAAAACCGGCAGCACCTTCCGCAAAGAAGGCTCTCTGCCGGTTTTGTTCGCTCTAGAACTCAGAGCCTCGTCAGATGGCCAGACGCGAGAGTTCGGCCACGCGGTTCATAAGCGAATAGAGGCGCTTTAGGAGTGCCAGGCGATTGAGACGCAGCTTTTCGTCTTCGCTGTTGACCATCACTTCGGCAAAGAAGGCGTCAACGGGGTCCTTCAAAGGCGTGAGCGTTGCGAGCATTCCTTCGTATTCGCCCTTCTCGTAGAAGAGCTTGGCGATGGGCTCGTGATCGCCCAAAACATCGTGCAGACGCTTTTCAGCCTCTTCAACCAACAGTTCCTTATCCACCTCACCGGTTTGGACATCGGCCGACTTCTTGAGGATGTTGGCGATGCGCTTGTTGGCGGCGGCAAGACTTGCGGATTCCGGAAGCTGCATGAACTTGTGCACGGCGGCAAGCTTCTTGGGCGTCTGAGCCAGATCGGTGTCGTGCTTAGCAAGCACCGCATCGACTTCCTGAGCCGTATAGCCGGCTTCGCGCATCATCACGCGCAAGCGATCAAAGAAGAAGTGCGTCAGAGCTTCGGAAGCGTCCGTCACACCCTCGACCTTCGTTTCTACCGCAAAGGCGATCGCCACAAGTTCGTCGAGCTTCACCGTGAGGTTCTTTTCGATCAGCATGCGTAGCACGCCCAGAGCGTGACGGCGCAGCGCGAACGGATCCTTGTCGCCGGTGGGCATCTGACCGATGCCGAACATGCCGGCCAGGGTTTCAAGCTTGTCGGCAATGGCAAGTGCCGTGGCCACGGGGCCATCGGGGAGCACGTCGCCTGCAAAGCGCGGCAAGTAATGTTGAGAAACAGCCTGTGCCACTTCTTCGGCTTCGCCGTCGTGACGGGCATAGTATTCGCCCATGATGCCCTGCAGTTCGGGGAATTCGCCCACCATCAGAGTGCGAAGGTCAGCCTTGGCAAGTTCCGCGGCGCGTTCGGCCTTGACGGGATCGGCACCGATCTTTTCGGCCACGGCGTGCGCAATGGCCTTGACACGCAGCATGCGTTCGCCCTGGCTGCCGAGTTTGTTGTGGTACACGACGTGAGACAGACCGGGAACGCGGCTTTCGAGCGTCGTCTGGCAATCCTGCTTATAGAAGAATTCAGCATCAGCCAAACGAGCGCGCACCACGCGAGCGTTGCCGGCGACGATTTCCTTGCCGCCGTCGGTCGCATGAATGTGCGAAACCAGGCAGAAGCGGTTCATGAGCTTGCCCTGAGCATCACGCATCGGGAAGTACTTCTGATTGGTCTGCATCGTCAGAATCAAGCATTCTTCCGGAACAGCCAGGAACTTTTCTTCGAATTCGGAAACGTAAACCACCGGCCATTCGGTAAGCGAATTGGCTTCATCAATCAGATCTTCGGGCGCGATGAGCGTGCCGCCGGCTTTTTCTGCGGCTTCGTGCAGCAGTTTGACAAGCATTTCGCGGCGTGCGGCATAGTCGGCCGTCACGTGGCCCGTTTCGCGCATCGTCTCTTCGTAGGCGTCGGCCGAAGCGATGTCGATTTCGCCCGCGCTTTCAAAGCGGTGGCCCATCGTGGTGCGGCCGGCCTTAAGACCGAACATTTCAACGTCCACGATGTCTTCACCATAGAGCGCCACCAGATGCTTGACGGGGCGCACGAACTGCACCGTCGTCACACCGTCGGCGAGCTGATAGTTCATCACCTTCGGGATCGGCAAAGCCTTGACCGAGTCTTCAAGCGCCTTCTGCAGGGCGTCCTTGACGGCCACACCGGCACGAATGCCCGTGTACACCAGCTGTTCGTTCTTGCCGTCGTTGACGCGCTTGAGTTCAGAAACGTCCGCCGTGATGCCCAAGGCGGCCATCTTCTTTGTCAGAGCGGCCGTGGGCTTGCCTTCGGCGTCCAGACCCACGCGCACCGGCACGAGGCGCTGTTCGAATTCCTTGTCCGGGCTCTTTTCGAGCACTTCGGTAATCAAAACGCCCATGCGGCGGGGTGCGCCGTAGGCCTTGACCGTACTTTCTTCAGTGAGCATCGACTGCGCGGCAAGCGACTTGTGTACGCCGGCGGCAAAGGCTTCGGACAACTTTTTGAGAGCCTTCGGCGGGAGCTCTTCGGTCTGGAGTTCAACAAATAAGCTCTTCATTTTTTATCTTCTCTCGCGACAAACTGGTAAATGACTTATGCCTTGAGCATCGGAAAGCCCAGGCGTTCGCGCGAGTCGTAGTAGCTCTGCGCCACGGCGCGACTGAAGTTACGAATACGGGCAATGTAGGCGGCGCGTTCGGTCACCGAAATGGCGCCACGAGCGTCCAGCAGGTTAAAAGTGTGACCGGCCTTGAGAACCATTTCATAAGCCGGAAGCGCCAATTCAAGCTCCATCAGACGCTTGGCTTCGCTCTCGAAGTAGTCGAACTGCTTGAAGAGCTTTTCGGGATCGCTCGCTTCGAAGTTGTACTTACTCTGCTCAACTTCGTTCTGATGGAATACGTCGCCGTAAGTAAGCGTATGTTCCTGACCAAGGCCGTCCTTCCACTTGGTGTAAACCAGATCGAACACGTTGTCGCAGTTCTGCAAGTACATGGTGAGGCGTTCCAGACCATAGGTGATTTCACCCGTGATCGGCTTGCATTCCAGACCGCCCACCTGCTGGAAGTACGTGAACTGGGTGACTTCCATGCCGTTCATCCAGATTTCCCAACCCAGGCCCCAGGCGCCGAGCGTCGGGTTTTCCCAGTTGTCTTCCACGAAGCGGATGTCGTTGACCGAAGTGTCGATTCCCAGCGCGCGAAGGCTGCCCAGATACAGGTCAACGATATTGACGGGAGAGGGCTTGAGCACAACCTGATACTGGTGGTGCTGATGCAGGCGGTTGGGGTTTTCGCCGTAACGGGCATCCTTCGGGCGACGGGACGGCTGCACGTATGCAGCACGCCACGGTTCGGGGCCGAGGGCACGCAGGAACGTGGCCGTGTGCGAGGTACCAGCCCCGACTTCGATGTCAATCGGCTGCAACAGGGCACAGCCTTGTTTGTTCCAATACTCCTGCAGACGCAGGATCACTTCCTGAAAGGTAATCATGGTTCTAAAAAGTTGAAGCGCCCGGTTTCGACATGAGAACGCGAAGGCGCGTCTGGACAAAAGAATTAGGGGATTTTAGTCGATTGTAGGAAAGGATGCCTCTTTTGCAGGGCGATCGCACGTAACTTTCATATGAGGTTCTGAGACCGAGCAATGCAATTGAGCACATTGTCGAAGTTCCGACAATGACGGCAGCAATGGTCTTCAGCACTTCGCTCGTCTTGCCGCGTATCCAGAGCCAATAACGGTAGTTTTCCAACATCACCAGAACCAGCTTGTTGAGCGCCACTTGATTTGAGATGTACTCCGTGTTGGCTGCTTGCATTCGGTCCTGGTCAAATGAACCTCGAGCGCCCTGCACAATCGATTTCAATTGCCCAATGGCTGCGCACTACCTCACCAATGCGCTTGGCTGCATGCTCTTCAGCCAGTAGCAAGCAGATGTAGTACCAATCGTCAGCTGTTTTCGTGCCCGTTGTTTTGAATGTGCGCATGGCTCGAACACGCACGACACAACTGTTTTCAAAGCCTTTCCACTTGCGGCGGATCGGATCTGACAACAGGTGTCCGCCGATCAGCGAGACCGTCCGTTCCTCGATGCGGTCATGGTTCAATTCGCAATCGGCAACGTACTCTTGAATTTGATCGAGATGTGTCGTTACAAAAAGTCTGAAGACTTCATTGCTGGCCTTGTCCTGATTGCACTTGAGAGCCCAACAGAAGTCAGCTCCTGACCCATGCATTTTCTCAACGAAACTCCACTGACAATTCACGGCGTCGGCGGTGATGACGCAGTCCTTGATGGCGATGTTCTCGAGCATCGTCGGCACTACGATAATCTCGTTTGTTTTCTCGGCGATCAACATCTGAGACAGGCAAATGCGGCTGTTGGTGTCGTAGCAATTCATCAGCATCAAGGGGCGACGACTACTGTCAGCATCCTCTGCGTGTTTGCCAGTGCCGCGGCATGCCTATCCGTCCGCTGCCACCACCTTGCTTGAAGTTTTGGCAACCAGAGACGACACGATCTGTTGATAGAAGGCGCCGAATCTCTCTACTTTAACTTTGAGCAATGCTCGTTAAACCGTGTCATGCGTAACAGGCCTCTTGTGAATTGACAGATAGAGAAAAAAGCTCGCCTCTCACCGAGAAGCTGTGCAGTGTCAGTGCAGTAAGTGTCCCCGCTCAGTGTACTGATCATTGTTGCCAGAACGATCGGCTCAATCGGCTAGATCACTTGCTTTGTTGGGGCTGATCGAGTTTTGCTGACTTAACCGCCTTATCGACACTGGTGACCACAGCCTTAGCAACCGACTGAGATTGTTGGGTTTGATCTTGCAGTTCCTGCGTCTGTCGATCGTTTTCTTGCCTGGCAAGATACAGCTTGCTGTCGTTAAATTTGCCGTCTTTAATCTGCCCAATGGTTTCGTGCCTTGTGACGTTTTTCCCTTGAGGGATCGAAGACTCGGTAGTCGTGGTAGACCCGATAAGCATCACGGGTCTTGTTGTAGTTGGTGGAGTAACCAGGCGGGATTTCGGGGAATTTACTGTAGCCAACCTTCTTGACGATCACCTGTAAAGAGCAGGATAGGCTATACAAATATTGCAGATGAATGTCATGTATTATTGGAAGATAAATTATTGGCTTGTATAAAATTACACTAGAAAGAAGTGGTGTTCGTTATTGCCTCATGCGTTCATCCTGAAAACATCGTACTGAGCGGATATCTTGCGGCATGCTCTGCGTGTAATGGATTTTTCAGGTGGTTTTGTTGGAAGAATTCAATTCCAACCTGTTGAATTCATTATTTCATTGTCGTTCGCTCCCTTCCGCAGATTTTGTTGCCCCCTGCAATGTAGCAATCGAGAAATTCGACACAGCTATCTCCCTAATCATTGAATATCCCGATGATATTCGACGCAAACTAAATCCATTTAAAGCTTGAAACTGTGTGATTGCATTATAACCATCTCCACGAAAATCGGTATAAATTAACGTCATAGGCCGTTGCGAATCTGCCAAATATTCGGCAAGGCCGCATCGAACAGATACAATTTCCCTAGCCTTGCTAGCTAGAGCAAACAACTCCAAAACCGAGAACTGTATCGAAACAAAAATATTTTCTGTTTGTGCATACGCCCTTTCCGAACTATTTATTAAAACATTCATCCCCTTTGATGTTAAAAATTCAGTAATTTGGTTAACAACTTTCGCATCCAAATCAAAAGAAGTATTTGCGTGCGGAATCACAAGAGCAAAATTCAGCACATTCAATCCTAGCTTCGCCGCCTTTCGCATGGCATGTTCACGTATTGAATCTGGAACCCTAACACTATGCGCATAAAAACTTTCGGCCGAGGTAGCAAGAAAGGCCTCTATTGAGTAAAAGTAATGTTGAGCACACTGCTTCAATTCTCTATCCAACTTATCATAGTATGCTTTATTAAAAATAACAACAAACTCTTTTCCTTTATACTCAAAACACGAATCATACCTTGAAGCACTAAACTTATCAGAAAAAGCGATATTGTCAATTGACAAAGACTTGGCAATAGCAACATGATTTCTATTGTTTGTCAATATAAATGTTTTTTTTCTTTTTTTCTTTTGTCGCAAATCCAGCTTAAGATAAAAATATTTCAAAAACAAGAATGCCTCACCAATATGAGCATTCAACAAGTAAACAACATCAACATCATCCAATTTTTTTTGATGCTCTTTATAAGCCCTGGAAAACAAATCCTTATACCACAACTTTATCTCAAATATACATTTATACTTTCTTTGACCAATAATTTTACTTTTAATTAACACCTTCAAGCCCCCTTTGACAACAAACGCATTTAGGACAGTTCTACAAATCAGTTTTTTTTCAACGACGGTCGGTTAACAAATTTACGCTTACCGCCTAAATTTTTTAGAAACAGCACTATAATGGATAGTCTATCTTATTTACAATCAATTTCTTGTTAAGCCTATAGCAAATGTAACCAAGATTTCTGCGGCTTTCCGCCTTTTGCGCTTTCTCAAGTTTTCTTGTTCGATTCTCGCCGTTACGTTCCAAAACGCATTTCAGGCGATTCGACTTCTCCGCTTTTCTCGGCTTTCCTTCCCGTTCCTCGAACAATCTGACCAAACCGACAAATGTTGTACACCAGCGATGGCCGCGTGATGTTAAACTTTGCTCGGATCGTCCCGACCGTCCGCACCACGCTGCCGCCAAGCGATTCTTCAATGAAACCGAACGAGTGCTCGATACGGCTACGCACGCTTGATATCGCTTTGTTGCTTTCTATCCTCGGTCCACGGAGCCCCATTGTGGACTTACTCGCAAATACTGGCGGCAGGTCTGCATCAATAAAGCTTCTCGGCGATCTTCTTGCCCGTGTAGCCCACTTCAGCAAAGAACAAGACCTCCTTTTTACAGCTCTTTGCCCAACCCAAATATTGATCAATCACCTTGGCATCATGCACTCTCGCCGTCGTCGGAAAGACCTGGACAATCAGTTTACAGACGGCGCACACCAGGAAGTGTCCCTTGTATCCGTAATGCACTTCATTGCGCTGTTTTGGTGCTTCAAAGAAGCTTGAATCAACGATCACGGCATCATTGCCGATGTGCTTGTTTTTCGCTTGTAGCTTCTTGACGTAACCCGCAAAAAAGGTCTCGAGAACTTCGGTCTGCGCATAAATTTCCTTGTACTTCCAAAACGTTTTGCGACTGGGTACGTCGCCAGGATGATATATGTCAAGCCAGTTCTGAAGCACTCTGTTTTGCAACATTTCCTGCTCAAAGTCCTGGCCTGCCTTGCCGTAGAGACGCTGGGCGACAATGCATTTGATCATGAACTCCGGCCCCCTCGCCCGGCGGCCGGCACGTCTCAACTGCGAGCTCGGTTTGCCTCCATGTTGGACTCGGTAGGAATCAATGGCTTCGAGAATTTGAGCCCTGTATGCCTCAAAAGGGAACAGTTCATCAAATCGCAGCAGCTTTCCTCCGCAAATTTCGCAGATCCTCCCTAAAGCAACACCTTCAATTTTCGTCCATCTCTCGGACCATGTTATTCTTTAACGAATAATCCTCTATAAACTCTCATCAATCTCAAAGATTATGTCCAATGGAGCATCTCTCACCTTATTAACAGACAGTGCAGTTTTAAGACCTGAGGGCTTCACGTCATTTATCAGTATCCTCTCACCTTGAGGAATATCACTCAAAATATAATCAAACTTAATCCCTTGACCTTTCAAAAACTCTCTTAATTTTGAAACAAACTCTCTCTTTCTGGCCGTCAAAAGAATTATCATATCGTTATCTGGAATTTGAGCAAAAAAATCACGCACCCCTGGCAATAATTCATCTCCCTTTTCTGTTAAATAGCCATTATGCCTTACGATTGTACCGTCAACATCAAATATCCACGTTTTTGGCAAAGGAGACAATACGAGACTCATGATTTTCTCCTCTTATAAGAAGTCCGCAGATTTAAGTATTCCATTATAAAAAGCTCCACAAATACTGTCGTAATCCTCCCAAGCATAAGTTGTCAACGAAAGCCAAATAACGGCATGCAATGCTCGTACTTTTGTCTTTGAAACATCTCCTAATTGCTCAAAAAAGTAGTCTTCCATATCTGACCAATTGTTAGGCTTGACAGCTAATTCCACATCTTTATTTGTTATTGCTAAAGCAAATTTTTTACGATTAAACTGGTCATAATTTCCCACCAATGAGTAATATACCTTAGCCCAGTCATAATCAACATCTCCATACAATTTAGTTCTTCCAAAATACCCTCTTGGATCAATAAAATATACACTACCATGTAGTCTGTCATACAACATATTTGAAAATGTAGGATCCCCGTGAATTAACTTAAACTCCGCAGGATAACGCTCTCGCAATATATTCGCCAATGACTCTTTATCATAAAATATATTCTTATAGTATCTCCCATTTATACGAATATACTCATCTCGAGCAAAAGGAACCAACGATTCGACCTTTTGCAATCGATCGAATGTTTTCGTAACATAATTTACTTCTAGATCACTTATCACAGCAGGCCTAGCCATTTCTAGATTATGCAACGTTTTCAGCCCATTTATAACAGACTTAATCACGAATTTCTTTTCCGATATTGTGAGGCAGTCATATTCCCAAATGCTACGTCCCTTAATACGCTCCATTACAAAAGGTTCAAATGAGTGAATCTTTGGAATAAAATCAAATTGTAACGACTGCACGTGTTTGTACCACGCAATTTCGTCTACAGCTATTTTTCGCCCCTGCTCATCAATACCCCGTTTCTTTACCGTTTCTTCACTTAGAATTACCTCGTTAAAAGGTCTACAAATAGCGGGCTTATTTAATGTCTCGAAGGCATCAACAGTCCCAACCTCAGTAATATTCTCTAAATAGAACGGCTGAAATGTTTTTTTCGATTCAACAAGCCAAGGAACAAAAGCTCCTTCTGTTGGAATCCCATCTAATTCATGTTTATTCCTAAATACAAAAAAACCAGCAACCCCCGCCGCAGACGAAGGAATATGCTGAAGCCTACCCTTATCATATGACCACCGACACGGGAATGTACCTGATAATCCTAATAAATTACTCTGCAAATTCTGCTTTTGCAGAACCGACGGCATCTCCCATTTTGGATCAAATAATAAATCACACCACAAAATTACTACAGGAGAACCATCCTTAATCAAATTGCAAGCCCGACCAATTCCCGATGCAGTTCCACTACCTTCCGCCGAAATCACTTGGACACGATATTGAGATCCAAAAGATGCTAGATATTTTTTTAGCACGTCCCGTTTATAGTCACATATCACTATGATATTATGCTCTTTAAACGCTTCGAATGCCCAGAAAATAAGCGGTCGATTATTTACAGGAACCAGGCACTTTGGGCGATTTCGGGTCAAACTTTCGAGTCTTGTTCCCTTTCCTCCTGCTTGAATAATGACATGCATTTAGTTATCCTCATGAAAAAAAATTAGTCATAAAACTTTCTTAATAGCCACTCCGAAAATAATTTATGCCTTTTCAAAATCACTCACCATACACCTCTTTGACCAAATTGAATACCTTCAAAATTAAAATGAATTTACACAAATATACACTACCTAAGCCATAAATTCAGATAGCGATGATTTAAATGGTTCAGGCACGGACCTCTATCAGTGCCCTCTGGCTCGATCTGAGTATGGTTCCGCAAAACCTAAAATTTTCATGATTTCTCGTTCACGAGCTTCCATAACTTCGGCTTCTTCATCGGTCTCGTGATCCCAGCCTTGAGCATGCAAGGTTGAATGCACCAGGAGGTGAGCGAGGTGAGAGCGAAATGATTTGTTTTGTTCCTTTGCTTCGCGCTCCAACACCGGCGTACAAATCACAATGTCAGCTTCGGCTGTCGGTTCGTGCTGGTAGTCGAAGGTTAGAACATTCGTTGCGTAGTCTTTGCCGCGGTATATTTTATTGAGCTCGTGTCCCTCTTCCAGCCCCACAAAGCGCACACATAACTGTGCCGGAACAGCAAGGGCTGCCTGAACCCACCGC
>ERZ779797.1005-NODE-1005-length-10221-cov-2.905863_pt1 | contig 10221 bp, 4 predicted proteins | sample MGYA00511886_ERZ779797 | MGnify/ENA primary metagenome ERZ779797 (study PRJEB29588, sample SAMEA2155055) | human gut metagenome | biome: human gut; feature: human-associated habitat; material: faeces | place: Denmark | collected 2008/2010 ... | reverse complement strand
AGGACGCCGAAATCCGAACGACGCTCCTCGACGCCAACGCCGCTTCCCTCGACATCATCTTTGGCCCGCTCTACACCCCGCAGGTGAAGCCGCTGGCCGACTTCTGCCGTCGCAACCAGATAGCGCTCGTCATTCCCTTCTCCATCGAGAGCCGGGAGGTGGAGAGCAATCCCCAGGTCTTCCAAGTCTATCAGACCGACTCGTTGCTCAACGCGATGGCGGTCAGCTGCTTCCTGGAGCGTTATCAAAACAGCCACCGTCCGATCTTCATCGATTGCAACGACCCGACGTCGCGCGTGGGAAAATTCACCCGCATGCTGAGACAGCAGCTCGACGCGGCCAAGATTCCCTACGAACTGACCAGCATCAACTCGTCTATGGCCGACTTTGCCAAGCATTTTTCTTCCAAGCAGCCCAACGCCGTGGTCCTCAACACCGAGAAGAGTCCGCAGCTGACGCATGTCTTCCATAAGTTGGACTCACTCACGGCGACGCGACCGGGGCTCGCCATCTCGATGTATGGCTACAACGACTGGTTCATCTACCAGGACTATGACCTCAACTGGTTCTTCAAGTACAATACGTATATCCCCTCTACGTTCTTTTATAACAAGCAGTCGGACAAGACTTCTGCCCTGGAGAAACTCTACCAGGAGACGTATGGCGCAGCGATGGACAAAAACTACATCCCGCGCCTGGCCTTGACGGGCTACGACCACGGCGAGTATTTCGTGCGGGGACTCCGGCAGTATGGCGCCGCATTCAAGGGACTGGAGAAGCAGCCGACGAAATACAAGGCGCTGCAGACGCGGCTCCGCTTCCTGCCCATACAGGGCGGAGGACAGCAGAACAGGCAGTTTCAGCTGATCCACTTCAAGCCCGACCAAACCATGGAGAGCCTTACCTATTAGTATATGCTACCACAGATGATAGTCAAAGCAGAAATGTCAATCTTTCGGTACGCGCAACCTTGGTCTTCCAAGCGACACGCCAGGCAGAAGCGGCTTCTCAGACCGATTCTCCTTTTGATAGCGGTGGTGTGCTCGCAGGCGCTCCAGGCGCAGGTGGGAGAGCACCGCAACGTGTTGTCGCTCGGAGTCAATGCGGGTTGCGTATTGTCCAACGTCGGGTTCGACCCGAGTGTGCCACAGAAGATGCACGCGGGATTCACCGGAGGATTGTCGGTCCGCTATACCAGCGAGAAATATTTTTCCACGATCTGCTCCATTGCCGCGGAGGTCAACTATGCCTCGCTCGGATGGAAGCAGGACATCCTCACCCCCGCTGACCAGCCCGTCGTCAATGCCAATGGCAACGCAGAGGCTTACGAGCGCACGATCAACTACGTGCAGATCCCGGTCTTCGCCCACTTGGCATGGGGACAGGAGAACAAGGGCTGGAGCTTCTTCTTCAAGGCGGGTCCGCAGATCGGATTCTACTTGAGCGAATCGACCCAGCGCAACTATACGGCGCCCAACCTCGCCACCGACGGCACAGGACGCGCCAACACCATCGTGAAGCAGGAGGACATGCCCGTAGAGACGAAGTTCGACTACGGCATCGCTGCCGGACTGGGTACGGAATGGAGCCATCCACGCCTGGGCCACTTCCAGTTGGAGGCGCGCTACTACTACGGTCTCGGCAACATCTACGGGAGTTCGAAGAGCGACTTCTTTGGCAAGTCCAACTTCGGCAACATCGTCGTCAAGGCCTCCTACTTGTTTGACATCATCAAGAAATAACATCATCACAAAATAACAGAATAAAACAGAAAGAAATAATAACTCAATTACTAACTCTTCCGACCGCAAGGAAGGAACTAAAATTTCAAAATCATCTATGTTTTCAAATCAACCTAAAGGACTCTGGGCCTTAGCTTTGGCAAACACAGGCGAGCGCTTCGGCTACTACACGATGCTGGCTGTGTTCTTGCTTTATTTGCAGGCAAACTTCGGTTTCGCCACTGGTACGGCAAGTACGATCTACTCCACCTTCCTCATGATGGTCTATTTCCTGCCCATCATTGGTGGTATCGCTGCCGACAAGTTTGGCTTTGGCCGTATGGTCACCACGGGTATCTTTATCATGTTCCTCGGCTACCTGGTGCTCTCTCTGCCGCTGGGTAAGGACACGGTTGCCATTGCCGCAATGGGTCTGTCGCTCATCCTCATTGCCTTGGGTACGGGTCTCTTCAAGGGTAACCTCCAGGTGATGGTGGGTCGTCTCTATGACGGTCCTGACTATTCCTCTCAGCGCGACTCCGGTTTCTCGTTGTTCTATATGGCCATCAACATCGGTGCCATGTTCGCACCGACCGCTGCCATCAAGATCATGGAGTGGGCTCAGGCCTCTCTCGGCGTCAGCGAGGCCGATTCCTACCACTTCGCCTTTGCCGTGGCTTGCGTATCGCTGATCGTCAGTATCGCTATCTACTACGCCTTCAGCTCCACCTACAAGCACGTCCTCGCCAGCGAGGGCAACCAGAAGGCTGCCAACGCTGCTGCCTCCAATGCGCCCGAGCTTTCCAAGGCCGAGACCAAGGAGCGCATCGTCTGCCTCTGCCTGGTGTTCGCCGTCGTGATCTTCTTCTGGATGGCCTTCCACCAGAACGGTAATACGCTCACGCTGTTTGCACGCGACTTCACGCAGACCAGCGCCGAGGGCGTTCAGTCTATGCTCTTCGACGTGACCAACCTCGTGGCCTGCATCTTCGTGGTCTATGCCTGCTTCTCTCTTGCCCAGAGCAAGACCGCCAAGGGCAAGTTGATCGCCCTGGCCGTGATCGCTGCTGCCATCGCTTTCTTGTTCTACAAGTACAACAGCCTGGATGGTGCCATCGACGTGAAGGCTCCGATCTTCCAGCAGTTCAACCCGTGCTATGTCGTGGCCCTCACTCCGGTGAGCGTGGCGCTCTTCTCTTGGCTCAACAAGATCGGCAAGGAGCCGACCTCTCCTGAGAAGATCGGTCTCGGTATGCTCGTCGCCGCCCTCGGCTTCGTTTGGATGGCCGTTGGCTCTATGGGTCTTGAGTTGCCGCTCGTCCAGGGCAATGCCGCTACGGAGGGTCCGCGTGTCAGCGCCAACCTCTTGATCTCCACCTACCTCATCCTCACCTTCGCTGAGCTGCTGCTCTCTCCGATCGGCATCTCCTTCGTGTCGAAGGTGGCTCCTCCCAAGTATGCCGGTCTGATGATGGGTCTGTGGTTTGGTGCTACCGCCATCGGCAACCAGCTGGTGATGGTGCCTGGTATCATGTGGGGTCTCAACTTCAACCTCGTCACCATTTGGGGTGTCCTCGCTGGCATCTGCCTGGTGTCTGCCCTGTTCATCTTCTCTATCATCAAGAAGCTCAACAAGGTAAGCTAAGTCGCATCTGGAGGCGCAGGACCATCCCTTGAGGAAGGGAGCGATCCTCCGCCCTGCCGCTTGATATCGTGTCGGAATAGTAAGTCGAAAAGGCTGCTATTCCGACATTTTTTTTGCTCCGAAGAATCTTTTCCTGATTATAACCATTCTGTCATACAGAAAAGAAGGGAGGAATGTTTGGGCCGTTCGACTTTATTTCATACCTTTGCAGAACCTAATCAAGACAAGGTGAAGCGCACTTTTCAAGACAAGGCAGCGCCTCTTTCGTGACAAGGAGAAGCACTTTTCGCGAGAAGGAAAAAACCTTTCGTGAGAAGGCAAAACCTCTTTCGTGGCAAGGAGAAGCATTACCCCATTCCCCTTGTCAAAGGAATGAGACAAAGTAAAAGTAAAAAACCTAAAGACGAAAATTATAAAAGTAAACTGCTGATTATGAAAAAAGCATTAGCGTTGGCCATGCTTGCCATGGCTGCCAACCAAGCTGCCGGACAGGGCCTGACCTACCCCACCCCTCCGACGGACAACACCGTGGATGAGTATTTCGGTGTGAAAGTAGCCGACCCCTACCGCCCCTTGGAGGACGACCACTCGGAGGCCACCATGCAATGGGTGGAGGCCGAGAACCAAGTGACTCAGGACTACCTGGCCAAGATTCCCTTCCGCGGCAAACTCCTGAAGCGCCTGCGCGAAGTCTCCGACTACGGCAAGGTGGGCGCACCCTTCTATGTCAAGGCCACGGGCAAGTGGTATTTCTACAAGAACAACGGTCTTCAGAACCAAAGTGTGCTCTACGAGATGGACGGCCTGGGACAGGAGAAGAACGCTCGCGTCTTCCTCGACCCCAACCAGCTCTCTACGGACGGCACGGTGGCCCTGGGCAACATCAGTTTCTCCCACGACGGCAAATACTTGGCCTACGCCATCTCGCGTTCGGGCAGCGACTGGTCGGAGTTTTATGTGATGGACACGAAGACGCTCGAGGTATTGCCCGACCACATCGAGTGGGCCAAGTTCTCGGGTGCCTCCTGGCTCGGCGACGGCTTCTTCTATAGCGCCTATGACAAACCCGAGGGCAACGCCTATACGAGCAAGAACTCCACCCACAAGATCTACTTCCACCGCCTCGGCACGAAGCAGGAGCAGGACCAGCTCTTCTTCCAGAATCCCACCGAGCCGATGCACTTCTTCAGTACGTCGGTCAACCACGAGGAGACGGTGCAGTTCCTCTATGAGTCTGGCGGCGGCACGGGCAACATCTTCTATATCCGCGACTTGAAAAACAGCAACTCGCAGTTTACGAAGATGGTCCCCAACATGGACTACGCCTACTCTCCCATCGCCACCATCGGCGACAAGGTCTATCTGCTGACCAACGACGGTGCGCCGATGTATAAGATCATGGTGATGGATATCCACAAGCCCGCGATGGAAAACTGGCAGACCGTCATCCCCGAGGGCAAAAACGTGATCGATGGCGCCAACATCATCGGCGGCGAACTCTATGTGAGCTACCAGCAGGACGCCTGCAGCCACATCTATGTCTATGACCTCAACGGCAAGATGCAGCAGGAGGTAAGCCTTCCGGGCATTGGCAGCGCCAGCGTCAGCGGCAACAAGGACAGCAAGGAGTGCTTCGTCAGCTTTGCCTCCTTCACGCAGCCCTGGACGGTATATCAGTATGACCGCGCCGCCAACTCGCTGCAGCCCTATGCCGTGCCCAAGGTCAACTTCAAGCTCAGCGACTACGAGACCAAGCAGGTGTTCTACACCAGCAAGGACGGTACGCGCGTGCCGCTCTTCATCACCTACAAGAAGGGCCTGAAACTCAACGGCAAGAACCCGGTCTATCTCTATGCCTACGGCGGTTTCAATATCTCGATGAATCCCTCGTTCTCCGCTTCCCGCATCCCGTTCTTGGAGCGCGGTGGCATCTATGCCCAGGCTTCTCTCCGTGGCGGCGGCGAGTATGGCGAGGCTTGGCACGAGGCGGGTACGAAGATGCAGAAGCAGAATGTCTTCGACGACTTCATCGCTGCTGCTGAGTATCTGATCAAGGAGAAATACACCAGTTCTCCCTACCTCGCCATCGTCGGTGGCAGCAATGGCGGACTGCTCGTCGGCGCTTGCATGACGCAGCGTCCCGACCTCTTTGGCGTCTGCATTCCCTCTGTGGGCGTGATGGACATGCTCCGCTACCATAAGTTCACCATCGGCTGGAACTGGGCTCCCGACTATGGTACGAGTGCCGACTCCAAGGAGATGTTTGAGTATCTGCGCGGCTACTCTCCCCTGCACAACATCAAGAAGGGCGTGAAGTATCCTGCCACCCTCATCACGACGGCAGACCACGACGACCGCGTTGTTCCCGCCCACAGCTTTAAGTTTGCTGCCACGCTCCAAGCCGACAATGCCAGCGACAAGCCCACCCTCATCCGCATCGACAGCAAGGCGGGCCACGGTGGCGGCAAGCCCGTCAGCAAGCAGCTGGAGGAGCAGGCCGACATCTACAGTTTCATCCTCTACAACATGGGATTGAAGTACTAAGTTTCCGCTTTTGATTTGACCCAAATACGATAAGGGGGAAGAAAGTTTGATGGCTTTCTTCCCCCTCATAATTTCTGTCTGCCCTTGCAGACTTAGTCTTTCTTGCTTGGCGTGCTCGCGCGTCAGAACAACTCGTGGTCGGGCACCTGCGTGTCAAATGAGAGGTTGGAACCGTCCTCCGTCAGGTTGACCAGGATGGAGTCGCCCTCCTTCATTTCGCCACTCAGGATGCGCTCGCTGAGTCCATCCTCGACATAGTTTTGGATGGCGCGCTTCAGCGGACGCGCACCAAACTGGACGTCGTAGCCCTTCTTGGCCACAAACTCCTTGGCAGCATCAGAGAGCTGGAGCGCGTAGCCCAGTTCGCCGACCCGCTTGTACAAGCCCTTGAGTTCGATATCGACAATCTGCTTGATGGCGTTGAGGTCCAGCTGGTCGAAGGTGATGATCTCGTCCAGACGGTTGAGGAACTCCGGCGAGAACTGCTTGCTCAGACTCTTCTGTATGATGGACCGAGCATACTCCTTGTCCTTCTCGTTGCGCGCGAAGCCCTCGGCACCACCCGCCGTGAATCCGATGCCACGGCCAAACTCCTTGAGCTGGCGCGTACCCGCATTCGACGTCATGATAATGACCGTATTGCGGAAGTCGATCAGTCGTCCGTTGCCGTCCGTGAGTCGTCCCTCGTCGAGCACCTGCAAGAGGAGGTTGAAGACATTGCCATGCGCCTTCTCGATCTCGTCGAGCAAGACGATGGAGTAAGGATGGCGGCGCACCCGCTCCGTGAGCTGGCCTCCCTCGTCGTAGCCGACGTATCCCGGAGGCGCACCCACCAGGCGCGACGTGTTGAAGCTCTCCGTATATTCACTCATATCGACGCGGATCAGCGCATCGGCCGAACCAAACATATACTCCGCCAGTTTCTTGGCCAGGTAGGTCTTGCCCACACCCGTCGGACCCAGGAACATGAATGCGCCGATGGGATGGTTCTGCTCCTTCAGACCCACGCGGTTGCGCTGGATGGCCTTCACCATTTTCTCGATGGCCTTGTCCTGGGCCACCACCACTTGCTTCAGTTCCGTCGCCATATTGCGCAGACGAAGGCCCTCCGACTGCTGCATGCGCTGCACGGGCACACTCGTCATCATCGACACCACATCGGCCACCTGGTCCTCCGTGATGGCCACCTGCTCGCCGACCTCGCCTTCCTCCCAGCGGTGCTGGGCCTCTTCGAGCTGCTTCTCGCGCTCCACCTGCTGGTCGCGGAAGCCCGCCGCCATCTCAAAGTTTTGGTTCTTGACCGCATTCTGCTTCTTCTGCTTGATCTCCTCGATCTCATTTTGCAGATCCACGATCTCCTTCGGCACCTCCGCATGCTGCAGGTGGATATGCGATCCCACCTCGTCGAGCACGTCGATGGCCTTGTCGGGGAAGAAGCGGTCCGAGACGTAGCGGTCCGTGAGTTTCACGATCAACTGGAGCACCTCGTCAGAATACGTCACCTGATGATGGTGCTCGTAGCGGTCCTTGATGTTCTTCAGGATCTGCAGCGTCTCCTCCGTCGTGGTCGGTTCGACGATCACCTTCTGGAATCTACGCTCCAGGGCACCGTCCTTCTCGATCGACTTGCGATATTCGTCGAGCGTCGTGGCACCGATACATTGCATCATGCCTCGCGCCAGCGCCGGCTTGAGGATATTGGCAGCGTCCATCGTGCCAGCCGCCGATCCCGCACCGATGATGGTATGGATCTCGTCGATGAAGACAATCACCTCCGGGTGGCGCTCTATCTCCTTGAGGATCGTGCGGATACGCTCCTCAAACTGACCTCTGTATTTCGTTCCCGCCACGATACTCGTCATGTCGAGCGACACGATCCGCTTGTTGAAAAGCGTGGGCGACGTGCGGTGCTGGACGATCATCTGCGCCAGTCCTTCTACGATGGCACTCTTGCCCACACCAGGTTCGCCGATGAGCACAGGATTGTTCTTCTTGCGGCGTCCCAGGATCTCGCTGACGCGGATGATCTCGCGCTCGCGGCCCACCACAGGGTCGAGTTTTCCCTCCTGGGCTGCTGCCGTGAGATCCGTACCGAAGTTGTCGAGGGCCGGCGTCGCACTCTTGGTCTCCTTGGTGCGCGTCTGCTGCGCTCCACCACCCTGGCTGCGCGCCTCCTCGCGATCCTCCTCGTCGTCGTCGTTGAAGAGCATATCGTCATCGTCATCGTCGGACAAGTCGAGCCCTCCCTGTACGTCGTTGGCCAACTGGCGCAGCAACGCGTTGGCCTCAATGTAGTCGAGGTGGTGAGCCTGCAGCGTCATCTTCGCGCCCGTGTCTGTCTGGTCGTGGAGAATGGCCAGGATCAAGTCCTCCACATCGACGATCTTGCGATGCTGGATGCGCGCCTCCAGTACTGCGAGATGCAGCACGTTGGCAGCACGGTCCGTGACGTTGATCTCCTCGTAGATCCGCTTGCTCTCCTCCTTGTTCGAAGAGGCATACTGCTCCAGCTCCTTCTTGACCGTGGGCACGTCGAGGCTGAGCGTCGAGATGACCCTTTGTATCTTCGGATCAGAGAGCCTGAAAACAGCCAGCAACAGATGCTCCGGAGCCACCGAGGGACAGGACAGTCTGTCGGCTTCCTCGCGGCTGAAGGCGAGCACCTCCGAGAGTTCTTTAGAGAATTGACTTATCATCTTGACTTTCGTGATTTTCTTTTAGAATACAATTTCTTTGTTTGTTCAATACAACTTGTTCAATTGCAAAAGTATAGAGCAAAAGACATGCCAAACCCTTCTAAGTTTGACCTTCACTCAGGTTTTTGTCAGCATGTGCGTCAGTACCGGGTCTTTTGACCTTGATTTGGCAGCGGCTTTTCTTTTTCAGCCACCGTGCCTTACGCTGCTCGTAGTCGGCACGGTGGCGCTCCAAGAAGTTATCTGCCATTGAAAGTACTATGTATGACAGAGAGGAGGATGGGCTGGTTGGCGTTGTTGGGGCCACCCACGAGTCGTGTGCTGGAGAGCGACATGTCGTGGGAGCACTTTGTCACGCGTGTTATCTTCGTGCCAGAGCTACCCGTGATGGTCGTTGTCGCCAGACTGATCGGCACGAGCACCGCCTTGTTCCAGTTGGCATCCACCTGTCCGGCCCGGCGCTTCTTGATCATATAGTTGACCAAGCCCGAGATGTTGTTGAACGTATAGCCGTTCACCGTCGCGCTATAGGCTGCGGTGAAACTCGTCTTGTAGTCGGGAATGCGGTTCTCGGCGAAGAACGTATGGAGCTCGTCGAGCGGAAGGATCAGCACCGTCTTCGGCGCACTGAGGAGGAAGTCGGAACTGATCGTGTTGTTGATACGCGGGAAGGTCACCTTCGCCGTGTTGAGCGTGTCGTTCTCGTGTCCCCTCATGATCTCATCCACCGGCAGCGTGACCTCGGTGAAGAGGCCCGCCGGGCTTTTCAGATAACTGCATCCCGTCTGTGCCGCGAGACTTGCCAGCAGGTTGTTGTCGTTGCTGAACGTAGTCGTCTGCAGCACCTCCTCCGTACTGGCCAATGAGGTCGAGGTGACGGAGTCCTTGCCGTTGATCTGCGACCGGAAGTAGATATTGAGCTGGGCGTTGGTCACATACGCCATCGAACCGATGCCGTTGGTCACCTTGAAGAAGAAGCCCGGGCTAATCTCGTGGAGGAAGCGGTAGCTGTTGCGGAACGCCTCGGGCGAGGCATAGTACTTCCGCATCAGGTACGTGCCATAGTTGTTGTAGCTGACGCCGTCCTTGTCCGTATAGGCGTCGTCCAGTCGGATGGCGATCGCCTTGTTGGTGTACTTGGCGCCGCGCGTCTGGTCCGCCAGCGTATAGGTACGCTCCTGCTTGATGCCCCCTTGGCGCAGGTAGCCGTGGAGCGCCGGATTGAAGTTGGAGTAGATCACCGATCCCTCCTCCAGCGGACGCCCCATCTCGTAGGCCGAGAGTTTCATCTGTGCCAGCGAGTCGCCATAGAAGTCGTTATAGACCAGCAGGATCTCGCACGAGTCGGCGATGATCTCCCCCTGGTCGTTGCGGCTGAGGATGCTGTCGGCAGCCGCGATCTGATAGTTGTTCAGCGGATGCAGCTGCGCCATGAAGTCGCCCGTCACGTAGTTGCCCGTCTCCGGATCCTTCACGCGGCCGAGATAGCCCGTGATGTTGCGTGCGATGACCGAGTCGGCCATGATGGTGCGCGTGCTGAGCTGGAAGGTGTCAGCCTTGACAGTCAACTTGTCGGGATTGTCTATCAGCGAACCGCCGATATTGTCGGTCGTGT
>ERZ779797.1002-NODE-1002-length-10241-cov-4.950815_pt1 | contig 10241 bp, 9 predicted proteins | sample MGYA00511886_ERZ779797 | MGnify/ENA primary metagenome ERZ779797 (study PRJEB29588, sample SAMEA2155055) | human gut metagenome | biome: human gut; feature: human-associated habitat; material: faeces | place: Denmark | collected 2008/2010 ... | reverse complement strand
GCCTGTTTTCAAAACATTGTCTTAGCACGCAAACAGCTTTGCTGTTTGCGCCCGATAATTTGATGTAAGGGAAACTTTTTATGGGCTCTGCCCAAACCCGCAAGCCTTTAAAAAGGCTTGACCTAAATTTTTTAATTATTTTACCAAACCATAATTACACCAACTTTTGATAAAGAGCCTTAATTATTAATCTTAGCGATGAAACACACAAAAAATACCCGACTATAGCTTTTGCTATAATCGGGTAAATGTTTTTTATATGAGAATTACTCTTTGCTCTTAATGTACTCGTCAATAGCTGCTGCGGCTGTTTTGCCTGCACCCATTGCAAGAATTACTGTAGCAGCACCTGTTACAGCGTCACCGCCTGCATATACGCCCTCACGAGATGTAAGACCGTGCTCATCAGTGATAATGCCGCCCCACTTCTGTGTTTCAAGGCCCTTTGTAGTAGCCTTGATAAGTGGGTTTGGTGATGTACCGATAGAAATAACTACTGCGTCAACATCAAGTACAAACTCGCTGCCCGGCTTAACAACAGGTCTTCTTCTGCCGCTTTCGTCAGGTTCACCGAGTTCCATCTCAACGCACTTCATACCTGTTACAAACTCGTTTTCATCACCGAGAATTTCAACAGGGTTGTTAAGGAGCTTAAAGATAATGCCCTCTTCCTTAGCGTGCTCAACTTCTTCTCTTCTTGCAGGAAGTTCCTCTTCACTTCTTCTGTAAACAATGTAAACTTCATCTGCACCAAGACGCTTTGCACAACGGGCAGCGTCCATAGCAACATTACCGCCGCCTACGATAGCAACCTTTTTAGCGTGCATAATAGGTGTAGCGGAATCCTCTTTATAAGACTTCATAAGGTTTGTTCTTGTGAGGAACTCATTTGCGGAATAAACGCCGCAAAGGTTCTCGCCCGGAATCTTCATAAATCTCGGAAGACCTGCACCTGAACCGATAAATACTGCCTCAAAGCCCATATCGTCCATAAGCTCGTCAATAGAGATAACTCTGCCGATAACCATATTTGTTTCAACCTTAACGCCGAGAGCCTTAAGTGTATCAACTTCTTTCTGAACGATTGACTTTGGAAGTCTGAATTCGGGAATACCGTAAACAAGAACGCCGCCTGCAAGGTGGAGTGCCTCAAATACTGTTACATCGTAACCCATTTTTGCAAGGTCGCCTGCGCAGGTAAGACCTGAAGGGCCTGAACCTACCACTGCTACCTTATGACCGTTTGGCTCAGGCTTATTTACAACAACATCTGTCTGAGCGTTGTGCCAGTCGGCAACAAATCTCTCAAGTCTGCCGATACCTACAGGTTCGGTCTTAATACCTCTTACACATTTTGACTCACACTGTGTTTCCTGTGGGCAAACACGGCCGCAAACTGCAGGAAGTGAGCTTGATTTTGAAATTACATCATAAGCACCCGAAAAGTTGCCCTGTGCAACTTCCTTAATAAAATCAGGAATTGAAATATGTACCGGACAGCCCGATACGCAAGGCTTATGCTTACAATTAAGGCAACGCTGTGCCTCTTCGATTGCAACTTCCTCTGTGTAGCCTGTAGCTACCTCAAGAAAGTTTTTATTTCTTACATTAGGCTCCTGTGTAGGCATAGGAGCTTTTTTAGGTGACATATTCGGCATAATTACTCAACCTCCTTCTTAAACAGATTACAAGCTTCGCTGTAAGCCTTACGCTCAAATTCCTTGTACATAGCGCCACGCTTCATAGCCTCGTCAAAGTCAACCTGGAAGCCGTCAAAATCAGGGCCGTCAACGCAAGCAAACTTTGTTTCGCCGCCAACCGTAAGACGACAGCCGCCGCACATACCTGTGCCGTCAATCATAATCGGGTTCATAGAAACTGTGGTAGGAATGTTGTAAGGTTTTGTTGTCTTAACAACGAACTTCATCATAATAAGTGGACCGATAGTAATTACAAGGTCGTAGTTCTCGCCGGCTTTAATCATCTCTTCGAGCGGAGTTGTAACAACGCCCTGTCTGCCGTGTGAACCGTCATCTGTCATAACAATAAACTTGTCTGAACAAGCCTTGAATTCGTCTTCAAGAATAACAAGGTCTTTGTTTCTGAAACCGACAATAGAGTGAACCTCTACGCCGAGCTCGTGGAGCTTTTCAGCTATAGGAAGTGCAATTGCACAGCCTACGCCGCCGCCTACAACGCAAACTTTCTTGTAGCCGTCTGTATGAGTAGGAACACCGAGCGGGCCTACAAAATCGTGAAGGCAGTCGCCCTCATTTAAGTGGTTGAGTTTTTCTGTTGTAGCACCGACAATCTGGAAAATAATACGAACTGTACCCTTTTCTCTGTCATAACCTGCAACAGTAAGCGGAATACGCTCACCGTCCTCGTCAACTCTAAGGATAATAAACTGACCCGGCTGTGCTTTTTTTGCAATAAGCGGAGCGTCAATTTCCATAAGAGTAACGGTAGGGTTGAGTGATTTCTTTTTAACTATCTTATACATCTCAAATCTATCCCTTCGTATAATCTTTTTAAATCCAACACATAAAATCGCATTGTATGCTTAATATTAGTTTATCACAATAGCATTAAATTTTCAATACAAATTCGTCTTTTTTCATCATAATCCTTAAGCACTTTTTTCCAAAACAATGTACATACAGCCGTATAAATTCATCTTTTATTGTAAAAATATATTTGATACATTTTCAAATTCGCAGCAAAAAATCCGATTTGCAAAAAGCAAAACAAAATCACTCCAACTCTACATTATAATCAGAAAGGATAATAATATGTTTACAAACAAAAAGAAAATCGCACTTGTCGGTACAGGAATGGTCGGTATGAGTTTTGCATATGCGGCTCTGAATCAAAACCTTTGTGACGAGCTTGTACTCATCGACATAAACGAACAGCGAGCCAGAGGCGAGGCAATGGATTTAAACCACGGCATTGCTTTTTCGCCTGCCAGCACAAAAATCTACGCAGGAAATTACAGCGACTGTAAAGATGCCGACATCGTTGTAATCTGTGCGGGTGCCAGTCAGCGGCAACCGTCGCAAAGCAGACTTGAGCTGTTAAAAGGCAATTACGAAATTTTCCGAAAAATTGTTCCGCAGGTAACGGAAAGCGGATTTGAGGGCATATTTATTGTCGCTACAAACCCCGTTGACATTATGACAAGAATTACCTGCGAGCTTTCGGGATTTAAAGCCGAAAAAGTAATCGGCACGGGTACAACCCTTGACACCGCAAGACTTAGGTATCTTTTGGGCGAATACTTTGAAGTTGACCCCCGCAACATACACGCCTATGTAATCGGCGAACACGGCGACAGTGAATTTGTACCTTGGTCGCAGGCTCTAATTGCAGTAAAACCGATTTGCGATGTTCTTTCAGACAATTCCAAAAGCTATTTTATGGAGGATTTAGACCGAATAACCCGAGAAGTCCGTACCGCCGCACACGAAATTATCGCCGCCAAAAAAGCGACATACTACGGCATAGGAATGGCAATAGTGCGTGTAGCAAGAGCCGTGCTTGAAAACGAAAACTCCGTACTCACGGTATCCGTTAGATTACGGGGTGAATACGGCGGCAAAAAAGATGTTTTCCTCGGCAATCCGGCAATAATCGGAAGTGAGGGCGCAAAGCGTATGCTTGAACTAAAACTTACTCCGTCAGAACAAAAATATCTTGAAAATTCGTATAACATTTTAAACGACACCTATAAAAGTATTTTGTAAATAAATACAAAGGTTAATAATTCGATAAACAGTCCGTCGGGAGAAAACTCCGCTCTCAACGGACTGTTTTTATTTGACTTTAATTTTTCCGAATGTTATAATGTAAGTATAAACAGGAATTTCGGGAGGTAAAGACATATGAAAAAGTTTAGAACCGCAGTGTCTGTTATCATTATGGTCATTGCCGGAATCGTCGGCTTTTTTGTCGGAGCATCTGTTAATGAGGCAATGACAGGAGCAGTTTTGTTCTCGATGATTTCCGGAATTTCGTGCATTATTTACACAATTGATAATTTTGAGAAATAATCGAATATACTTAAAAATAAAATATGATTTTATGTTAAAACTCTTTAAATTCTTGACATTGGTATAAAAATATACTAAAATGTCTGTACAACAATGAATAAAGTCATCGGAGGACAGGGTGTCGTAACACCGTTCCGAGTATTCGGAACACTGTCGATAAGATGTCGGGTGAGCTCGGTTATTGATAATATAACCGAGCTGTTTTTATGTAAAATAAAGGAGAGTGAAATATGATTCAGTTATTGGAGCATTTTACCTACAAAAAACTTATCCGATTTACAATTCCAACTGTTGCAATGATGATTTTTACATCTGTTTACGGGGTTGTTGACGGACTGTTCGTATCAAATGTTGCGGGCAGTGAGTCTTTTGCGGGAGTTAATCTGATTATGCCGGCACTTATGATGCTCGGCTCTGTGGGATTTATGATTGGTACAGGCGGCAGTGCTCTTGTTTCAAAGACCATTGGCGAGGGCAACAAAAAACTTGCCAACCGCTATTTTTCAATGCTGATTTATTTTTTGGTAATTGCGAGTATTGTTTTAGCGGCAATCGGTATTTTGTTTATAAGACAAATCTCCGAACTTTTGGGCGCAGAGGGCGAAATGGTTAATATTTGTTCGGTTTACGGCAGAACTCTTTTGTTCGCTCTCCCCTTCTTTATGCTTCAGAACTGCTTTCAAAGTTTTCTTGTAGTTGCCGAAAAACCTGCAATGGGACTTGGAGTTTCTCTTGCCGCAGGACTTACAAATATGGTGCTTGACTTCCTGTTTATCTATGTATTCGGCTTGGGCGTATTTGGCGCTGCGCTTGCAACCGGTATAAGCCAATTTATCGGTGCAATGATCCCGATATTCTACTTTGCACGCAATAACAAGTCGCCGCTGAAGCTTGTTAAAACCAAACTTGAACTTAAACCGATACTTAAAACTTGCACAAACGGCTCTTCCGAAATGGTAACAAACATTTCAATGTCGCTTGTAAATATGCTCTACAATTTACAGCTTGTTAAATATGCGGGTTACGACGGCGTTGTAGCTTACGGCATTATAATGTATGTCGGATTTATTTTTGTCGGCACTTACCTCGGCTACTCGGTCGGAGTTGCTCCGATTATCGGATACCACTACGGCGCAGGAAATACCGATGAGCTGAAAAGCCTTATTTTGCTGTCGGCAACCGCAGTTATCCTTACCGCCTGTGCAGAAATTTTTTCCTCTGCTCTGGCAGGAATTTTCGTAGGATACAACAAAGAACTGCACGATATGACAACCAATGCAATCTGCCTGTTTGCGCTGTCATACATTATAAGCGGTATCAATATCTTTGCATCGGCATTTTTTACAGCGCTGAACAACGGACTTGTGTCTGCCGTAATTTCGTTTATGAGAACGCTGGTTTTTCAGGTCGCATTTATCTTTATTCTTCCGTTATTACTTGACCTCAACGGAATTTGGCTTGCCGTTGTCGGCGCCGAAATTTGCTCGCTGATTATAAGCGTATCATTCTTTGTGGCAAACAGAAAAAAGTATAAATATGTATAATAAAAAAGCTGTTTTTCTTGTGGGAAAGACAGCTTTTTCTCCGCTTAGCGCACAAATTTATTGCTATTGCCTGCAAAATATGTTATCATAAATATGTATATATTCGGACAGGCGTTCAGTCTGTTAATTCAGGTGCAGGCTTACCTGCAAATATCTGCGAAAAGGTGATAGAATTGTCATTTCCACAGGACAAAATTAGAAATTTCAGCATAATTGCTCATATTGACCATGGCAAAAGTACGCTTGCCGACCGTATTCTTGAGCAGACCAATTCGGTATCTGCCCGTGATATGGAGTCACAGCTCCTCGACGATATGGAACTTGAGCGTGAGCGTGGCATAACAATAAAGGCTCGTGCCGTATCGGTTACTTATGATGCCGACAACGGCGAAAAATATCTTTTCAACCTCATTGACACTCCCGGTCATGTTGACTTTAACTACGAGGTTTCCCGTTCTTTGGCGGCTTGTGAGGGTGCAGTGCTTATTGTTGACGCATCTCAAGGCATTGAGGCTCAAACTCTCGCCAACACTTATCTTGCTGTTGACAGCGGTCTTGAAATTGTGCCCGTAATCAACAAAATCGACCTGCCGAGTGCCGATCCTGACAGAGTTATCGAAGAAATTGAAGATGTAATCGGTATTCCTGCCGAGGACGCACCAAAAATTTCCGCTAAGCAAGGCATCAATATTCACGCTGTCCTCGAAAAAATCGTATCAGACATTCCTGCTCCGACAGGCGATGTCAACGCACCTCTCCGTGCGCTGATTTTTGACAGCTACTACGACAGCTACAAGGGCGTTATCATTTATGTTCGTCTTAAAGAGGGACAGATTCACCCGGGTGACGAATTTAAACTTATGGCAACAGGAAGTACATTCACCGTTGTGGAATGTGGTCTTATGCATGCCACATCAATGGAATCTACCAACGGACTTTATGCCGGTGAAGTTGGTTACATTGCGGCATCAATCAAAACTCTTGCAGATGCAAAAGTCGGCGACACGGTTACTCTTACCGCAAATCCTGCCAAAGAGCCTTTACCGGGTTATCGTGAGGCTCAGCCAATGGTTTACTGCGGTATTTATCCTGTTGACGGTGCAAAGTACGGCGACCTGAAAGATGCTCTTGAAAAATTACAGCTCAACGATGCGGCGCTCTCCTTTGAACCCGAAACATCTGTTGCTCTCGGATTTGGCTATCGCTGCGGATTTCTCGGACTTCTTCATATGGAGATTATTCAGGAAAGACTTGAGCGTGAATATCAGCTTGACCTTATCACAACTGCACCGAGTGTAATTTACAGAATTACAAAAACAGACGGCACTGTTGAGATGATTGACAACCCGACAAATTATCCTGACCCTGCACTTATTGCAATGGCAGAAGAGCCGATGACAACCGCTCATATTTACAGTCCAAAGGAATATGTGGGCAACATTATGGAGCTTTGCCAGGACAGACGAGGCATATTTATAGATATGCAGTACATTGATGCAGACAGGGTTGACTTGCACTATGAATTACCGCTTGCCGAGATTATTTACGATTTCTTTGATACCTTAAAATCACGCACAAGAGGTTATGCATCTTTTGACTATGAGCTTAAGGATTATGTAAAGAGCAACCTTGTTAAACTTGACATTATGCTCAACGGTGATGTTGTCGATGCACTGTCGTTTATTATTCACGCAGACAAGGCATACGGAAGAGCACGAAAAATGGCGGAAAAGCTCAAGGAGAAAATTCCAAGACAGCTGTTTGAAGTTCCGATTCAGGCTTGCATTGGCGGTAAAATCATTGCGAGAGAAACCGTTAAGGCTATGAGAAAAGATGTACTTGCAAAGTGCTACGGCGGTGACATTTCCCGTAAAAAGAAACTTCTTGAAAAGCAGAAAGAGGGTAAAAAGCGTATGCGCCAGCTCGGTTCTGTTGAAGTTCCGCAAGAGGCATTTATGGCAGTGCTTAAACTTGATACAGACTGATTTTTTTAATTAAATATTATGCAAAAACATAACCACCGAGTTGTTATAAATGCAATTCGGTGGTTTTTTGATTAGAAAATTAGGCTCTCTTCTAAATGTTTGGGTAACAATAATGTATTATGGTTTTGCGGAATACTTCACAAGTCAATTATAAAAGTTTGGTCGACCTTTTCAAAGGTCGTGGGTGTGGGCAAAGCCCACAAATACTTTCCGCTTACGCAATCTGACGATAGCCAAACAGCTCGCTGTTTGGCGGCTTGAACGAATAGGCGAAAGTCAATGCGAGAGCAATAAAAGAAAACATACTTAATCTTCATAGGCAACGCAATGCGTTGCCTATATTTTGGGCATTTTCGGTTACAACAGCTACCGCCTGTTTTTTTAAATTTTGTTTTATGCACACTGACAGCAGGCTGTCAGTGTGCATAATAATTTGTTATATCGGAAGATTTTTATAACCGCTGCGCTTACTTTCTTCTGCCTCGGCTACCTTGACGGACTTGGTATAGGAACTGTACTTGCAGCCTTTACAATGGGCAAAGCCGTTGGTATAATAGGTACATATACAGACAAATTCTTTTATTTTGAAACTTACAAAACACTTAAAAAGACCGACAAGGAGATAAAATGAAAGAAATCACGCTTATCGTAAAATATTCCGTTAAAAACGGTATGGTTAATGACTTTTTGACAGCTCTTAAAAACGAGGGCTTTCCGCAGATTGTACAAAATGAAAACGGCTGTATAAAATACGATTACTTTGTGCCGTCATTCGGAAAAAGCAATGAGGTACTGCTTATTGAAAAATGGCAGTCCGAAAAATTGCAAAAAGAACATCTTAACACACCGCATATGCAAAAGATGAAAACTTTTAAGGACAGATTTGTAGAAAATACGACTGTCGAAATTTTTAAATGAGGGATAAAATGAAAATCAAAAGAACAATTACATCACTTCTCACCGCAGCAATGTTGGCAACAGCGCTTGCAGGCTGTCAGAACACGGGCGAAGCTTCAAAAGCGCAGTCGGCAAATGACGAGCAAAACAGTCAGGCAGCAGTGACAGAAACCACCGCTCCTCCCGACACATATTCAGACATTGACGATATGATTTCAAGAATGACGGTTGAAGAAAAAGTCGGACAGCTGTTTTATGTAAATTGCCGTGGCAATGATATGAGCGACGCAATAAACAAATACCACATCGGCGGCGTTTTGCTGTTCGGCGTAGATTTTGACGGCAAGACAAAAGAAGAAGTGAATGCCGATATAAAAGCTATGCAGTCCAATGCCAAAATTCCGCTTATTATTGGCACAGACGAAGAGGGCGGAACGGTTGTAAGAGCGAGCGATAATCCAAACCTAAGGGACAGCGCATACCTTTCACCGAGCGATACATTTAACAACGGCGGTTGGAGTGCTATTGAAGACGACGCATACGATAAGGCGGAATTTCTGCTTTCGCTCGGCGTAAATGTAAATATGGCGCCTGTCTGCGACATCACTTCCAACCCTGATTCATTTATGTATTACAGGTCTTTTTCAAGTGACGCCGCAAGCACAAGCAGATTTGTGGATACGGTTGTAAAAGCAAGCAAAGAGAAAAAACTCGGAACTGTATTAAAGCACTTTCCCGGATACGGAGATAACGGCGACACACATTACTCAAGCGCTACAGACAACAGAACTTTCTCGGACTTGCAGAACAATGATTTTCTGCCGTTTCAGGCAGGTATAGCCGCAGGCGCAGACAGTATTCTTGTGTCGCACGTAACAGTAAATTCGATTGACAGCGATAATCCCGCCTCGCTCTCTGAGCCTGTGCATGAGGTTATAAGAGATAAGCTTAAATTTGACGGAGTTGTTATGACCGATGACCTCGATATGTTTGCCGTTGATGCCCTTGACATTTACGAACCACTCTCGGTTGTCGCTTTTAAAGCAGGCAATGACTTCCTCTGCTGCGGCGATATTGAAAGCGAATATACCGCATTGCTTAATGCCGTACAAAGCGGAGAAATTACAGCAGACAGAATCGACGAGTCTGTAAAAAGAATTTTGATATGGAAAAGAAATCTTGCAATTTTATAACTCTTGCCCGACTATGTAAAAACAGTCGGGCTTTTTTACTTGCTTGTATTTAGTGATATAAATAAATCAAAAAATCTATTAACAAGTTTACTTGGCATATGTATAATAAAGTTGACAATAAAACTTGCTCTGATTTTATGCATTTCATTGGACAAAAAATTTGAAGACCTGTTTTACTTTGATTAAATATCCAATCGGCTGTTTATTTTTTGCTTTGCCGCAAGTCAAAATGAATATCTGCATTGAATATTCATTAAAATATACATTTTATGCAAAATCAAGCGTAAAAAATGAATATTCATTATTTCTGCATATATGCATTTTTATACATATATTGAAGATTTATGTTGAAATCACGGTTGATTTTGCTGTAAAAGTCTTGGGTTTTATTTAGAATTAAGTGCATTTATCACAATTTTACGGTGTATTGAATAATTATTCAAAAAACACTTGATTTTTCCGTCAGAAAGCGTATAATGTAAGAGTAATATAAATCATTTCTATGGAGGAAATTAAAATGGCTGACAATAAAATTAAAAAAGTTGTTCTCGCTTATTCAGGCGGACTTGA
>ERZ779797.994-NODE-994-length-10342-cov-4.777000_pt1 | contig 10342 bp, 7 predicted proteins | sample MGYA00511886_ERZ779797 | MGnify/ENA primary metagenome ERZ779797 (study PRJEB29588, sample SAMEA2155055) | human gut metagenome | biome: human gut; feature: human-associated habitat; material: faeces | place: Denmark | collected 2008/2010 ... | reverse complement strand
CTTTCCTGCTGAGATGGGTTTACCAGTATCTCAAATATCCTAAAGAAGCAGTTGCCAACGGCGTCCAGGGCAGGGTAGTGGTGGAATTCATTATCGGCAAGGACGGTGTGGTTTCAAATGTCGAGATTGCCCGCAGCAGCGGCAGCCAGGCATTGGATGACGAGGCGCTTAGGGTGGTGAAAGCCTCCCCTAAATGGAAACCGGCTCAGGTGAAGAAGGTCAATGTGGCCTCCAGAATGTCTGTGGCGGTGGACTTCAAATTGACAAAGAAAGGCAAATTCGGAATTAAGAAATAAAATTTAGTATTCAATATGGATTACGATTTCAGAAGTATCGAAAAGAAGTGGCAGTCGAGATGGGCGGCCGAAAAAACGTTTCATGCGATAGAGGACCCTTCAAAGCCGAAATATTATGTCCTGGATATGTTTCCGTATCCGTCCGGCGCAGGTCTTCACGTAGGTCATCCTCTCGGTTACATCGCCAGCGACATATATGCACGCTACAAGCGTCTCAAAGGATTCAATGTGCTTCACCCTATGGGCTACGACGCTTTCGGACTCCCTGCGGAACAGTATGCCATCCAGACCGGACAGCATCCTGAAGTGACGACGGAAAACAACATCCGCCGCTACCGTGAGCAGCTCGACAGAATCGGCTTTGCCTACGACTGGGATAGGGAAATCCGCACCTGTGATCCGGCATTCTACAAATGGACCCAGTGGGCGTTCATCAAGATGTTCAAGAGCTATTACGACACCAAGCTCGACAAGGCGCGCCCTATCACCGAACTCGAAACAGCCTTCGAGGAGGCGGGAACCCGCAATGTCAATGCAGCCTGCACCGTGGAAATGAGTTTCACTGCAGGCGAGTGGAAATCCTGGGACGAGAAGAAGAAGGCAGAAGTACTGATGAACTACAGAATTGCCTATCAGGGAGAGACTTCCGTGAACTGGTGTCCGGGACTAGGAACGGTTCTGGCCAATGACGAGGTCAAGGAAGGTCTTTCAGTACGTGGCGGCTACCCTGTAGAGCAGAAGAAAATGAAACAGTGGCAGCTCCGCGTGTCATCTTACGCCGGCAGACTGCTTTCAGGACTTGACAAACTCGACTGGACAGATTCATTGAAGGAAATGCAGAGAAACTGGATCGGCAAATCTTTCGGTACCGAGGTGGTTTTCAAGACCTTCAATGGTGACAAACGCAAGGACGTGACGATTTTCACTACCAGGGTGGATACCATATTCGGAGTGACATTCATGGTGCTTGCTCCTGAGAGCGAACTCGTGGAAGAGCTTACGTCTGCAGAGCAGAAACCTGCTGTAGATGAATACCTTGCATACGTGCGCAAGAAGACGGAGCGTGAAAGAATCGCTGAAACCAAGACAGTTACAGGAGTGTTCTCAGGTTCTTATGCCGAGAATCCGCTGACCGGAAAACGTGTTCCTGTATGGATTTCAGAATACGTGCTCGCCGGTTATGGCACAGGCGCCATTATGGCAGTCCCTGCCCATGACAGCCGTGACTATGCGTTTGCCAAGAAATTCGACCTTCCTATCGTGCCTATCATCGAAGGCTGCGACGTAAGTGAACACAGCTTCGACGCCAAGGAAGGCAAGATGTGCAACTCCGGCTTCCTCGACGGAATGGAAGTGAAGGATGCGGTGCCGGCCGCTATGGATTATGTTGAGGCTCACGGCATTGGCCACAGAAAAGTGAATTATAGGCTGCGCGACGCCATATTCTCCCGTCAGAGATATTGGGGCGAACCGTTCCCGATTTATTACAAGGACGGCATCGCCACACCTCTCCCTTATGAGAAACTGCCTCTGCGTCTTCCTGAGATCGACCAGTTCAAGCCTGCCGACAACGGCGAACCGCCACTTGCACGTGCCAAGGACTGGACATACAAGGGCTTCCCTCTGGAAACCAGCACCATGCCTGGCTTTGCAGGTTCAAGCGCATACTACCTCAGATACATGGACCCTCACAATAATGATGACCTCGTAGGCAGCGAGGCAGACAGATACTGGAAGGACGTGGACCTGTATATCGGTGGTACTGAGCACGCTACGGGCCATCTGATCTATTCGAGATTCTGGGACAAGTTCCTCTATGACATGGGTTACGTCTGCGAGGACGAACCGTTCAGAAAGCTCGTGAACCAGGGCATGATTCAGGGACGTTCAAATTTCGTGTACAGAATTGTCGGCACCAACAAGTTCGTTTCAGTAGGGCTGAAAGACAATTACGAGACCACTGAAATCCATGTTGACATCAACATTGTCAGAAACGACAAGCTCGATATGGAAGCGTTCAGAAAGTGGCGTCCGGAGTTTGCGGATGCCGAGTTCGTGCTGGAAAACGGCGAATATATCTGCGGCTGGGCAGTGGAAAAGATGAGCAAGTCGATGTACAATGTCGTGAACCCGGACGATATCTGCAATACCTATGGTGCTGATACTCTGAGACTTTACGAAATGTTCCTCGGCCCTATCGAGCAGTCCAAGCCTTGGGATACGAAGGGAATCGACGGAGTGAACCGCTTCCTCAGGAAGTTCTGGAAACTCTTCTACGACGGCGAGAATTTCATTGTCAATGAAGAGGCTCCGCTGAAAGAGGACCTCAAGACGCTCCATAAACTTATCGGCAAGGTTCAGACGGATATCGAGAACTTCTCGTACAACACCAGCATAAGTGCATTTATGATTGCCGTCAATGACCTTTCCGACAGAAAGTGCTCAAGAAAAGCCATCCTGGAACCTCTCGTAGTGCTGCTTTCACCATTCGCTCCTCATATCTGCGAGGAACTTTGGGAGGCAATGGGACACAAGGAAAGCGTTTCCAAAGCTACATTCCCTGAGTACGTCGAGGAATATACGGTGGAGGACAACTGCACCTATGCCGTTTCATTCAACGGAAAGACACGTTTCACGGTCGATCTGCCAAAGGCTATGGGCAAGGATGAAGTGGAGAAGACGGTCCGTGAAAATCCTTCCACGGACAAATACCTCGGCGGAAAGGACATCGTGAAAGTGATCGTGGTTCCGGGCAAGATCGTAAACATTGTGGTAAAATAGATATGTTGACTGCAAAAAAGATTTTCTCCACCATTTGGGACTATGTGGTGGTGTCTTTTGGAACATTGTTGTTCTGTCTTGCCTGGGATACCTTCCTGATTCCGAACGGTATCGCGGCAGGAGGTCTGACAGGAGCCTGCACAGTGATCCAGTTCGCTACTCAGGGCTACATTCCTGTCGCCTATTCATATTTCATAGCCAATACCATTCTGCTCATCATCGGAGTTATTGCCCTGGGCAATGCTTTCGGAGTCAAGACGGTATATGCTGTGCTCCTGTCTTCGTTGCTGTTCAAGATCCTTCCGGATTTCGAGTGGATCAAGGCAGTTCCCGGCAATTTCTTCTACATTGAGAACCGCGCTCTGGTACCGATGATAGGCGGACTTCTCGAGGCTGTGGGTGTGGGCCTTATTTTCCAGAAGGGCGGAAGTACCGGAGGAACTGATGTGGCAGCATTGGTAATCAACAAGTTCTGGCCTGTGACTCCGGGTAAGGTATATCTGTATTCGGACCTGTTCATCATCGCTTCAGTGCTGCTGATCCCGGGAAAGACATTCGAGGATATGATTTACGGTTATATCGCGATGGTGACCTTCTCGTTCATGCTCGATTTCGTGTTGCTCGGCTCCAAGTCCACTGTCCAGCTGCTTGTCTTTACCAACAAGCCTGACGAGATGGCAGACTACATGATGAACAAGATGCACAGGGGTGTGACGGCGTTGAAATCTGTGGGCTGGTACACCAAGAAGGAGAAGAACGTGCTCCTCATCGTGGCACGCAAGTCTCAGATGCCTGAACTTTCCAAAGCCATAAAATACATAGACGACAAGGCTTTCGTGAGCGTATCGCCTGCAAGCAGTGTCTATGGAGAAGGCTTCGACGAGCTTAAGACGGGTATTGCTAAAAAGAAGAAAGATGATGTTAAATGACAAGTCTGTCTGGTCTCTGCTTAAAGAGTACTCGATATTGACCTTAGGCATAATGATCTATGTGTTGGGATGGGTGATATTCCTGACTCCCAACAATCTCATCGGCAACGGTGTTACCGGCATAAGCTCGATTATCCAGTACGCCGTGGGCATCAAGATGGGATATTCATATTTTGTCATAAATGCCATATTGCTGATAACGGCATTCTTTGTCCTCGGAAAGGGCCTGGGCGCGAAGTCGATATATGCCATCGTGCTCGCATCCATCGTGCTCAATGTGCTCCAGGGATGGATTCCGGTCACCATTATCGATACGCTTGCGATCCAGAACGGTAAGCTGATGTCCACGATTATGGGCGGCATCATGATAGGCCTCGGTATCGGAATGGCCATTTCCCAGGGCGGAAGCACCGGAGGCACCGACATCATCGCACTGATCGTGAGCAAGTACCGCAATGTCTCTCCGGGCAGGATGATTCTGTCAATGGACGTGGTCATCATCCTCTCGTCTCTCGCTGTCCCGTCATATACGGCATCAGGAGAGCTTGTTCCGTTCGCGGAGAAGATAACGACGGTTGTTTACGGTCTCATACTCGTGACCATCAACGGTTATGTCATCGATTTGTATCTGGCGGGCTCGAAGCAGTCGGTCCAGCTGTTCATAATGTCCGGCCAGTATGAAAAAATCGCGGATGCCATTACGAATTATCTGCACAGGGGAGTGACCGTGCTTCCTGCAGTGGGCTGGTACACCAAGAAAGAAAGCCACGTGCTGATGGTCGTGACCAGAAAAGCCGATTTAAATTTTTTGCTGAAGTATGTCAAGTCCATCGATAAAGACGCGTTCTTGTCAGTGTCCTCAGTAACAGGCGTTTACGGCAAAGGCTTCGATACCATCAAAAACAGTGCGATTAAAGAAGGTAGCAAGGAAAAGTCCGGAAAATAGAAAATTATCAGATTTAAAAATCGTAAAAATTTATATGTGAACCGCTTTCAGAGGGCTCTGAAGGCGGCTTTTTTTAGTACTTTTGTGCTGCACATAAAGTATATGATAACCTTATGAAAAACATCTTCAACTATACTGCTGTCTCTCCACGAAGGCTTATAAGACTGATATCAGTGATGAATATTGTGCCTGCAGCCGTATTGTTACCGATTATGTCCCCGAAATTGCTCTTGCCCGCGTTCTGCTGCAATATAGGTGTCTCCATATCCATCCTTCTGATGATTCCTGACACCTTCAGGGATTATGTTTCATCTTTCTGGTTTGCTCTGGTAACAGCGCTGTTGTCTGCGGCTGCTTCTGCCGTGGTCGGTCTGTGTGAAGACAGGAAGATTCTTGTGACCGTCTATTCATTTGTGAGTCTTGTGCCTCTGGCCGTCTGCTATGGTGTGCGTATCGTCAAGATGATGGGTGACGTGGACTATCTTACGACAAAAGTTTCCGGATGGGAGATAATGCTCTGTCTTGTAAAGCATTGCATGCTGTCAGTGTTTATGATCATAATGGCATGTTCGTGTGTGACGGCCGCCTTCTATCCGACAATGACGATAATGGCTTTGCCGGTATCGGTGTTGTTCTATGTCCTGGTTTATGCCAGAATTACATCCGCCGGCCCGATCGTCACTTTTACCGCCGGTTCTGGTGAGAACGATGAAAGTGATGAAGTGAAACCTCAGGGTGTCTTTATGGCAAGTTCGATACGGGTCAACTACAAGACTATGTATAACCGTCTCTGTTTTCTTCTGGACCAGAAAAAGCCCTTTCTCGATCCGGAGTATTCGATGGATACGCTCGTGAAGTCGCTCTGCTCCAACAAGGCTTACATCTCCAAGATAATAAATGAATGTACCGGAATGAATTTCAATCAGTTGATGAACAGATACCGGGTGAACTATGCCAAGGAGCTGTATGCGAAGGACATGAACCTGAAGGTGAAGGACCTGTCGGACATGTCAGGTTTTCACACTCAGGTCTCGTTCATCACTGCCTTCAAGCTTTTCAATGATGAAACTCCAGGCGCGTGGTGCAAGACCTTCAAGGACAGCAGGACTAAGGACAAGAGATGCCTTTCCAGTCAGCCGGAACTGGCGCGGTGATGTCGATTTCCTGTTTGCTGACAGGATGAATGAAATTTATGTGTCTGGCCAGCAGTGAGATGCCGCCGTCTTTGTTGGAGCGTGGCGCGCCGTATTTCAGGTCTCCCTTTATCTGGCAGCCGATGCCGGACAGCTGGCAGCGGATCTGGTGATGCCTGCCTGTGTAGAGCAGGACTTCCAGAAGAAAGTACCTGTCAGTCTGTCCTATAAGTTTATAATGAAGTTTGGCAAATTTTGCCTCCTTGCCGGCATTCTTTCCTTTTACAATGAAAGATTTGTTCATTTTTTCATTTCGGGTCATCCAGTTTTCCAAGTCGGCTTCTTCCGGCTCAGGCTTGCTGCAGACAAGCGCCCAATAGGTCTTGTGGACTTCTCCGTCGCGGAACATGGCATTGAGCCGCTCCAGGGATTTGGATGTCTTGGCGAATATGGTGATTCCGCAGACAGGCCTGTCGATTCTGTGGGGAATGCCGAGATAGACCTGGCCGGGTTTGGAGTTCCTCTCGGCTATGAAAGCCTTGTACTTGTCACATAGTGTCTCGTCTCCGGTCTTGTCTCCCTGCACTATCTCGCCCGCTTTCTTGTAAACTGCGAGAATATGGTTGTCTTCGTATAATATTCTGGAGGCCAAGTCATTGAACTCTCCTTCTGTCAGTTGTCTGTAGAACATTGTATTGTGCCGGATTTGTTTTTCCGACGGCAAAGATAACCAAAATATGACAATTTGTCAGAATTTTATCGCCTTGCGGGCATTGGCACGGCATTGGATAATTCCAAGTCGCTGTCAGACGAGAGCCGGGCAGACGGAGCGGCAAAGAACCGCACGAAATAATAACGAAAAAATATAGGAGATAAATATTATGGGAAAAATTATCGGTATTGACTTGGGTACGACCAACAGCTGCGTTGCAGTTATGGAAGGTAACCAGCCTACAGTCATAATCAACAACGAAGGTCAGAGAACTACCCCTTCAGTAGTCGCATTCACGGATGGTGGAGAAAGGAAAGTCGGCAGCCCGGCCAAACGTCAGGCTATCACCAATCCTAAGAACACCGTGTTCTCTATCAAGAGATTCATGGGTGAGACCTACGATCAGGTTACAAAGGAAATCGAAAGAGTTCCTTATACAGTGGTAAGAGGCGAGAACAACACTCCGCGTGTTGATGTCGAAGGCCGTCAGTATTCACCGCAGGAGATTTCAGCAATGATTCTCCAGAAGATGAAGAAAACTGCAGAGGATTATCTGAGACAGCCAGTTACGGAAGCAGTCATCACTGTCCCTGCATACTTCTCTGACTCACAGCGTCAGGCTACCAAGGAGGCAGGTAAGATCGCCGGACTCGATGTAAAGCGTATTATCAATGAGCCTACTGCAGCAGCCCTCGCATATGGTCTGGACAAGAAGAACCAGAACATGAAGGTCGCAGTGTTCGACCTCGGTGGCGGTACATTCGATATTTCCATCATGGAACTTGGTGATGGTGTGTTCGAGGTAAAATCCACGAACGGTGATACCCACCTCGGTGGTGATGACTTCGACCAGAAGATCATCGACTGGCTTGCTCAGGAGTTCGCTGCCGAGAACGGCGGAGCTGACCTGAAGAAAGACCCTATGGCACTTCAGAGATTGAAGGACGCTGCTGAGAAGGCTAAGATCGAGCTTTCAAACCAGACTTCTACAGAAATCAATCTGCCTTATATCATGCCGGTTGACGGTGTTCCGAAACACCTTGTAAAGACATTGACAAGAGCCAAATTCGAGCAGCTCTGCGATGATTTGTTCCAGAGGACGATTGTCCCTTGCCGTAAGGCTCTGGAAGATGCTCATTTGAGCGCTTCTCAGATTGATGAGGTCCTGCTTGTAGGTGGTTCAAGCCGTATTCCTAAGGTACAGGAACTCGTAAAAGAGTTCTTCGGCAAAGAGCCTAACAAGAGCGTGAACCCGGATGAGGTAGTCGCTATCGGCGCTTCAATTCAGGGTGGTGTGCTTGCCGGTGACGTAAAGGATGTGCTTCTGCTCGATGTTACTCCTCTGTCACTTGGTATCGAGACACTCGGTGGCGTTATGACAAAGCTTATCGCTTCCAACACCACAATTCCTACACGCAAGTCAGAAGTGTTCTCTACCGCTGTGGACAATCAGCCTTCAGTTGAAATCAAGGTTCTCCAGGGTGAGCGTCCAATGGCCAAGGACAACAAGCAGATCGGTGTATTCCATCTGGACGGCATTGCTCCGGCTCCGAGAGGAATTCCTCAGATCGAGGTTACATTCGATATCGATGCCAACGGTATCCTGAACGTATCCGCAAAAGACAAGGCTACAGGCAAGGAGCAGAACATCCGTATCGAGGCTTCATCAGGACTTAGCGAAGATGAAATCCAGAGGATGCGTGACGAGGCCAAGGCCAATGAGGCTGCCGACAAGGCTGAGAAGGAGAGAGTCGATAAGATCAATAATGCTGACGCGCTCTGCTTCCAGTCTGAGAAGAACCTCAAGGACTATGGCGACAAGATCCCTGCAGACAAGAGAGATGCCATCAATTCTGCTCTTACAAGCCTTAAAGAGGCTGTCAAGAACCAGAACATCGCTGACATCGAGACATACACCAAGAACTTGGAAGAGGCTTGGCACAGTGCTTCCGAGAGCATGAATGCCGGTGCACAGGGCGGCCCTCAGGCTGGTCCTCAGGGACCACAGGGTGGTAACTACGGTCCTCAGAACGGTCCTGACAATCAGGGTCCTGACGAGCAGTAGTCTGCAGAAAATATTGTAATTCAGCAGAAAAATTGTAATTTTAGGGGACGACCGAGAAGTGACTTGACTTTAAGGCCGTCCCCTTATTGGTTTAAAAACAGAAAATTATGACTTACTGGTTAAGTTTCGGCTTGCTCATGCTTGCAAGCTTTTTGGTTCAGAATATGCTCCAGCGCAGATTCGAAAAATACTCAAAAGTTCCTCTGACAAACGGAATGACAGGCGCGGAAGTGGCACGTAAAATGATGAATGACAACGGTATATATGACGTAAAAGTGGAGTGCATTCCGGGTATGCTTACCGACCACTACAACCCTGCCACCAAGACCGTAAATCTGAGTGAGGCAGTGTATTCCGGCCGTTCAGTGGCTGCTGCTGCAGTTGCGGCACACGAGTGCGGCCATGTCGTACAGCACGCTGTGGGTTACGCTCCGCTCAAGATGCGTACAGCCCTTGTTCCGATTGTGACCTTCTCCAACAATATCGTCATGTGGCTTCTCCTCTTCGGAGTCATGATGGTGAATGTCTTTCCTGCCCTTCTCTGGTTGGGTATCATACTGTTCGCGGCTACGACACTTTTCAGTTTCGTGACCCTGCCGGTGGAAATCAATGCAAGTAAGCGTGCGCTGGTATGGCTCAGCAACTCCGGCATTACGAAGTCATATAATCATGCGCAAGCGGAAGATGCACTCCGTTCGGCTGCCTATACGTATGTAGTGGCTGCTCTCGGTTCGCTTGCTACCTTGATTTATTATATCATGATATTCCTGGGACGCAGAGATTAAACACATGATGCAGACATAAAAAACAGACCATCTGTTCATCCGAAACAGATGGTCTGTTTGCTTTAAATAGATGATGTGTCTCTGCCGGATGTATCATCTGTTTTTTTATTCCTGATAGGGCGACTGCCAGAACCAGGTATCGTCATTGACCACGTACTTGGCTTGGAAGAAGTTTTCTGCATTAGGGTCTGAGGGGCAAAGCAGTACATCGTCTGCTTTTATGCTATAGAGATTCTTGGCCATATAGCTGTCTAAATAATATTCTTTGGTAATCTTCTGCTGGTTGTTCCAGTTGGCTTCTTCATTTAGGATTACCGGACGACCGTCTCGCAGGCGTTCGCGCACTTCTTGCACACTTAGCATGATGCCGTTTTCATCCATCACCCAGGCATTGTTGGTGGGGTCTATCCATATCCATTTATCCAAGGTATTGGAATAAACTACGTTAATGGAATGGCATTCGCCGATGTATTTTTGAGGTAATCCGCTGATGTGGCGTGCCATAAATCCCATGGACAGATAACAATCCTTCAGTACATGGGCAAGACCTCCGCAATGCAGACCTCGCGCACCGCCTTTGCAAGCTTCTGCCCATTTGATGATGTTGCTGCCTGCCGGACTTTCATGGTTTCCGTCATGTTTTATGGTATTGTGTATATAAGTCAGTATGTTCTTTATTTTTGATAATTCGTCGC
>ERZ779797.989-NODE-989-length-10373-cov-4.948924_pt1 | contig 10373 bp, 10 predicted proteins | sample MGYA00511886_ERZ779797 | MGnify/ENA primary metagenome ERZ779797 (study PRJEB29588, sample SAMEA2155055) | human gut metagenome | biome: human gut; feature: human-associated habitat; material: faeces | place: Denmark | collected 2008/2010 ... | reverse complement strand
CACTCAGTCTGTCATCTTCAGCGGCTCTCCCTCTCGAAAGCGGTTGCAAAGGTACTGACTTTTTCCGTTCATGCAACTTTTACAGCATACTTTTTTGCAATATTTTTTCAGATTCTTGTCTAACTCGCTGATTTACTTTATGCTATAAAGCATAATTTTTATTGTCTTGCGAAAACGGATGTGAAATAACCTACATTATATAATTCGTGCGGGCGCGTACGTGTACGCGCGTAAGGGAAAAAGGGATGGTTCTAACGGAAATGAAGGGATTTTCCGGCACATATTCAGCCTTCAAAAAAACGCAAGTACATTTGATATAAAACGCAAGTGCGTTTCACTTCAAACGCAAGGACGTTTTAGTTCAAACGCAAGTGCGTTTTGGATGGAACGCAAGGGCGTTTTTTCAGGCATGAAAAATATCAGTTTTTAGGGCCATTTTCAGGGGAATCTAAGCTCCCCTTCCGCAACTCTAATTTCTTTTTCTTCCACTTTCTCCTTTATTGCAAAAGAAAAGAGTATATTTGCCTGATACATGAAAAATCATTAATCAAAAATTGCGACCATGAACATAGAACCTCACAACTTGATAGACCCGCTACGCGAGAAGCTCCCGCACCTAATTCGCCACGAAAAGCTGTACCGGATGATTCATCGCCAGCTGATGAAAAAATGGTTTCAATATTTTGTGCTGTTCTTTATCATCGGTTCCATCTGTTCCATCATATACAGCTCTTTCGAGGAATCAGCTCCCTACCATAATATCCTGTATGCATTCAACTACCTGGCCTCCTTTATATTCACCATCGAATATGGATTACGCATCGTGGCTGCTCCCGTGCAGTATGCCAGTTGCAACCATGCCTGGAAAGCACGTCTGCGCTACCTGTTCTCCTTTTATGGTCTTATCGACTTCGTGGCAATTATCCCGTTCATGGTGATTTATGTGTACAAGGAAACCCCGCACGTACATCTTGTGGTACTGGCCTACGTACTGATTATCTTCAAGCTGATACGCTATTCACGTTCCTTCCAGATGATTGGTACCGTACTCCGGACCGTCAGAGAAGAGCTTGTTACGGCCTATACTGCCTGTGGCATCATGTTAGGTTTCTCAGGCATTCTGATGTACTACATCAAACGCTACGCACAACCGCAAACCTTCGAAAATATCGGCGACGGATTCTGGTGGGCAATCGTAGCCTTCACTACCGTGGGTTACGGTGACATTTACCCGATTACTCCGTTGGGACGGTTATTGAGCAGCATCATCAGCCTGATTGGCATCGCCATGATTGCTATTCCTACAGGTATCATCAGCTCGGCCTTCATGAGCATGCTGATAGAAAAAAAGCAAAAAGAAAAAAACAATTCATCAATGTAATTTATGGAACAAGAAATCCAACTTAATGCACACAACAAACAGGAGTATCCTCCTATGCACACCTGCGAACACATCATCAACCGCACCATGGTCAACCTTTTCGGATGCGGACGGGCTGTATCTGCCCATATTGAACGAAAGAAAAGCAAACTCGATTTTGCGCTTTCGCAAGCACCTTCGGAGAACGATATTGCGCGCATTGAAACGACTGTCAATGAGGTAATCGCACGCCACCTTCCTGTCACCACGGAATTCATCTCACAGGAAGAAGCTACCGGACGCTTTGACATGAAACGACTGCCCGAAGGAGCTTCTGAGACGGTTCGTGTGGTACACGTAGGCGACTACGACGAATGTCTGTGCATCGGACAGCATGTAGAGAATACGTCAGAAATCGGCACCTTCAAGATTATCAGTCACGACTTTAACGACGGTATCTTCCGGATGCGTTTCAAACTGGTTTAACACACGTACACCATGGGGAAGAAAAAGAGAAGTTCATCCACCGGCTCCCTGAAAGGCTTCATACTCCTGCTGCTGATTCTGGGTGGCGGTGCCTATTTCTATCAGAACCAGCAGAATCTGCCGGAAGCCAAGGAACTGACAAAGGAGCTTTCGCACACATTGGAGAAGGCACAGGAGGAAGTGGCACAACGCCTGCCGGAAAAGTCGCAGGACAAGACGGAGGCACAACCCTCGGCCAGCCGTATCAGCAGCAAACTGGAAATTCCTGTCATGCAGACCAAACGGGAAGAAATCAAATTGCAGCGGACGGGATATACCGTTTCATACAATAATTTCTACAAAACGCCCAACTGGGTAGCCTGGGAACTGACACGACAGGAAACCAAAGGAAGTGAAGAGCGAAAGAACCGCTTCGCACCCGACCCGGATTTGCCCGAACCCCGCGTGGAGCATGCGGATTATACGCGCTCCGGATACGACCGGGGACACATGGCTCCGGCGGCCGACATGAAATGGAGCAAGAAAGCCATGGAAGAATCGTTCTACATGAGCAACATCTGTCCGCAGAATCAGAAACTGAACCGGGACGACTGGGGAGATTTGGAAGAATTATGCCGCAGCTGGGCCCGGAAATATGGCACAGTGTACATTGCCTGCGGACCTATCTATGATAAAAAGCAACCCAAGCGCATCGGAGAGCATCGGGTGGCCGTGCCCGACCGTTTCTTCAAGGTAGTGCTGATTTACAACCGGAAAAGTCCCATCGCCATGGGCTTCCTGTTCGACAACAAGGCGCATCATCAGGCACTGGAGAAATACATGGTATCGGTTGACTCCGTGGAAAAAGTAACGGGGATGGATTTCTTCTCCAAGCTCCCCGACGACGTGGAGAACCGAATAGAGGCCGATATTCCGGCACTGCCTTCAGGAAGGTGAAAGCAGGCCGGAACTTCGGTTCACTCCTGCTGTTCCTCGTTTTTGTATTCTTCAATACAAAAACGATTTATCGTGCAATGCAAAGAATCAAAATTCGTGCGGTAGGCTATGACCTTTATTGCCATCCCGTCATTGGCTTCTAACAGATATTCATGGGTACCGCTTGCATTCATCCGGTACCACATACCGTTCTGTCCGTAAAGTATCCGCAAGGTATTTTCCGACGTATACTCCCAACTGATACGATAAAGCCCCGTCTCTCCTTTATGAAAGGAGAAAGTACACGAGTTTTCATCGTACTCCAGATAATCCAATGAGGTGATTTCATTTTTATAAAAGTTCAAGACAGCAGCCTCACCAAGGGTATCATATTCGAGCCGGATGTAATTCTCCGGCTCACATTTATATTTGAACGTCTCTCCCAAGTGAATCTTGGGAAGCGGAGTATATGCCCCCACCTCTTCTTTATTGCATGCCAGCATGCATGCGAGTCCTCCCACGCATGCAGCAATTATCATCATCTTCTTCATATCAACCTATATGTTAGTTATTTCCCCCTCCCAATGCATGATAAAGGGTAATGACACTTTTTATCTCAGCATTCCGGTCGGACACGAGCGGCAGTCGCGCTGCTAATAATGACTGACGGGCAGTCAGCACTTCCAGGTAATTCGTCGTACCGTGTTCCATCAGCAGTTCCGTATCACGCAACGCATCTTTCAGATGAGCCACCTGCTCACGGTCGAGCACCGTTTTCTGACGAGCCGTCTGCCACTGACTCAGAGCATTGTTCACCTCCGCACCGGCATCCAACAAGGTCTGCTGGAACTGCAGCAGAGCTTCTTCCTGCTGTGCCTTGCTGATTTTCAGATTTGCCATAAGCTGCCCCCGCTGAAAAAGAGGTTGTACCAGAGAGCCTACCGCCTGAAGCAGCCAGGCACCCGGATTGGTCACAAGGGCTCCCCCACTGTTAGTCCATCCGGCCGAACCGCTCAATGTCACACTCGGATAAAAACTGGAACGTGCCTGATTGGTGGCATAAAAAGCCTGTTTAGGTACGGCCTCAGCCTGCCACACATCCGGACGGTTGGCCAACAAATTCAGGGGCACTCCCACCGACAAACTTTCGGGAAAATCCACTTCACCGAGCGTGCCGCGCGCAATAGGCTGCGGAGTCCAGAAAAGCAGGGCACACAGCGTGTTTTCCGTTTCCGTCACCTGTTGCTTCAAATCCAGCAAAGAGGCTTCGGCATCCAAGCGGGAAGCTTCTGCCTGGTTCACGGTCGCACGTTCGGCCTGTCCGGCTCGCATCAGGGCCTTCAAACTACGTATATACTCTTTCCAGCTTTCTACCGTTTCCGCAGTTACGGCTACCTGCTCATCGAGCATCAGCAACGTGTAATAACTCTCGGCTACCGTGGCAATAAGCTGTGTCTGTACCACCTGACGATATGCCTCACTCTGCTCCAGTGCCGCACGCTCTCTCCGTTTGGCGTTGGTCAGCTTTCCAAAAAAATCCAGTTCCCAACTGGCGGAAGCTCCCAACGAATAAGTCTTGGTGGGTTTGCTGCCGTCAAAACTGCTCAAAGCGCCTTCCGGGTCCAACTGGGCAGAAGGCAGGTAAGCCTGCTTGGCAGCTGACAGCGAAGCCCGTGCCTCTTCCACTTTCAAACGGGCCACATTCAAATCTGTATTCGCCTCCAGCGCACGTGTAATCAGTTTTCGCAAGGAGGCATCCGTAAACAGTTCCTCCCATTTCAGGTCGGCCAGTGAGGAGGTAGTATCCACCTCCTCCGGAAGAGCGCCGAACAATCCGTCGGTATTCGTTTCCGGCTGCCGGTATTTTGTGTAGATACCACATCCGGTCAGCATGCTGACCATGCACGCGGCAACTACTATATGACTTATATTTTTCTCCATATCGAATGTTTCTTTAGTTGATATAAAATTCCCCCACAAGGGATTATTCCGCTGCATCGGTCTGACGGCAAGGCATCACTCGTTCTTCAATCGCCTGGAACACCGTAAACAGTACCGGCACCACAAATAGCAGGGCCACTGTACCGACAAGCATACCCCCTACCGTACCGACTCCCAACGAACGGTTTCCGTTGGCCCCTGCTCCGGTAGCCACAATCAGCGGGAACAATCCGATAATCATCGTCAGGGCGGTCATCAAAATCGGACGCAGACGAACTCCGGCAGCAGCTATGGCAGCCTGAGCAATACTCATTCCCTGCCGGCGACGGGCCGAAGCATATTCAGTCAGCAAGATGGCGGTTTTCGAAAGCAATCCAATCAGCATAATCAAACCGGTCTGCATGTAGATGTTGTTTTCCAGCCCAAAACATTTGGCAAACAAGAAGCTTCCCATCAACCCGAAAGGTACTGCCAGGATGACCACCATCGGGATGAAGATACTTTCATAGAGCGAACAGAGAATCAAATAGATAAATACGATACAGATAATGAAAATAATCACCGTATTTCCCGTACTGCTTGATTCTTCTCGGGTAATACCGCTGAACTCATAGCCATATCCGGTAGGCAGCGTCTGTGAAGCCACTTCCTCAATGGCTGCAATGGCATCTCCCGAACTATATCCGTCGGCCGGCATACCGTTGACCGGTATAGAGGTATACATATTGAAACGTGTCAAGGTTTCGGCTCCGTACACCTTGGTCAGTGTAATGAACTGTCCCACGGGCGCCATTTCCCCGCTTTCAGTCCGTACAAACATGTTGTTGAGCGACTCTTTATCCAGACGGTAATCCTTCCGGGCCTGAATCATCACACGGTACAGTTTGGAAAAACGGTTCAAGTTAGACGAGTAATTACCGCCGATATAACCGGAAAGTACGCTCAGTACATCGGACGTGGTCACCCTAGCCCGTTGACATTTCACCGCATCTACCTCGACCATATACTGCGGGAACTTGGTATCGAACGTAGTGTAAGCCATCGAAATTTCCGGACGCCGGTTCAAGGCTGCAATGAAGTCCTGCGTATATTTCTGCAAATTCTCCACGCTGCCTCCGGCACGGTCTTGCACGTACATTTCGAAACCGCTACCCATTCCGTATCCCATGATGGTAGGCTGCGCAAAGGCAAAGAGCTTGGCCGATTTAATGTCGGCTGTATGCTGGTAAATCGCTGCAATGATGGCATTGATGTGGTCCTGTGCCTCCTGACGTTCATCCCAGTGTTTCAATTTGATAATCAGCATACCTCCCGAGGCGGCCTGTCCGCCCATCATGCTGTAACCTGTCACATTGGAATAAATCTTTATCTGAGGAATCTCACGGATACGCTCGTCTATCATTTCCATCGTCTTACGCGTCTGAGCCAAACTGCTTCCCGGAGGGGTCGTGACATTCACGAAGATGGTCCCCATATCCTCATCCGGCACCAGTCCGGTCTTAGTGGTCCGCATAAAAAATACCAGCAAGGCACAGACTGCCGCCAAAGATACCCAGGCCATCCATTTACGACGGAGGAAGAACGACACCCCATTCTTATACTTCAACACCAGCCTATTGAAAGAAGCCTCAAATGCATGGTGAAAACGGGAAGAAAAACTCAACTTGCCACCGGTCGACTTATCCATGTGAGGAGTCATGATAAGGGCACACAAAGCCGGACTGAGGGTCAAGGCATTGATTGCAGAAATACCTACTGCCACCGCCATGGTCAAACCAAACTGGGTATAGAACACCCCACTGGTTCCTCCCATGAACGAGGTCGGGATAAACACGGCCATAAATACCAGTGAGGTGGTCACAATGGCTGCAGAAATACCATCCATGGCAGCCACCGTAGCTTTATAAGGTGAACGGTAGCCTTCGTCAAACTTGGCCTGCACGGCCTCCACCACCACAATGGCATCATCCACCACCGTACCGATTACCAGCACCAGTGCAAAAAGGGTCAGCAGGTTCAGACTGAATCCGGCCACATACAAGAAAGCAAACGTACCCACCAGCGACACGATAATGGAAACCGAAGGAATAATGGTGGAACGCACGCTCTGCAAGAAGAAATAAACCACCAGCACCACCAGGATAATAGCCTCAATCAGGGTTTTCACCACCTCGTGTACCGAGGCATCCAGGAAGTCCTTCGTACTCATCAGGTCGGCCATTACAAGCCCTTTCGGCAGGTCTTTTGAAATCTCCTCCATCAACTTGTCCACTTCCTTCACAATCTCATTGGCATTCGAGCCGGCCGTCTGCGAAATCATACACGTCGCACCGGGGTGACCCACAATTTCACTGTTATAGGCATAGCTCTGCGAACCTAATTCCACATCGGCCACATCCTTCAGGCGGAGCACTTCGCCTGTAGGGAGAGACTTGAGCACCATGTTACCGAATTCTTCCGCAGTTTCATATCTCCCCCGGTACTTCAACGTGTACTGAAATGTATTCTCAGAATCCTCGCCCAGTGTACCTGTCGCCGCCTCCACGTTCTGGTCATCCAGCAAGGCAATCACATCGGCAGGTACCAGCTGATACTGAGCCATCTTCTGAGGATTCATCCAGATACGCATGGCATAATCCCCACCCATGACATTCACATTGCCCACTCCCGAAATACGGGACAGACGAGGTTACACATTAATCTTAAAATAGTTGTTGATAAAATTCTGGTCGTAGCTGTCGTCGGGACTGTACAACGATATAATCTTGACCATACTGTTCTGTCGTTTTTCTACGGTCACACCCACCTTGGTCACTTCTGCAGGCAACAGTCCTTCCGCCTCCGACACACGGTTCTTCGTGTTGACAGTCGCCATATCCGGATCCGTTCCCTGTGCAAAATATACGGTAATGGAAGCCGAACCCGTATTGGTGGCGGTAGAAGTCATATACGTCATGTTTTCCACACCGTTAATGGCTTCTTCCAACGGAGCGATGACACTCTTCAGTACTGTTTCCGCATTGGCACCCGTATAGGTGGTAGACACCATAATGGTAGGAGGCGCGATGTCAGGATACTGCTCCATGGGAAGGTTGCTCAAACCGATTACTCCCAATATCAGGATGAGCACAGAAATAGCACACGACAGGATGGGCCTGTCGATAAAAGTCTTCAGTTTCATAACGTCCCCTCCTATTTTTCAGTATGTAACGAAAGAATCTGGGTATTCTCCTGAATCAGTCCGGCACCCTCAGCCACAATTACTTCCCCTTCCTGCAAGCCACTCTCTACAATGTATTCCTGCCCGTTGTTCAGCGGGAAAACAGTAACCTGTGCCGACTCGGCCTTTCCGCTCTCATTCACCTTATACACATACACCTTGTCCTGAATCTCAAAAGTAGCTTCCTGCGGAACAACCAGCGCGTTCTCCTTGGTATAGGGCAATACGAGCGTAGCCGTACTTCCGTTTCGCAACATTCCTTCCGGATTCGGGAACACGGCACGCAGACTGACAGCCCCTGTTCCGGTATCAATGGTTCCACTGATGGCATCTATCACCCCTTCGTGTGCATATTTCACTCCGTCGCTCAACTGCAAGGATACTTTGGGCATACCAGCCAGCGCCTTGTCCACACTGCCATACTGACGGAGCAGTGACAGCATCTGATTTTCGGTCATGGAAAAATATACATAGACTTCCTCATCGTCCGAGACGGTAAGTAAAGGCGTGGTAATGGAAGAATTGACCAATGCCCCCACACGATAGGAAGACATACCTGCCACTCCATCCACCGGACTCCGGACTACCGTATAGGAAAGGTCATTGCGGGCATTGGTTTCATTGGCCTTCGCTTGTGCCAGACTAGCCTCAGCCTCCAACAAAGAATTCTGTGCCGTCTGACGGTCGAAATCCGAAACCACACGCTCCTTATACAGCTCTTCCTTGCTGTCGGACGTCAGGCGGGCCGTAGCCACGGCAGCTTCCGCACTTTTCACATTCGCCAATGCCGTCTGCAAGGCTGCTTTATACGGAACCTGGTCAATCACGAACAACACCTGTCCCTTGTGCACCTTAGCTCCTTCTTTCACACAAATCTCGGTAATCGTACCGCTCACCTGCGGACGAATTTCCACACTCTGTCTTCCCTTTACTACAGCCGAATAGCTGTTAGTGAGAAGGCGATTTTCTTTTTTCACGGTCATGGTCTTGTACCCACTTTCCTGTGAGGTAGGTGCAGGCTGTCAGCATCCCCAACAACGCACAAAAACATGCACCAACTGATACAAAAGCTTTTTTCATCTTATTCTCTTTTTTTAGTTGATTTGACTCTTTCTGTTGTAATAGCCGATGCAAATTTAGAAGGCGGGAAAGACTACTTACTTGTTCCATTCCTAAGAAATTTGTCTGAAACCTTGCTTTAGCATTTATTCAGTTTATGATTTCTAAAACATACAAAAAGGTTTTCAGGCTACGATTTATGTCTGTATTTTAGATGCGCAAATACAACAACGAGATACAAAATGAAAGAATATGCGTTTACAAAATGGCTGGTTCCGACGCTGCAAGCAGACGGGACGGAGCGAGATATGGTGTACAATGAACAAATGGGCATCTTCACCGTACGGGGAGAAAATCAATTCCAGAAAGGAAGTATCGACACACAGCATACTCGTATTAAAAGGCGAAATCAGCATCCAGACCAATGACAAGCGAACCGTCATTCCTGCTCCTTCCTACATCGAGTTTATCGAACCCCACCAATGGAGCGACCTAAAAACAGACCGTGACTTCGAAGGATGTCTGCTCATAACCCGAAGGGAGATTTTTTTGCAGGCAGCCGAATGCATCCGTTCCAAGGTGGCAGCCTATGTATACAGACACGTACTGGAGCCGTTTATTCCATTGAAGAAACAGGATCTTCTCCGGATACAATCACATATAGACATGTTGCGCCACACCCTTCAGCAAAAAGAGAATCATTTCCTGCTTGAAATGCTGGAAAACACGCTTCGTTCCCTCATCCTGGAAGTGTGGAATATTATCCTTCGCATGTATAAACAAGAAAACGAGTTCGAGCATTCTTTCCGCTGGAAAGATACCCTCCCTCGTTTTCTATATCTGATGCATACCAATTGCCGTTATCATCACACCGTAAAATGGTATGCCAACCAACTCTACGTATCCCCCGATGCGTTATCGGCCAAGTTAAAGAAACTCTATGGCAAGACAGCCAACCAGCTCATCAGCGAAAGCCTGATAGAAGAAGCGAAAGTCTGTCTGCTCAATCCGGCCAACAGCGTGCAGGACGTGGCCGAAAAGCTCTGTTTCTCTGACCAGGCTTCTTTCAGCAAGTTTTTCAAACGCTACTGCGGAATGTCGCCCGGCCAGTTAAAGAAACAAGCCTAAACCTTATTTTAAAGGTTCACTTCCGTCACCACCTGTCCGTCGAAGAGATTAATAACACGGTCGGCAAAACCGGCATCATGCTGCGAGTGAGTCACCATCACAATGGTGGTGCCTTCCTTATGCAGCTCGGTAAGTAATTCCATCACTTCACGTCCGTTCTTGGAGTCCAGGTTACCGGTAGGCTCATCGGCCAGAATCAGCTTCGGCCCTGATACTACGGCACGGGCAATAGCCACACGTTGCTGTTGTCCGCCCGACAGCTGC
>ERZ779797.980-NODE-980-length-10458-cov-4.164664_pt1 | contig 10458 bp, 9 predicted proteins | sample MGYA00511886_ERZ779797 | MGnify/ENA primary metagenome ERZ779797 (study PRJEB29588, sample SAMEA2155055) | human gut metagenome | biome: human gut; feature: human-associated habitat; material: faeces | place: Denmark | collected 2008/2010 ... | reverse complement strand
AATAGAACTTTTGGAAATTCTTACAGAAGCGGAAGATGATGTAAAGAATGGTAGAGTAGCACCGGTTCGTGAAACATTTGATGATTTAAGACAAATGCTTGGGGAGGAATAGAATTATTGAAATATGAAGTTGTTCGTACAGAAACGGCAGATGCGCAGATTAGAAAAATCGTATTGTATATAGCCGAAAATTTTGGTAATAAGGTTGCACTGGAAAAATTAGAAGAACTGCAACAGAATATTCTTGATTTGGCAGTTCATCCATTAAAGGGGGGAGAAACGCATTATCTGGTATTGAAAAGACAAGGGTATCGGGTGTTGATATTGGAAAAAAATCTGGTTTTCTATAAGATAAATGAAGAAAATAAAAGAGTTATAATCTATGCTGTTGTTGACCAACGCCAGGATTACTTAAATATTATCAGAGGATTGTAGAATCCCCTTGCGTAAATCCAATCCCCGCGCTATAATAGGAAACAGAGTAAAAACAGCGTTTGACGAAAGCTAAGATTGACGGAATAATTCAGAGAGCCGGCGGCTGGTGTGAGCCGGTATTAGGAAGCAATTGGTCCACTTTCGGAGGCTGGTGGTGAAAGCCACGGGTTCGTACCCCTTATGATACGCAATGAAGTGGTCGCAGGCAAAGAAGAGAAGACGTAAAAAGAGATGCGGCAAAATGGGTGGCAACGCGGAACGGTAGATAAGCCTTTCGTCCCATGTATGAAAATGCATGGGATGGAAGGCATTTTTTACGCGAGTAGCGAGAAAAACCGCATGCTTACGAATCAATCCTATAAAATTTTCAAAAAAAGCACATGATATCAAAGAAGGAGAACAAAGATGATTGATTTAAAATTCTTACGGGAAAATCCGGACATCGTAAAAGAGAACATTAAGAAGAAATTCCAGGATCACAAATTGCCACTGGTAGACGAGGTAATTGAGTTAGATGAGCAGGCAAGAAGTGCACAGCAGGAAGCAGATGCATTACGTGCAAACCGTAACAGTATTTCCAAGCAGATTGGTGCATTGATGGCACAGGGCAAGAAGGAAGAGGCAGAAGAAGTTAAGAGGGAAGTTGCAAAGAACGCAGCCCGTCTGGCAGAGCTGGAGAAGCAGGAGCCACAGGTGCGTGAAGAGTTAAAGAAGAAAATGATGGTCATTCCGAACATCATTGATCCGACTGTTCCAATCGGTAAAGATGATTCTGAGAATGTAGAGCTGGAGCGTTTTGGCGAGCCAGTTGTTCCAGATTTTGAAGTTCCTTATCATACAGACATCATGGAGAAGCTGAACGGTATTGATCTTGACAGTGCAAGAAAGGTAGCCGGAAATGGTTTCTACTATCTGATGGGCGACATTGCAAGACTGCATTCAGCCGTTATCAGCTATGCAAGAGATTTCATGATTGACCGTGGATTTACTTACTGTGTACCACCTTTCATGATCCGCAGCAACGTTGTAACCGGTGTTATGAGTTTCGCTGAGATGGATGCCATGATGTATAAGATTGAGGGTGAGGATCTGTATCTGATCGGTACAAGTGAGCACTCTATGATTGGTAAGTTCATCGATACAATGACACCAGAGGAAGAGCTTCCTAAGACTCTGACAAGCTACTCTCCATGCTTCCGTAAAGAGAAGGGTGCACATGGTATCGAGGAGCGTGGTGTTTATCGTATCCACCAGTTTGAGAAGCAGGAAATGATCGTTGTCTGCAAGCCAGAGGATAGCAAGATGTGGTTCGACAAGCTGTGGAAAAATACAGTTGATCTGTTCCGTTCTATGGATATTCCAGTTCGTACAATCGAGTGCTGTTCTGGTGATCTGGCAGACTTAAAGGTAAAATCTTACGACGTTGAAGCATGGTCTCCACGTCAGAAAAAATATTTCGAAGTTGGTAGCTGTTCAAACCTCGGTGATGCTCAGGCACGTCGTCTTGGCATCAAGGTAAAGGGCAAGGATGGAAAATATTTTGCTCATACATTGAACAATACTGTTGTTGCTCCACCTCGTATGCTGATTGCATTCTTAGAGAACAACCTGAACGAAGATGGAAGCATCAACATTCCAAAGGTGCTTCAGCCATATATGGGCGGTAAGACAAAAATCTGTTAATCCATTTCCCATGCGGAAATGCTGGAGGTAGTATGCATACTTATCTACGTGCGATCGGTTTTCGCGAATGTAAAAATAGACAGCAATTGGAAGATATTTATCGTCACACGTTGAATACTCCAAACCGCAAGATAATGACGACGATCAGCGTCGATACGTCGCTGCTGCAGTTTGAAAAAGATTTTGGTAAGAATTTCGGACTCTCGCTCGTCGGTGAATATGACATCAAGGGTTCTTTATCCATTGAACATTATTTTCCTTATTTGAAGGGAGACCGGTTCATGCAGTTTGAGAACATCACGATTCAGAAACAGACCGACAAAGAAAGCTATGCGGGAGTCTGCGAAGATTACCATCTTGGTATGACGATTATCTTCTATGTCATCAATATCGCAGATTATGCAAAATCTAAATGGTTGAATTATTCCAACCGGCAGATCACGAAGGTCAAGTTTTCTGCCCTGTCTGTGGCGGGAACGATTTTGCTCGGCATGCATCATTCCAAGCACCAGATTGCCGTTGAATCAAAGGGACGGAACCGCAGAAACCAGTTGCTCGATGCAGCGCGAAACGGTGATACCGACGCGATGGAACAACTGACCTATGACGAAATGAACACCTACACCTCTATTTCTTCCAGAGTCATCAAGGAGGATGTTCTTTCAATCATTGATACAAGCTTTATGCCATGCGGTGTGGAATGCGACCATTACATGGTTATCGGAAATATCTATGCAGTGGAAAAACTGCAAAATATATACAGTAAAGAGATTGTCTACAATTTACTGATTGAAGCAAATGGACTGATGATCAATGTCGGCATCAATGAAGCAGATTTACAGGGAGAACCAAAGGTCGGCAGACGGTTCCGCGGTGAAATCTGGTTACAGGGTGTCGTGACAATATAATATACTTTCAGGAAGGAGATTTTATGTATCTAGTATTTGACGTAGGTGGAACTTTTGTAAAATACGCTTGGATGAGTATGGACGGTAATATTCAGGAAAAAGGAAAATACCCAACCCCGACCAAGGAAGGAGAATCTGTACCAGAATTCGTGGAATCTCTCGGACAGATTTATGACAAATACAAAGATCAGGGTGTAGAAGGAATCGCCCTTTCTTTGCCAGGACTTATCGACGCAGAAAATGGTATCATCCGAAACGGCGGTGGTATCAAATATCTGAAGGACGCACATCTGGCAGAACTGCTTGGTGCGCGCTGTGACGGTGTGAAAATTTCCATGGAAAACGATGGAAAATGTGCAGCCCTTGCAGAAGTCTGGATGGGTAATGCCAAAGGCTGTAAGAATGCAGCTGTAGTCATCCTTGGAACCGGCATCGGCGGTGGTATCGTAATCAACGGACATGTGCATCGTGGAAAAGATCTGTCTGCCGGAGAATTATCTTATTTCTTCGCAGATACACTGACAAGAAAAGATGTGGATAAAATCTTTGATATTGATTCAATCAGCGATATGGAAGAAGAATACGAGAAGCTTCCTTATCTTTGGTCTACTTCGTATTCTACACGTGCTTTTTGTTATCAGGTTGCAGTGGCAAAAGGCATCAATCCAAAAGAATTCAACGGGGAACTTCTTTATAAGATGGCAGAAGAAGGCGATCCGGTTGTCCTTGATATGTTGGAAGATTTTTATTTTACAACTGCAAAATATCTGTTCAACATCTTTGCCATTGTCGATCCGGATATCATCTTGCTCGGCGGTGGAATCAGCGCGCAGCCTGCATTCGTGGAAGGTGTAAAGCGCTATGTAGAAAAGTTAAAGTCCATCAGTATGATTACAAATTTCATCAAGGTTGATGTATGTAAGTTCGGAAATGATTCAAATCTGCTCGGTGCGCTTTACAGCTTCCGACAGATGTACCTGGAAAATTAGACAATAAAAAAATGTTCCCGAGGCGATTCGAACGCCCGACCTACCGCTTAGGAGGCGGTTGCTCTATCCTGCTGAGCTACGGAAACAAATCGTTATCTATTTTATAATATTTTTGATAGGAGGTCAATATCCATGATTTTAAAAAAGCTGAAACCAATGCCAAAAGATTTTCTGTGGGGTGCATCTACCAGTGCATATCAAGTAGAGGGTGCAAACCTGACACATGGAAAAGGACCAAGTGTACAGGATATCAAGAAGGTACCGGAAGGCACCAGTAAATTAGATGTATGTGCTGATTTCTATCATCACTACAAAGAAGATATTGCTCTGATGGCAGAGATGGGATTTAAGACATTCCGTTTTTCTGTTGCATGGTCCCGTATTCTTCCGGAAGGAACCGGTGCAGTCAATCAGGAAGGTATCGATTTCTACAACAATGTCATCGACGAATGTCTGAAATATAACATTGAGCCACTTGTTACGATGTTCCATTTTGATCTTCCAGCAGCCCTTGAGAAGAAGGGTGGATGGTCAAGAAGAGAGAGTGTTGATGAATTCGTAAACTTCGCAAAGATTCTTTACGAGAACTATGGTGATCGTGTAAAATACTGGCTCACGATCAACGAGCAGAACGTATTAACCTTAAATGGAGAAGTGATTGGCACCTGTGATTTAAAGGGTGTGGATAACAAATATAAGAAACTGTATCAGGAGAATCATCATATGCTGCTTGCTCAGGCAAAGGCTATGGCTCTGTGTCATGAGATGGTACCGGGCGGAAAGATTGGTCCTGCACCAAACATTTCTCTTGTCTATCCGGCAAGCTGCAAGCCAAAGGATGTATTAGCAGCACAAAACTTAAATGCAATCCGTAACTGGCTGTATCTTGATATGGCAGTTTTTGGTCGTTACAACAATCTTGTATGGGCATTCTTAGAGGAACACGATGCAACACCAGTTATCGAAGATGGCGACATGGATATCATGGCGAGTGCGCATCCGGACTTTATTGGATTTAATTACTACTCTACAGCAACGGTAGAATGGAACGATGGAACAGAACCTGCTGGCAGAGGAGATCAGCAGATCAGTGGCGATGAGCCTGGCGTATTTAAGGCTTATCCAAATCCAAATCTGCTTCGTACCGAGTTTGGCTGGGAGATTGATCCGGATGGGTTCCGCGCAACGATGCGTGAGATCTACAGCCGTTATCATCTGCCAATGATCGTCACAGAGAACGGTCTTGGTGCTTACGATAAGCTCACAGAGGATGGCAAGGTACATGACCAGTATCGTATTGAATACTTGAGAAAGCATATCGAGCAGATCAAGCTTGCATGTTCCGAAGGTGTAGAAATGATGGGCTATTGTCCGTGGTCAGCGATTGACCTTGTATCAACCCATGAAGGTGTTGTTAAACGTTATGGATTTATCTATGTAAACCGGGATGAATTCGATCTGAAAGATCTGGCAAGATACAAGAAAGATTCCTTCTACTGGTACAAGAAGGTCATCGAAACAAATGGAGAAGATTTGACAGATTAAACCGGTTTCACGTGTAGAACGGAGGGTGTTACATGAACCGCAAATCAAGTACAACTCTTACAATCAGTGCTGTCGCTTTTATAGCGGCACTGCTGATTGACTTATATTTAATATTGGTATATCCTTCCATGATTCAGGTTATCATTGCAGTCTCTTTGATTGTCGTCGTTGATACCTATTTCTTAGTGGATGGGATTCTTGCGAAGGTCGATGAAATCGCAAACCTGAACCTCGATAAGCAGAACGAGCTTACCAAGGTAGAGAAAGGTATCTACTCAGTTGCAAAAAGAGAAGAGGTTTCCCGTACCCAGAGTATGTCCGCCATTCTTGATATGATGTTGGAAATGAAGGACGAGAATTCCAAGCTGTTGTCTGAGATCAAGGATGATAATTCAAAGCACATGAAAGATCTCATGGAACAGGATAAGCTGATGACAAAGATTCAGTTGAAGAAGGATATAGACAATACCGACCGTGTGGTAAGCAGCACGGAAAAGATGGCTGTTTTGATTACAAAAATGGCAACCGCAAATTCACGTTCTTCCAATGAGACCATTGAAATTCTCAATGATATCTGCAAAGAACTGGAACAGCGTAACGGAAAAACAGAGGATGAGAACGACTACTCCCATCTTCGCATAATGGATAAGGCAGAATAAACATGAACTATATCATATTTGATTTGGAATGGAACCAGTGCTGTGGTGGCAGAGATATGGAAAACCCGCGCATGCCATTTGAAATCATAGAAATCGGTGCAGTAAAACTGGACAAAAAATTTAATATTATCGACACATACTCCAGTATTATAAAACCAAAGCTCTACAAGAAGCTGCAACCACATATCAAGACGATTTTAAATTATGATGAATCCACACTTCGAAAGGGACGACCGTTTGATATGGTGTATCGGGAATTCATCAAATGGTGTGGACAGGATGATTATATCTTTGGCACATGGGGTTCGATGGACTTGAATATCTTACAGACAAACATGGATTACTACTATTTAAAGCCAATGCCCGTGCCGTTAAAGTTTTATAATGTACAGCAGATCTATGCAGATATGTATGACGAAGATGGTAAGATTGTAAAGCTGAAAAAAGCAGTCGAACATCTGAAGATAGAAGTGGAAGAAGATAAACCATTTCACAGTGCAGTGAATGATGCATACTATACCGGACTTGTGCTGAAAGCAATGTCTCCAAGAGATCTGGCAGACCGGTATTGTTACGATATCTATAACAACCCGAAGGATAAAAAAGATGAGATTATCTCCCATCACAAGCATTATTTAGAGCATATCTCCAGAGAATACCATTGCAAGGAGGAAGCAATTTCAGATATTGATCTGATGGCTCCGATCTGCTATCGCTGTGGTAAGAAATTAGCACCAAAGGTAAAATGGTTTGCAAATACACCGAACTCCTATACCTGTATTGGAAAATGCTGGCACCACGGATTGGTGAGCGGTAAGATTCGATTCAAACAATCGAGAAACAACAATATATTTGTCATTAAAACGATGATTCCAACCGATAAAAAAGGTCTGGAAGCAATGAAAGAGCGACAGGACGAACTCCGGATAAGACGTCAGACAAAGCGTCATAATTAAAACAAACCCCTTGGCTATTAGCCGAGGGGTTGTTTGCTTGCAGTTCCTGCTTTCCGCGGATATGCTTTTGGTGTCTGTTTTTCTTTTCTGATAAATACAAAGCTCCGGCTGATATCCGAATCCGGAAGCATGAGTTTTTCTACTTTTTCAATCTTACCACCGAGAATCTGGATTGCCTTTTTTCCCTGTGTGATTTCTTCCTCCACCGTTCCGGTTTTATATGGAATAAAGTAGCCTCCAACCTTCACAAATGGAATACAATACTCCGAAAGCACTGCCATATTTGCTACCGCACGTGAAACTACAAAATCATATTTCTCACGCATTGCCTTATCTCTGGCGCCTTCCTCTGCACGTCCATGTACCGCTGATATCTCATTCAAGTTTAACGCTTCAATCACATCCTGCAGAAATTTAATACGTTTGTTCAGAGAATCAAACAACGTTACCTGCAGATTTGGAAATGCAATTTTTAACGGAATACCCGGAAATCCCGCACCCGTTCCCACATCAATAATTTTATATGGTTTTTCCCACATCTTCACATATCCGGCAAGTGCAAGACTGTCAATAAAATGTTTCAGAATTACTTCTTCCCGCTCTGTAATAGCCGTCAGATTCATCACCTTGTTTTTCTCAATCAGCATATCATAATACTGCTCGAATTGTGCAAGCTGTGCATCGGTCAAAAGCACCTGTCCCTCTGTGATCTGTTCTACATATATTCTAACTTTTTCCATTTTCTATATTCCTATGCCTGTTTCTTTGTCTCCAGATAAATCATCAACACCGACACATCTGCTGGCGATACACCAGAGATACGTGACGCCTGTCCGAGCGAAGTCGGTCGGATATTTGATAACTTCTGCCGCGCCTCTTTTCGAAGATTTGCAACATCGTCATAATTGATGTCATCTGGAATCTGTTTTTTCTCCATTTTCTGAAAATGTTCTACCTGCTGTTTCTGGCGACTGATATAACCATCATACTTAATTGCAATGTTGATTTGTTCTACCACTTCATTATCCAAGGTAATCTTATCTGTTGTATCAACGCCAAGCAATGCCCGATATGCTTCCTGTCTGCCAGTATCCAATTCTTCCAGTGCTTCATAAGAAAGCTCTGGTCTGCGGATAAGTTCTGCCAGCGTTGCGGCTGTTCCAAGTGAAGAGCTTCCATGCTTTGTCAGAAAATCCTGTACATGCTTATTTGCGCCAACTGATATCTCGTTCATACGTGCAATTTCCGCATCAATCTGCCTACGCTTCTCGCAGAATTTCTCATAACGGGCTTCATCAATCAGACCAATCTCATGTCCGATATCTGTCAGTCTCAGATCTGCATTATCCTGCCTTAAAAGCAGTCGATACTCTGCACGGCTCGTCATCATACGGTATGGTTCCTGTGTCTCCTTTGTTACAAGATCATCAATCAAAACACCGATGTATGCCTGGGAACGATCCAAGATCACTGGTGGTTTATTCTGCAGCTTCCGCGCTGCATTGATACCAGCCATGATACCCTGTGCAGCTGCTTCCTCATATCCAGAGCTGCCATTGATCTGTCCTGCACTGAACAGTCCATCCATATCTTTAAATTCCAGATTTGTCTTCAGGTTTGTCGCATCAATACAATCATATTCAATTGCATATGCATTTCGAACAATTGCTACATGCTCCAGTCCCGGTACTGTATGAATCATCGCATACTGCACATCTTCCGGCAGAGAAGAAGACATACCACCCATATACATCTCATTTGTAAATTCACCCTCCGGCTCAATAAACAACTGATGGCGGTCTTTGTCCGGGAACTTCATGACCTTATCCTCAATAGAAGGACAGTATCTCGGTCCGGTTCCCTCAATAAATCCAGAGAAGAGCGGAGAACGGTCAATATTATCCTTGATAATCTTATGTGTTTCCTCGTTCGTATAAGTCAGCCAGCAGGAAATCTGATCCCGCTTGATATCTTCCTCTTTATTCGTAAAGGAAAATGGAACGATATGCTCGTCACCCTTTTGTTCCTGCATCTTGGAAAAATCAATCGTTTTCTTATCGAGACGTGCAGGTGTACCTGTCTTGAATCTCCGGATAAAGATACCTGCATCCCGCATAGAATCGGACAAGTGATTTGCTGCTGAAAGACCATTTGGACCCGTATAATTCACAACATCACCATAGATGCATCTTGCCTTCAGATACGTTCCAGTACATAAGATAACTGCCTTTGCATGATACACTGCACCCGAATACATACGGACACCACAGATGATTTTCTGGTCTTTCATCTCATCGGTAATCTTCGTATCATATAAAAGCTCAGCGACCTCACCCTGACGAAGTGTGAGATGTTCCTGATTCTGAAGTGTTAAACGCATCTGCTTTGTATATTCGCCCTTGTCTGCCTGTGCACGCAAAGAGTGTACGGCAGGACCTTTGGATACGTTCAGCATCTTGCTCTGAATATAGGTTTTATCAATATTTTTACCCATCTCACCGCCTAAGGCATCAATTTCACGCACCAGATGTCCTTTGGAGCTTCCACCGACATTTGGGTTGCATGGCATCAGGGCAACGCTGTCCATGCTGATAGTGAACAGGATAGTTTCAAGACCAAGCCGCGATGCTGCAAGGGCGGCTTCACAGCCCGCATGCCCGGCACCAACGACGATAATATCATATTCTTCCTCTATATATTTTTTCTCCACGATAAAATCCTCTTAAAGATAATTCAAACCTATTTACTTCTATAAACGAGATTTCTAAATTACCAAATTCTTCGCAGACACACTCCCGTTCGGCTCATCACGCAATGGTACTAAATTCGCAGTAACACTAATTCAACGAATTAGTATCCCTGCTCATTAAGTACCAGCGTGCTTCGACGGTCTGCTTTCGAATTTGTAATATTAGAAATCTCAATTCACATATATGACTGGTTTGAATTATCAATCTACATATTCTTCTTTAATTGAATCATTGTATATTTAATTATGTTGTAACTACAATTTTAACTTATTAATTATACCTTGTTGAATAAAAAAAGAAAAGGTATAATAGAGGAAATTGTGATTTTCCCGTATGTTGGTGCATTCACATGCGGGTACCTTAATGAAAAGTATATTTTATATTCGGCAATTACGAAACAAAATATGAATTATATCATATATTTCAATATTGATTCATTCAGATATACGATATGTTTGAATCATAGAAGTTCTTAATGTTCTGTAATTAAACCAGCCATGTTTGAACAGGATGTTCAAACAAGCCACCACTGA
>ERZ779797.977-NODE-977-length-10484-cov-2.693547_pt1 | contig 10484 bp, 10 predicted proteins | sample MGYA00511886_ERZ779797 | MGnify/ENA primary metagenome ERZ779797 (study PRJEB29588, sample SAMEA2155055) | human gut metagenome | biome: human gut; feature: human-associated habitat; material: faeces | place: Denmark | collected 2008/2010 ... | reverse complement strand
GTGCCATCTCCGGGGAAACCTTCCAGACGGAAACCGTCACCTTCTCCCGGCTTGGCACCCGCGTAGTGGTGCGAGCCGCAGTGCCCGGTAATGACCTTCTGACCTTTGAAGGTCTGGCAGTGGGGCTCGGCGATTTTACCGCCAACGGAACGAACTATACCTATACGCTGCAAAATGATAGCGGAGCAACATCTACGCTAGTCACAGCGGTGTCTGGAAACGGCGAGCCCGTGAGCATCAACGGACAGGCTCTGTCCACCGGCGGCAGCGCAACCGTTGCCATCCCCAACAGCGGCACAACCGACATTGTCGTGGAAATCGGTGCTAAAACCTACACGCTGACGATTCTGCGCAATAGTGGCACAGGCGGCGGTGAGCATACTCACAGCTACGGCAGCGAGTGGAAGTACGATGCCGACAACCACTGGCATGAATGCTCTTGCGGAGATAAGGCCGATAAGGCGGCGCACGACTTCAAGTGGGTTGTTGACAAGGAAGCGACCGCAACGCAAAATGGCTCCAAGCATGAAGAATGCAAGGTTTGCGGCTGCAAGAAGGCGGCAGTTGAGATTCCAGCTACCGGAACACCGACTGAGCCGGGCAAGCCGACTGATCCGGATTCTTCACAGACCGGTGACAACAGCAATATGCTCCTCTGGATCGCACTGCTGTTTATCAGCGGCGGTGCTGTGATCGGCATCACCGTTTACAGCAAAAAGAAGAAAGAAAACGCTGAATAAATCAGCTGCGAACCTTTGAGCAAAGGGGCTGTCGCTTTAACGAATGAATTTTCGTGAAGCGGCAGCTTCCTTTTTGCTATTTTAAGGATAAAATCCATCAAAAAACGCTTTTCATTGTTATAGGCTATTATTAAAGACGCACTTTAATAAGCCATTTTTGATGGCTTGAAAATTGTTTTGACAAGTCAAAATTTAGGCACTTTTTATCGAAAATAAATGTGTTCCGGTTCTTCCATTTTGAATCTTATTATGTAGTTTGTTTATGTTTCTCGCCATGGCAAGCAAAGTACTCTCCGCAAGAACATTTGCATTTCCTTTGCTTAAATATCTGCGGAACAGCATATCCTGTTTTAAATCTCCAAAGGAGCCTTCCGCCTGTATGCTTCGGTTTGTCCGGAAGAGAATCCCTTCTTCTGAGAGTATCCGGTCTAAATCTTCTTTTCTATGTTTTAGAAATGTTTTCGCAACCTGAAGTGTCTTTGTCTGTTCTTCCAACGGTGTTTGGCAATTATTCCCTTTGATGCATTCGCTTTTGTAAGGGCATCCATTACAGTCCTCACATTTATAAATCGTTTTTTCGCTTACATATCCTGTTTTGCTTTTTGAGTGGCGGATATGATCTACACCTAATTTTTTACCATTTCTGCAGGTATAGATATTTTTTTTTACATCATACTCCATATTTTCTATCTTACCGATATCATTTTTATATTTACGGGTCTTGGAAATCTCATAGTTCGCAGGTTTTATATAAGAAAGCTGACCATTTGCTTCTAGAAACAGATAGTTTTCTTCACTTTCATATCCGGCATCTGCTGTTATGTTTTTATATTTGAATTTCAAATGTTCCTGTGCATCTTTCAAAAATGGTATCAGCGTTGTGGTATCAGTAGGCTGGGAACCTATGGTAAGCCATGTGATGTATTCAGAATCTACGCCATGTTGAAGATTATAAGCAGGCTTTAACTGTCCGTTTCCCATGGCATCCTCCTTCATCCGCATAAAAGTAGCATCATGATCTGTCTTTGAATAACTGTTGCGTTCCGCACAGATATGTATCTGCTGGTTATATTTTTTGAGTCGGTTCAAATAACTTTCAAGAGTTTCAATACTCTTTTGAAGCGGAGTTTTTCTTTTTCCAATCCCATGCACAAACACTATATTTTCAGTTTCTTTTAATGCATACAGTTTTTTGCGGAGCTTTTTTACATGCTTTATTTTTATTGTATTTCCATAAACGATTTTTATATCATAAAGCAACTCACACTCAGCTACAAAATCAGCAAGTTTCTGTAAAAGTTTTGTCTGGTTTTTTGTTACTGCCTTCTTCCAGACGAAAGTATACTTATTGGCACTGGCTTCAATTTTTGTACCATCAATAAAAATGGTCTCTCCGGAAATTTCTCCCATATCAAACAATGCATTAGACATTTCTGCAAGGATACGTTTAGAACAGGGAGCAAAATGGATACTTCTAAACCTTGCAAATGTTGCATGATCAGGAGCTGGGGAACCTTCTAGAAGAAACATAAAATTGATATCTCTTTTACAATTTAGTTCCATGGACCGAGAGGAGTAATCCCCGTTCATGTAAGAATAGAGCACAATCTTCAAAAGTGTTCTGGGCGATACAGAATTTATTCTTTCATAAGTAGAATATAGGTCAGTCAAATCCATAGCCTCCACAAACTGACTTAGTAATCGAACAGAATCATTATCTGGAATGATTGTTTCAAGATTTAACGGAAGTTTAAGTTGATATCCGTCTGAATTTTTCGTATAATCTCTTTGTAATAATTTTGTTAGTAGCATAACTTAATTTTACACCAACTGCCGGATTCTTTCGAGGTCTGGCAGTTATTTTTTTGCACAAGAAAAGAAGCTGCGCACTAATACTTAGTGCGACAGCCCCTTTCGCTTGGACTGGAGAAGAACCACATGATGCAGGATTATCAATCGAACCGCCCCATCAGGCAGCAACCGCCGGGACGATTCACGAACGAGTCAGATCGAACGGTAGAGAGAATCAGAAAAAGGAAGAAAAAACAGACGCAGCGCCGTATGGTGCTTTGCGGTGCGATCGCCGCACTGGAGCTGCCCTCCATATCCTACGATTTCGCCTATACCATCGACGGCAACAAGCTCATGATCGATTACGCCAACGAGTCGGTGCGGGATTCCGAATATGAATTTACCGTTGATGGAAATACCCTTACCTTGATCGGTGGCGAGGGCACGGTCGGCAGGACATACGAGCTGAGCGGAGTATGCGTTACAAGATGTCCGCCTATGATGATTTTACGGAGGAATATGATTATCGTGTGAAATACAACAGAACACACAGATAACAGGGTGGAGATTGTATGGAATTTTAAAGAGATATGATTGTGAAAGAGGTTATTAAAATTTCACAAATTAATTAGTAGGCAGGAGGTGTTTTTTCGTGTATACTATAACCAGAGGTCAGAAATACAGGAAGAACACCGAAGAGATTTGGAGGTGATAAGAATGCTGACAAAGCAACAAAAACACGAGCAGGATATGCAGAGAATAAGAGAATTTCGCCTGTTTGATGACGATTTTTTGAAGAAATGCTTTGAAGATCATGATGAATGTGCGGAGCTTGTTCTGCGTATTATAATGAATAAAGAGGACCTTAAGGTTCTTCATTCTAAAACGGAATATGTCATCCAGAATTTGCAGGGGCGTTCCGTTAGGCTGGATGTAAAGGCTACGGATTCTGAGAATAAGGAATACGATATAGAGGTGCAGCGAGCGGATAAGGGAGCAGGACGAAAGCGTGCAAGACACAACAGCAGTATGTTGGATGCCAATGCACTTGCACCACAGGAAGATGTCAATTTTCTTCCGGAAACATATGTGATATTTATTACGGAGCATGATGTGATAGGAAAAGGAGAGCCGATATACAGAGTAGAGAGAAAAATTCTGGAAACCGATGAATTTTTTGATGATGGTTCCCACATCCTGTATGTGAATGGAGCATATCGAGGGGATTCGGATATCGGGAAGCTGATGCATGATTTTTCCTGTACCGATGCGGATGATATGTTTTATGGAAAACTGGCAGACAGAGTCAGATACTTCAAGGAAGATGCGAAAGGAGTTGAGAGTATGTGCAAAGCAATTGAAGAAATGAGAAATCAGGAGCGTGAAGAAGTAACACGTGAGTTCGTTGTTCGTATGATTCGTGATGGCGAAACATCCGTTGAGAAAATGGCACGTTATTCCGGCTTGTCTTTGGATGAAGTGAAAGAAATCGTAAAGCAGGAAGCAGTTCTTGCCTGATTATAAGGTGTGCGTATGGGGCAGAGAAATCTGCTCCATATTTGTTGTAAAGGAAGAAAAACAATTTTCAGATACCACTTCGAACGGTGGAAGAGTGGGAAGCAAAACAAGAAGGAACACGATGATACTGTTTGAGGTCACAGTTTGTGACCTCAAAAGAAGGGAGAGGTGGAAGAAGATATATATGTCAGCTCTTACAATGTCAACCATAAGATTTAATGGAATGGAAAGTTGACTTGAAACCAGAACTGTCATATGAGAATAGATTTGGAAACAATGAATATGAACAATGAATATGATGATTTGTCAGTTGAAAAAAAGTGAATTTGGTGGTATGCTAAGAAAGTATATCTATGCTTAACTTTTTGGTTTGCTGAACAAATCAGAAAGGATTGATATATATGGGTAAATCGTTAAATGGTACAGTTGTGGCACAGTAAAGCAAAATTTAAAATACAAAATGCCGAAGAATGGCTTAAAATCAGGAGGTTTTAATAAAATGGAAGCATATAAAAAAGAGTTTATTGAATTTATGGTGGAGAGTGAGGTTTTGAAATTTGGTGACTTCACATTAAAGAGTGGAAGAAAGTCTCCATTCTTTATGAATGCAGGTGCATATGTAACCGGTTCACAGTTATCCCGCCTTGGAGAATATTATGCAAAAGCAATTCACAACCACTATGGTACCGATTTTGATGTGCTGTTTGGACCGGCATATAAGGGAATTCCGCTTTCTGTTGCAACAACAATCGCATTCAGTCGTCTTTATGGCAAAGAGATTCGTTACTGCTCTAACCGTAAAGAAGTAAAAGATCATGGCGATACCGGAATTTTGCTTGGAAGCAAAATCAAAGATGGTGACCGTGTTGTTATTATTGAGGATGTAACGACATCCGGAAAATCTATTCAGGAGACATTCCCGATCATTCAGGCACAGGGAGATGTAACCATTCTTGGACTGATGGTATCCTTAAACCGTATGGAAAAAGGCCTTGAGACAGACAAATGTGCACTCGATGAGATTCAGGAGAAATATGGTTTCCCTGCAAATGCAATTGTCAGCATGGCAGATGTGGTAGAGTGTTTATACAACCGTCCATGCCAGGGCAGGCTTATCATTGATGATAAGATGAAAGAAGCAATTGATAAATATTATGAGCAGTATGGGGCAAAATAAACAGCAAAAATGAAATGGGGAAAAGAAATTGAGTCAGAAGACGAGAAAACTGCTTCGTATCGGAGCATGGATTTTATTCGTAATATATCTGGGTCTGCTTTGCTATTTCCTGTTCTTCTCAGAAATGATGGGAAGAACCTATTCCGAAAGAAGCTACCATTATAATCTTATGCCCTTAAAAGAAATCAAGCGGTTTATTATTTACCGGAAGGCACTGGGCGCGAAAGCAGTCTGCTTTAACCTTCTGGGAAATATTGTCGCTTTTATTCATTATGGAATGCTTCTGCCATTACTGGCACATAACCAGAGAAAGTTCTACCGGGTAGTGCTTTTGAGTTTTGACTTCAGTCTGCTGGTAGAACTGGTACAGCTTGTATCCAAGGTAGGAAGCTTTGATGTAGATGATCTGATTTTAAATACCATCGGCGGGGCAATTGGATATGTTGGATTTTTGCTGGCAAATCATATCCGGTGTCACAAATTTGAGCAGAAAGAATAGACTTCGGTACAAAATGTATCGGGAGAAAGAACATGAGAAAAAGACGAAGAGGATACAGAAAATATAAATTTACAGAAAAGACACTTTCAAAAAGAGGAATTACAGCACTTGTTCTGGCACTACTGTCACTGGTCAGTTTTGTGGTGATGGTAGTTCTTGCATTCAGAAGTGCCGGTAATTTAAGCATATACATAGCCTGCTATGGAATCCTTGCCTTTTTTGCAGCATTAGCCGCAGTGATTCTTGCAATCATAAGCCTGAAGGAGGAAAATTCATTTCGCAGCATTCCGTATGCTGCTACATTTTTGTCAATTTTTTCACTGCTTATCTGGATTGCTGTCTATGCAGGCGGTATTCTGTTGTAGGAAAAATTAGAAATATAAAGGATAGAAAGTATGGAATATCAGAATTTAAACGCAGAAGAAAGAGAAGCAATTACAGAGCGACTGGATTTGGTAACGGAACGGATACATGAACTTGCGGCAGAACCGGAGGTTTGTGAGCCGTTCCGTGCTTATTTTAAAGGAACGGCAGCATTTATTGTAAAAACGGAAGAAGTATTGCGGCAGGTATTAAATGACAGCTTCTGCAGCCAGAGCAGGGAAACATTACAGAAGATAAATGAAGCATTGTATGAGGACATTTTGCCGGAACATTATAAAGAAAGCTATGCCAACCCGGATTATGCCTGTATAACCCTGGGCGAGGAATACGGCACACTCCTTAGCATGCTCTATGCAGAGCTTCGGAGCCTGATTCCTTATGCTTATGAGGGCGATGTGGAAGCCTATACCTGCTTCTGTGAATTGTTTATCCAGGTTTATACCTGTTTTAATGACGAAGAGGGAACAACCCCGAAAGAAGTGCAGCAGGCAATTTACTGGTTCTTCCACGATTACAGTGAATTGTTTACCGAGCGCAGTGTCTGTGAAATGGTAGATGCCAGCCGGGATTTCTTTACCCGGATAGTAATGGATTCTGATTTACAGGATTTAAAATACCTTTATTATTATGGAGAGCCAATCGGAGAAAATGAAATCCGTATGGCAGAGTATATGAACCAGCTTCCGCAGGAGAAGATTCAGGCAATGGCGGATACTTATACGGAAGGCTACCGGATTGGATTTGTTACTACCGGAAAAGACTTATCCATAAAATCTACCGTAAATGTGGAATATGCCATCGGAATGGAACGTATGGTGAGGGCAGCAATTGCTAATTTTGAGAAGATGGGATTAAAACCGACGATTTACCGGGATGCGTTTTCTTCCTTCCGTAACCGCGGTAACTCCAAGCGGGGCTGCTATGCGACTTCTGTGAACCGTCAGTTTGATTATGACCATAAAGCAGATAAAGCAGTATATTTAGATAAAGCCTTTGTGGAACGCCGATTGGAGACACTCCGGACTGTATATGAAGATAAGAAAGAACTTGCAGCAGGCTACGCAGGTCCGGCTGTAATCGAGGTGTTCGGAGAACCGTTATTTGAACCGGAAAATAAAAAAACTGCCTGCCATTACAGCGACAAGCAGAATGAATTAAATGTCTATTATGCGTCACAGGCTGGGCAGATTACCAATCAGTATATTAAGGGAGAGGAAAGAAGCTTTACGATTATTGCTTATCCGCTCCCGCAGATTGGCAGCAACTTTGAAGAAATCTTTGATAAGACGGTAGAATTAAATACACTGGATTATACCCTGTACCGGGATATGCAGGCGAAAATTATTGAAGTATTAGACCAGGGAGTCAGGGCACATATCCGAGGAAAAGGCGATAACGAAACAGATATGACAGTGGAATTATACCGCCTTAAGAATCCACAGAAAGAGACTATCTTTGAAAATTGCGTGGCAGATGTCAATATTCCGGTAGGGGAAGTGTTTACTTCACCGGTGCTGACCGGAACCCACGGAGTACTGCATGTATCTTATGTCTATCTTAATGGACTCCGGTATGAGAACCTGAAAATGACGTTTAAAGATGGAAAAGTTGTGGATTACAGCTGCAGTAATTTTGACAGTGAAGAAGAGAACCATAAATATATTTATGATAATGTGCTGATGCACCATGATACGCTGCCGTTAGGGGAGTTTGCTATTGGAACCAACACCACGGCATACCGGATGGCAAAGGATTTTGATATTGCAGATAAAATGCCGATTCTGATTGCAGAGAAGACGGGTCCACATTTTGCAGTGGGAGATACCTGTTATTCCCAGGCGGAGGATACGCCGGTTTATAATCCGGATGGAAAAGAAATTGTGGCAAGGGATAATGAAATCTCAATTCTTCGAAAAGAAGACGAAAGTAAGGCATACTTTAACTGCCATACGGATATTACGATACCGTATGATGAATTAGACTGCATTTATATCGAACGGGCAGATGGCAGTACCGGGGATATTATAAGAGATGGCAGATTTGTAGTGCCGGGCACAGAAAAACTCAATGAGCCGTTGGAAAATAAGACTTCATTTCCGGCGTAAAACAGTGTATACTAAAAGGACAAGTATCTATGAGAAAAGGAGAAAGAAAATGGCAAAAGTAGGAATTGTAATGGGCAGTGATTCAGATATGCCTGTAATGGCAAAAGCAGCAGATATTTTGGAACAGCTTGGAATCGAGTATGAGATGACAATTATTTCCGCACATCGTGAGCCGGATGTATTTTTTGAATATGCAAAGAGCGCAGAGAGCAAAGGATTTAAAGTAATTATCGCAGGAGCAGGAATGGCGGCGCATCTTCCTGGAATGTGTGCAGCAATCTTTCCTATGCCGGTAATCGGAATTCCGATGCATACCACATCCTTAGGCGGAAGAGATTCTCTTTATTCTATCGTACAGATGCCAACCGGTATTCCGGTAGCAACCGTTGCAATCAATGGTGGAGCAAATGCAGGAATTCTTGCAGCGAAGATTCTTGCAACATCAGATGATGCATTATTAGCACGATTAAAAGAATATTCTAAGAATTTAAAAGAGCAGGTAGAAGCAAAGGATAAGAAGCTTCAGGAAGTCGGCTATAAAGAATACATGAAATAGCAGGCGTAAGTGAGTCAACACGCTTTTAGAGCTGGCGAGTGGCGAAATCATTAGGTAAGAACAGTGAAATAGAGGAAAAAGGAAAAGGGTAGAGAGAAAAAAGTTTTAAAATAAGGTTGAGGAGAATACGAATGAAAACTACACTGATTATTATGGCGGCAGGCATTGGCTCCCGTTTTGGCGGCGGAATTAAGCAGCTTGAGAAAATGGGACCAAATGGCGAGATTATTATGGACTATTCCATTTATGACGCGGTGGAAGCAGGTTTTGACAAGGTTGTATTTATCATTCGCAAGGATATTGAGGCGGATTTTAAAGAAATCATTGGAAACAGAATTGGAAAGCAGGTAGAAGTAGATTATGTATTCCAGGATATCAATGACATACCGGAAGGCTTTACAGTGCCGGAAGGCAGAACAAAACCATGGGGAACCGGACAGGCAGTATTATGCTGCAAAGGCGTAGTGAAGGAACCATTTTTAGTCATCAATGCAGATGATTATTACGGAAAAGAAGCATTTGTAAAGATGCATGATTTTCTGTTAAATCATGAAGAGGATAAGGAAAGATTCCGCCTTGGAATGGCTGGATATATCCTGAAGAACACACTGAGTGATAACGGAACCGTTACCCGTGGTGTCTGTGTGGTAGATGAAAAGAGTGGCTATCTTGAAAAAATTTTAGAGACACACAGCATCTATGCTGATGAAAAAGGAAAAGTACATTGTGAAGAAGCTGATGTGGCAGAATGGATTCACCCGGATGTAAATGTATCTATGAACATGTGGGCTGGCTATCCGGATTTTATTGATTATCTGGAAGAGGGCTTCCGTGAGTTCTTGGCACATATTGAAGACAATCCGATGAAGAAAGAGTATCTGCTGCCAAATATTGTGGAATTGCTTTTGAATCAGGATAAGGCAACCGTAAAAGTTTATGAGACAGCAGACCGCTGGTTTGGAGTTACTTATTTAGAGGACAAACCATTTGTTGTGGATTCCATCCGCGGACTGATTAAAGACGGTGTTTATCCGGAAAATCTTTGGGCATAGAATTGGAGGATTGTAACATGAAAAAGAAGAGAATTGTGATTGCATTAGGACATGAAGCATTGGGAACAACACTTCCGGAACAGAAGAAAGCAACCAAGCTTACCGCAAAAGCAATCGGAGATTATATTAAGGATGACTGTCAGGTAGTTCTTTCCCACAGCAATGGACCACAGGTGGGAATGATACATACTGCAATGGCTGAATTCGCGAGAATTTATCCGGAATATACTGCTACTCCGATGTCTGTCTGCTCTGCTATGAGCCAGGGTTATGTAGGCTATGATATCCAGAACTCTCTTCGTGCAGAGCTTTTGGATCGCGGCATTTCCAAGCCGGTGAGCACGATTCTGACCCAGGTGACCGTAGATCCTTATGATGAAGCCTTCTATGAGCCCACCAAGGTCATCGGTCGTTACATGTCCAAGGAAGATGCTGAGATTGAAGTAAAGAAAGGCAACTATGTCAAGGAAGAGCCCGGCAAGGGCTTCCGCCGTGTCGTTGCTGCCCCCAAGCCTATCGACATTGTAGAGATCGAAGCCATCCGTGCGCTGGCAGCCGCAGATCAGGTAGTCATCGCCTGTGGCGGCGGCGGAATCCCCGTGATCGAGCAGAAGCATGCGCTGAAGGGTGCTTCCGCAGTCATCGAGAAGGATGCCCTCGCC
>ERZ779797.972-NODE-972-length-10509-cov-3.449971_pt1 | contig 10509 bp, 7 predicted proteins | sample MGYA00511886_ERZ779797 | MGnify/ENA primary metagenome ERZ779797 (study PRJEB29588, sample SAMEA2155055) | human gut metagenome | biome: human gut; feature: human-associated habitat; material: faeces | place: Denmark | collected 2008/2010 ... | reverse complement strand
GAGCGTACGCAAGGCGTGGGGATTGATGGGACTGATGTTTGTACTGGCGATGGCTGTACTCCTCCTATTGCCGGAGAACCGATGGGAAACGGGAGGCGTGATCGTCTTCTACTGGTTGCTCAACATCGCCTACTGCATGCGGCTGAAGCAGTATGCCATTATCGACGTGTGCATCGTCGCCTTCGGATTCGTACTGCGCCTGCTGGCGGGAGGACTGGCCTCGGGCATCTTCCTGAGCAAGTGGATCGTGCTCATGACCTTCTTGCTCATGCTCTTCCTCTCGTTTGCCAAGAGACGCGACGACGTGGTGAGGATGAACGAGACGGGAGAGGCACCACGAAAGAATACCATCCGCTACAACCTCACGTTTATCAACCAGGCCATCACCATCACGGCCTCCGTGACCTTGGTCTGCTACATCATGTACACCGTCAGCCCGGAGGTGGTCAGCCACTATCAGTCGGACTATCTCTACCTGACGAGCATCTTCGTCATCCTCGGACTGCTGCGCTATATCCAGCTAACGGTGGTGGACAAGCGGAGTGGCGACCCGACGAAGGTGATACTCCGCGACCGCTTCACGCAACTGATCGTGGCGGCATGGGGCGTGGCCTTCCTCGTCATGATCTATGTCATATAGCCGTGGACAGAAGGACTGTCTGCGGTCAATTTATCCATTATAAAGTAAAGTCTGCTTATTCACTATCTAACAAGGCCTGTATATTGCTAAGATAAGGTCTATATATAATATAAGGTAAGGACGAGATGAAAATCTACGCTTTCGACTTCGACGGAACGCTGACACGACGCGACACGTTCATCGAGTTTATCCGCTATGTCTTCGGCACACGCCGTATGCTGGCGGGCATCCTGCGCTTCGCTCCCATCCTCGTATTGATGAAGTTGGGACGCTACCCCAACTGGAAGGCGAAGCAACGGGTCTTCTCCTGGTTCTTCAAGGGGATGGGGATCGACAAATTTGACGATCTTTGCACGCGCTTTGCTCACGACTGCCGGTCGGTCCGACGCGACGACGGCTTTGCCATCATCCGCCGTGCCCTCAACGAGGGCCACCAGGTGATCATCATCAGCGCGAGCATAGAAAACTGGGTGCGACCTTTCTTTGCTGAGTTTGACGACCGGGTGGTCGTCTCCTGCACGAAGATCGACGTGCGCGAGGAACGGGTGACGGGACAGTTTCTCACCATGAACTGCTATGGGGCGGAAAAGCCCAAGCGGCTACTCCAGACTTTTCCGCTGCGGAAGACCTACCGCCTCGTGGCCTTCGGAGACAGTAGGGGTGACAAGGAACTGATAGAGGCTTCCGACACAGGCTATTTTCGCACTTCCAGCGGACAACTCCATTGTCAGCGAGGGGAGAAGGACCCCATCGTGGAGGAGGTGGAGCGCGACTTCCCCCGAAGCCTACCCACCTCAACCAAGATTATCCGCAACAAGACGCTGGACGAGATCATCCGCTTCGGAATCGTCGGCGTGGCTGCCACACTACTTCAGTATGGCTGCTACTTGCTATTCCTGCTCTGGCTGATGCCCGCCCTGGCCAACACGCTGGCCTACCTCGTGAGTTTCGCCTTCAACTACATCGCCTCCACCCGCTTCACCTTCCGTGTGAAGGCGACTACGAAGCGGGGCATGGGCTTCGCGCTCTCCCACCTGGTGAACTACACGATGCAGACGCTGCTGCTGCAGATTTTCCTCTTTGTCGGCATGCCGAAGCAATGGGCGCTCATCCCTGTCTTCTGCGTCTGTGTGCCCGTCAACTTCCTACTGGTCCGGTTCTTCCTGCGAAAGTAGGATGCAGAGTCTCAGAAATGCGGAGACTCATCGAGCAAACATAGGACTATAAAACAGCAGGCTTGCCTCACGCTCAATACGATACACAACCGATGGAACATCCATTAATAGACAAGAAACGACGATTCTCATTCATCCTCATCACCTCGCTCTTTGCGCTATGGGGATTTGCCAACGATATCACCAACCCGATGGTGGCGGCTTTTCAGACACTTCTGGAACTGTCGGCTGCCAAGGCTTCGCTTATCCAATTTGCCTTCTACGGCGGCTACGCGACCATGGCGATTCCCGCCGCCCTGTTTATCCGGAAGTACAGTTACAAGCGGGGCATCCAACTGGGCCTACTCCTCTACGCCTGTGGGGCCTTCCTCTTCATCCCTGCGGCAGCCTACCAGGAGTTCTCATTGTTCTGCTTGTCGCTCTATATCCTCACCTTTGGGCTCGCCTTTCTGGAGACGACGGCCAACCCCTTCATCCTCTCGCTCGGTAGCAAGGCGACCTCGACACGCCGTCTCAACCTCGCACAGGCCTTCAACCCCATCGGATCGCTCTGTGGCATGGCTATCGCGTCGCTCATCGTACTGCCCCAGTTGATCTCGGATCAACGGGATGCAGCGGGTGCCATCCTCTACCCCACCCTCTCAGCAACAGAGAAGGCAGCCATCCGTCTTCATGATATCGCCATCATCCGCGATCCCTATGTAGTCTTGGGACTGGTGGTGGTAGCGATTCTCGTGGTGGTGACGGTCGTCAAGATGCCAGACGTGGCGGAGCAGAAAACGAAACTCGACGTGAAAGCGTCACTTAGACGGCTATGGAAAAACCGTTTGTACCGCCAGGGGGTGGTGACACAGGTGTTTTATGTAGCGGCTCAAATTATGGTGTGGACCTTCATCATCCAGTATGCAGACCATCTGGGTATCGACAAGGCCACGGCGCAGATGTATAACATCGTCGCCATGTCGCTCTCGCTGACAGGCCGGTTTGTGGGTACTTGGCTGATGAAATACGTCAGTTCGCGCAAGTTGCTCACCCTCTTCGCTATCGGCGCATCAATCTGTACCCTCGGCACCATCCTGCTGGTCAACATGACGGGACTCTACTGTCTGGTGGCCATCTCGGCATTTATGTCCATCATGTTCCCCTCCATCTACGGCATTGCCTTGGAAGACGTGGAGGATCGCGACACCACTCTCGGCGCAGCCTTTCTGGTGGAGGCCATTGTCGGTGGCAGCATTCTCCCACCTCTGCAAGGATGGATCATCGACCAAGAAGTCGTGTTCGGTCTCCCTGCGGTCAACTTCTCCTTCGTTCTCCCACTCTTCTGCTTCGTCCTCATCTTCTTCTACGGACGGCACGCCATGCGCAGTCAATGTAGGAGCGTGGAATAAGGAGGCGTTGAGGACAACAATGTAGGAAGACCTCTCATCAACCCAAAAGCAGCAAGATAATATGAAGGACGGCGCATAGATCGCATGATAAAAACTGACAACAAGACGGCGGGCAACGGAAAGGGATTAACACCTTTCTGTTGCCCGCCGCTGTATCGGGACAGTCTCTCGGGAAGACTGCTTACCGTGGCTGAAACCTGAGGCTTATGCCAGCATCAGTTCTACGACGTAGTCGTCGCCAGACGGCTGCTCGGGGAGCGTGAGAACATAGCCATTGGCAACGGCCTTAAACTCGACCTTCTTTCCGTTGATGAAGACCTTGGCAGCCTTCACCTTGCGGTCGCCCGTGGGGACGAAGAGGGCCTTGTCCTGCAGAGAGAGGATGTGGATGAAGAGGCGGTTGCCCTTCTGCGTGCTCACACCCCAGTCGTGCGGAGCTACGAGGCCACCACGCGTACCATAGATGGTGTCGCCATACTTGCCGAGGAACTGTCCGATATACTGCAGGCGCTCGACAGCCTCGATGGGAAGCTGACCATCAGGACGCGGACCGACATTGAGCAGGAGGTTGCAGTTCTTGCCTGCTGCACGCACCAGCTCGCGGACGAGGGTCTCCTTCGACTTGTAGTTCTTGTCCGTGATGCTATAGCCCCAAGTGTAGTTCATCGTCAGGCAGGTCTCCAGCGGGAGCTGGCTGACATCCTGTCCACTCAGACCGTAGGTATTCTCACCGGGGAGGTCCTGCTCGAAGATCTGGATATCCTCACCAGGATAGGGCTTGCCGTGGTGGTTGTTGGCAACGATACACTGGGGCTGGAGCTGGTGAATCATGGCATACTGCTCATCGAGCTCCCAGTTGAACGGAGTCTTGTCCTCATCATGGTCCCACCATCCGTCGAACCAGATACAATCGACACGACCGTAGTTGGTGAGTAACTCGCGGAGCTGGTTGTTCATGAAGGTATAATAGCTACGCCAGTTCTGCTTATCCGTAGGACGGCCGAGCTTCTTGCCCGTGCGGCCGAGCGGATAGTCGAGGCGATGCCAGTCGAGGTGGCTGTAGTAGAGGTGGAGGCTCAGGCCGCCATTGTGGCAAGCGTCGGCCAGCTCCTTCAAGATATCGCGCTTGAAGGGAGTGCCATCAACGATATTGTAAGTGTCCTGGGCGGTATGCCACATGGAGAAACCGTCGTGGTGACGGGTGGTGAAGGTGATATACTTGGCACCCGCCTCACGGAACGTGCGCACCCACTCGTCAGCATTGAAGCGAGACGGATAGAAACCGTCGGCCAAATGCGGATACTCCTGGTAGTTGATACTCTTGTTGTTCATCACCCACTCGCCGTCGCCGAGCATGGAGTAGATACCCCAGTGGATGAAAATACCAAACTTGAAGTCCTGGAATTCCTTTTGGCTCTGCTTGATCTGCTCCGAAGGCTGATACTGCGCCATCGTCGTCATGCTCACGAGCAACGCCAAAATCGAAAAGATAGTCTTCTTCATCGTGTTGATTGCTTTGAAAGTTTTTATTTACGAATTGTCTTTAGTATTGTTATTTCAGGTGGTAAAGTTACGATAATAATCCCGAATGGACAAAATTCACACGGTATTTCTTCTCGCTTCGGCCAAAAAGCCGTATTTTTGCAGTAGCTGAAACCATCATTTACAAAATATGAGATACACAACGTACCATTGCCGACGGGTTATAACTCTTCTGGCAATGTTTCTTCCGCTGACCTCTCATGCACAGATATCACTTGTCGAGCGAGGCAAGCCTGCGGCACAAATCGTACTGACGGACACGACCCATGCTGCTCGCCGGGCTGCCGAGGTGATGAACTATTTCATCGAGAAACTGACTGGGACGACGCTGCACGTAGGACTTCGGGCAGAGAAAAAGCCCCGACAGATCGTCTTCATCGGCGGCAAGACGGACCAGGCGGGTGAGGACGGATTCCAAATCAGTTGCCACAACGGCGCCATGCACATCCTGTCGGGAGGCGACAAGGGAGCCATCCTCGGAGTGGCGCACCTGCTGGAACGCTATTGTGGCATCAACTACCTGGGAAAGGACGCCTGGACAGTGAACCATGTACAGGGCTACAAGGTACAGAAGGTGGGCGATCTACAGTTGCCCGCCATTGAATGGGCGGAAACTCCGGCCTTCCGCTACAGACAGTCGGTAAGCTATAGTGAGCGCGACCCGCTGTTTGTCGATTGGTATGGAATGGAACGTCCCAACCAGATGTTCATGGACAACCTGTGGGTACACACTTTCGACAAGATTCTCCCAAGCCGCGTCTATGGGAAGGCGCATCCGGAATGGTATGCCCTCATCAATGGCAGACGCCAGCCAGGATCTCACAGCCAGTGGTGTCTGACCAATGAGCAACTGTTTGTGCAGGTCTGCCACAACCTCGACAGTATCTTCGCCCGCAACCCGGGCATGAAAATGATCTCCATCAGTCAGAACGACGGCAACTTTACCAATTGCCATTGCGAGAAATGCACGGAGGTGGAGACGGAGGAAGGTTCTGCCAGCGGCCCGATCATCCGATTTCTCAACCGCCTGGCCTCGCACTACCCTGACAAGGAGTTCTCTACCCTCGCCTACCTCTATAGTATGCAACCGCCAAGACTGGTCAAACCGCTTCCCAACGTCAACATCATGCTCTGCAGCATTGACGCCAAGCGCGAGGTGCCTCTGACGGACAACGAGAGCGGACGCGACTTTGTAAGGGCCCTGGAGGGCTGGAGTCGCATCTCCAACAACATCTTCGTCTGGGACTATGGCATCAACTTCGACAATATGGTAGCACCATTCCCCAACTTCCATGTCTTGGCACCCAACGTCCACCTCTTCCACCGCAACCACGCCAACATGCTGTTTGAGCAGGTGAACGGCTACGAGGGAGCAGACTTCGCCGAACTGCGTGCTTACATGATTGCCAAACTGATGTGGAATCCCTATCAGGACGCCGACTCGCTCATGCGCGTCTTCCTCACGGACTATTATGGCGAGGAGGCAGGCACCGACCTCTACTCCTATCGGAAGATGATGGAGGGTGCGCTACTGAGCAGTCATGTACCACTATGGATCTACGACTCGCCCATCACCCACAAGGACGGAATGCTCTCCGACGACCTGATGCACACCTACGCCCGACTCTTCGACAAAGCAGAGGCAGCAGTCCGTGGCGATAGCATCTTGCTCCAGCGAGTGCAGATCAGTCGGCTGCCACTGCAATATGCCGAACTGGAGATAGCGCGCACCAAGGGCATTGAGGACGAGAAGGGTGTGGAGGCAAAGGTGAAATGCTTTCGCGAACGATCCGTACGTTTCGGTGTGGAGTCGCTCAACGAGCGCGGCAATGCACCTGCCGACTATTGCGACTTGTATCTGAAGCGCTTCCTCCCCTCGCGTGTCGTCACCCAAGCGAAGGGCGCTACGGTGGTCTTCAACACCGCTCCCCACGACCGCTATCAAGAAATGGCTTCCACCGCCCTTACCGATGGTCTCTTCGGCGGATCGAGCTTCGTGGAGGGATGGGTAGGATGGGAAGGGACCGATCCCGACTTCACCCTCGACCTCGGCAGGGAGACCAGCATCTCTGCCATAAGCACCGACTTCCTCCACCAGTTGGGCGCCTGGGTACTTCTACCTAAGGAGGTACGCTATGAAGTAAGCACAGATGGCAAGGCGTTCCAACCCTTTGGCGGACCCTTGGTGATGAAGGAAGACCGCGACATCGCCGTCAAGTTTGTCGAAGGCAAGGTCAGCGTGGCACAACCTGTCTCTACACGTTTCATCCGCGTGCGCATCAAGGCCACGGGAATGTGCCCCGACTGGCACTACGGCGTCGGCTATCCTGCCTGGTGCTTCATCGACGAAGTGCGGGTGGAATAAATGCCAATGAATACCTAAATAAATATCAAACGGGCTTGCAAGCCTTCGGACACCTGGGTGTCACGCGACTTGCAAGCCCGTTTGGCTAAAAGACCTGGAGAGGATTACTGTGCGTTGAAGGCTGCCAGAATCTTCTCGGCAGTAGCCTTCATCTCCTCCTCGCTCAACTGGACGTGGCGATGGAAATCGACATCGCCCTCGGAGTTGATGGGCAGAAGATGGATGTGGGCATGGGGCACTTCGAGGCCGAGCACCACCTGGGCCACCTTCTTGCAGGGGAAGGCTGTGCGGATGGCTTTGGCGACACGCTTGGCGAAGACCTCAAACTCGGCCAGCTCGTCGTCCTCCATGTCGAAGATGTAGTCTACTTCCCGACGAGGGATGACCAACGTATGGGCCTGTACGACGGGGTTGATGTCGAGGAAAGCATAGAACTTCTCGCTTTCCGCACACTTGTAGCTGGGAATCTCACCAGCAGCAATCTTGCTGAAAATATCCATAATCGTAATTATTCGAGGGTGATCTTGTCTATGCGCAACTTGATCGTACCACGCGGAATGGCAATTTCCACCACATCGCCGACCTTCTTGTTGAGCAAGCCTTGCGCGATCGGAGTCTTGATGGAGATCTTGCCCACCTTGATGTTGGCCTCGTTCTCGCTGACGATGGTGTAGCGCATCTTCGTGTTGTTGGCCATGTTGGTCATCTCCACGGTCGAAAGGATCTGCACCGCCTCTGTGCTGAGACGCGAGGTGTCAATGACCTTCGCCTCGGCGATAGCCAACTTCAGTTGGTTGATCTTTGTCTCCAGGTGGGCCTGTGCCTCCTTGGCAGCATCATACTCCGCATTCTCACTCAAATCGCCCTTGTCGCGCGCCTCGGCGATGGCTGCCGAAGCCTTCAGGCGCTCTACCGTCTCCAACTGTTGGAGCTGGGCTACCATTTCATCGTAGCCCTTCTGTGACATATAAGCCATAATTTATTCTGCTTTTTAGATTTTTTCGTTTGTTTCAAACTACACAAAAAACGAGAATCCCGACATGTTCATCATGCCGGAATTCCTGTTTCCTCTGTACTCTATTTTTACTATGCGCTGCAAAGTTATCCTTTTTTTTCCGAACGGGGAAATTTTCTGCTCAAAAGTTTGCTCATGTAGATAGAATTTAATAATTTTGTCCCCAATGTTTAATAGAAAACCATGAATATGAGAACTAACAAAAGAGCCATTTTAACTCTGACGTTAAGCCTTTTGGCACTACTATGTTTTGCCCAAGGGAATCCCGTCAAATTTAAGGCGAGTAAGAAACAAGTGTCGGACACCGAGGTACAGGTGATGTTCACCATGTCCATCAGCAAGGGCTGGCACGTCTATTCCACCGGACTTCCTGCGGATGGTCCGGTCTCTGCGACCTTACACACAGATAAGGCCGAGGGTGTGAAACCCATTGGTGGGTTGCAGCACATTGGACGCGAGATTAGCGAGATGGATCCCATCTTTGGCATAAAGCTTCGCTATTTCGAGAACAACGTCACTTTCGTACAGAAATACAAGATTACAGGCAAGACCTACAACGTCAAGGGCTACCTGGAGTTTGGCGCATGCAACGACGAGATGTGTATGCCGCCGACGTCCGTGGAGTTCAACTATAGTGGTGAAGGCCCCAAGGACGCACCTGCCCCCACTGAGGACAAAGCTGCCGAAGAGGAGGCCAAGACGGATGTTGCCGCTGCTGGCGACTCTGCCAAGGCTGCTGCTGGCGACTCTACCGCCACTGCCATCAAGGCTGACACGGGCACCGCTGGCGTAGGTTCAGACCTCTGGACACCGGTCATCAAGGAGCTGAAGGCTTTTGAGGACGGTCAGAGCACCAAGAACAAGTCGGTTTGGTACATCTTCCTGATGGGTATCGTCGGTGGTTTCGTAGCCCTGCTCACACCGTGCGTATGGCCGATTATCCCGATGACGGTGAGCTTCTTCCTGAAGCGTTCCAAGGACAGCAAGAGCAAGGGTATCCGCGACGCTGCCACCTATGGTATCTCTATCATCGTCATCTACATGGCCCTCGCGCTCATTGTGACGGCACTCCTTGGCCCACAGCGCCTCAACGAGTTGGCTACCAACGCGCCGTTCAATATCTTCTTCTTCCTCCTGCTGGTTGTCTTCGCTTTCAGCTTCTTCGGATGGTTTGAGTTGCAGCTGCCCTCATCATGGGGTAACGCCGTCGATACGAAGGCTTCCACCACTACAGGACTTCTCTCCATCGCCCTGATGGCCTTCACCCTCTGCCTCGTCAGCTTCTCCTGCACGGCCCCGATTATCGGTCTGCTGCTTGTGGAGGCCGCTACGAGTGGCGACTGGGTGGCTCCGACAGTGGGTATGTTCGGCTTCGCCCTCGCTTTGGCCCTGCCGTTCTCACTCTTCGCCATGTTCCCGACCTGGCTGCAGAAGGCTCCGAAGTCGGGCTCTTGGATGAACATGATCAAGGTGGTGCTGGGCTTCGTCGAGTTGGCCTTCTCTCTGAAGTTCCTCTCCGTGGCCGACCTCGCCTACGGTTGGGGCATCCTCGACCGCGAGACGTTCCTCGCCCTGTGGATCATGATCTTCGCCTTCATGGGCTTCTACCTCATCGGCTGGCTCAAGTTCCCGCACGATGACCAGGAGCAGAAGGCTATGCCGGTGCCCTGCATCATGATGGGCCTCTGCTCTTTGGCCTTCGCCGTCTATATGGTGCCTGGCCTCTGGGGTGCTCCCTGTAAGGCTGTCAGTGCATTCTCGCCGCCTATGAACACGCAGGACTTCAACCTCAACAAGGCCGAGGAGGTACATCCCGCCTACACGTCTTACGAAGAGGGTATGGCTGCCGCTAAGGCTGCTGGCAAGCCCGTCATGCTCGACTTCACCGGTTTCGGCTGCGTCAACTGCCGCAAGATGGAGTCTGCTGTCTGGACGGACAATGAGGTCTCTGAGCGTCTGACCAAGGACTACGTCCTCATCTCCCTCTTCGTCGATGACAAGACGCCGCTCGACAAGCCGATGGAGGTGAAGAACCCGGATGGTACGACCCGCACGCTGCGCACCGTTGGTGACAAGTGGTCTTACTTGGAGCAGACGAAATTTGGCTACCTCGCACAGCCGTTCCACGTGACGGTCGATAACGAGGGTAAGCCGCTCTCTGGTAGCTTCGTCTATAAGGAGGACATCCCGGGCTACATCAAGTTCCTCGACAAGGGTCTTGAGAACTACAAGAAGTAACATAATCTGATCGCCCTTGGGTGATCCCATCAATAGGAAAGGCCGTCGCCACATGCTGACATCAGCAACGGGCGGCGCCATTCTTTTTCCTGACTTCGTCATTGCGTCACCCAAAAATCCTCATCAAAGAGTTTAGCTATTTT
>ERZ779797.965-NODE-965-length-10579-cov-2.377803_pt1 | contig 10579 bp, 9 predicted proteins | sample MGYA00511886_ERZ779797 | MGnify/ENA primary metagenome ERZ779797 (study PRJEB29588, sample SAMEA2155055) | human gut metagenome | biome: human gut; feature: human-associated habitat; material: faeces | place: Denmark | collected 2008/2010 ... | reverse complement strand
AGCCGCCCGTGCCCCAAGCCTTCTGCAGTCTCACGAAGTTTTCCTGGGCAACCGACTCAAAGCCCGCGGCATCAAAGCCGGCCGGCACTTCGAGGGCGGGGGCTTCCTCGCCCTGAGCGGCCTGTGCGTTCTGGCGGGCAAACATATCCATGACGCTGCCAGGACGTGCACCCATCGTTTCGGGCATCACGGAAGCGGATGCCGCGGCGGCTCCGGAGGCTGAAGCGGGCGCTTCAGGCGCCTGAGTCTGACGGTAGCTCGCCTGAGGTTCTTCACGCGAAGGCTGAGCGTAAGGTTGACGCGTTGCCGTACCGGCACGGCCTCCCGCCGCACGACCCGCAAAGAAGCCGAGCACCATGCGAAGCACGAAGTAAAGCGCCACCGCCATCAAAACAGCCATGATGATCTGGCCGACGCCTTCGGAAAGACCGAGCGCGCTCAAAAGAGCGGTGATGCCCAAAGCCGCGGCAGCACCCATGAGGATGTTGCGCATCATAGAGGGCTTGGCAGCATTAGCCGCAGCGCCTGCCGCGTTTTGCTGCTGAGCTGCATTCTGACGATTGGTCTGATTCTGGCGCATGGCAGGAGCCTGCGGAGCGGGCGTTGCTTGACGCAGCGCCGGAGCCGGACGACCGAGACTCATGCCGCCGCCCAAACGACGGGCTGCTTCGGCATTGTCGATGGCCGTCGTCATCATCACCAAACCCACAGCCAAAATGGCAAAAAGCTTTTTCATAGATTTCTTTCTCTGTTTCTCTTTGACGTCCGCACACGAAAAAACACCTGCCTTTTCAGCGGACAACGGTTACCAATTGTACGGATGCGCTGTCAGCCTTAAAACAGGTGTTTTCGTTGATGTGTATGCAAGTTTTTCAGCAAAACAGTCTTCTCATCACGGCTTGAGACCGATGTGAAGCGCACACACGCCGAAAGTCATGTTCTTCCAAGTCACACGATCGAGCCCCACATCTTCCATGATCTTGGCAAGCGTCTGCTGATCGGGATGCATACGGATGGACTCGGCCAGATAACGGTAGCTTTCCGCATCGCCCGCGATTTTTTGCCCGAGCCACGGCATGAGTTTGAAGGAATACAAGTCGTAGAAGGGCTTGAAGATCTTCCAGCAACGGCTGAATTCGAGCACCACCACGCGACCGCCCGGACGCACAACGCGCATCATTTCCTTAAGAGCGCGGTCCTTGTGGGTCATGTTGCGAAGGCCGAAGCTCACGACGGCAATATCAAAGAAATTGTCCTCAAAGGGAAGAGCCTCGCAGTCACAAATCGCAACATGCGCCTTGCAGCCCACGGCCTTCAGTCGCTTGACACCTTCCTTGATCATCTCGTGGTTGATGTCGGTCGCCCAGACTTCGCCAGACTTGCCGACCGCTTCGCCGAAGCGAATCGCCATATCGCAGGTGCCCGAAGCAATGTCAAGAACCTTCTGCCCTTCGGCGGCGCGCGACAGCGACACGCACGTGCTCTTCCACAAGCGATGCAGGCCCAGGCTCAAGACGTCATTCATCAAGTCGTAGCGCTTGGCAACCGACTCGAACACTTCCTTGACGTCTTCTTCTTTTTCACTTTCCGGCACGGCGCGGTAACCGAAGTCAACCTGCTTTTCGGTTTCACTCGCCTTGCGCTGATTTTCTTCTGCCATGTCTGTTATCCGTGCTGTTTGGACGGGCAAGTCGCCTTGGGCTTGGGCATGAACGGCACATTGGCCGGATCGGCAGGATCACGGCTTGCCCCCGCATCCTTGAGCTGCTGCAGATAGCCTTCCCACAATTCGTCACGACGCGTGCCGATATCGTGCAAATACTCCCAACTGTAGATGCCGGAATCGTGGCCGTCGTCGAAAACAAAACGAACGGCATAGCGACCGATCGGCTCAACACCCTTGACGTCCACATCTCGCTTTCCGACCTGCAGCTTGGCCTGATCGGGCGTGTGCCCCGTTACTTCCGCCGAAGGAGAAAACACACGGAGAAATTCGAAGCTAAATGAAAAGCTCTGTCCGTCGTCAAAAGCAATGTCAAAGCGCTTGCTCTTCTTGTGCAGGCTCATGTCAACGGGAAACACCATCTGCAGGACATCCTTTGAAAAAAAAGCGCGCTTGCGGCGCGCGCTCTTACACTGTATCTGTCTGGTGCCGCCGGCGGGACTCGAACCCACATCACAGCCTTCGGAGGGCCATATTCTATCCAGTTGAACTACGGCGACGAACGGCAAGCATTATACGGGAGAGTTTCTTGTCTTTCCTTTAGATGTCGGCGGGATCCACCTCAATTGACCAGTCCGTTCCGGCATCCCGAGAGTCTGGTACCGACATCGCTGCCGACCAGGCGGCAAGGAACGCGTGAAGCCTCGCGCGGGAACCCGCTTCCACCAAGAGCTGTCCGCGCTCCCAGTCCTTGAGCCGCATAAGCAGCATCGGAACCGGTTCGTAAACGAACACATCGTCTCCCGCCAATGCCTCGGCTTTACTTCTTGCACGCCGCAGAAAGCCCAGCGCCCGATCAAGCGTCTTTGCCTGTGCCGTCAATAGAGCCTGACGGCAAAACGGCGGCGAAGCGGCTTCCTCGCGCTCCCGCAGCAGTCGCTCGGCAAAACGCTCGTAGCTTTGCGCCTTCATATCGTCGTAAACGGGATGATTCGGGTAACGGGTCTGGATCAACACGCGGCCAGCTCGCTCGGCTCGGCCCGCACGGCCGGCAACCTGCATGAGTGTGGCGTACAGCCGCTCTTCGGCTCTCACGTCCGGACTCATCAATTGCGCGTCAGCGTTGAGAACCACCACCAGGCTCACGCGTTTGAAGTCGTGCCCCTTGGCAATCATCTGCGTTCCCACAACAATGTCAACGCTGCCGGCGTGCACCGATTCAAAGGCCGACTCAGCTGCCGATTTGCTGCGCACGCTGTCGCGGTCAATACGAAGGACTCGCGCCTGCGGCCAGAGCGCCTCAATGGCCTCCTCAATGCGCTGCGTGCCGGTACCCACCGGCAGAATTTCGGCGTTGCCGCACACGGGGCAGCGTTCGGGCACACCGTAGCGGCTGCCGCAGTGATGGCACACCAAACGCTTTTCCGTCTTGTGAAACACCGTAAATCCCGAGCAGTGCACGCACCGCGTCACCCAGCCGCAGGCCGTACAGCTGATCACAGGCGCATAACCTCGCCGGTTGATGAAGATCAGCACTTGACCGCCCGCTTCGATAGCCTGCGTCACCGCCTCCTTGACCTCTTCGGCAAAGACAGCAGGCTTGCGCTTGGACATATCGATAAGCTGCATGTCGGGCAAATGAGCGCTTGCCACCGCACGGCGCGACAACGTCAGCCGCTTGTACTGACCGATGCGCACCTGCTGCCAGGTTTCCAGCGACGGCGTCGCCGACCCCAGCACACAGGCAATCTTGTTGTCAAAGGCCCGCTTAAGCGCTACGTCGCGAGCTGAAAACCGCATCCCCTCTCCAGCCTTGTAGCTCGGGTCGTGCTCTTCGTCGACGATGACGAGCGAAAGTTTTTGAAAGCTCGCAAAAACGGCCATGCGCGTTCCGACCAAAATGCGTGCCCGACCTTCGTGCACGGCAAGCCAGTTGCGCGCTCTCTGTGCCGGCGTCAGGCTCGAGTGCATCGTCACGACGGTGGCCTGAGCAAAACGTGCCCTCACGCGGGCTTCAAGCTGCGGTGTCAGATTGATTTCCGGCACCAGAAGCATCACCTGCGCCTGCGGATCCTTGGCCAGCACGCTTTCGATGATGTGCAGGTAAACCTCAGTCTTTCCGGAACCGGTCACGCCAAAGAGCAAAAACGGTGCGTAGCCGGTGCTTGACGACACGGCGTCAGCAGCCGCCTGCTGTTCATCGTTGAGCACTGGCGCCGGTTCATAGGCAATCTTCTTGGTTTTGAGTTCGCGCAACTTCTCAAGCCGCTTTTCATATGCAGGCGTAGCAGGCAGCCGAAAAAAAGGCGGCAGAGCGGACAAAGCCGCTTCGCCTCTCGCGCGCAGATAGTAGTCCGCCGCAAAAGCCATTGTCTTAAGCCACTCCGCCCGCAAGGGCTTCACTTCGTTGAAGACCCGCAAGACGGATTTGATCTTTCCTGCGGGCACCTCCGTTGTGTCGGCAAGCCCAGTCACGATCCCCACCACCTTACGGGCGCCAAGCGGAACCAGCACGCGGTCGCCGACACGCGGCAGTACTCCGTCGCCGACGGCATAGTCCAGCTCCGGCAGCGGAGCGTCGACAATCACTTTGGCAAACTGTGGAAAAGTCATGAAAAACGTGTTCGCAAAAAAATGGATCAATTGCCGATTAAGTCTTGAGGCAACAAGAATTTTAAGAGTCGGCAAGAGTCTCTTGCAGGGTGTGTACAACCGCTTCCGGCCTGTGGATAACTGTGTGGAAAACACTTGTTTTCCCAGGCCGTACAGGGGATAAAGCCACTTTAGACCGGTTCAAGGATGTCTCAATAGGATGGCATCAATTCCCTTTAAATTCAACAGGTTACGCACAAGAATCAAAAGAAAGACCCTCATTTTGAGGGCCTTTTCTTTCTTCACAACCTGTGATCAAAGCTGTGGATAACTTTGTGGAAAACGATTTTTCCACAACTTCTTGGGGCAGCCGGGAGTCTGCCCACTAGAGTCTTAGGATGCGTGCATTTGACGCGAGTAGTTGTGCACTTCGTCAACCAGGATACGAACTGCTTCAGGATCGGTGTGCTGGTTGATGCCGTGGCCAAGGTTAAAGACATGGCCGCCATTGCCGACCTTGCCGAAGCTGTCGATTACGCGGCGCGCTTCACGACGGATGCTAGTCTCGTCGGCAAAAAGCACTGCCGGATCAAGGTTGCCCTGCAGCGCCACCGTATCTTGTACGCAGGCTCGAGCCTTGGTGAGGTTCACCGTCCAGTCCAGACCGATGCAGTCGGCACCTGTTGCGGCCATTTCCTTGAGCCACAAACCGCCTCCCTTGGTAAAAAGGATCACCGGGACCTTCTCGCCGTCGTTTTCTCGAATGAGACCGTCGACGATCTGCTTCATGTACTTCAGACTGAATTCCTCAAAGTAGCCGTCGGCCAGAGCGCCGCCCCAAGTGTCGAAAATCTGAACGGCCTGAGCGCCCGCCTGAATCTGGGCGTTGAGGTATGCCGTAACGGCACGAGCATTGACATCCAGAATGCGGTGCAACAGATCCGGACGCGAATACATCATCTTCTTGATCGTTGCGAAATCCTTGGAGCTGCCGCCTTCCACCATGTAGCAAGCCAGTGTGAAGGGAGAACCGGAAAAGCCGATCAGCGGCACGCGGTTGTTAAGTTCGCGGCGGATCACGCGCACGGCTTCGGTGACGTAGCCGAGGTTGTCTTCAATATCGGGCACATACAGTGCGTTGACAGCTTCTTCGCTTTGCACGGGCTTGGCAAAAACGGGGCCTTCGCCGGCCACAAAGCTCAGACCGAGTCCCATAGCATCGGGAACCGTAAGAATGTCCGAGAAAAGAATGGCGGCGTCGAGACCATAACGATCCACGGGCTGCAGCGTCACTTCGCAAGCCGCTTCAGGACACTTGGCCAAAGCGAGGAACGACCCGAGGCGTGCGCGCGTGGCGTTGTACTCAGGCAGGTAGCGGCCGGCCTGACGCATCAGCCACAACGGGGTATAGTCGGTATGTTCGCGCTTGAGCGCACGCAAAAAAGTGTCGTTGATCGGTTTCATGGCAAAAAATTCTGTACAAAGCGTCCGAGAAAGCACGGATTCTCGCACACCTAACCTTTGTTCTTGGTTAAGAGAGGCAGATGGAGGCGTTGTCGTGAACGTTCACGCGCGTCCCGGCGCCAAAAAGGACGCCATTGCGGGTATCTTCGACAACAAGCTGAAAGTGGCGCTTGCGGCGCCTCCCGTCGATGGCAAAGCTAACGCCAAATTGTGCGCGTTCCTCGCTAAGAAAGTCGGCACAGCTAAATCCGGCGTGACGCTGATCTCGGGCGAAACCAGTCGGGATAAGCGGGTTCGCATCTCCGGTGTTGCGCCCGAGGCAGTGTTGATAGCGTTGAGTCCCGAAGAAAATTAACGGATCACCAACACGGGACGATCGGCCTCGGCAAGGGTCTTTTGCGTTTCGGACCCCAGAAAGAGACTGCCGAGAGAGCCCAGACCGCGGCTCGCCATCACGATAAAACGAGCATCGTAGCGCATGGCCACGCTCAGAATGCCCTCGTGCGGGGTAGCGGCGTGTTCGGCCAAAATCAAATAGGGAACGCCGGCGGCCTGCGCTTCTTCAGCGATGGTCTGCAAGCGGTCGCGCACCTCCTGAGGTTCGCCTTCCAGACCGTTTTCGGGAGCATCCCCCTTGACAACCGTCATGCCAAGCAGAGGCAGACCGAGCGTTTTTGCAAGCTCCACGGCCGTCGTCACGCCCTTTTCGGACAAGCTGCTGCCGTCGGTGCAAACCTGAATCACATCCGTAAATTCTTGTGCATCCATCGAGATGCTCCTTTCTATATCAATTCCATCAGGGTGCCGCGCATCGGCGGCTGTCCTTCGAATCCTAGCGCAAACTTGAGGCAGTCAGGCGACGGACAAAAGAAAAACGGCCCTTTCGCCGACGCGCCCTCATAAAAATGAGGTCACGCCTTGAAAAGGCCGCTTCTCCAAGCAAGGCGTCTTCACGCCGTAGCACACGGTTAGTGACGCATGCGCTTGATGTAGGCGATCTGTGCAGCCAGTGCTGCCATGGTCGCTTCGAGCTTGGCAATCTCCATGTTGCTCTGCGCCTTGGCGCGGTGAAGCTTCGCTTCTTCGAGCGCCTGCTTCGCCTTGGCTTCATCAAGATCCTTGCTGCGGATGGCCGTGTCGGCCAGAACAGTCACGCGGTCGGGCTGCACCTCAAGGATGCCGCCTGCGACGAACACGTTCTCTTGCGTTCCTTCCGTCGTCGTGATGCGCACGGCACCAGGACGAATGCGGGTAAGCAGAGGAACGTGTCCGGGCAGAATGCCGAGCTCGCCTTCCTGACCGGGCAGAGCCACAAAGCTGGCTTCCCCGGAGAAGATGGACTCTTCTGCGCTGACGACGTCAACAAAAATCGTAGCCATAGATTGCTCCGTTAAAACGGCTTGATGCCGGTGCACTGCGGAGAGTCGCTTTTACGCTGTCCTCCGCAGGTGCAGTGAGCCGGAATTACTTGATCGTCTTAGCCTTTTCGAAGGCTTCGTCAATCGTGCCGACCATGTAGAAGGCCTGTTCCGGCAGCTGATCGCATTCGCCGTCAACAATCATCTTGAAGCCACGGATCGTTTCCTTGAGCGGAACGTACTTACCGGGCGAGCCCGTGAACACTTCGGCCACGTGGAAGGGCTGGGACAGGAAGCGCTGGATCTTACGAGCGCGCGTCACGGCCAGCTTGTCTTCCGGCGACAGTTCGTCCATACCGAGAATTGCGATGATGTCGCGCAATTCCTTGTACTTCTGCAGCGTTTCCTGAACGCGGCGGGCGACCGTGTAGTGTTCTTCGCCGATGATGTTGGGGTCGACCTGACGGGACGTGGAGTCGAGCGGGTCAACGGCCGGGTAGATACCCAGAGCAGCAATGTCACGGCTCAACACGACGGTGGCGTCCAAGTGGCTGAAGGTGGTAGCCGGGGACGGGTCAGTCAAGTCGTCAGCGGGAACGTAAACAGCCTGAATCGAGGTAATGGAACCCGTCTTCGTGGAGGTGATTCGTTCCTGCAGCTTGCCCATTTCTTCGGCCAGCGTCGGCTGGTAGCCCACAGCGGAAGGCATACGGCCGAGCAAAGCGGACACTTCGGTACCGGCAAGGGTGTAACGGTAGATGTTGTCGATGAAGAGCAGGATGTCGCGGCCTTCGTCACGGAAAGCTTCAGCCATCGTCAGACCCGTCAGAGCAACACGCAGACGGTTGCCCGGCGGTTCGTTCATCTGACCGAACACCATGGCCACCTTGTCGAGAACCTTGGACTCTTCCATTTCGTGGTAGAAGTCGTTACCTTCACGGGTACGTTCACCGACACCGGCAAACACGGAGTAGCCACCGTAAGCCTTAGCGATGTTGTTGATGAGTTCCATCATGTTGACGGTCTTGCCCACACCTGCACCGCCGAACAGACCGATCTTGCCACCCTTGGCGAACGGGCAGATCAAGTCAATAACCTTAATGCCGGTTTCGAGCAGATCCACGGACGGGCTCAGTTCGTCGAACTTAGGAGCTTCACGATGGATCGTGCGGCGTTCATCTTCGCCGATGGGACCGCAGTCATCAATGGGACGGCCGAGCACGTCCATGATGCGGCCGAGGGTCTTGTGACCGACCGGCACGGAGATGCCGGCACCGGTCGAGCGAACCTTCATGCCGCGCTGCAGACCTTCGGACGAGCCCATGGCAATGGTGCGCACCACGCCGTCGCCCAGCTGCTGCTGCACTTCAAAAGTCAGGCCGGCTTCGGCCAGGGTATTGTTCTCATCCTGTTCAAGGATAAGAGCGTCATAAACCTTCGGCATCGCGTCGCGGGGGAATTCAACGTCCACCACAGCGCCGATGACCTGAACGATTTGTCCGATACTCATTGGTTTTTCCTCGGTATTCAAATCTGTTTCTTAAGACACGGCGGCGGCACCACCGACGATTTCGGTGATTTCCTTCGTAATGCCGGCCTGACGGGTCTTGTTATAGACGAGCTGCAGTTCACCGATCAGCTTCTTGGCGTTGTCCGAAGCGGCCTTCATGGCCACCATACGGGCAGACTGCTCGGAAGCCATGTTTTCTGCAACCGACGAATAAATCAAAGCTTCGACGTAGCGCTTGAGCAATTCGTCGAGCACGGTCTGCGCATTCGGTTCGTAGATATAGTCCCACGAATACGCATGCGGTTTTTCCCCGAGGGATGCGAGCTTGTCGTCGGTAAGCGGCAAAAGCTGCTCAATGACAGGTTCCTGCTTCATCGCGTTGATAAAGCGCGAGTAAGCGAGGTACACGCAATCAACCTTGCCCTGCGCGTAAGCATCGAGCTGTACGCGGATGGCACCCAGGAGGCGTTCGAGCTGGGGATGATCGCCCAGCTGAACAGCCTGGCTCACCACTTCGAGACCGGCGTGGCCGCAGAATGCGACAGCCTTGTTACCAATGGCCGTCACCTGCAGCGTTACGCCCTGTTCGCGAAGTTCGGCTGCCTTGTGCAGAACCTGTCGCTGAATGTTCGTATTCAGCGCACCGGCCAGACCCTTGTCCGTGGTCACCATGATGAGCGCGGCCTTACCGGTCTGAACCTTGTGCTTGACGAGGAACGGATGGCTGTAGTCCGCACGTGCACTGGCAAGATGCGCAATGATATTGCGCACCTTGTCGGCATACGGGCGGGCTGCGCGCATACGATCCTGAGCCTTACGCATCTTCGAGGCCGCAACCATCTCCATCGCCTTGGTGATCTTGCGCGTGTTCTGCACGCTCTTGATCTTTCCGCGAATTTCCTTTGTACTAGGCATGTGGTCCTCTCAGAGTGTGTTGGTGCCGATTACCACGCACCGTTCTTCTTGAACTCTTCGATAGCAGACTTCATGATGGCGCCGTCTTCCTTGGACAGCTCCTTCTTCTGCTCGATGCGTTCAACCAGATCGGCGTGGTGCTGCTGCAGGTATTCACGCATGGCGCGTTCGCACTTGAGAGCGTCCTTAACGGCCACATCGTCAAATGCACCCATTTCAACAGCGTACAACGTCACAGCTTCTTCCCAAACCTGCAGCGGCTGGTACTGGGGCTGCTTCATGAGTTCGGTCACCACACGGCCGCGTTCAAGCTGCTTTCGGGTGGCTTCGTCAAGGTCGCTGGCGAACTGAGCAAATGCAGCCAGTTCACGATACTGAGCCAGGGCCAGACGCACACCGCCGCCGAGCTTCTTGATGATCTTGGTCTGAGCTGCGCCACCCACACGAGACACCGAGATGCCGGGGTTGATAGCAGGACGGACACCGGCGTTGAACAAGTCGGTTTCCAAGAAGATCTGGCCGTCGGTAATAGAAATCACGTTCGTCGGAACGAAGGCGGTCACGTCACCGGCCTGCGTTTCAATGATCGGCAGAGCGGTCATCGAACCCGTCTTGCCCTTGACAGCACCCTTCGTGAAGCGTTCGACATAAGCCGGGTTCACGCGAGCGGCGCGTTCGAGCAGACGGGAGTGCAGGTAGAACACGTCGCCGGGATAGGCTTCTCGTCCGGGCGGACGACGCAACAGCAGGGAAATCTGGCGATAAGCCCAGGCCTGCTTGGTCAAGTCGTCGTAGACGATCAGGCTGTCCTGACCGCGGTCACGGAAGTATTCGCCCATCGTGGCGCCCGCGTAGGGAGCGATGTACTGCAGAGCGGCAGATTCGGAAGCCGTAGCAGCCACGATGATGGTGTATTCCATAGCGCCGTGCTCTTCGAGCTGACGCACCACGTTAGCGATCGTGGAGGCCTTCTGGCCGATGGCCACGTAGATGCAGATCATATCCTTCCCCTTCTGGTTCAGGATGGTGTCGATGGCGATAGCGGTCTTGCCGGTCTGGCGGGCACCGCTCATCAGC
>ERZ779797.964-NODE-964-length-10581-cov-2.448793_pt1 | contig 10581 bp, 9 predicted proteins | sample MGYA00511886_ERZ779797 | MGnify/ENA primary metagenome ERZ779797 (study PRJEB29588, sample SAMEA2155055) | human gut metagenome | biome: human gut; feature: human-associated habitat; material: faeces | place: Denmark | collected 2008/2010 ... | reverse complement strand
AATGCCGCATTAATATCTGGAGCGGAGCTTCGGTAGGCCCGGAAATAGAGGAAGAGCTTGCTGCAGTGGGCGGCGTTAAAAGCAGAATGCCCTACTATGCGGCTTCCAATAAATCTATGCGGGCAGGCATTAACAGTGGACAGATTGATTATATAGATTTACATTTAAGCCATTTTGCCCAGCAGGTAGATTACGGCTTTTTCGGCAATGTGGATGTGGCAATTGTTGAAGCTGCCGCTGTAAACGCCGACGGAAGCATTGTTCTTGGCCCGGGTGTTGGCAATATACCCATGTTTGTTAAGCATGCCAAAAAAGTAATCGTTGAAGTTAACACAACAATTCCTTTAAGTATGGAAGGTATGCACGATATTTATATTTGTGCCAAACCGCCGCACAGAACGGAAATTCCGATTTACCATGTCGGTGACAGAATCGGCTCGCCGTATTTGGAATGCGGCCTTGATAAAATTGCCTGCATTGTGGAATCGGATATTGTTGACCATGTACGCAATTTGAATCCGCCTGATGAAAACAGTATAAAAATAGCTGGCTTTCTGGTTGAATTTTTGGAACACGAGCAAAAATACGGACGTCTGCCGCAGGAGATGCTGCCCATACAGTCCGGCGTAGGCAGTATTGCCAATGCTGTTTTAATGGGGCTCTCCCAGTCAAAATACGAAAATTTGAAAATGTATTCCGAAATTTTGCAGGACGCGGTATTCAGCCTTATCAAAATAGGCAAGGTGTCGCAGGCATCGGGCTGCGCTTTTACGCCGTCGCCTAATGTATGGCAGATGTATAAGGAAAATCCAGATTTATACCGTAAAAGCATAGTGCTGCGCCCTCTTGATATCAGCAATAACCCGGAAATTATCCGCCGTTTGGGCGTTATTTCCATTAATACTCCGCTTGAATTTGATATTTACGGACAGGCAAATTCCACACATGTTATGGGTGCCAGTATGATGAACGGCATCGGCGGCAGCGGCGATTACATGCGCAACGGTTATTTAACCATTTTCTGCACGCCGTCAACGGCCAAAAAAGGCAGTATTTCCAGCGTTGTACCAATGGTAACGCATGCCGACCATACTGAGCATGACACCATGGTGTTTATTACCGAACAGGGCATTGCCGATATCCGCGGCCTGCCGCCTGTTAAACGCGCCAAGCTGATTATTGAAAAATGTGCTCACCCGGATTATAAAGCGCAGCTTTTGGAATATTTACAGCAGGCGCAAAGAAAAAACGCCCATATGCCTGTGGATTTAACACATGCGTTTGATATGCAGGCTCATTACGAAAAATACGGAACAATGAAAATATAAGGAGGATTACCATGGATAAAGAAAAATTACAGCAGGGATTAAATGAATATGAATCTAAGGTTGCCAAAGCTATGGCAAAATTTCCGGAACGCAAAAATTTTGAGGCGCAGCGTTTGTATACGCCTCTTGATATAGAAGATTTTGATTATGGCGAAAAACTTGGTTTTCCCGGGCAATATCCGTTTACACGCGGCGTGCAGCCTACAATGTACCGGGGACGCCTGTGGACCATGCGCGCTTACGCCGGTTTTGCCACGGCCGAAGAAACCAACGCGCGGTATAAATATTTGCTGGAAGCCGGACAGACCGGGCTTTCTGTTGCCATGGACCTGCCGACGCAGATTGGCCTTGACAGTGACCACGAACTCAGCCATGGCGAAGTAGGCAAAGTAGGCGTAGCCATTGATTCGCTTGCCGATATGGAAGCGCTGTTTGACGGTATTCCCCTGGATAAGGTAAGTACTTCCATGACGATTAACGGGCCTGCGGCAGTGCTTTTGGCAATGTATGTTGCCGTTGCGGAAAAACAGGGCGTTAAGCCGGAAGCCTTAAAGGGTACAATTCAAAATGATATTCTGAAAGAATACATTGCCCGCGGCACTTATATTTTTCCGCCGCGCCCTTCCATGCGCCTTATTACCGATACTTTTGAATACTGCTCTAAAAATATTCCCAAATGGAATACAATCAGCGTCGGCGCTTACCACATCCGCGAGGCCGGTGCTTCCGAAGTGCAGGAAATTGCTTTTGCGTTCGCTAACGCCATGGCATATATTGATGCGGCTATTAAAGCAGGGCAAAAGGTTGATGATTTTGCACCAGGCATCAGCTGGATTTTTACAGCCGGGCTTGATTTCTTCGGCGAAGTTGCCAAATTCCGCGCGGCGCGACGCCTGTGGGCACGCATTATGAAGGAACGTTACGGGGCATCCGTACCTAAAGCCCAGATGCTGCGCGTGCATGTGCATACGGCCGGCAGTGTGCTTACGGCGCAGCAGCCTTTAAACAACGTGGTACGCATTACCTGGCAGGCACTCAGCGCAGTTTTGGGCGGCATACAGTCCATGGCATGCTGCGCTTATGACGAAGCAATTGCGCTGCCTACGGAAGAAAGCGCAACGCTTGCCCTGCGCACGCAGCAGCTTCTGGCTTACGAAAGCGGAGTTACCGATACCATCGACCCGCTGGCTGGTTCCTATTACATTGAAACCTTAACCGATAAAATTGAAAAAGAAGCTTATGACTACATTGATAAAATAGACCGTATGGGCGGTGCCGTTGCCGCTATCGAACAGGGCTACATGCAGCAGGAAATGGCGGCACATGCTTACGAATACCAGCACGAGGTAGAGCTTGGCAAACGCACCGTTATTGGCGTTAATAAATTTAATGACAGTAAAAAACTTGCGGAACAGGATGTGCTTACGGCAGATTTAAGCGTTGGCGAGCGCCAGATTGCACGCCTTGAAAAAATGAAAGCCGCTCGCGATAACGAAGCCGTTAAAGCAGCGCTTGAAAAACTGCGCGAAGCAGCCAAAGGCACAGAAAACTTAATGCCTTACTTAATTGATGCCGTTAAAACTTATGCAACACTGGGTGAAATTTGCGGCGTGCTTCGCGAAGAATTCGGAGAATATAAACAAAGCGGCAGTATGTTTTAAACAAGGCGGGTGAACGGTGATGAATGAAACTGCTCAGCTTGCAAAATTTACGGCGGAAATGGAATTTGATAAATTGCCGCCGCAGGCAGTACTGATGGCTAAACAATGCCTGCTGGACTGGCTTGGCGTTGCGCTGCGCGGAGCGCACGAAGAACCTGCCCGCATTTTGCGCGAAACTGCTTTAAAAATGTGTGGCATTGGGGAAAGTACGGTATTTGACGGCGGCAGCAGGCGTGTCGACCCCGTAAGCGCGGCCCTTGTTAATGGCGCTGCCTCACATACGCTTGATTTTGACGATTTGCACAATCCTTCCATTATACACTTGGCAACGGTTGTAATACCGGCAGCCGTTGCCGTGGCGGAAGCCTGCCATAAAAGCGGCAAAGCCCTGCTTACGGCAATCTGCGCCGGGTATGAAGCCGGGGCGCGCGCCGGTGAAGCCATTATACCGGAATCTTATTTTTACTGGCATACAACAGGCACAGCAGGAATTTTCGGCAGTGCCGCGGCGTCAGCATCACTTTTGGGGCTTGATGCACAGCAGACAAATATGTGTCTCGGCAGTGCCGGAACGCAGGCTGCAGGCTTGTGGGAATTTTTAAAAGAAGGCGCAATGAGCAAAGCCCTTCACGCCGGGCGTGCCGCCAGTGCCGGTGTTTTTTCGGCATATCTTGCGCAGAGTGGGTTTACGGCTGCCAGTAAAATTCTGGAGGGTGAAAAAGGCTTCTGTTCTGCTCTTTCCGAAGCGCCGAGGATAGAAAAAATTACTCAAAACCTTTCCTATAATGATTTAAAAATCCAGCATAATTCCTTTAAGCCTTATGCCTGCTGCAAACATGCCCATGCGGCGGTTTATGGCGCACAAACCTTGCGCGGCAGTCACGGCATAAAGCCTGAAGATATTGACTGTGTGAAAATCAGGGTAAATAATATAACTGATTTTCTTATTAATAATCCTGCGCCGCAGAATGTTTACGGATGCAAATTCAGCATACAGTATTGTGTGGCGGCAGCCCTTGTTTATGGAAAAGCTGGTGTTGATGAATTTAATGCTCAGGCGCGAGGCAGTACTGTTATGCAGAAAATAATGGATAAAATTTCAGTAGTAAAAGACGAAAAACAGGAACTGCTGAACAGGGAAAACCCGGCAAAACTTGCTTCGGAAATTATTATAAAAATGAAAGACGGCAATAAATATCAAATGCAGGTTGATTACCCGAAAGGTGACCCGGATAACCCTATGACCTGGGAAGAAAGTGAAGCTAAATTTCTTGCTTTGGCGGAACCTGTTTGCGGCCTGCAAAAAGCTGTTAAATTGAGCGGATATATAAAAAATATTGAAGAAATAAGTGATATAACGGCAGAATTTAAGAAAATTTTTTAATAAAGAATATAAAATAACAGCTTGTCATTATTAAAAACGGCAGGCTGTTATTTTTTTCGCAGCGGATTTATTATATTTAATATAATAAAAATTATATTAAATATTAAAAGAAAAGGATGTTTCGCAAAAATTACTTTATTTTGCATAAAATATAAAAATTTAATAGATAAATGGACAAAAATAGTGTATAATATTTATACAGTTAAAAACGGAGTTTAGATTTTTGTAGTTTTAACAAAATCTGCCGGGTTGTTACAAAAAAGTCAATGGATACAAAGGGGGATTTGTTATGTCTGTAAAGAGAGTTATAGACAACAAAAAAATCGGTGCCAATATCAGGCTGGCGCGTGTAAAAAAAATGATGAGCCAGTCCGAACTTGCAAAACTTCTTGGTGTAACACAGACTCATATGAGTAATCTGGAACGCGGACGCTGCGGCATTACTGTAACTATGCTTAACGAACTGACAAACATTTTTGAAGTAGAAACCGATGCACTTTTATATGGTACCCCCGGGACCCATTCGGATACAAGCCTTGCAGGTGTTGTTAAAAACGGCGGAATAGAAAATTACACCCTTGGCGATTTAATTAAAGCGGCAAAACTTTTGGATGGATGCGAATAAAAAATACCGGCACCTGCTTTAAATGCAGATGCCGGTATTTTTTACTGCTTGTCTTTCAGGTTTAAAAAGTTATTCCAGTTGTAGGCAAATATTCCCCCGCCTATAACTGCAAAACCACACGAGAGCCTGAAGGCATAAGCGTTAAAGCCGAACATTTCCAAAATAGTGTAGCATAATAAACCAACCACCAGCATTACAACCGGCAGGCTTATTAAAAACATGGTAGCGCCAAAGCCTTTGACCATACGTTTTAAAAAATCTTCAAACATAATGTTACCGCCTTAAAAGTATTTTATAATTATTATACTTGAGCAGCCGCTAAAAGCAAAGTTTTTTATTATCATAAGTATGTTATAATAAAATTAAACTTAAATACGAAAGGAACTTACAGTTATGAAAATAAAACTTATAGCAAGTGATATGGATGATACACTTTTAAATAATAATAGAGAAATTTCTCCGCGCAATGAAGCTGCCATAAAAAAAGCTATCGAAAGCGGAATTGTTTTTACGCTTGCTTCCGGGCGTATGTATTGCTCAATGCGGCCGTATGCGCAGAAACTTGGCCTTGATGTGCCTCTGGTTTCGTATAACGGCGCACTGGTTAAAGGCGCTCTCAGCGGAAAGGTTTATGTAAACAGCCCGCTTAAATTGCAGACTGCGCTTGATTTATTGCAGTATGTCAAAGAAAACGGGCATTATGTACAGGTTTATATGGGCGATAAATTATATGTAAAAGAAGAAAACGAATATTCGCGTATGTATGCTAAAATTTCCGGTATTCAGGCTGTGGCGATAGGCGAAGAAATTTACAGCATTAAAGAAGCTCCGAATAAGCTGCTTTTAATGACGGCAACCGAAAATTTTGAAGCAACATGGAAAGATGTGGAAGAAAAGTTTAAAGGGCGTGTAGATGTAACAAGTTCCAAAGATAATTACCTGGAACTTATGGAACCGGGCGTTAATAAATGGCAGGCGGTAAAAAGCCTGGCAGAAAGCTTCGGCATTAAGCCGGAAGAAATTATGTGTATCGGCGACAGCAACAATGATTTAAGCATGATTAAAAACGCCGGCATTGGTGTAGCCGTTGCAAATGCCAAATCGCAGGTGCAGAAATATGCCAAAATGGTTACGGCAAGCAACGATAACGACGGTGTAGCCCTTGCGATTGAAAATATTTTAACGGCGCAGATTAACGTGCCGGAGTAAAGTTAAAATAAAATTGGCTAAATTTTTGTAAAATTTAAACATTTATAACTTGCGCTTTTGAAATTTATGAGTTAAAATAATAGTAAGTTGAGTGAGACTGAGGAGTCACTCAACCGGTGTTTATTGTTTATAAACCGCTGAGGATGAAAAATGTTGAAGTAAGCAATGGGCAGAGTAGAGGAAACCAGGAGACTCGCACGAAGCAGTTGCCAAAAAAAACAGTCTTTATCCGCAGGCGTTTTATAAAAATAAAATGTTCCTGAGGAGGAATAAAAAATGAAAAAATCTTTAGTACTTGCAATGGCTATGGCTCTCGGCGTAACTGCATCCGCATATGCAGCTAACCCGTTCAGCGATGTACCGGCTGGCCACTGGGCTTATGACGCAGTTAACAAACTGGCAGCAGAAGGCGTAGTAGACGGTTATCCTGATGGCACTTACGGCGGCGACAAACTGATGACCCGTTATGAAATGGCACAGATTGTAGCAAAAGCTATGGCTAAAGGCGCAAACGTAGACAAACTGGCAGCAGAATTTGCTGACGAACTGGACAGCCTCGGCGTTCGCGTAGCTAACCTTGAAAAGAAAGCTGACAACGTGAAAATCACCGGTCAGATCCGTGCTTCTTACAAAGATGTTGATGGAGATAAAAACGGTCATGCTGGTCAGCTGCGTAACCGTTTGTTCGTAAACGGTGCTATTAACGAAGACTGGACATATACCGGACGTTTACAGAATATCCAAACCTATACCAATGAATCCGGTGATGATGACCTTGAGATGAACTGGGCATTTGTATCCGGCCGTGTTGGCGGTGTTAAAGTTGACGCAGGGCGTATGGACTTTACTTATTCTGATGTTGTAGATATGCGTGCAGACGGTGTAAAACTTGTTTATGGTGACGATGTTAAACTTACAGGTTGGGCTTACAAAGCTGCAAGCGACAATTATGTAAGTGGTTCTCAGTTTGACAAGAAAATATTTGGAGACGATGGTAAAGGTAATGAAAAAGATACCTTAGTAGAGAGTGGAGATCGTTTCTATACTGTTGGTGTTGAAGCAAACATTGGCGTAGTTGATACTGCTGTACGTTACTACAATGCTGATAATTGGCGTAATCAGGAAATTTGGGAAGCAGCAGTAGCCGGTGAAGTTGTTAAAGATTTGACTTTAAAAGGCGCTTATTTCTATGGTGATGCTGATGACGTTGATTCTCTTGACAATAATGGCTGGTTAGTAGGATTATCTTATCGCGGCGCTAAAGCATCTGAAGCTGGAAGTTGGGGTTTGTATGCTAACTGGAATGATCGTCCGTTTGCAACCTACCTTATTCCGACTTCTATGAGCGGTTATGCTGATGCTCCGTATGCAAGTCTTGCTGAGGCTGTTAATGGTGATGGCTACGAAGGTTTGGAAGTTGGCGCTAATGTAACTCTTGCTAAAAACATTGTTGCAGGCGTTAAGTATTTCGACTTTGAACAGCGCGAAGGCAATAAAGACGCTCAGACTCTGTGGTCTGAAGTTATCTTCACTTTCTAATTTTAGCCTTACAACAGATTAATATTAGAATAACTAAAGCGGATGGCTTACGCCATCCGCTTTTTGTCATATTTTGTAGTATTGTGCAAAGTATCGTTCTTATTGTTCATGATTTTTGATCCTTGAGTAAAATTTTTAATAAAATCATTTTTTCTGATAAATCTTAGCACCAGAGATAAAACTCAGATTTCAGGATTTTTTATTTTTAATCACTCCAAAATATGCAGTTATAAATTGCGATTATACATTACAACAATCTGATTTAACTACTAACCTTAAAACAAATCCACAATAGGGCAATAATTACAGGCTGATGAATTAGGTATGCCGCTAAAGAGTGGCGGCCTAAAAGTGATAGTGGTTTGCAGTTAAATTTAAAAATATTATTTTTGCTTATAGATTTTTGTACGAAGTAATAAATAAAATATCCGGCGGTGTACATAAAAAGCCACGGCAGCAGCGGAAAGTAATCTGCTGAATAAAAGGTCTGCGGCGGCAGACCGATATAAGCAGTAAATTTATTGGCATAAAAATACGTTGGCAAAATATATTGCCAGCTGCCGATACCAATAGTGCCGTGAATAATGTTTTTTGTAGCAAAAAACAGCCCAAGGCTTACAATAAAACCTGCAACTGGCGGAATGAACCTCAATATTTTAGCAAGCGGCACCATGATAAGCATTGCCGAACCGATAAAGGAAAGTATGCCAAAAGTAATGACGCTGCTTTTGCTGAAAAAATATGTACATATAAAAATAAAAAGAGCGCAGCTTAAAACAACCAGGCTGCGCTTTAAATGTTTTTTGGGTAATGCCCAGCAGAATCCGGAAAGAATAATAAACAGTGATGCGCCGCTTTGCTGCCATAAATAAGTATAAAATGACGGAAACCAGCTGATTTTATAATGAAAAATATTCGCCATGCTCCACAGAGTATGGTAAACAAACATATTAATCAGCGCAAAGCCGCGCAGAGTATCTATTAAATGATAACGGTCAGTTTTCATTAACGTTTTGATTTTCCCTGCGTTTTTTGCGCAGCAGGCAGTAAGCAATAAAGGCTAAAACGAGCAGTATGAGCCATGACGATTTTTTCATAGTAGATGCCTCCTTTAATGTTGCTTTATGGTTTTAGTATATCACTTTTGTGCCGCAAAAGAAAATAAAAACTGACATAAATTTGCCATAGTTTGCGTTTAATATATATTTAAGAACAAAGCTGAAAATGTTATAATTTAATTAGTGAAAGCTAATTGAAAATTATAAGGAGGGGTGCTGGAATGAAGTTTATCAGAAACAATAAATATGTAATAGGATTTTTGGTTATTCTTTTGGCAATTTGTTATGCCGGTTATTCGTATTACCAAAGCATTACACAGGTTGAAACAACCGTAAAAACAGCTAAAGTTGAATACGGTACTTTGAAGGACAGTATTTCGGCAACCGGCAGTTTAAGCGCTGTGGACAATGTCGATATCAGCTCTAAAATTACCGGCAGAATTGTGGAAGTGCTGGTAGAAGAAAATCAGCATGTTGAAGCAGGCCAGGTACTGGTAAAGCTGGATGCCACGGCTTTGGAAGCTACCGCGCGCCAGATGAAGGCACGCCTTGACAATGCCGAACTTACTTATAACCGTTATACGGCACTTTTGGCTCAGGGCGCAATTTCGCGCAGCGATTATGATTTGGCGGAATCCGATTATATCGTTGCCAAAGCTAATTATGACCAGGCAGTTTCCGATGTTAACGATACCGTTATTACTTCTCCTATTGCCGGTTACATCATTGGCGAACCTACTCCTGTTGGGCAGACTATCAGCTCCGGCATCAGCGAACCGCAGGTAATTATGTCTGTGGCGAACCTTGACGATATGCAGATTGATACTTTGGTTGACGAATCTGACATAGGGCGCGTAAAAGTAGGGCAGACTGTTGAATTTACGGTTGACGCTTATCCGGAAGAAACCTTTACCGGTACGGTGCGCCTTATTTCCCGTTCTGCCGTTACGGAAGACAATGTTATTTATTACACCGTTTATGTTGATGTTGCCAACCCGGAAGGCAAACTTTTGCCTACAATGACGGCAAGGACGAATATTATTATTCAGCAGCAGGATAATACTTTAATGGTTCCTCCCAACTGCATTTATTATGACGGTGACCGCCGTTATGTAAAGGTATATGACGAGGCAACCAAAACTTCGCGTGATGTTGATGTAACAGTCGGCTTGACGGGCGAGGACAGCATTGCCGTTACCGGCGATATTAAAGAGGGTGACGTGCTTTTGGTTAAACAGCGTGCTACCCAGCAGAACAATATGAGAGGGCCGATTTAACAGGCCGTGAAAGAGGCAGGACATGGCAGAAGTAATCAGGCTTGTAGATATAGTAAAATCTTATATAATGGGCGACAGCGTTGTGCATGCGCTTGACCACGTTAACGTGCAGATAGGTGAAGGCGAGTTTACCTCTATCATGGGACCGAGCGGCAGCGGAAAATCAACAATGATGAACATTCTCGGCTGCCTTGACAGGCCTACAAGCGGGCATTATTTTCTGCGCGGGCGCGATATTGCCGGTTACAATGATGACGAACTGGCGCATACGCGCAATGCGGAAATAGGCTTTGTATTTCAGAATTTTAATTTGCTGCCCAAACTTACGGCACAGGTTAATGTGGCGCTGCCGCTGGTTTACGCCGGTATAAACGAAGAAGAACGTATGGTGCGTGCTGCCAGCGCTCTGGAATCGGTTGGGCTTGGCAACAGGCTTGACCATAAACCCAATGAAATGAGCGGCGGCCAGCGCCAGCGGGTGGCTATTGTCCCCGCGCCGG
>ERZ779797.959-NODE-959-length-10616-cov-5.249692_pt1 | contig 10616 bp, 7 predicted proteins | sample MGYA00511886_ERZ779797 | MGnify/ENA primary metagenome ERZ779797 (study PRJEB29588, sample SAMEA2155055) | human gut metagenome | biome: human gut; feature: human-associated habitat; material: faeces | place: Denmark | collected 2008/2010 ... | reverse complement strand
ATTGGCCAATGGCAGAAGCAACCTCATTTATGATGGTTTCTGCCTTTCTGATACCGTTATCTTTGCCAAGAGCCAAAGCATCTTCAAGAGTCTGACCTTGAAGTTTACCCTGCATCATCAGACAATGCGTCTTCTCAGGAAGGAAACCACCGACATTGAAGATATAAGTCATATCGTATGCCGGAGAAAGTTGCCATTGACCGCTTTCATCCATCAGGAACGAGAAGTTCTTGTTGTGATCATCAGTATTGTTGGCAAGAATATTGAATACCATTCTGCGAAAGACTTCCTCCTGGGTGCTTTCCGGTAGGCGCATCTTGCGACAAACCATCAGCAACTTTTCATAGCTGTCAGCATCAGGATATAGAGCAGCCAATGTTTGCATGTGCAATTTGCGTTCTTCATCACGATCAAAACGATGTGTAATGAAATGCTTCTGGCCTTCCACCTCTATAATCTTGCAAGGCATCATGTTTATACCTGCAGCCATGGCCATTTTATAGTAAGCCATTTCCAATTCTCCAGACGAACGTTCAGCATCGCCAAACTTCAGTATGCAATAATCAAAGCCCTTGTGACCGGCAATCTGTCCGCTTCTGATTTCTCCCGTTTTCGGATTTATTGCTATGATTGCCTTAGGTTGGCGACCGCCAGCTGATGTTCCGACAGCTATCAACGACTGCATGGTCAGCGATTCGTCTGGCATAAGTCTTACATTCTCACGCTCAGCGAATATTCTCTGGGCCAAATCTGTCAATGCTTTCATATTCAGCTTTTCCGACTTTCTGATGCCAGAGGATTCGGGGATAAACTCCAAAGCTCCCATACCTCGCTTTCCTATAAACGACAGAATTTCAAGCGGAGTAATTTCTTGATTGCGAATACCATTCTGTATGCGCCAGCACTCAAACACCTGGTTACCCCAAGCATCGGGCAAAGAGTCTGCAAGAAAAGGAGGAAGTTTGCTGTAAAGCTTAGTTTCCTTGTCACCCATGATGGGACGTCGGCTGGCAGGTGACTTGACAGAAGCCACAAGTGGGAACGGATCAAGTATTCCGCCAAGAAAAACTGGATTATACTCGAAAAACGAAACACCTCTCCTTGCATCCCAGGACAAGCGACCGATTTCCTTGTCCCAAAGCATTATTTTCAATGAACTTGCTATCATGACTTCTTATGCCTAATTCGTTGGACTTTCTTTTCTTCCTTCACGAGGTATGCAGATGGCGGTAAATCCGGCATCAGTTCGTCAAGTGCATCTATCTGACCGATTGCCTTCAGCAGCAAAAGGAAGGTGCCGAGCGACACATTGCCCGATGTGCCATTCTCAAACTTATGAATGGTAGTGATTGTAATACCCGATTGCTCAGATACCTCTTTCTGCGTCATATTGCTACGCAGACGGTAATCCTTGAATCTTGCACCAAGAAGTTTTACCAATTCTGGTATAGAATACTCGTAATAATCAATCATAATTCATTATTTTAATTTATACTATAATATAAGTTAAACGAATAATACTGCTTTATATTACATTCTACTTATATTTATAAATGCAAAAATACTCATTTCTTTTCAAAATCCATCAATTAGTTTGAAGAAAATCTGATTTTTGCTTTCTTTTTAACCTTTTTACAAGGAAAAAACTCAAAAGTACCAAAAAAGCGACCCGAAGGTCGCTCGTTATAAAGAGGAGGATTTACTTATCCTTCTTGGTCTTAGTTCTCTGAGATACTGGAGTTTCCTCCTTCTCTTCTGCTTCATAGAACTTGGTTGCCACGAGTATTACTCGGCTATGCTTGACACCTTCTGCATCCTGCCATTCCTCTGGCTTAAAGTAGCCCTCTACAGTAAGGAGTGCTCCCTTGACCAAGCGGTCGAATGACGAGGTGTTCTCGTTCTTGCGCCATGCCTCTACATTCATGAAGGCTGAGGTGCGTGTGTTTTCTTCACCGTTCTTCTCGATTCGGCTGATAGCCAGTGAGAAGCGAGCTACGCTTGCGGTTGAGAACTGATGGATGCTAGCATCCTTACCAACGAAACCTGTTACTGCGAAAGTATTTTCCATCTTTTTCATAATTTGAATTTTTAGAAGTGAAACATTTATTTTTTACGATGCCCCCAGAGTTGGCAAGGGAAACATGAGAAGCAAGGAATTATCAAATTATTTCACCTTCAGGCAAAAAAAGTTTTATGGATGAGTATCAGACGAAAAAGTTTTTGAAATAATTCTGAGAATAGGGCATCTGGTACTTGCAGCAATGTGGCTTGTACTAACTTCGCTGCGGAAAAACTAAGTGTGGGAACTTCGTTCAGAAAATTCAAATCGAAAAGGTGACAAGAAAATACAGCAGAGGTTCGAGCAAAGGATGGCAATACATTAAAAGTTCAAGCAAGAGGTAATGCTCCAAGAATAGCAAGCCCAAAGAAAGACACGAAAGCCACACCTCATTTAAGAATGTGGCAACACGGAACAATGGAATATACCAATGAGTACCAGAGGAAGCAACTGTATGCAGAGGTATGCAGTAGGAGGAACATGATGCAAAGGACAAGCATTACCTATCCATGGCTATAGGAGAAGCAGAATAGATGGATCTAAAATCTGCGGGAACAAGAAGTAGATGTCAATCTGTAAACGAGCAACTTAGCGGTCGTATGTTTTTAAAAGAACGTATATAAGGATGATATACTCTCAGAGAAAAGCCACCATCAGGTAAATCCTAATGGTGGCATCCAAGTTTTATGATACATTATCGAGAGATATAGTCATAATTTACGATGCGCAATGCACAACGCTTAACCATCTGAGAGTCAATATAAAGCATTTTCTTAGGCCTATTTTGGGCGCCGAAGTTGCACAAAATGCGCACCATTTCCGGCGGTCGTCACCATAACGGAGATTGGCAATGCAAATATATGCATATAATGTGATGCCGTCAAGAAAGATTAACGCCTTGTTGGTGTTCATACCGAGTTCTTCGCAAAGACTATCGAATTGCATTTTCAAAAATGAAATTTTTACAATAATAATCTCATGAAATGCCCGAATGAGCAATTTTGTCGGATAAGAGGTGGTTTTTATGGTAATTTTGTCGATTAAGGCGGTGACTTATCTAATGTAAGTTAATACATTTGTCTAATTGCTGATCTTCACGAAACGGATGTGCCAAATTTGTTTCCTGCATACTTGCCAACAATCTCATTAAATAAACCTTTTGACATAGACAAACCCAACTCTCCGGTCATCATAGATGATTCCGAATATCAATGTCCTGTAGCGAATGCCAAACGCTCTTGGGCCAGCGCTTTGTCATGCTGACTTCAAGTATCTCTTTCTTGTCATGTACTGTCGCCTCTCCTATAAGGTCATTCAGTTCCATATACGTTCTGGCCTATGCTCACAAAATTAATGTTTTGCAGTGGATAGATTATTATATTATACCGGAAGCGCAGTAGGTGATGAAAACGATCATTTGCGATAATATGTCATAATTATCTTAATGTGTCAGAAATGATTGTCTTCAATGTTGTAAAATTTGCTAAATTTGTGAATCGGCAAGATTGATGACAGGAAATGAACAGCTTTACGGAAAACACTCGCGTGCAAGTGCCGGCGGCATTGCACTTATGTCGTCTGGGGTATACCTATCTCGATGACATCTCAGATTATAATCCTGACACAAACATTCTGACCGGCATATTTCTTCGCTCACTCAGCCGATTGAATCCCGAATTGGATGAGACTGGACGCCATCAGATGCTTGACAAGATAGTCGGAATGCTTCGGAATGATGATCTGGGCAAAGAGTTCTATACCTTACTCTCTGCCAACAGTGGTCTTAAGCTTGTCGATTTCGAGAATGCTGACAATAACGAGTGGCACGTTACCACTGAATTTACCTGTGAGAATTCTGACACCGGTGACAGCTTCCGTCCAGACATAACTTGTTTTGTAAATGGACTTCCGCTTGCTTTCATTGAGGTCAAGAAACCTAATAATCACGACGGGATTCTCGCTGAAAGAGACAGAATCAACAGGAGAATGTCCAACAAGGCATTCAGACGCTTTATCAACATCACGCAGTTGATGATTTTCTCCAACAATCAAGAATATGATAACGACAACCGTGTTCCCATTCAAGGGGCTTTTTATTGCTGCATCTCAGAGAATAAGGCGTTCTTCAATGTCTTTCGCGAGGCAGACAAAAACTTTGTCTCTTCTTATCCTTATGAAGAGGTCTCAGAGGAACTTGAGAAAAGGGTTCTCAAGCATCGCAACTGTGTAGTTATTAAAAATCTTCCTGACTATCAGACTAATAAAGAACCATCTACTCCTACCAACAGAATTCTGACATCGATGTTGAGCAAGGAGCGTTTCCTGTTTCTCCTCCGATATGGTTTTGCCTACGTGAACAAGACGACGGAAGACGACGACGGCAGCAAGAAGGTTTCTTTGGAAAAGCACGTGATGCGTTATCAGCAACTGTTCGCATCTTTGGACATCAGGAGAAAATTAGCTGCTGGAGTCAAAAGCGGTATCATCTGGCATACTCAAGGGAGTGGCAAGACCGCACTCGCATACTATTCCGTGCGAAGCCTTACGGATTTTTATGCTCAGAGGCAGACTGCCGTGAAATTCTATTTCATCGTTGATCGCATCGCTCTTATGGAACAGGCAAGCGATGAGTTTGCATCTAGAGGACTGATTGTAAGAACTGCGAACAGCAGGAATGAACTGATGAAAGATTTCAGAAGTATCGACCCTGTGGAGAACAGCGTGGGCAAGCCTGAGATAATGGTCGTCAACATACAGAAATTCAAGGAAGACTCTGAGAAGATCCAGTTGGACAACAGTTACAGCACATCTCTTCAAAGGGTGTTCTTTATAGACGAAGCGCATAGGGGCTACAATCCTGAGGGGAGTTTCCTTGCAAACCTGCTTGAAGCTGATAAGGATGCCGTAAAGATAGCTCTAACAGGAACGCCTCTTCTTAAGGAAGAAAGAGAGTCTTGGCGCGTTTTCGGTAATTACATTGACACATATTACTACGACAAATCAATCTCTGACGGATATACCCTGAAGTTGATGCGCGAGCCTATAGAAACGGTCTATAAGGAAAAGATAAAAAGCATATTGGACAAGTTGGCCGGAGGTGTGGAAATCAAGAAGAGCGACATTGACAAGAACAAAATCCTTGAGCACGATAGTTATCTTAATGCTCTTCTTGACTACATAATCACCGACTTCCGCCGTTTCCGCGAGGAACAGGATGATGAAAGTATCGGTGCGATGATAGTTTGCAGGACAAATCCACAGGCAAGAGAAATGTATCGTCTGTGGCAGGAGAGATTCTCTCGGTCTCTGTATGTCGAGAAGAAGCAGGAAGAAAAACTGATGATGCTCGAAGACCCGATGATTTCATATGGCTCTCCCAAGAAGCCTCTCAAGGCTTCTCTTATATTGCATGATGAAGGCGACAAACTTGAGAGAAAGGCCTATATCGAAGGGTTCAAGAAGCAGATGTCAGTAGATGTGCTGATTGTCAACCAGATGCTTCTTACAGGTTTCGATGCGCCGAGGCTCAAAAAGCTCTATCTCGGCAGGAGCCTTGACGGACACGACTTGTTGCAGGCGCTTACAAGGGTCAATCGTCCATACAAGGACTTCAAATATGGCTACGTGGTTGATTTTGTCGATATAAAGGAAAATTTTGAGACAACCAACGACCGTTATCTAAGGGAGTTGAACCGCACTGTGGATACGGCGGATGTCCAAGTCGATGCACCAGTAGGTAATGTGATTATCGAGGACAAAGAGGCTGTTATCTCCAAGATGAAGGAGATAAAGAATATCCTTTTTAACTTCACATGTGAGAACCCGGAGGATTTTCGCAAGGAGCTTGACGAAATCAGTAGCAAGGACACTCTCTATGCTCTCCGTTCCACTCTTAATGAAGCGAAGGCTATAATCAATCAGGTCAGGGCATTCGGTGACGAGGAGCTTAAGTCAAAGGTTGAAAAACTGGCGGTGGTCGGCATTCCAACTCTGATTTCGGAGGTAAGTCACCGTATCGAACGCATCAATTTGATGGAAAACACCGAGCATATGGCTGATGTTTCGGGCATCATAAACATAGCTCTCTCTGAACTTGATTTTGAGTTCAAGAAAGGTGTCCCGGAGGAAATGAGAATAGTCGTGGATGACATCCGTGAGCGTTGTGACAAGGTGCAGGCCGAATTTGAGGCTAATTTTGACAAGGGAGAGGATAAGTATGTGATTCTTGCCGACCAGTTCCGCGAATATTTCCGCAAGAAGGGTTTTGTGCCACAAAACACGGCGGAGGCGAAAGAAAGCATCGATTATATGGATACTGTAATGGCAAAAATTCGTGAAATCAACAGACGCAACAATCTTCTGAAGAAGAAGTATAGGGGAGACGAGCGTTTTGTGCGCATCCACAAGAGAATTGAAGAAGAGAATGCGAAGAGGGAGAAGCCTATAATCTCTTCCGGAGAATACGAAATCGCAGAGAATTTGTCACAAATGAAGTCGCAGATAGACAATATGATATACCTTAATTCCCATATTGTCGACAATGAGGATGCCTTCAAAAGGGATGTGCTTGCTATTATCGGCTCCAAGTTGGTTGATATGGGCATACCGGCCACGCTTTCTGACCGCAAATTCATCAACAATCTTATTACAGCAGAATATTTTCAACAGAGAAACTATCTATAAATGAGCGATATAAACATTACAGAGTCAACGGTAGCCTTGATTGATTCACTCAAGAGTACAACGGCAGAGTTCGGTCTTGCGGGAACAGGAAGTGAATATAAAATTGTCATAGAAATCTTCCTTTATAAATTTTTCAATGACAAGTTCGGTTATGAAGCCAAGAAGGACAAGGTCTATGGAGAGCGGTTGAGGAGAGCGGAAAAATGGGATGCCGAATATGACACATTTACAGACGAGGAGGTGGAAGACCTGTTCAGCTATCTTCCATCTTCGGTGCCGAGACTGAAGCCTGAGCACACTCTTGCCCATCTCTACAACGCCACAGGTAAGGGCGATTTTTCTACCCTTTTAGATGCGACGCTTATTGACATCGCAAAGATTAATTCTGACACGTTCTCGGTTTCCACGTCTGGAAAGAGCCGTGTGAATATTTTTTCGGCTGTTACATCCTATGTGACTGACACGCAGAAACGAGACGAGTTCGCAAAGTCGCTGATGCGCAAAGTGGCTTCGTTCAATTTTGAAGATGTCTTTACCGAAAAATATGATTTCTTCTCAAGAGTGTTCGAGCACCTTCTCAAGGGCTTCAACAATGCGGGAGGCGGAAAATACGCTGAGTATTATACTCCTAGAGCTATCGCTCAAGTAATGGCAAGGCTTCTTGTAGGGGACAACGCTGAACTGCGAGGTGTGACCTGCTACGATCCGTCAGCTGGAACGGGAACACTGCTTATGGCTCTTGCACACCAGATCGGAGAAGATCGCTGTACAATCTACAGCCAGGACATTTCCGAAAAATCCAGTGAGATGCTCCGTCTCAATTTGATTCTTAATAACTTCGCGGCTTCGCTCCCAAACGTAGTGCAGGGAAATACACTTCTTGAACCGTCGCATAGGAATCCGGACGGCACGTTGAAGAAGTTCGATTTTATCGTGTCTAATCCTCCGTTCAAACTTGACTTCCCGGAATATAGGGACACCTTGGCGGCTGACGGAGTCAGGTTCTGGGCTGGAGTCCCGAATGCTGTAGCCAAGATAGATCCGACAAAGCCGAAGATGGCCATCTATACCTGTTTCATCCAGCATGTCATCAATTCTCTGAAATCGACGGGTAAAGGAGCGATTGTCATCCCTACGGGATTTATCACTTCCAAGAGCGGGGTGGAGAAAAGAATTCTGGAAAAGATTGTGAATGAACGAATTGTCTATGGTTGCGTGTCGATGCCGTCTAATGTCTTCGCCACCACGGGAACTAATGTTTCGGTACTCTTTTTCGATAAAAGTGCAAGTTCAGACAAGGTCATCCTTATCGATGCGAGCAAGTTGGGTGAGGAGTACAAGGAAGGCAATAATCAGAAACGACGCTTGAGAGATTTTGAGGTGGACAAAATTGTGGAAGTATTTCAGAACAAGGAGAGCGTCGATGATTTCTCCGTTGCGGTAACCTATGACGAGATTAAGGAAAAAGGTTATTCCCTTTCTGCCGGGCAGTACTTCGATATCAAGATTGACTATGTGGATATTACCGAGGAGGAATTCAATAAGAGAATGGCCGGTTATAAAGCTGAGCTTACGGCGCGGTTTGAAGAAAGCCACCGGTTGGAATCTGAAATAATGAAGCATCTGGATAGCCTTAAATTCAATTCTTAATGACATGGAATACATAGGAGTTATCTCATCTGTAATTGCGGCAATTGCGGCCGTTTTATCTCTATTTGTAACAATTCGAAATACGAAAGCCAGTATAAATAGACGAATTGATCGTAAGAAACGTAAGATTCTTGAAATTGAGAATTCTCAATGCAGAATGTATGGTCTGAATCGAAAAAGCAATGTGATAACTCCTTTAGATGAGAAAAAGAATAAACTTCAGTCCGAGATAAATGAACTGCAAAGAAGGTTATAGGTTATGGTGAATCTGAAAAAATGTTTGTTAGGAGAATTAGTTGCGGTAACCCGTGGTGCGAGCCTAAGTGGGAATTATTACTCCACTAAAGGAGAATATATTCGTTTGACTTGCGGAAATTTTGATTATCGTAATAACTGCTTCAAAGAGAATACATCGAAGGATAATCTGTTTTATACAGGAGTGTTCAAGGCGGAGTTCCTCCTCGAAAAGGGTGACATTATCACGCCTCTAACAGAACAGGCGATAGGTCTTCTGGGGACTACCGCCCGTATTCCGGAAAGCGGAAAATATATCCAGAGTCAGGATATCGCACTTATTAAGTGTAAAGCAGACAGAATTGACCCGACATTTTGCTATTATCTGATCTCGTCCCGATTTGTTCGTGATCAGTTAAGTGCAGCTGCTCAACAGACGAAAATCCGTCATACGTCACCGGATAAGATAAAAGACTGCACTGTATGGATTCCTGAACTTGATGATCAAAAAGCAATCGGACGATTATTGGCCTCTTTGGATGAAAAGATTCAGCTTAATAAACGGATAAATGATAATTTAGAGGCTATGGCTAAGCAGCTCTACGACTATTGGTTTGTACAGTTTGACTTCCCAAATGAGGAGGAAAAACCGTATAAATCAAGTGGAGGGGCTATGGTTTGGAATGAAGAACTTCACATGAACATACCTTACTCTTGGAATACATGCCTTTTGAACGATTACATCGGCAGTAATAACACTGGCGATTGGGGATTTGACGAACCGGCAGAAAAAAGAAACATGAAAGTTGGGTGTATTCGTGGAGCAGATATTGTAAAACTTAATGATTTGCCAACTCGCTACATAAAAGATAGTAACACTTCAAAGCTGTTATCTGTATGGGATATTGTTATAGAAGTATCTGGTGGTAGTCCCACCCAGGCAACTGGTAGAAGTGCGTTTGTAACGCCTGGAGTATTGAAACGCAATGGTGGAAATTTGACTTGCTCTAACTTTTGCCATGCTTTTACAATGAAGAACTACAAAGCATCTGCATATTTCTTCTTTATGTGGCGCATGTTCTATGACAATAACAATATGTTCAATTATGAGGGTAAAACTTCGGGCATAAAGAATTTTATGACAGACACTTTCTTGGCAAACAAGTGGTTAGATGTTCCTACAGCATTATTAGACTTATTCTTTGAACGAATAACGGTTATATACGAGCAAATTGATATCAAGATAGAAGAAATAAATGCTCTCACTAAGCAGCGTGACGAACTTTTACCTCTCTTAATGAACGGTCAAGCGTCAGTAAATTCGGACTAACGTCCGCATTTACGGCTGGGGCGCGGCCCCGGCCCCCAACCGCCGGGGTGTCCGCTATTCCTTCACCACCGAGGTCTCCTCTATGGGAAAGGTCCCCTCATCTACGCTGGTGGACTTCGCTGTGGAGGTCCCCAAGCCCACCGTCTGCGAGAAGATGGAGCTGCGGGAGGGAACGCCGGTCTACTGCTTCACCCGTGTCCGCAACGTTGACGGCGAGCCTCTGATCCTGGAGACCAGTTACTACCCGCAGTACATCTACCCCAATCTGACCCGCGATATGCTCCAGACCCACAGCTTTTACAGCCTGCTCTACCATGTGGGCATCGTCCCCTTCGCTGCGGACGAGAGCTATGAGGCCGTTATTCTGGATGACAGCTGTGCCGCCCTGCTGGGTGTGCCCTCCGGCAGCTGTGCCTTTTTCCACCAGCGGCTCACCCGCACGGAGGATGGCCGTATCTACGAGTATACCCGCAGCTACATACGCGGCGACCGGGTCCGCCTGGACGTACATATGCAGAAAAGCGGCATGAACTTCGTCCGCACCATCGACTGAATAGAAAAGCACCCCCGACAGGGGGTGCTTTTTTCGCACAAAGCCCCGATCAAAGGGCGGGGCAGCGCTATTTACGACAGCAACAGGCGGATCAGCACACGGGCGAT
>ERZ779797.957-NODE-957-length-10633-cov-5.094347_pt1 | contig 10633 bp, 8 predicted proteins | sample MGYA00511886_ERZ779797 | MGnify/ENA primary metagenome ERZ779797 (study PRJEB29588, sample SAMEA2155055) | human gut metagenome | biome: human gut; feature: human-associated habitat; material: faeces | place: Denmark | collected 2008/2010 ... | reverse complement strand
TCTTTTTAGACTACAGAAAATCTATGCGTAATACACAGGGTTTTCCCCCTGACCCTCGCCAAGGCTTTTCTCCTGAGAATATCCTGCAGCTAATCGATTCTGAAGCTACTAAAAAGAATATTCTTCTTTCATTCGATAAACTCTCGGAATGCTGCCAAGATGGGGATGTTGTTTATTTGCACTTCTCAGGACATGGACAGCAGATAACTGATTTGAATGGAGATGAAGAAGATGGCTTCGATGAGGCGTGGATTCCTTACGATGCGAAAAAGAAATTTGTCTTAGGCGAATATGAAGGTGAAAATCACATTATTGATGACGAATTAAACATCTTATTCACAAGATTGCGTGTGCGCGTAGGGGCGAGAGGTAAGATTGTCATCGTTGCCGATGCCTGCCATAGTGGAAGTGGTTCACGTGGTTTACACAATGATGAGGTATTTGCCCGCGGCACAGGCGATAAGTTTATTATTCCACATAAAAGCAGCAACGTCATTAAAAAGCCCGCGCCAACCGAATGGCTTTTTGTAGCGGCTTGTAAATCATATCAGTCCAATTATGAGTATCGGACTCCTATTGGAGATTATTACGGTGTTCTTTCATATGTTATTGCCGGAGATTCAAAACAATTTGATGTATGCAAATACATTGATTTGCTTCAGGAATGGACTGATAGCGTTTCTGGGTTGTCCAGATATCCACAGGACCTTGATAACGAAGGACAGCCAAGCCGCAAGAATTCTTACATGTTTTAGTGAATGAACGATAAAGACTACATAAGGAGATTTACTGTTAACGACCAAACTGCGATGGCCGGATTCTATGATCGGATATATCCCCAGTTTGTTTCGTATTTCAGGAACAAGTTCAAGAAGTCCGAAGAGTATTCAATGGATTTGTTCCACGATTCATATATGTCAATGTACGACAATATTCTTTGCGGAAAGTTGACTCCCGAAAATCTAACCAGTTCTTTATATCAATACATTCTAGGCATTGCAATCCGCAAGATGCAGGCCGGAGATAGAAAGTCTCATGAGTTGGAGAAAGTCAAACTTTATCACAACGGTGAAGGAAGCGACGAGTTTCTGGACATCAAGGTTCAGAAGCAGATTGTAGAAGAAGCTGAGACCGAAGATGCAGAACGTAAAAATGAAGAGATGAAGGATTTCGTAGAACGTGCAGTGGCAGATTTAACTCCTCCTTGTGATGAACTTCTTCGACGTTTCTATTGGGATAGGTTGTCTGGCGTCGAGATAGCGCTGGCAATGAACTATAGTAATGCGGATTCAGTAAAGACACAGAAAAACAAGTGTATGAAAAAGTTGAAACCTATCGTTGAAAAATTTAGGAGATTGTAGGTTACATCTGGGGCCTTTGCATCATTTATTTAAAACGAAAGATATGAATAACGATATCACTACTGAAGTTCGGATAGATAATTATCTGCTTGGGCGTATGTCTGAAGCCGAAAGGGCTGCATTTGAGCATGACTTGATTACTGATGCAAAATTAAAGGAGGAGTATGAGTGCCAGAAGTCGATCGCAAATGCAGTCCAAAAGATTGCGATGAAGGCTTTTCTTACCAAACACGCCGCAGAGCGAAAAAAAGCAGACTTACCTGTTGTTACTGATATAACTGAGTCTAATGATAATGGCATAGATCTTACCGACCTTTTTAGGCGAATTTCTGAGAAGTTACAAGGATTCCTTGGCTCCGGTCAACGAATTGCGTGGACACTAGCATCTGTCGCTGTAATGGTTGTTGTCATTGTTGGCAGTGTGAGATACGCTTCTGCGCTCCATTCGATGCAGGACTATGGCATGCTTGCATACACAAAATTGACCGTTCCTATGTCAAGAGATGGCAATGAAATTGACAACATGATTGAGGAAGCATATAATCTCATAGGTTCCGGAGAGTTAAATAAAGCCATAGATGCTATTGAAAAGGCAAAAGCAAATGTCATGGAATGTCTTGCCCAGCCCCTTGAAAATAAGGAAGATGAATATGAACATAATGTTCTACATTTGAAAGTATATGAGTTGGAATGGTATGAGGCGATTGTATTGATGAAACATGGGAAGGTAGCCAAGGCGAAGAGAGTTTTAGAGACCATAGCCTCTTCTTCTAGTCCATATGCAGAAACTGCTCGTAGTGAATTGGATAACTTTTTTTAAATAAAACCCAAAAGAGATGAAAAAAATTTTTCTTATCGCTTGCATTTGCGGCATTTCAATTGCTGCATTCGCACAAGAGGAGAAGCCCGAATCCAACAAGGTTGCTTCTCCTGAGATGTCCGCGCTACAGACCGCCGCAGGTCTTGCCAAGTACGGCTATGCCAATTATTCCGCGACGGCTCTTGTAGAGGCTGCAAAAATTTTCGCGGAGACCAAGACCCAGCCTATGGATATCGAGGCCGAGAGAGGACGCACCGAGACGGTTGCGGACAAAGACAACGCAGTCAGTTTCAATCCTACGCAACTGCTGGCCGATGCAAAGAAGTTTGCAGGTAAAGACAAAGTCATTATTGCTTACGTAAAGCAAGTTGAGAAATCCATTGCCAGCGGTTCTACTCGAGGTGCCGTTGGTGGTCCAAGAGCCCAAAACGACAGGGTTTACGGAAAGGATGTCAATTCCTACCAAGTGAAATTCTGGGCTAATGAACTTGCTGAGGTATGTGTTTCTGGTGATGGTGACACTGATCTAGACCTCTATGTCTACGATGCTAACGGAAACCTCATTGGCAGTGATTCTGATTACACCGACGAGTGCGTTGTCCGCTGGGTGCCGGCATGGACTGGTAACTTCGTCATCAAGGTCGTTAATAGGGGCGCCATTTTCAATAATTTCTCAATCTGGACAAACTAAAATGCCCATCATATTGTGATGTAATTGGGGGCGGATGCCGATTCCGCCCCTTTAGTGTTTTTGATGTATGAAAAGGATTATACTGACAATAGTGGCAATTTCCATGACTTTGACTTGTTTCGGCCAAGGATACAACTACCGTGAAGGAAGCCACCGCGGATACCAAAGTCCTCGAGAACGACAGGCTACCGCCTGGTCTGGTTCAGGAATTGCATTAGGCAGCAAAGTGTTCGCCACCAACCACCATGTTGTGGATGGTGCGACAAATCTATTTATATATTTTCCAGAGACAAAGTCTAAATACAAGGCCGAGGTCGTAGCGATAGATGCTTCTAATGATCTGGCTATCGTTAAAGTGACGGACTCATCTTTTTCCGGTTTTCCTGCCATTAAGTATGGTTTCAAGAAAACAGCTGAAGATGTAGGAATGGGAGTTTTTGTGCTCGGATATCCGCTAGTAGACACAATGGGTGAAGAGATTAAACTTACAACTGGCGTTGTCAGTTCCAGGAGCGGATTCCAGGGAAACCCTTCACAGTATCAGATTTCTGCACCTGTTCAGCCAGGCAACAGTGGAGGCCCTCTGTTCAATGACAATGGTGAATTGATAGGCATCGTATCTGCAAAACATACAGGCGCAGACAATGTTAGTTATGGAGTAAAATTAAGCTATCTCGTGGATCTTGTATCACGCTCCGGATTGTCTTTGAACCTTGACAGAACTAGCCAGATTTCTACGATGTCTCTAAGCGAGAAGTGCAAAGCTGTTATTCCATGCACAGTTATGGTCGTGGCCAACAATGAAGGTGCAGGAACCTCGACTATGCAGTCATCAACAAAACCGGCCCGGGCGGCAGCCAGCCTTGTTGGTTATCCCATTCACGTCAACTATCCGGAAATAGCGAGGAAGGGCGACAGTGCAGTTGAAATTTATGGTATTGAAATTACTCCAAGAAGAACTGCAATCTACATGTCTTGGCGCAATACTCAGTTTACCAGTGGATGGTATAGCATCGACAAGAATACTTACATACAAGATAAGACTACCGGGAAGAAATACGCCCTCGTCGATACAGAAAATTGTGCTATTGCGCCGGGCAAGACATCTATTGAATTAGGGCAAACCAAAGAATTTGTTCTGTACTTCCCGACATTACCGGCTGATGTTACGTCCATTGATTTGTGTGAACCAAAGACAACAAGCAGTTGGAAGTTTTACGGCATTAAAATCAAGTAATTATGAAGCGTCTGATACTTATCATCCAGACATGCATTACCCTATTCATTGGGTATATATCTAAGGCTCAGTCTTTTAATGAATTGCTATCACAGTCCGAGCTGCTTAAAGCTCAGTATGGTGAAACTGATGATAGGTATCTGGATGCTTTGTCGCATGCAATCCAAGCTGCTTTCAGTGAACAAAAGAACGAGGAGGCTAACAAGTATCGCATGATTCACGCTGACATAGTAAAAGGAAAGTATGGAGATTATTCTCTCGAGTATGCAGAAGATATGTGGCGGTTAGGAAATGTGTCTGCCTTCAAAGGAGAACAGTACTGTTATGATTGCTATAAGAAAGCTCAGCAGATTCTTGAATCTCTTAATGCTCGTGATTCTTTCATATACTTCAACTTGTTTTGGAATTATTTCTGGCATTACTGGAATGAACAAAAATGGCTATTTGCTTTGACAAGTATGCAAAAGTATATCAATTACGCAAAGCCATGGATTAATAAGGAATGGAAAGGCAATACTCTTGGAGTAGGAGAATTGGCTAATGCGTATTATCTCCTCGGATTAACATATTTTACACATCTGAATGATTATACTTCTGCCATTGAAGCTTTTAAGGAGTGTATCAGCATCGTAGAGAATAATCAACTATTACAAGAGTTCCCTAATGCTCTTGTAGCATATCAAGGAGTTTGGCTAGGGTATGAAAACATTAAAGATTACGAAACTAGTTTAGAATGGCACTTGAAAAGCGTGGACGTATCTAAACGACTTAAAGGTGGTGCTTCTGAGGAGTATTTGGCAGAACTCTCATCGTTAAGGAACTGTTATTATAGATTAGGTGATTTTGATTCAACCGAAAAAACAAATCTGACACTTTTGGAAAGTATAGAAAACCGGGATAAAAATGCTGGAATTGATTGTATGTCAGATTCGTTGTATGTAAAAGAATATGAGTCTTTAATTGCTTTAGGTATCGAATTCGAGAGGTATCCTGAAGTCCTCGTGTACGGGCCTAAACTCTCTGAGATTTATCAAACCAGAGGAGAAGAGAAAACTCTGGCGTATCTGTCCCATTTAGATGATATGATTTTGGCTTATCACAACACAAATAATTATCTTGAAGAGTACTCGTTATATGAACAATATGAAAGTCTTGCCCACAGTCTCAATCTTACTAAAACAGAGGATTATTGGTCATACCTGTCCCTTAAATGCGAGACGCTCATTTACCTGTACAAATTAGCAGAGTATGAAAAGGCTATACAAGATTGGGGTAAATTGACGTCAATGCTATATGGTAGCAACAGTAGGCAGACTTTGATGTATACATACCAAGTTGCCAATCAGCACGAATCCATTGATCAGCATGACGAAGCTATAGTCGGGATTGAAGACTGTCTTAAGATTATTAATTCCGGAAAATGTGTTTTTGACGGACAAGCCGATAGTCTTCTCTTCATGGCATCCATCCATAATCTTGAGGGGATGGCTTATACAACATCTGATACTGAAAGAGCAGAATTAGCGCTTCTATCAGCAATAGAAGAAAACCATCTTATACGTAGAAACAGTTATGCCCCGTTGCTGAACCTTGGATTATTGTATTATCAACAGAAAAGAGATTATAAACGCGCAAGAGTATACTTTGAACAGGCAAAACAGGCTTTCGAAAGCATAGGCGATAACCATTCCATACAGTATATAACTGTTCTTAATGATTTGGGATTATGCTACCAAGATTTAGGGATGAGTAGTGATGCCATAGCTATCTTCGATTTAGCAAGCCAGACGGTGCTTGCTAACTACGGAAAACATCATGTTATGTATGGAACAACCGAGCAAAACAAATCAGTGTTTTATACAAGTATATCGAATTACACAGAAGCCATCAGTTGCAGTCAAGAAGCTCTGGAGTGCTATAAACAGGTTTATGGGGAAAAGAGCGAAAGGTATGGTGTAGTTCTACAGAATTTGGGTATGATGTATCAGTATGTAGGAGATTACACCAAGTCGAAGGATCTACTTTTAACAGCCCTCCCGATATTGGAGTCCTTACATAGTCCATATTGCATACATGCATACACTAATTTGCTGACAGTATATGCCGTTGAAAAGAATGGCGACAAAGTTGCCGACCTTGCCGAACGTGCTGAGGCAAAACTTAAAGAGAATCATTGGGAAGAAACTGACGTAGCTGCGTTTCTATATGGTTCTATCGGATATGCATTCCTGATTAATGGAATACCTGATGCTAAGCAATACCTAGGATATGCTCTAAATCTATTAGATAAGTCTGGCTCTAAAGCAAGCACTAATTACCATAGCGTCCTTTTGAGTTTTGGACTAGCGTCTTTTCTTGATAATTCACAGACAGAAGACATCATTCCCGCCGTAACTGAATCATATAAAAGCCAATATCTTACGAATGCCGCATTCTTTAACAGCAGTGAACGAGAAGACCTAATATCTGGTCCTCGTTTCTCTCAAACCCTGAATATTCTTTTCTCTTCACGACATGAAGGAAAACAAGACCTTCAGTTATACAACTTCCTTCTTTTCAATAAGGGTCTCCTTCTTGGAACATCCATTAGCTATGCTAAGGCTATATATCACAGTGGAAATCAGGAAGTTATCTCTCATTATGAGAAACTTCAGCGATTGAATAGATTTTTAAACAATGAAAGAATACCAGAATTTGATGGGCTATCTAAAGAGGATGCCAAGTCGCAATCCTCTGCGTTAGAACGCGAACTGACGATTTATCTGAGACAGAATGGAGGTTACACGGATGATTTGAATTATACTTATTCGGATATTCAGAATGCGCTCGATAACAATGAGGTAGCTATTGAGTTCGTTTCGTTCCTTAATTATGCAGACAACACCTCATACTACGCTGCCATGCTTGCAAAACATGAATGGCAAGAGCCAAAGTATGTAGAGTTATGTAAGAAAGAAGATCTAGAAAGACTCGTCTCCTTATCACCTAACCTGCTTTATGGAGAAACATCAGCATCTGAAAATGCATTTAAACTTATATGGGGACAGCTGACACCATACCTTTCTAACATTAAAACAATATATTTCTCTCCTGCTGGTTATATTAACAAATTGGCAATTGAACATTTATTCAATGGAGAGAATCGTTTTGATGCCACACATAACATTGTCCGACTAACGTCAAGTCGTGAAATATGTAGCAAGAGACCTGAGTATAAATATAAAGCAGCCGTTTTATATGGAGGCTTGAAGTATGATGAAGATGATGCTACAATGATTGCTGAAAGTAGAAGCGTACAGGGATCCTTATCAACGCAACCTAGCGTTTTCAGAGGAACGGATAGTTCGGTGACACGAAAAGGTTGGGATTATTTGCCAGGAACTTTGGAAGAAGTGAACAAAGTATCTTCAATAATATCCAGCAACAAGATAACTTGCGATGTTTATACAGCTAGTAGGGGTAATGAAGAATCGTTTAAAGCTTTATCTGGCAATAATTTCGGTATTCTTCATGTCGCGACTCATGGATTCTATATGACGGAGTCTCAGGCTGACAGGAACGATTTCTTTGCATCTAATCCATTCGCATCGCAGAGCATCAGCCCTAGAGTTTCTTCACTCCAACGCTCCGGCCTTCTTCTGGCGGGAGGCAATAAAGCGTGGAAAGGAGAGAATGTTCCGAAAGGCGTTGAAGATGGAGTATTGACATCGGCGGAAATAGCTACAATGGACTTTAATAGTTGTGACATAGTAGTGCTTTCCGCATGTGAAACCGGTCTTGGCGAAATTACGGATGAGGGGGTCTTTGGCCTCCAACGGGCCTTTAAAAATGCCGGTGTGAATACAATCATAATGAGCCTTTGGGAAGTTGACGATCAGGCGACATCCTTAATGATGCAGACTTTCTATAGTAATTTAATGAGAGGAAAGAGCAAGCGCGACTCTTTCTCGGCAGCTAAGAATGAAGTACGAAAGAAATATTCAGATCCGCGGTATTGGGCAGCGTTTGTTATGTTAGATTAGGTTATTGGGCACAATAATATGGAAAAGAATACCAATTTAAGATGGTTTAATCTATAGTGGGACCAGTTATCAATTATTCATAACATGATCCTTTATCGATAATATGAAGACTACATCTGCTCATTTTGTTTAAAAAAGTTCAATACAGATAAAGTGAATGATGACCAAACATGCGGATTCTTTATTCAGTATTCTTTAACAAAGAGATATTACATACGTGTATTTGGTTTAGCCACGCTCCGTGTATATCATTTAAGAACGCAGCGGAATCATTGAATAATATCAGACCCGACAAAAAACCAAGGTCCCAGAGTGGAAGCAGTTGATTACTATCTTAGAAATTTGGTTACGTTTAAACAAGTTGTTGAGTGGGTTAACTCAAAAGATATCATCTGGCCACAACTTTTAAAAAATATAAGATTTACGGGTTACCTTATCTGACTCTTCGACATATAGGTTTGAACGAAGCACTGAAGTTTAACAATTAATGTTATAGAATAATGAAAAAGACATCTAAAATTCTCGTTACAGTTATCGCAATCGTTGTTTTCTTTTTTCTTTTCGCAGCCATTGTTGGTGTTCGTGGCAATGCCGGTCACAGCACACCTGGAATACTCGCTCTTATCGCTTTTGCCGGATTGATCGGAGCGCTTAAGTCTGTTTGGAAAAAGGACGACAATAACGACACAGACTCCGATATTGAGAAAAGGTAAGTGAAATGTTCAAGAACTACTATAGCATACTCGGAATTCCTGAGACTTCGACACTAGCGCAGATTAAAGCGGCTTATCGTGCTCAAGCGCTCAAATGGCATCCAGACAAGAATCCTGATAGGGACACAACAGAACTGATGAAAGATATCAACGAGGCTTACTCAATCCTCAGTAATGTGGATGCGAGAGCACGTTATGATAAAGAGTACCAGTTCCAGTTCCAGCAACATGTTGCCCCCAAGAGTTTTTCGAAACAAGCATCTGCACCAAAAGATTATGATTATGATATTCAAGATGACCAACTCCGCCAGGATATTAAACAAGCAAGAATGGCTGCCGAGGAATATGTCAAAGCGTTTTATTCAAATCTGAAGAAGGATTCAGAGAATGCTATTAAGGGTGCTTTGGACGGAGCAAAGCCATATTTGATTGCTACATTAGTAATGACTGTAGTTGGACTTATCTTTGCAATAGCCCATTCGAGTTCATCAGATGATTCTAAAACGCAAGAACTTATCGTTCAAAATCACGACTTTAAACAGAAAGAAGGTCCTTTACCTGAAGGATGGAATACATATTCAGTAGGTAATGCCTTTCAGATTTCAGTGCCTTCGACAGTCGAACTACGCGGTAAAGACGATGAGTATTCGAAGTACCTGAGAAGTTTGAACCTGCCCCAAAATGACGATAACATCATTTTTCAACAGAAAGGGCTTTCCATAAAAGAAAAGGCATCACTTGCTCAGTATTGTCGAATAATGATCCAATACTTGAAAGGAGCATCGGGAGATTTTATGAAAGCTACAGAGACGGAAACACTGGATTACGAATGGAAGTCTGCGCTCGATGAATTGGTCAAGGGTTGTATTGGACCTGCAGCCTCTTTAATGGGGAACTATTCGTATAAATGGGCGACTATGAATGGGGCAAATTGCATTCAGATAGACTATAAGCGAACAGGGAATAAATTTGATACTTCCATCCCAGTTGTTTGCAGAATAGCACTTTTCCAGAATGATAACGAAATGGTAAAACTTGTTCTATCATATAGAGAAAAAGAATCCAACACGTGGAAAGAAGATTTTGATAGAGTGTTTAATAGCTTCAAGTGGATTTAATACGGAAGTTACAGAAAGTGCTCTTTCAGGAGTTGCAACACCTGTGCACTCGATAGAAACGGCGCCACAACAAATTAATCCACAATAAAGTCTCTGTTGGGTTCAAGCTTGCATAGGTGACGCCTGGCCTCCCTGTGAAGGTGCTCGTTGAACTCCGATTCGCTCATCATCTGATAGCGGCGGACTGTGTCCCTGTGGATTCCGAGCTTGATCGCTATCTGCTGTTGAGATAGGTTTTCACGGGACAATTCATTAACTTTGTTCCACATAGTAACAATTGAGATAAGATTGTTTTGTGTCATAAGTGCTTATTTTTATGACTTCAAGCATTATAAAAATAGCACTTATGTTTTTTCTATCCAACCGTAATCCGCAGAATCGGATTGTCACGTTTCGGAAAACTTCCTTTTCCGAAATCTGCTGATTCTCAATTTCTGAAATCTGCTGATTGTGATTTTTCCGAAATCTGCTGAATCAAAGTTACTGCTTACAAGGAATGGCTTTGGAGGCAACGGTAGCATATAGGAACGTTTCTCTCGTTCATACTGTTCCCCGCGGCTGTATGTCTTGTTCTTGCGGGTTTTGTTGTTGAACATATCGTTCAACTCATCCAACCTGCTGTTGAGCTCATCATAGGAGAAGAATGTGTCACGACAGATACGGCTGTAGTA
>ERZ779797.953-NODE-953-length-10659-cov-4.547624_pt1 | contig 10659 bp, 8 predicted proteins | sample MGYA00511886_ERZ779797 | MGnify/ENA primary metagenome ERZ779797 (study PRJEB29588, sample SAMEA2155055) | human gut metagenome | biome: human gut; feature: human-associated habitat; material: faeces | place: Denmark | collected 2008/2010 ... | reverse complement strand
ACTTTATCAACAATATGTGGATAACTTTATCCATGACCTGTTCATAACTTGCATTTGAATTATTTTTAATTCTATTATACAATGAAATGGAGTTTCGCACAGTGGGACTCTTAGCGGGAGGAAATTAATGGACGCAATCAAAGAAAACTGGACAACTGTCAAAGAAGCTGTCAGAAGAGAATACAGTCTTTCTGACATTTCTTATCATACATGGGTAGAACCTTTAGAGTTTCACAATGTAGTAAATGATGTAGTAAGTATCATCATTCCCTCGGATCAGGCACATGCCCTGAATTATATTTCTTCCAAATATAAGAGCTTTTTTCAGGTAACTATTACCGAAATGTTCGATCATCCTTATGATATCAACTTTATCCTGGAGAAGGATGTCAAGGCAGAAGAACCTGCTGAGAATGAAATGGCTGTTCCCAATCAGATCTATGGTATTAATTATGAAGATGCCCATCTGAACCCTAAGTATAAATTCGATACCTTTGTCGTGGGAAGTAATAACAAATTTGCTCATTCCGCATCCCTTGCGGTAGCGGAATCTCCGGGAGAAGTCTACAATCCTCTCTATTTATATGGAGGTCCCGGTCTGGGCAAGACTCATTTGATGCATTCTATCGGACACTTTATATTAGAACAGGATCCGGACAAAAAGGTACTCTACGTCACCAGTGAGGAATTTACGAATGAAGTAATTGAATCCATTCGAAACGGTAATGCTTCATCCATGACAAAATTTCGTGACAAATACCGGAAAGTGGATGTCCTTATGATTGACGATATCCAGTTTATCATCGGAAAAGAAAGTACACAGGAAGAGTTTTTCCACACATTCAACGCACTCCAGACACAGGGAAAACAGATTATACTGACATCCGATAAACCACCAAAAGAAATGGAAACCCTTGAAGAGCGTATCCGTTCCCGTTTTGAGTGGGGACTGATGGCAGATATCGGAGTGCCGGATTATGAAACACGTATGGCTATTCTCCGGAAAAAAGCCGAATCGGATAACTTTGACATTGATGATGAAGTATTAAGCTACATTGCAAACAACATTAAATCAAACGTGCGTGAACTTGAAGGAGCATTAAATAAACTTCTTGCTTATAACAATCTTGTCCACATTCCAATTACAATGGATATTGCAGAAAAGGAACTTTCCAACATTATCACGCCGGACAAGCCACGGGAAATCACACCACAGCTCATTATTGAAGTTGTTTCCGAACATTATCACATCTCTGTAGATCAGATGATTTCAAAGACAAGAAGCAGTGATGTTGCAAAACCACGCCAGATTGCAATGTATTTATGTAAAAATATGACCGAAAGTCCACTGGATACCATAGGTTCTTTACTCGGCGGACGCGATCATTCCACAATTATCCACGGTATCAAGAAAGTTACCGAAGAATACGAAAAAAACGAAACTACAAGAAATATGATTGAAACCATCAAAAAGAAAATAAATCCAAACTAAATGAGTTTCTTCCTATTATAATGTAGTTTTATTTGCTTTTTTTAATTTCAACTTATTCACGTTTATCCACAGTGGATGGATTGTGCATGAGGTTCTTAACGTAAATCTCTTAAAATTTGTTCCACAGACGGACCTTAAGAATCCTCACACTTTTCACATGCTTTCAAGCCGGTTATCAAACGCCGGAAACCGCTTAACATCTAACATGAAGAGGCTTATTCACATATTAACAGCCCCTATTAAGACTAAGACGAATGTCTTAATATATTTTTATTTATACCAGGAGGGAGTTTTTCATGAAACTGATCTGTTCTAAATCAAATTTATTGCGCGGAGTAAATATCGTATCCAAAGCTGTTCCTACCCGTACAACTATGGCAATACTCGAATGTATTCTTATCGATGCTTCTACGAATGAAATTAAATTAATGGCAAACGATATGGAACTTGGAATCGAAACCCGTGTAGAAGGAGAAATTGCTGAACGTGGAGTTATTGCACTGGATGCAAAAATCTTTTCTGAAATTGTACGCAAACTTCCAGACAGTGATGTTATGATTGAAACAGATGCCTCTTTTAAGACAGTTATCTCCTGTGAAAAAGCAAAATTCAATATTGTTGGAAAATCCGGAGATGATTTTTCATATCTTCCATACATTGAAAAAAATGATGCAATCGTGATTTCCCAGTTCACACTGAAGGAAGTGATCAGACAAACAATCTTTTCCATTGCTGATAACGACAATAACAAACTTATGACAGGTGAACTGTTTGAAATTATTGAGAATGAACTGAAAGTTGTTTCTCTTGATGGTCATCGTATCTCCATTCGTAATATAGAACTTAAAAATAATTACGAAAATAAAAAGGTTGTCGTTCCTGGAAAAACATTACAGGAAATCAGCAAGATTGTTCCAGGTGGAGTTGATGATGATGTACTCATCTACCTGACGGACAACCATATCGTTTTTGAATTTGACACTACTACGGTTGTATCCCGTCTGATCGAAGGAGAATATTTCCGCATTGATCAGATGCTCTCATCTGCTTATGAAACGAAAGTTATAGTCAATAAAAAAGAATTACTTGATTGTATTGATCGTGCTACTCTTCTTGTCAAAGAAGGTGACAAAAAGCCGATCATTATGAATATCACAGATGGAAGTATGGAGTTAAAAATCAATTCTTTCATTGGTTCCATGAATGAAGATATCGATATCGAGAAAGAAGGAAAAGATATCCTGATTGGATTTAATCCAAAATTCTTCATTGATGCATTGCGTGTTATCGATGAAGAAAATGTAAGTCTTTATATGGTAAACCCAAAAGCTCCATGTTTTATCAAAGATGATGAAGGAAAATTCATTTATCTTATTCTTCCTGTTAACTTTAATAATGCTGCAAATTAGGAGATTACATGATTACAGTAAATATCCGTGAAGAAGACGAATTTATCAAACTTGGACAGGCGTTGAAAAAAGCCGGAGTTGTTGGTTCCGGTGTGGATGCCAAAATGGTTATTTTAGATGGGCAGGTTTCGGTAAACGGTCAGACAGAACTTCAACGAGGAAAAAAATTACATAATGGGGATGTTGTTACCTTTCAGGGTGAAACAATTCAGATAGTTCAATGATCATAAAATCAATCGAGCTGCGAAATTTTCGAAATTATGAAAATCTGGATATTCACCTGGATGAAGGAACCAATATTCTTTACGGAGACAATGCACAGGGGAAAACCAATATTCTCGAAGCTGCTTATCTGAGTGGTACAACAAAATCCCACAAAGGAAGCCGTGATAAAGAGATGATTCGGTTTGGTGAGAAAGAATCACATATTCGTACTGTCGTACAGAAAAAAGAAAAAGAGTACCAGATTGATATGCATCTTAGAAAAAGTGGATCAAAAGGCGTGGCTGTGAATAAGATTCCGATCAAAAAGGCAAGTGAGTTGTTTGGAATACTCAATATCGTTTTCTTTTCGCCCGAAGATTTAAATATTATAAAAAACGGACCTGCGGAGAGAAGAAGATTTATTGATTTAGAACTCTGTCAGTTGGATAAACTATATTTGTCAGATTTATCCAGTTTCAACAAAGTGTTGAATCAGAGAAACAAATTGTTGAAAGATATTTCTTTTCGCCCGGACCTTGTGGATACTCTTCCGGTATGGGATATGCAGTTACTGGAGTATGGAACAAGAATCATCCGGAAACGAAAAAAATTTGTGGAGGAACTGAATGAAATTATTTCAGAAATCCATTCGAGAATTTCCGGTGGCAGGGAACACCTGGTATTAAAGTATGAGCCAAATATTACAGCTGATCTTTTTTCGGATGAATTGCTGCGGGCACAGAATCGGGATTTGAAACTCTGCCAGACAACGACAGGACCACACAGAGATGATATGCTGTTTTCCGTTGATAATGTGGATATCCGTAAGTTTGGCTCTCAGGGACAGCAGCGTACTTCTGCACTCTCTTTGAAATTATCGGAGATTGATCTGGTCAGGAGATCCATTCATGATACTCCGGTATTGCTGCTGGACGACGTGTTATCAGAACTTGACAGTAACCGACAGAATTACCTGCTGAACAGTATTGCTAAAATACAGACTGTCATTACATGTACAGGGTTGGAGGAATTTGTAAAGAACCGTTTTTGTATCAACAAAATTTTCCAGGTGATAAACGGAAATGTTTATGAAAAGGAATCGGTTGAAGAGATATAAAGGAAAGGTTCATCCGTTGGATGAGGAGGAAATTGATGAGCGAATTAACAAATAATAATCAGGAATATGGGGCAGATCAGATTCAGATTCTTGAAGGACTCGAAGCAGTCAGAAAGAGACCCGGAATGTACATCGGAAGTACATCTGCACGCGGACTGCATCATCTGGTCTATGAGATTGTTGATAATGCGGTAGATGAAGCACTTGCCGGTTATTGTAAAAACATTGAGGTGACCATAGAAAAAGATAATTCCATAACCGTTGAAGATGATGGACGTGGAATTCCTGTCGGAATGAATCACAAAGCCGGTGTGTCTGCACTGGAAGTTGTGTTTACTGTTCTGCATGCAGGCGGAAAGTTTGGCGGCGGAGGATACAAAGTATCCGGAGGACTGCATGGAGTAGGTGCTTCTGTTGTTAATGCCCTCTCCGCCTGGTTAACGGTTGAAGTATATCATGACGGAAAAGTGTATATGCAAAGTTACAAGAGAGGAAAAGCGGATGGACCGGTAGCGGCAGTCCGGGACTGTGATCCACAACTTCACGGTACAAAGGTTCATTTTCTGCCGGATGCGGAAATCTTTGAAGAAACCGTATATGATTACAACACGCTCAAACAGCGTTTAAGAGAAACTGCTTTTCTGACAAAAGGATTATGCATTACATTAAAAGACACGAGGGAAGATAGTCTGCATAATCATAAATTCCATTATGCCGGTGGAATCAAGGAATTTGTGGAGTATTTAAACCGCGGAAAAGAACCGTTATATCCGGAAGTTATTTACTGTGAGGGAAATCGTGACGGAGTTTACGTGGAAGTTGCAATGCAGCATAATGATTCTTTTAACGATTCCACGTTTAGTTTTGTTAACAACATTATTACGCCGGAAGGTGGAACACATCTTGCCGGTTTTCGAAATGCGTTGACAAAGACGTTTAATTCATATGCGCGCGAAGCAAAAATTTTAAAAGACAGCGATGCGGCACTTACCGGAGATGATATCCGTGAAGGATTGACAGCAATTATCAGTATCAAAATTGAAGAGCCACAGTTTGAAGGACAGACCAAACAGAAACTCGGAAACAGTGAGGCACGTGGTGCCGTAGACTCTGTGGTTACGGAACAGCTGACATATTTTCTGGAACAGAATCCGGATGTGGCCAAAAATATCTGTGAAAAATCGCTGCTGGCCCAGCGTGCCAGAGAGGCAGCCCGCAAAGCACGTGATCTGACAAGAAGAAAGACAGCACTTGAGGGTACTGCCCTTCCGGGAAAACTTGCGGATTGTTCCGACAAAAATCCAAAAAATTGTGAAATCTTTATCGTTGAGGGAGATTCCGCCGGTGGTTCTGCAAAAACTGCAAGAAGCCGTGCAACACAGGCAATTCTCCCGCTTCGCGGAAAAATTTTAAATGTGGAGAAGGCAAGACTCGACCGTATTTATGATAATGCCGAGATCAAGGCAATGATCACGGCGTTCGGTACCGGAATTCATGAAGATTTTGATATATCCAAGCTGCGTTATAACAAAATTATTATTATGACAGATGCCGATGTGGACGGTGCACATATTGCAACACTCATGCTGACATTTTTGTATCGTTTTATGCCGGAGCTTATTAAGCAGGGACATGTTTATCTTGCTACCCCGCCGCTTTACAAAATTGAGAAAAACAAAAATGTCTGGTATGCATACAGTGATGAAGAATTAAACAATATTCTTGTGGAAATCGGGCGCGATCAGAATAATAAGATCCAGCGTTACAAAGGACTTGGTGAGATGGATGCGGAACAGTTATGGGAAACCACCATGGATCCGGAGCACCGGATTTTAAAACAGGTTATGATGGATGACGAAAGTTCATCGGAAATTGACGTAACATTCACGACTCTGATGGGTGATAAAGTAGAGCCGAGACGGGAATTTATAGAAGAAAATGCCAAGTATGTACAGAATCTTGATATTTAGGGAGGAGCAGATCAGTGGACGATAAAATATTTGACCAAATTCAACAGGTTGACCTGAAGAAAACGATGGAAACCTCCTACATCGACTACGCGATGAGCGTTATCGCAAGCCGTGCGCTTCCGGATGTCAGGGATGGATTAAAGCCGGTACAGCGGCGTGTCCTGTATTCCATGATCGAACTGAGTAATACACCGGATAAGCCACATCGTAAATGTGCGCGTATTGTCGGGGATACGATGGGTAAATACCATCCGCACGGGGATAGCTCCATTTACGGGGCACTTGTCAACATGGCGCAGCCGTGGTCGACCAGATATCCACTTGTCGACGGACATGGTAACTTTGGTTCTGTGGATGGAGACGGTGCTGCCGCCATGCGATACACAGAGGCAAGGCTTTCAAAAATTTCCATGCAAATGATTCGGGACATCAACAAAGATACCGTTGACTTTACCCCGAACTTTGATGAAACAGAAAAAGAACCTACCGTACTTCCGGCGCGCTACCCGAACCTTCTGGTAAACGGAACGACAGGTATTGCGGTCGGTATGGCAACAAATATTCCTCCTCACAATCTGCGTGATGTCATTCATGCCGTTGTGAAATTAATTGACAACGATATTGAGGAGAAAGAGACAGACATTGATGAATTAATCAACATCATCAAGGGACCAGATTTTCCAACCGGAGGTGTGATTTTGGGTACTGCCGGTATCAATGAGGCATATCGGACCGGCCGTGGTAAAATCCGTGTACGCGCTGTGACAGATATTGAACCGATGGATAACGGAAAAAACCGTATTGTTGTCACCGAACTTCCGTATCTGGTCAACAAAGCCAGACTGATTGAAAAAATTGCAGAACTGCACAAAGATAAAAGAATTGATGGAATTACAGATCTTCGGGACGAGTCTGACCGCGAAGGCATGCGCATTGTTATTGAGCTTCGAAGAGATGTAAATCCAAGTGTTGTTTTGAATTTATTATATAAACACACACAGATGCAGGATACATTTGGCGTTATCAACCTTGCGCTTGTGGATAACCAGCCAAAAATTCTGAATTTATATGAATTACTTAACTATTATCTCATTCACCAGAAAGAGGTTATCACAAGACGTACCAGATTTGACCTGAACAAGGCGGAAGAACGTGCGCATATTTTACAGGGATTGATCATTGCATTAGACAACATTGATGAAGTGATTTCCATTATTCGCGGAAGCCGTACAACTGCAGACGCAAAGAATTCCCTGATGGAGCGGTTTGGATTATCTGATGCACAGGCACAGGCAATTGTTGATATGCGTCTGAAGACCCTGACCGGTTTGGAACGTGAGAAACTCGAAAACGAGTATAAAGACCTCATGGCACAGATCACGGAACTCAAGGCAATTCTTGCAGATGAGAAAAAACTTCTTGCAGTTATCCGCACAGAAATTCTGGAAATTGCAGATAAATATGGCGATGACAGAAGAACCCAGATCGGATACGATGAGTTTGATATTTCCATGGAAGATCTGATTCCGGAAACCAATACGGTCATTACCATGACAAAAGTTGGCTATATCAAGCGCATGGGAACCGATAATTTTAAGAGTCAGCACCGTGGCGGTAAGGGAATTAAGGGAATGGAGACCATCCAGGATGATTATATTGTGGAAATGCTTATGACAACCTCCCATCATTACCTGATGTTCTTTACCAATATGGGACGTGTGTACCGGATTAAGGCATATGAAATTCCGGAAGCCAGCCGGACTTCCCGTGGAACCGCAATTATCAATATTATTCCGTTACAGCCGGATGAAAAGATTACCGCAATGATTCCAATCAAGGATTATGAGAAGGATAAATATCTGTTTATGGCAACAAAAAACGGAATAGTGAAAAAAACTTCCGTGCTGGACTATGAAAATATCCGGAAAACAGGATTGGCAGCGATCAGTCTGCGTGATGATGATGAATTGATCGAAGTAAAAATTACCGGGGATGATGAAGAAATTCTGTTATTTACCCGGTATGGACAGTGTATCCGGTTTAAAGAAGCCGATGTCCGTGCAACCGGTCGTACGACAATGGGCGTCATTGGAATGAACCTTACTGCCGGAGATGAAGTAATTGCCATGCAGATGGCTTCCCAGGGAGAGTCCGTCATGATCGTATCGGAGAACGGTCTTGGAAAATGTACACGGATCAATGAGTTTACAACACAGAACCGTGGTGGAAAAGGTGTAAAATGCTATAAAATCACAGAAAAATCTGGAAATCTGATCGGAGTGAAGTCTGTCGTAAAAGATGATGAACTGATGTTGATTACAACAGAAGGAATCATCATTCGAATTCGCGTAAATGATACGGCATTACTGGGACGTGTAACCTCAGGTGTAAAACTGATTGACCTCAAAAGTGGTGTGACGGTTGCAAGCATTGCAAGAGTCGTAGAAGATAAATCACTGATGCCACCGGAAGAGGAAGCAACAGAAGAAAATGAGACGGAAGGTGATCCATCATGATTCGGACCATACAGACAGAAGAAATCACAAGAAATATAAAAGAAATGTGCATGGAAGCGAATCATTTTCTTGCGGAAGATATGGAACATGCCATGAAAAAGGCTGCAGAAGAAGAAAAATCCGAACTTGGAAAAAAAATTCTTCTGCAGCTGCAGGAAAATCTTAAAATTGCGGGAGAAGAAATGATTCCTATCTGTCAGGATACCGGAATGGCTGTATTTTTTGTAGAAATCGGTCAGGACGTGCATTTTGAAGGGCAATGGCTGGAAGATGCAATCAATGAAGGTGTGCGCCAGGGTTATACGGAAGGGTATCTCCGTAAATCCGTTGTAGCTGACCCGATTCTTCGTGAAAACACGAAAGATAATACACCGGCAATTATCCACTATTCGATTGTTCCCGGAGATAAGGTGACGATTACATTTGCTCCGAAGGGATTTGGAAGTGAAAATATGAGCCGTATTTTCATGTTAAAACCTGCGGATGGAATAGACGGAGTAAAAAATGCGATTCTTACTGCCGTAAAAGATGCAGGACCAAACGCGTGTCCTCCAATGGTCGTTGGTGTTGGAGTCGGCGGAACATTTGAAAAATGTGCAATTCTGGCCAAAAAAGCACTGACAAGGCCGGTAAATGAACATTCTGAGATTCCTTATGTTGCAGATCTGGAAAAAGAAATGCTGGAAAAAATCAATAAGCTTGGTATTGGACCGGGAGGATTAGGTGGAACCACTACTGCCCTTGCTGTTAATATAAATACTTATCCGACACATATTGCAGGGCTTCCTGTGGCAGTTAATATCTGTTGCCATGTAAATCGTCATGCAGTCAGAACGATATAAGGAGGAACAGGTATGGATCAGCATATTACAACACCCATCACAGAAGAAGTGACAAAAAAACTTCATTCCGGGGATTATGTATACATCACAGGGACAATCTATGTAGCAAGGGATGCCGCACATAAGAGGATGATAGAAGCATTGGATCGGGGAGATCAATTACCGATTGATATCAAAGATGCAACGATATATTATATGGGCCCTTCTCCTGCCCGTGAAGGACGTCCGATTGGATCTGCGGGACCAACTACAGCCACTCGTATGGATAAGTATGCCCCTACCCTGCTTGATCTTGGTGAAAAAGCAATGATTGGCAAGGGAAAGAGATCAAAAGAGGTTATAGACGCTATTATCCGCAATCATGCAGTCTATTTTGCAGCAGTAGGTGGAGCAGGTGCTCTGCTCTCAAAGTGTATCAGAAAATCCGAGATTGTATGTTATGAAGATCTTGGTGCAGAAGCAATCCGAAAGTTATATGTAGAGAATTTTCCGGCCATTGTAGTAATCGATCAGGATGGAAATAATCTATATGAGACGTCAATTAAGAAATTTGCATCAGAAATAGAATAAAAATTAAAAAAGAGGTTGACAAAAAGGACTGTTTTTAGTAGAATAAACAATGCGTCACGTAAGGACGTAATTTTATATAGAAAATATCTGGAGAAGTACTCAAGTGGCCGAAGAGGTGCCCCTGCTAAGGGTATAGGTCGGGTTGACCGGCGCGAGGGTTCAAATCCCTCCTTCTCCGCTCTATATTTTCTAAATAAAATGAAAAAAGTTGTTGACAAACAATGACAAACATGATAAGATATCAGAGTTGTCGCGTTTGAGAGATAACAAAGAAAAATAAAAAAGTTGTTGACAACGACTTGAAGATATGATAAAATATACAAGCTGTTGGAAATAACAACAACGAACATTGATAACTGAACAGTGAAAAACCTTGAAAGATTTTGAGAATAATTCAAGAACGCTTCTATAAAGAAGCAACCTTAAAACAGTAAATCAGGACATTGTTTCTGATTAAAAGCCAGATTTAATTCTGGCAGGACAAAACTTTTTAACATGAGAGTTTGATCCTGGCTCAGGATGAACGCTGGCGGCGTGCT
>ERZ779797.949-NODE-949-length-10691-cov-4.508086_pt1 | contig 10691 bp, 5 predicted proteins | sample MGYA00511886_ERZ779797 | MGnify/ENA primary metagenome ERZ779797 (study PRJEB29588, sample SAMEA2155055) | human gut metagenome | biome: human gut; feature: human-associated habitat; material: faeces | place: Denmark | collected 2008/2010 ... | reverse complement strand
CGCCGTCCATGGCTCACTGGCGGCTTGTTTGAACATCGTGTTCAAACATTGCTGATACTCACAGAACATCAAGAACTTCTAAGTCCCAAACATATTTAAATTATTTGAAGCGGATGCAGACATATATACACAAATCCTCATACGATTCGCAAATGTCTGGAACCCAATTTACAGGTGTTCGTTCAATTTACCTTGGGTAAATGATACCGCAAAAACACTTTCACGTAAAGCGAAATATATTGAACAAGGTAGGGAAATATGGTACGATAAAAACCAATTAGGTTTTGAGAAACCAATAAGGAAAAACAGAATATGCCTGTCCGTTTGAACTGACTTGTTATGTTTATTCGCGAGTCATGTGTGGAACCGGTATAAATGGAACATAGGATATGTTTGCAGGCATGGAAGTACTTAGTGTTCTTTCTGTAATCAGGGATGTTTGAACACGATGTTCAAACAAGCCGTCGTTGAGCCATGGACGGCGAATCGACGGCGGTCCCGTATGGTAAGAACATGTATATTAGAACACTTAGTACTTTCTGCTTGCAATACATTCTATGTGCATTTATACCAGTTCCATACATGAACGTGGGATTCCATAGATGCAAATTCAGACGGACAGACGTAGAAGGAGCGTATTATGCGGTTTCGACCATGCATTGACATACATAACGGCGCAGTCAAGCAGATTGTCGGTGGCAGCCTGAAAGATGAGGCTGATTTTGCCAAGGATAACTTCGTTTCGGAGCTGAAGGCAGATTTCTATGCTGATCTGTATCGCCGAAGCGGTCTGGTCGGCGGACATATTATCCTGCTGAATCCGGCTGGCAGTACATACTATGAGGCAGATCTGGAACAGGCGAAGCTTGCACTTGCTGCATATCCACAGGGCCTGCAGATTGGTGGCGGCATCAACGCAGACAATGCAGAGCAGTTTCTGGATATGGGCGCGCGGCAGGTAATCGTGACATCCTATGTATTTAAGGATGGAAGAATCAATTACGAGAATCTGAAACGGCTGTCGAGTCTGATCGGTGCAGAGCATCTGGTGCTCGATTTGTCCTGTCGGAAAAAGGATGGCAGGTATTATATCGTGACCGACCGCTGGCAGAAATTTACAGAGGAAGTTGTTACACCAGAGACGCTGGACAAGCTGGCAGAATATTGTAGCGAATATCTGATTCATGCAGTGGATGTCGAGGGTAAAGCGGCAGGCATTGAGACGGAGCTTGCAACCATGCTTGGCACATGGGGCAAACAGCCGATGACTTATGCAGGCGGAGTTGGAAGCTTTGATGATTTAGAGAGCTTGAAGCAATGTGGACAGGATCGCATTGATGTGACGGTGGGAAGTGCACTGGATATATTTGGCGGTGCATTACCATACGATGAGGTTGTGAAATTTTGTTCGTAGTACCCATGTGGGACTACAATAAAACGATAAAAAGAGGGACAAAAACGATAGGAGGGTTTATGAGAAAATTCAGGAAGACAGCCGCAGTTGTTGCGGCGGCAGCACTTGCACTTTCGTTATGTGCATGTGGCGGAAAGACAGACAAGGCGACGACAGAACAGACATCTGGTGGCAGTGCAACCGTGACAGATGCAACAGCGTCAACCATCGAGGATGATGGAGACTGGACAACGACGGAACAGGAAGTTGTGGAGGATGACCGTTTCACGACGGTGGAAGGCGCAGATGCGATCGGCGTGACATTTGATGATGGTACAGATGGTTTTACGAGTTACATAAATAATGGTAACTTTACAATGTCCGCAGATAATGGCGAACTCGTTTGTGACATTACAAAGAGTGGACCGCTTGAGCATAGCTGCCAGATTTATTACGATGGATTTACGATGGCAAAGGGCTGTGTCTATACGATGAGTTTTGATGTCAGAAGTGATATTGAACGTGTGATCCAGTGGCGTGTACAGATCAATGGTGGAGACTACCATGCCTATGCGAGTGATTTCATCACAGTTGGACCAGAGACACAGACGATTACGAAGGAGTTTACGATGGAAGAAAATTCCGATCCGGCTCCAAGATTTGTTGTCAATATGGGAACTCAGGAAGGACAGACTGAGGTTACAGAAGCACATAAGATTTACTTCGACAACATTTCCCTGTTTGTAACAGACGGTTCCAATGCGGAGAAGATTGTCGGTGCACCACAGCCGATTCAGGTAAAGGTAAATCAGATCGGTTACAAGCCGGATGATACAAAGACAGTGATCGTGACATCCAAGGACGATGAGAAATTCAAGATCGTAGATGCGAAGACAGATGAGACAATGTTTGTTGGTGCATACGGAGAGCTTTCGTATGACAAGTCTGCGGAATCAAACGTAAGACATGGTGATTTCACGGAGTTTAAGACACCTGGTACATACAAGATTATTTCCAGTCCATCTGGTGCATCCTATGAGTTCTCCATCGGGGACGATCTGTATGATGATGTGTATAAGGATGTTGTACTGATGTTATACAAGCAGCGATGCGGAACAGAGGTGACAAAGGATATCGCTGGAGATTTCGCACATGAGGCATGTCATATGCAGGAAGCGACTGTTTACGGAGATACATCTGGAACAAAGATTGATGTATCTGGTGGATGGCATGATGCCGGTGATTACGGACGATATGTTGTGTCTGGTGCTAAGACGGTACAGGATCTCTTCCTTGCTTACGAGGATTATGGTCAGACTGCCGATGATCTTGGAATTCCAGAGAGCGGAAACAAGACACCGGATCTTCTCGATGAAGCAAAGTATGAGCTTGACTGGATGCTCAAGATGCAGGATGCAGCAAGCGGTGGCGTCTACCATAAGGTAACCGCACTTGTATTCCCGGAGACGGTACTTGCGGTTGATGAGACGGATGATATGGTGCTTGCGCCGATTTCCTATGCAGCAACGGCTGATTTCGCGGCTGTTATGGCAAAGGCATCTGTACTCTATGCAGAATACGATGCAGATTTTGCAAAGAGCTGTCTGGATGCAGCAACGAACGCGTATGCATTTTTGGAGGCAAATCCGGATATGAAGGGATATGAGAATCCGGAAGACCTTGTAACAGGTGCATACGATGATACACATCTTGCAGACGAGACACTTTGGGCTTCTGCAGAGATGTATATTGCAACAAAGGATGCAAAATATTTAACTGCGACAAAGACAGCACTTGACAGCAACTATCTGACAGGTTTTGGCTGGGCAGATATCGGAAGCTATGCGCTGTATGATCTTGCAAAGACCGAGGGCGTGGATGCGGATGTGGCAAAGACAGCGAAGGAAAAGCTGCTTGCAGATGCGGATGAGACACTTTCGAAAGCAGAGTCAGAGGGCTTCTTTACAGGTATGGGTGTGACATATCCTTGGGGAAGTAATATGACGATCACCAACAAGGGTATGGAGCTTCTGGCTGCTGCAAACCTGACAGGGGATGCCAGGTATACAGAATATGCGCAGAAGATGCGTGATTATATCTTCGGTGTGAACCCAACCGGATACTGCTATGTGACCGGCTATGGATCCCTCACCCCGAATGCAACACACCACAGACCTTCACAGGTATTAAAGGAGACTATGCCTGGAATGCTGGTGGGTGGTGCGAATAATAACTTGGACGATCCATATGCAAATGCAGTATTATATGGCATCGCACCGGGACGTGCATATGTAGATAATGAGCAGTGCTATTCATGTAATGAGGTAACGATTTACTGGAATTCTCCACTGATCTATCTGCTTACAGGTTTAAATTAAAAGAAAAGGATTAGGGTAGTACATTGATTCGTTTTATAAAGAAGATTCTTGCCAATGAGAAAATGCGATATCTGATTGCGGGAGGCTGTACGACAGCTGTCAACCTGGTAACATTCTTCCTGCTGCGCGTTATTACACCAATTTCAAGAAATACATGCAATGCCATAGCGATCGCTATGGCTATTGCTTTTGCATACTTTGCAAATAAATTTTTTGTATTTCAGAGTAAGAAGAAGGGATTTTATGCAACTCTGGTAGAGTCGGTGCAGTTTGTAGGCGCCCGTCTGGTGTCCATGGTTGTGGAAATTCTTGGACTGGCGATTCTGTGTGATACATTTCGAATCCATGAACTGGCATCCAAGCTGCTTGTACAGGTCATTGTACTGGTATTGAACTATGTGTTCAGCAAGCTGATTGTGTTCAAGGAAAAGAAACCATTTCACGAGAATATGCAGGATAACTGGTGCTATTATCTGTCGTTTGCAATCGTTGCAGTCGTCATGCTGGTTGTCTGTATCGCAGAAAAGATTGCACCGTTTGGAGAGAATTCCCTGACGCTGGTAGACAGTGTGCATCAGTATCTGCCGTTTTTCTCAGAACTCAGAGACAAGCTTCTGCATGAGAGAAGTCTTCTTTATACATGGAATGTAGCACTTGGCTCGAATTTCGTATCGCTTGCGGCGTATTATCTGATGAGCCCGTTTAATCTGCTGCTGTTACTATTTGGCAAGGAACAGATTGCGGCGGTTACCTGCTTCCTGATGTGCTTAAAGATCACGCTCACAGCCGTAGCAATGGTACATTTCCTAAGCTACAAGGATGGCGAGAAGAAACGCAATTTCCTGATCGTGACGATCTCGGTTGCCTATGCGTTCAGTAATTATGTGATCGGTTACAACTGGAACACGATGTGGCTGGATTGTATTATGATCTTCCCGCTTATCATGCTGGGCTTCCAGCGGATGCTTGAGGAGAGAGATCCAAAGCTGTATGTGCTGTCCCTGTTCTATGCGCTCTATTGTAATTATTATATTGGATATATCATTTGCCTGTTTCTTGTGCTGTGGTTCTTTGTCTATGAGCATAAGACAGTGAAGCGATTCTTCATAAATGGATTCCGGTTTGCAGTGTATTCCCTGTTATCCGGTGGTATGGCAGCATTTATCCTGCTTCCTGCATATCATGGAATCATGGCGACGGCAGCGGGGGATATGGCAATCCCAAAAGGAACATGGTATGGAAATATCTTTGTGATGCTGCGGCAGCTGCTTGTATTTACAAAGCCGATTACGAATCAGATCTTTGATGGCGGTGTGAATCTGTACTGTGGCATGCTGGCGGTTCTGACGATGTTCCTGTATCTGTTTGTGAAGGAACATCCGTGGAAGAAGTTCCGCAAATATGTGCTGTTGGTGCTGCTTGTGATCAGCTTCAATCATGGGACGTTAAACTATATCTGGCATGGCATGCATGACCAGTATGGAATCCCGAATCGGTTTTCATTTGTGTTTATTTTTGTGTTGCTCGTTATGGCATATGATGCAGTGCAGTCGATTACAGAAATCGATATTTATTTTGTGATTTCGTCAACTTTACTGGCAGGTGCGTTTGCATTTGCCTGTAAACAGCAGGCAGGCACGACAATTGGCAAATATACATTGCCGGCGAGTCTTGTGCTGCTGGTGATCTACGGCGTGACCTGTTGCCTGCGGACGTCGAAGAAGATCACGCATGCGACTTACATTTCGGTGATTGGAAGTGTCTGTCTGGTCGAGCTTGTGGCAAATGCAGCATATGGATTTTCGGAAAATGGGTATTGTCATTACAAGCAATATTACAAGACGAGTCCGGCAGTGACAGAAGCGAATGTGCGCGTGCGTGAGATGGCAGAGGAAGAACAGGCAGGCTTTTATCGTTCGGAACTGATGAATTACACGGTACTGGATGAGGCAAGCTGGCATAACATGCCGAGCGTCAGCACATTCAATTCAACGGTTATGGGACCGGTTGTCACCACGATGGGCAAGCTTGGATTTTATACAGGCGCAAATGAATTTTTGTATCGTGGCTATACGCCATTTACAAATGCAATCTTTAATATCCGGTATCTGCTGGAACGACCGGGAGATCTGAATAATTTTGATTATAATTATAAAGAAACGGTGGATAATGTATCCATCTATGAGAATCCATACCCGACCTCTATTGGATTTGCGGTGAGCAACAATGTCAAGGACTGGGATCAGAGCCGTTACTCTGCAATGATCGCGCAGAATACACTGGCATATGACATGACTGGCTATGGCGGATTCTTCCAGGACGAGTATCCGGCGATCAGTGTGACGAGTGATACGGCGAAAGTCAGCTATGAGAATAATCAGGTCAGCTTCACAGCAAATGCATCTGGACCGATGTGTTTTATGTTGAGCTTTACTGCGGATCATGCAGGCGATTATTACGTGAACTGCCGTGGTAATTATGTGACGAAGATCCGGTTTTATAAGAACGGACAGGAAATCGCTTATGACCGTTATCAGATCCAGATTTTCCATCTGGGACAGCTGGAAGCGGGCGATTACATTTCCATTGAATACGAATACAGCAATGTCAGTGGCTCCGAAGTGGCACCATTTTATGTGGCAACCTTCCATCAGAATGTGTTTGAAAATGTATATCGGGAATTGACGAACCATATGCTGGAGGTTGAAACGGTAAAGGATGGCTATGTCTATGGCACGATCGAGATGCCGGAGGATAAGACACTGTTCACAAGCATTCCTTATGATGAAGGCTGGACGGTAAAGGTCGACGGAAAAAAGGTGGATTACTACAAGGTGGCAGGCGCATTTATCGGTGTGGATATCGGTGCCGGTTCGCATACGGTTGAATTTTCCTATATGCCGCAGGGTATGCTTTTGGGCATTGCGATTTCCGTGATCTGCATGGTGTTACTGTTGGTTTCCCTGCAGGTGGAGAAGAAATTGGAGGTGCGGAGAATCGAGAAGGCGAACGCACGCGAAGAGAATGAAAAACCAGGCGAAAAACTTGCAGAAGAGGTCGAGACAGATATTGAAAATCTCGAAAATGTATAGTAAAATGTTGATAAATAGGGGGTGTTATGCACATGGAAAAACTAGCAAAATTAGGGTGGCAGAAACTAATCATCATTGCAGCGGCGCTGGATATCGTGCTCGGAATTATATTTGGTGCGATCTTTAAGGCGGTTCCGGCGGGAATCATCGTTGGCGTGCTGGCTGCGGCTGTCACGGGAGTGATTGTATTTGCGCTTGGTGGCGGCGTTGTGGCAGGCCACACAAAGGGTGACAAATACAAGAAGCTGTTCATGAATCTTCCGATCGGATTTGCACAGGCAAAGATCATCACAGATTCACTTGGGAACAGCATTGGGTACTGCATTCAGGAAGCAAATGAGCGGTTCGGAAGTTACTTCAATCTGGATGCATCTGATTATCAGGACAAGATTCTTGGTGAGAGTAAGATCGAAGTGTTACAGGATATTAACGCATGGTTTACTGCGTATAATACCTCTGGAACCAAAGAGGGCGACTTCATGGACGTGGAGATCACGATGGAGAAGCTTGGCAAGGTATTTAACACAGTTATGTACAAGTCTGAGGCTGACTATATCAACATGGTTGTTATTGATATTACAGACCAGAAGGAGACGGAGAACAAGCTGTCTGCAGCAATCGAAGATGCGAATGCAGCATATAAGACACAGGCAGAGTTCCTCGCGAACATGAGCCACGAGATTCGTACTCCGATCAACGGAATCCTTGGTATGCTGCAGCTTACGCTGATGGCAGATGATCTGCAGGCAGATTACCGCGATAACCTGCTCACTGCAAAGGGCTGTGCAGATAACCTGCTTCGCCTGATCAACGATATTCTTGATATCAGTAAGCTGGAAGCTGGTAAATATAATCTGAAGGAAGAAATCTTCGATGTGCGTGCAGCCATTGAGGAGACGGTAGCTGCACAGGTACCGACAGCGACAAACAAGGGACTTGCCCTTGACTGCACATTTGGTAACAATATTCCAAAGCTTGTAAAGGGTGATGGACAGAGAATCCAGCAGATTTTGAATTGTTTGCTTTCCAATGCATTAAAATTCACATCTGAGGGAAGTGTAAGAGTAAAGATTGCCGCAATTGATGCAGAAAAAGAGAATATCAACCTGCGTATCGCGGTTGCTGATACTGGTATCGGTATCTCGGAGAAGAACATGGATAAGCTGTTTATCCGGTTCTCACAGGTCGATGGTTCCGATACAAGAAAGTATGGCGGTTCCGGACTTGGTCTGGTTATCTCCAAGCAGATTGCAGAGCTGATGGGTGGTAACATCAGTGTGCAGAGTAAGGAAGGCATCGGTTCGACGTTCATTGCAGAGATTCCTCTGAAGGTTGTAAAGGCAGCCGAGGTGGAAGCAGCCAAGAACATGGAAGAAAAAGAAGATGCCGCAGTATTCTCGATCAATGCACACAGCAAGGCGCGTATCCTTGTTGCAGAGGATGAGCCGGTCAACCAGCAGGTTATCGGTAAGCTGCTCGGTATGGCAGGATTCTCTTATGATATTGCAGAGAATGGTGAGAAAGCAATTGAGCTGTTCAAGCAGAAGGAATACGATGCAGCGCTGTTCGATGTACAGATGCCGGTTATGGATGGTATCGCAGCAACACAGCAGATTCGTGAGATTGAGCAGAAGGAGCATAAGAAGCGCCTTCCGATCATTGCAGTTACAGCGAGAGCCATGTTTGGTGATAAGGAACGAATCTTAGAGAACAAGCTCGATGATTATATTGCGAAACCATATAATCTGAACACGGTAGTTGAGACACTCAACCGATATATTGATAAAAAAGAGGATTAACATTTAATTCACGAAAAATTAAACGATTTTTCATATATGTTGGTTGACTGGATATCTTTTTAGTGATACAATTTCGGTGGTTTTGGGTGGATAACTGCCCTGAATTAATAAAAAGCAAAGGAAGGAAATTTTAAGATGGCAAACATTGATTTAACTAAGTATGGAATTACCGGAACAACAGAAATCGTTCACAATCCTTCATATGAAGTTTTGTTTGAGGAAGAGACAAAGGCTTCAAACGAGGGTTATGAGGTTGGACAGAACACAGAATTAGATACAGTTAACGTTATGACAGGTGTATTTACAGGACGTTCTCCTAAAGATAAGTACATCGTTATGGATGAGAATTCTAAGGACACAGTATGGTGGACAACAGATGCTTACAAGAACGACAACCATCCTATGACAGAAGAGACATGGGCAGTTGTTAAGGATCTTGCTAAGAAGGAGCTTTGCAACAAGAAGCTTTATGTTGTAGATGCATTCTGTGGTGCAAACAAGGATACACGTATGGCAGTTCGTTTCATCGTTGAGGTTGCTTGGCAGGCTCACTTTGTAACAAACATGTTCATCAAGCCTTCCGAGGAAGAGCTGAAGGATTTCGAGCCGGATTTCGTTGTTTACAACGCATCTAAGGCTAAGGTTGAGAATTATGCAGAGCTTGGTCTTAACTCTGAGACATGTGTAGCATTCAACATCACATCTAAGGAGCAGGTTATCATCAATACATGGTACGGCGGAGAGATGAAGAAGGGTATGTTCTCTATGATGAACTACTACCTCCCACTTAAGGGTATCGCTTCAATGCACTGTTCTGCTAACTGCGATATGGAAGGTAAGCATACAGCTGTATTCTTCGGCCTTTCAGGTACAGGTAAGACAACACTTTCTACAGATCCTAAGAGACTTTTGATCGGTGATGATGAGCACGGTTGGGATGACAACGGTGTATTCAACTTCGAGGGTGGATGCTATGCTAAGGTTATTGACCTTGACAAAGAGTCCGAGCCGGATATTTACAATGCAATTAAGCGTGACGCTCTTCTTGAGAACGTTACTTTGGATGAGAATGGTAAGATTGATTTCGCAGATAAGAGCGTAACAGAGAATACTCGTGTATCTTATCCGATCAACCACATTGAAAACATCGTTCGCCCGATCTCTTCTGCACCGGCAGCTAAGAACGTAATCTTCCTGTCCGCAGATGCATTCGGCGTACTGCCTCCAGTATCTATCCTGACAGAAGCTCAGACACAGTACTACTTCCTGTCTGGATTCACAGCAAAACTTGCTGGTACAGAGCGTGGAATCACAGAGCCTACACCTACTTTCTCAGCATGTTTCGGACAGGCTTTCTTAGAGCTGCATCCTACAAAATACGCTGCAGAGCTTGTTAAGAAAATGGAAAAGAGCGGAGCTAAGGCTTACCTCGTAAATACAGGATGGAACGGAACCGGAAAACGTATCTCCATCAAAGATACTCGTGGTATCATCGATGCAATCCTTAACGGAGATATCCTCAAGGCTCCTACAAAGAAGATTCCATTCTTCAACTTTGAAGTACCTACAGAACTTACAGGTGTTGCAACAGAGATTCTTGATCCTCGTGACACATATGCTGATGCTTCTGAATGGGAAGTTAAAGCTAAAGACTTAGCTGGCAGATTCATTAAGAACTTCGCTAAATACGAAGGAAATGAAGCTGGTAAAGCACTTGTTTCAGCAGGTCCACAGTTATAATTATAAACAATGAGTATATGGCTTCATGCCGATATGTCATGTGTTTTTAGATTACTTTAAAAGCGCCGCTTCCGGGCAATCCGGAAGCGGTGCTTTTGTAAGCTTCTGCCTATGAAGAATATACTCTTTACAAGTTTCGTAAATCCAATAATTATCAACCAAGAAAATCATATTTTGAGCTGTTGAATGAAGACATAATATCTGCTGTAGAACTATATGTACTGCTCACACTCTGTAAATTAGCTTCAGCATTACTCTCAATCCTGTCTGTAACAAACGAAAGCTTTTT
>ERZ779797.948-NODE-948-length-10725-cov-3.180412_pt1 | contig 10725 bp, 9 predicted proteins | sample MGYA00511886_ERZ779797 | MGnify/ENA primary metagenome ERZ779797 (study PRJEB29588, sample SAMEA2155055) | human gut metagenome | biome: human gut; feature: human-associated habitat; material: faeces | place: Denmark | collected 2008/2010 ... | reverse complement strand
TCGAGAGTTTCATCCAGACCGATGCGGCCATCAATCCGGGCAACTCGGGTGGCGCACTGGTGAACACGCGTGGTGAGCTGGTCGGCATCAACGCCATGCTCTACTCGCAGACGGGTTCCTTCACGGGCTATGGTTTCGCCATCCCGACGACGATCATGAACAAGGTGGTGGCTGACATCAAGAAGTATGGTAGCGTGCAGCGTGTGCAACTGGGCATCACGGGTACGGACGTGCTCAACCACATCAACCGCCAGAAGGACCAGGGCAAGGAGATCGACCTCGGCACCAACGACGGTGTCTATGTCAACTCCGTCTCTGAGGACGGCAACGGCGCTGAGGCCGGACTGGAGGAAGGCGACGTGATCACGAAGGTGGACGGCAAGCCCATCGTGAAGATGTCGGAGCTCCAGGAGATGATCAACGCCAAGCGTCCGGGCGACAAGATCACACTGACGTATCTGCGCAACAAGAAGAAGATCGAGAAGACCATCACGCTGAAGAACGCCCAGGGCAACACGAAGCCGATCGAGCAGGCTGACATCGACGTGCTCGGCGCACAGTTCCGCCCCGTGACGAAGGCGATGATGGAGCAGCTCAACATCTCGTATGGCCTGGAGGTGATCAAGGTGAACAGCGGAGCACTGAAGGATGCGGGCATCAATCGCGGCTTCATCATCCAGCGCGTGAACGAGGGTATGGTCAAGACCATCGACGACCTGCAGAAGGAGGTGAAGAAGGCCAGCGTGAGCAAGGATCCCGTGCTCTACATCCAGGGTATGTATCCGACAGGAAAGAAGGCTTACTTCGCCGTGCCTATCGGAGAGTAATCAGCAGAAAAAAAATCCACATGACATAGGAAGAAGGCCAGGCGCAATCGGACGGGAAGACCGTTGGGTTGCGCCTGGTTTGTCTTCGGGATGGTCTCGGGATGGCTTCGGGACGGACCGCGCCCAGCAACGCAGAAAGCAGGATGTGGAAAGAAAATTGGCGCTAAATTTGCATAATCATAGGATTGTCCGTACCTTTGTTGGCCTATAATAAAAAGTGTAATTCGTGAACGCGATGATGCAATATCAAGAAAAAACTGTGATGAAGCAATGGAAGCAGGTTGTCCTGTCGGTGATCATGATCCTCTGTGCGGGTGCTGCCTATGGCGGAGACTTCCTGCCGACGAAGGTCTATATGTTTGGCTTTGCAGCCTCCTTCAACGACTCGACGGTCTATTTCACCGACGTGCAGCAGCTGGAAGGGGCCTGGGTGTATGAGAAGGAGCGCTCCTTTCTCGTGAACCGGGACGAATACTCCTACCAGCTACGCAACTTCCTGAAGCAGATGGGACTGGAAGCGCCCACCTGCGTGACGGTCTATGCCTTTGACGAGAAGGAGATCTATAAGAAATACCTGAAACTGCGCCAGCGCTATGAGGGCAAGAAACGCAAGTTTGACCTCCTGGTGAGAAACGTGCCCGCGGAGGTCTTCGCCTACAAGGTCGTGGAACCCGGCGTGGGCAGGGTCATCATCGACCCGAAACTGGCGGAGGCGGCGGCCGACAAGACGGACCGTGCCATGGCCAAGGCGCAGCGCAAGGCGGAGAAGAAGGCACGCAAGGCGGAGAAGAAGGCACAGAAGAAATAAAGACACCGGCGCGATATGGAAGCAAACTGGCACCGACACTACTTCAGCATTGCCGACCACCGCGTGGGGGTCTTCTTTCGTGAAGGACAGACCAACGACCTGGCGCTGATACCCTCCTACGAACCGTTTCGCACGACGGAGGAGGAGGACTGCGTGATGGTGATGGAGGTGGACGACACCTTGCACCCCGTGCCCAAGAATCAGCGCAGTCGTATCCGCGTCTTTGACACGGGCAACGGCGACACGGCGGTGGATCGGCTGGAGGATGGTGGCTACCAGTTTATCATCAAGGACATACGGGGCCGCGCGTGCTGTCTGCTGATCGCTGACAAGGCATTTGCCCACTGCCGCTGTGCGCTCAACGGTGACGGGATGATGCGGTCCTTTGGACTCAACAGTGCGCTGATGCTCGCCTACGCCTTTGCCACAGGAGGGCGGCAGACGCTACTCATCCACGCCTCGCTGGTGCGCCACCAAGGGCGCGGCTATGCTTTTGTCGCCAAGAGCGGCACGGGCAAGAGCACGCAGGTGGCGATGTGGCTGCGGTGCATACCGGGGTGTGACCTGATGAACGATGACAACCCCGTGGTGCGCGTGATAGACGGCGAGGCCATGATCTATGGTTCGCCCTGGAGCGGAAAGACGCCGTGCTACCGACAGGTGAAGGCGCCCCTGGGGGCGATCACCCAGATAGACCGGGCGCAGGCCAACTCGGTGGATAGGCTCTCGCCGCTGCAGGCACTGGCGATACTGCTGCCGTCGTGCTCGTCGATGAAATGGGACGAGAGGCTGCACGGCCAGGTCTGTGACACGATGTCGGAGGTGATCGGCCTGACACCGATCTACATGCTCCACTGTCTGCCCAACGAGGAGGCAGCGAGGGTGTGCTGTCGGGCCATAGCAAAGGAATAGGAAGATGCAGATACCCAACGCCATCCTCATACCCGAGATCATTCGGCTGCTGGACGAAGGCCACACGGTGACACTTCGGCTCAGAGGCTACTCGATGCGTCCGTTTCTGGAGGACGACCGCGACGTGGCGCTGCTGGTGAAGGCAGAAACGGTGAAGGTGGGGGACCCCGTACTGGCGGAGATATCGCCACGCCACTATGTGTTTCATCGTATCGTAGCCATCGAGGGCGAGGCCGTGACCTTGCGCGGCGACGGCAACCTGGCGGAGGAGCACTGCCGACTGAAGGACGTGAAGGCGGGGGCCATCGGATTCTACCGCAAAGGACGGAAGACGATGGACCGCACGGACGGCTGGAAATGGAAGGCGTATAGCTACTGCTGGACAAGGCTCTACCCGATCAGACGGTATCTGCTGGCGATACACCGCCGGCTGGTGCTGAACGAATGGGGAAGAGGAAGAAAAAACACGAATAATAACGAATCATGAGAGTAAAAAAAGGATTTATCAATCGCAATGTCTGTGGCGAGTCGGTTTTGCTGGCCACGGGACAGGAGAATATCGACTTCACCAATATCATTTCACTCAACGAGACGGCGAACTTCCTGTGGAACGAACTGGCCCAGCGGGAGAAATTCACCATCGACGACATGGTGGAACTGCTGACGGGCGAATATGAGGTGGAGGCAGATGAGGCGAAGGCGGACTGCCAGGCACTGGTGCAGCAATGGACGGACGCGGGCATCTTGGAGGGCAAGGACTTGCCCCCGGTCTCGCCCCATGTCGTCGAGGAAAAGGCGCAGGCTGAGGCGGAAGCGCCGCAGGAAGCAGCACCGAAGAAGAAGGAGAAGAAGGGGTTCTTCAGCAAACTGTTCAAAAACTGACGGTAGGAGGAAGTAGTTTTTCTTGACGCGCCTCATTTTTAGTGTGGGTGAGACAGAAAAAACATGCGTAAAATTTGGAGAAAACGCATAAAATGCGTAAATTTGCATCCAAAATAAGCAAAGATTAGTTCTGGATATTTTTAAGGTAAAAAAGATAACACAATATTCATTATACAACAACCATAGAAGCAATGAGCGAAAAAAGAGTTTACACCTTCGGCAATGGTAAGGCTGAAGGTCGTGCGGAAATGCGCAATCTGCTGGGTGGCAAGGGTGCAAACCTTGCTGAAATGAACCTCATCGGCGTGCCCGTACCCCCGGGATTCACTATCACCACCGACGTTTGCAACGAATATTTTGAGAAAGGAAAGGACGACGTGGTCGCTTTGCTGAAGAGCGAAGTGGAGAAGAGCGTGAAGCACATCGAGAAATTGATGGGCGCGAAGTTTGGCGATCCTATCAACCCGCTGCTTGTCAGCGTCCGCTCTGGTGCGCGCGCTTCCATGCCGGGTATGATGGACACCATCCTCAACCTGGGTCTCAACGACACCGTGGTGATCGGATTGGCACAGAAGACGGGCAACGAACGTTTTGCCTATGACAGCTACCGCCGATTCGTCCAGATGTATGGAGACGTTGTGATGGGCATGAAGCCCGAGAACAAGGAGGACATCGATCCCTTCGAGGCTATCATACAGCAGGTGAAGGCACAGCGCGGCATCAAACTCGACAACGAGATGAATGTCGATGAGCTGAAGCAGCTGGTGGTGCTCTTCAAGCAGGCGATCCAGGAGCGCACGGGCATGAAATTCCCGACGGATCCGATGGAGCAGCTCTGGGGTGCCATCTGCGCCGTCTTCGACAGCTGGATGAACGACCGCGCCATCCTCTACCGCAAGATGGAGGGTATCCCCCAGGAGTGGGGTACGGCCGTGACGGTGATGGCAATGGTCTTCGGCAACATGGGCGACACGTCGGCAACGGGTGTGTGCTTCAGCCGTGACGCCGCTACGGGTGAGAACATCTTCAACGGTGAGTATCTGATCAACGCCCAGGGCGAGGATGTGGTGGCCGGTATCCGCACACCGCAGCAGATCACCAAGGAGGGTTCGCTCCGCTGGGCGAAGCTCCAGGGCATCAGCGAGGAGGTGCGTGCCAAGAAGTATCCGTCAATGGAGGAGAACATGCCGGAGATCTTCCAGGAGCTCAACGCGCTGCAGGACAAGCTGGAGAAGCACTACCACGACATGCAGGACATGGAGTTTACCGTACAGGAGGGAAAACTCTGGTTCTTGCAGACGCGCAACGGTAAGCGCACGGGTACGGCCATGGTGAAGATCGCCATGGACTTGCTCCACGAGGGCGAGATCGACGAGAAGACGGCGCTGAAGCGTTGCGAGCCGGGCAAGCTGGACGAACTGCTCCACCCGGTCTTCGACAAGGAGGCTTTGGCAGGTGCCAAGGTGCTGACGCGTGGTCTTCCGGCTTCGCCGGGTGCTGCCTGCGGTCAGATCGTCTTCTTCGCTGACGATGCCACGAAATGGCACGAGGAGGGCAACCGTGTGGTGATGGTACGTATCGAGACGAGTCCGGAGGACTTGGCTGGTATGAGCGCGGCAGAGGGTATCCTCACGGCGCGTGGCGGTATGACGTCGCACGCTGCTGTCGTGGCACGTGGTATGGGTAAGTGCTGCGTGAGTGGCGCCGGTGCCATCCAGGTGGACTACAAGGCGCGCACGGTGCAGATCGAGGGCACGCTGCTCCACGAGGGTGACTATATCTCCATCAATGGTTCGACGGGCGAGGTGTATTTCGGTGAGGTGAAGACGCGTCCGGCAGAAGTGACGGGTGATTTCGCCGAACTGATGAATCTCTGCGATAAGTATTCGAAGCTCGTGGTGCGCACGAATGCGGACACGCCGCACGACGCGGAGGTGGCACGCAACTTCGGCGCAGTGGGTATCGGTCTCTGCCGTACGGAGCACATGTTCTTCGAGAACGAGAAGATCAAGGCGATGCGCGAGATGATTCTTGCCGACTCCGGCGAGGGTCGTGAGGCTGCGCTCAACAAGCTACTGCCCTATCAGCGTCAGGACTTCTACGGCATCTTGAAGTGTATGGACGGCAAGCCTGTGAATATCCGCTTGCTCGACCCGCCTCTCCACGAGTTTGTGCCGCATGATCTGCGTGGTCAGGAGATCATGGCTTCGGACATGGGTGTGAGCGTCCGCTTCATCCAGAACCGTGTCAACTCGCTGTCGGAGCACAACCCGATGCTGGGTCTGCGTGGATGCCGTCTCGGCAATACGTTCCCTGAGATCACGGCCATGCAGACGCGTGCCATCCTCGGTGCTGCCTGCCAGCTGAAGAAGGAGGGCTTTGACCCGCGTCCCGAGATCATGGTGCCGCTGGTAGGTATCGAGTCGGAGCTGGAGCAGCAGAAGGAGGTGATCTACAAGACGGCGAATGAGCTCTTCGCACACGAGGGTGTGGAGGTGCCGTTCAAGGTGGGTACGATGATTGAGATCCCGCGTGCCGCACTGACCGCAGACCTCATCGCCCGTCATGCCGAGTACTTCAGTTTCGGTACAAACGACCTCACGCAGATGACCTTCGGCTATAGCCGTGACGATATCGCCAGTTTCCTCCCCTCTTATCTGGAGAAGAAGATCCTGAACGTCGATCCGTTCCAGGTGCTCGACCAGGAGGGTGTCGGCCAGTTGGTGAAGATGGCTGTCGAGAAGGGCCGTGCCACACGTCCCGACCTCAAGTGCGGTATCTGTGGAGAGCATGGTGGTGAGCCTTCATCCGTGAAGTACTGCCACCGCGTGGGCCTCAACTACGTCAGCTGCTCGCCGTTCCGCGTGCCTATCGCACGCCTCGCTGCCGCGCAGGCTGCTGTGGAGGAGTAATAAGATAAGCCCTCGTAACTAACGAGTTAGGTGGTAAGTCTCTGATAATAAAGAGGCTTAAACTCTTCAAACAAGATAAATTAGGGCTGATACTTCGTAAGAAGTGTTAGCCCTAATTTTTATGCTGAAAAGGTTCTGGATCGATGTCAATAATTCCGCCAGAAACATCTTTTTAAGATAAATATTGAAGAATATGAGAAATAATTAGTATCTTTGCATCCGAATTGATGAACTCAATGATTTGAGTATTCGGAAATTTACATCAAGAACGCAGCAATGCGTGCCAACCGAGCTTCAGGAATAGAGCATTCCAAAGAGCCACGGTGGCGAGCGAAAGCAGATGTGGGCATACGCCAAAAACTCATTATAGCTCAGAGACTGTAGATTTCCTTATGTGTCCTTTCGTAGGCATATAGGGATTTTTCTTTTCTTCTCCTGCAAGTGTTGTTACTTGTCGTTAGACCCACAACAGTGATCGTCTCTTTAGTGTCTAACAATTAAATAACAACGAAAAAGGAAGAATTAGGTAAATCAAGATGGGAAGGAAACGAACATTGGTTCAAATTCGGACATCAAGCAGGATTGAAGAGGTTTGACGAAATCTCTACTCTTGGCAGCACCGCAACAGCTGTTGCGCTCAGGTCTGTGAAATATCAGCTTGAAAATGAGCTTGGCTTTGAGGTTTCAGATGACCTGTTTTGTGAGATTTTTAGGAAGGTTTGTAATTTCCGGCCAGTGCCGGCACTTGACTGCTATGCTCCACTGGAGTTCATTCAAACTTTACAGAGAATCCTCGAAAGACATGGTGTTTCAGGGGAACATGTTGGAGCAATCTGGAGAACATTTAGAGTTCGTGTGGACAATCTAAGATGTTATAAGAACATTCTGCTCCATGTTCCCCACTCATCTTCTTCTTTTCCTGAAAATTCAAATCACTCTTATAATGATTTGGACAATGAAGAAAGACACCTTGTCGATTACTACACAGACGAATTGTTCGTGTCTCATGCTGAAACAGAACACATAAGCTCTGTCGTATTCCCATATTGCCGTCTATATTGCGATGTGGAAAGGCTGATAAATGATCCATTAGAAAAAAAAGGCTCGGCATTAGATATCTCAGAGAGGTTAAAACAGGTAGTGGATATCCTTATCGTTCTTTCAGCTCGAAAAATGAAGCATTCATTCAATATATTGACTTTCATTCATCCGTATCAAAGAAAATCATTGCCATGGGTGAAGGTACGTTGTTGATAGACTGTCATAGTTTCTCCAGCAAACCTAATCTACTGAATTCGAATCCACCTGATATCGATATTTGTATCGGCTACAACGACGATGACACCTGTCCGAACAAAGTCGTCATTGGAAATATCGTTCATTATTTCGAATCTCTTGGCTATAAGGTTGGCATGAATGAGCCTTTCTCTAATAGCAAGACTTTCTCTGTACCTATCAAGTATCATTCAGCCATGATAGAAGTCAACAAACGTCTCTACATGGACGAGCTGACCCTGGAGAAAACAGAAGGATTCAACAAACTTCAACAAGAAATAAGATTACTCTATGGTATCTTATTAAAGCCATAGAGGAAATATACGTAACAAATAAAAAGAACTGCAAAGGATGCAAAAGAAGGGATTTTTGTAGCGATCCAATAGCGTCAAAGTAACTTTTTTGATAAAAATCACTTTTTCTTGGAGGTGTGCCTACCGTTGGCATACCTCCTTTTGACGGAAAACTCACAGAGGAAAAAGTGGAGTTTATAAAGTATCATAATCAAGAAGCATCTATTACGCTTCTTCATTTTGACAAAACAACAACGGAATTTGGTAAACAGATGTGAATTGTTAAATAATTGCCATGCACAACAATGTTTGCCGTAAATAATTTACGGCAAACACTTTTTTTTTGTACCTTTGTAGGCAACTTAGAAACTTCTCTAAATTAATATTGTCATGTTAACGAAATTCGCAGTTAAGAACTACAGAGGGTTTAAGAATCGCATCGAGTGGGACTTGTCCCATCCGAGCAATTATACGTTCAATAACAACGCCGTGCATAATGGCATTGTGAAGAATGGCATTATCTATGGACCGAACGGAGCAGGAAAGTCGAACTTCGGATTGGCAATATTCGACATCGCCAACCATCTTTCTCACAAGTGGAAGAAGCCTGATTACTATCTGAACTATGCTTGTGCATTATGCCACAACGATCCGGTTGAATTCGATTACACATTTTCTTTCGACGGTCATGTGGTAAAATACAGTTATAGCAAAGTGGCATCAGAACTTAAAGGCAGTATCATCAGTGAAAAACTAACAGTTGACAACAAAGAGATTCTTGCTAAAGACAAAGACGAACTGGCTATTTCCGAAGAATTTGGCCTGACCGCCGTTGCCATTCAGAATCTGAAAGATAGTGCCAACAACATTTCTATCGTCAACTTCTTGTTGGGTTCTGTGCCACTCCCCAAAGATCATGTCCTGCTGCAACTTCGTGACTTCGTAGAGAATATGCTGTTCTTTAGAAGTCTCGATTATCGTGAATTCATTGGCTTGAAGGAAGGTGGCAGCAACGTGGAAGAGTATATCGTAAAGAATCACCTCGCTGACGACTTTGCAGCTTATTTGAAAGAAGTTAGTGGTCAGGAGTATGAGTTTGCGCCGAATACGCAGGGCGACAACACGCTCTTCTGCATAATGAACGGTGTGAGAATTCCGTTCCAATGGGTTGCATCCACAGGCACAAGAAATCTGGAGTTGCAGTATTATTGGCTGAAAGAGATGGACAACGCTTCGTTCGTCTTCATCGACGAATTTGATGCTTTCTACCACCACGAACTTTCCTATAAGATTTGCAAGCGATTGTTTGAAGGCAACAACCAGGTGTTCGTAACCACCCACGACACATTCCTTCTTTCCAATGACTTGCTTCGTCCTGACTGCTTCTTTATTCTTAGAAACAACGAGATAAAGGCTATTTGCGATCTGACGAACAAGGAACTTCGTTTTGCTCATAACTTGGAAAAACTGTATAGAGGCGGAACTTTTGGCTTATGATTCTATTTGTATTCGAAGGCGACGAGCGTGAGCCTCGCCTGTATAGAACACTGGAAAGACTCTATTTCCCGAAAGTGAATGACAACATCATTTGTTCTTTCGGGAATAACATATATGACCTTTACAATGAGCTGAAGGAATATGAAGACGGTGGAGATATTGTTTCTGTCATGCGAGAACGCTTGGCAGCAAGAGGTGACTCCATCTTGAACGGTATCAGAAGTTCAGACATTTCGGAAATATTCCTATTCTTTGACTATGACTTCCAACACTCTCACCTTTCGCTTGAAGAAATCAATCAAAGAGTAGAAGAGATGTTGGCATTGTTTGCAGACGAAACCGAGAACGGAAAACTCTACATCAACTACCCGATGATTGAATCCATCCGCTATACCAAGGAACTTCCCGACAACGATTATGCCAACTATGTAGTTAGCAGAGAAGAGTGCAAAGACTTCAAACGCCTGGCTCGTGATTTTTCGGCTTACAACAGTCTCGACCACATCTTGTTCAAGGATGGCGAAACGCCGACCAAGGAAAAGTATATGAAGGTGAAAGACAACTGGCAATTTCTTAAGCAGATGAATGTCAGTAAAGCTAACTTGCTTATAGCAGGAGTAAATGCGATGCCAAAGGAGAAGTCTGTTGTCAATCAGCTATCAATATTCGAAAGGCAACTCTTGCTCCATGTCAAACCTAATAGAAGTGTTGCTGTATTAAATTCTTTTCCTATTTTCATCTACGAGTATATGAAATAACAATGTGCATACGGTTCCTTATTTATGAACCGCAAAGATACTCCGGTGGAGTTATGCGGAAAAGACGGGGTTTACCGAATGCTTACGACTGATCACACCACACCGATGAATTTCTGATCTTACCCTTTGATTATTAACGGCAATTTTGCTGATTTTGCGTTCCGGTGAGAGGTCTTGCTCAGGCCTCTCACCGCTTTTGTGAAGAGTCATTTCTCCACTATAGGGAACAGTAAACTCTGAGTTATTCAATTTAATATACCTATAATCCCTGATCCAGTATATGCCGTAATTTATTTACGGATACGTTGTTTTTTTGTACCTTTGTAGTCAAAATATCACTAATCAATATTGTCATGTTAACGAGATTTGCAGTTAAGAACTATAGAGGGTTCAAGAATCGTATCGAGTGGGACTTGTCTCATCCGAGCAATTATACGTTCAATAACGATGCAGTACGTAATGGCATTGTAAAGAACGGTATTATCTACGGACCGAATGGAGCCGGTAAGTCGAACTTCGGATTGGCAATATTCGACATCGCCAACCATCTTTCTCACAAGT
>ERZ779797.944-NODE-944-length-10747-cov-3.920221_pt1 | contig 10747 bp, 9 predicted proteins | sample MGYA00511886_ERZ779797 | MGnify/ENA primary metagenome ERZ779797 (study PRJEB29588, sample SAMEA2155055) | human gut metagenome | biome: human gut; feature: human-associated habitat; material: faeces | place: Denmark | collected 2008/2010 ... | reverse complement strand
CAGACTCGTTGTTCAGGTTACCGAATACCATAGGCATTACGTTAACGGCTGTACCCCATGAATAAGGGATATCGTTATCTCTTCTGTATACGTTTGCACGAGGGTTATCCCATGAACGGAATACTGCCTCGATAGCAAGCTTCAACTGCTCTACAGGATCTGAAGGGAAGTCTGTACCAAGCTGATTCTTGTACTCAGCCTTGAACTGCTCTGCAAGAGTCTTAAGATCTGCTGCTGTAAGCTCAACGTCGAACTTAACACCCTTCTCTTCCTTCATCTTGTCGATCAGCTGCTCGAAGTACTTCTTACCAACTTCCATAACAACGTCTGAGAACATCTGGATGAAACGTCTGTAAGAATCATATACGAAACGCTCGAATGCTGGATCCGGGTTACCAGCGATCATAGCTGCAACTACCTCGTCGTTCAAACCGAGGTTCAAGATTGTATCCATCATACCAGGCATAGAAGCTCTGGCACCTGAACGTACAGAAACAAGCAATGGATTCTTGAGATCGCCAAACTTCTTGCCGTTGATCTCCTCCATCTTCTTAACACCTTCCATAGCCTGAGCCATGATCTCATCATTAATCTTACGACCATCCTCATAGTACTGTGTACAAGCTTCTGTTGTAATTGTGAATCCCTGTGGTACCGGAAGACCAATTGTTGTCATCTCTGCAAGGTTGGCACCCTTACCACCAAGAAGATTACGCATGGTCATGTCGCCTTCGCTAAACATATAAACCCACTTGTTTGCCATTTGTCATATACCTCCTAAGTAATCAAATTTCTGCGATAGCAGACTATGGCACGTCCCCATCACACTGCAAGAAATTATAACATAATTTTCACAATTGATAAAGGCATTTTTATAAATATTTAGTAAAATCGCCATAAAAAAGCATAAAAAGAAAGGCAATTGGTTTTCCGGACGTATTTTACGCGGAAATCAACTGCCTTTTTTATTCTCTTTTCAGTCCGGGCTGCTCGTATCTACTGCTGCGGCAAATCCGTTCCGGACACTTCCGTATCGTCTGTCGGGGTGCCGGTTGTTTCTTCCGGGTTCTGGACTTCCATCTTCTCCGGTGCATCTTTCACCCGCTCGAAAACCATGCTTTCTGTATCTATTGATACGGTGAGCATTCCATTTTCCACGGTAAAAGCAATCTCCTCATCATCCGAATAAAGCATGCCTTCCTTCCATTGAAACTGCTCTGTCTCCTCTCCGAAGCCAAGGCTTGCCGTGCCATCCGCATACAACGTAAGTGCCATGGAATCCAGCCCATATGACACGATATCGTCGTGAGAATAGCTGTCCCCGTCCGACTCCATGGAATACAGATGGTATACCCCCGCAGCCGAAGACTTCTTCTCTGATTTTGCACAGGCCGCGAAGATACACATGCATCCCACAAGTAAAAATGAAAGTACGATCATGCGAAGCGCTGTTTGTCGTGTTCTCATGCTGCCGTCCTCTCGTACAACTTGGTTTCTATATAGCCTATGCGCAAATCCTCTGTTTAGAACTTATTTTTCATAGCAGGAAAATACCGCCTGTTTCTTCTCATCGGAAAGCTTTGGTGTGATAAGGCTCACGACCGGAACGATGAGAAGTCCGGCAAGCATTGCAAATGCACCACAGTTGATTGGCGACTGCAACACGGTTGGGAATGATGCTCTCGCAAGCATATTCGCTACCATGATGCCACTGCCGAACAGGAAGTTCACAAGCACGGCGGCCTTCGTCACACCCTTCCAGTACAGGCTGTAGATAAACGGTGCAAGGAATGCCCCTGCAAGTGCGCCCCACGAAATACCCATAAGCTGTGCGATAAATGTCACGCCGCTCTTATACTGTACAACCGCGATCACTGCAGAGATTGCGATAAATACAACGATGAAGATACGCATGATAAATACCTGTTTCTTCTCTGTCATCTCCTTCACTATCGTGCCACGGATCATATCCAGCGTCAGTGTCGAAGAAGATGCGAGCACCAGTGACGATAATGTCGACATGGATGCAGAAAGTACCAGGATTACAACAACCGCGATCAAAAACGGAGACAGCTTCTCGATCATCGCCGGGATAATCGCATCATAGCCCTGTGCCGCGATGTCGATATCATACAGTCTGCCGAAACCACCGAGGAAATAACAGCCACCAGCTACAATAATTGCGAAGATTGTGGATATTAATGTTCCTTTTCCGATTGACTTCTCATCCTTGATTGCATAAAACTTCTGTACCATCTGAGGAAGTCCCCATGTGCCAAGTGACGTCAGGATCACAACACACAGAAGTCCAAAAGGATCCGGTCCGAAGAACGATGCAAATGCTCCCGGTGTGGAAGTTGCCTGCGCATCCTCTACTCGTGCCAATGCATCGATTGCCTGCATGAATCCACCATTTGATTTTAATACCGATGCAATGACCGCGATGATTCCGATGATCATGATACATCCCTGGATAAAATCATTGATGGCTGTCGCCATGTAACCGCCTGCGATCACATAGATTCCGGTAAGCACTGCCATCACGACGATGCAGACTGTATAATCCAGGTTAAACGCCATCCCGAACAATCTTGAAAGTCCGTTGTAAAGCGATGCCGTATACGGAATCAGGAATACAAATACGATCAGGGACGCCAAGATCTTAAGCATCTTCGAATCAAACCGGACACCGAAGAATTCCGGCATCGTCTTACTCTCTAAATGATGGCTCATTGTCCTCGTCCGTCTGCCAAGTACATTCCATGCAAGCAGGGAACCGATAAACGCATTTCCAAGACCGATCCATGTGGAAGCAAGACCGAACTTCCATCCGAACTGTCCCGCATATCCTATAAAGATAACTGCGGAAAAGTATGAGGTTCCGTATGCAAATGCAGTCAGCCATGGTCCAACATTTCTTCCACCTAATACAAATCCATTGACATCGGTCGCATGCCTCCGGCAGTATACGCCGACACCGATCATCACTCCAAAAAATATTACTAACATGATAATTTTAATCGCCATTTTCTCTCTCCTTTTTCTTCTGTCTGGTGATTGTAATTTCTTCAATCCAGTTCTTTATTTCTCCATTGCGTTATTGCGTAACGCTTTACTGCATTAAAGCGTTCTGATTAAAAGAAAAGGGATGCCGACAAGCATCCCTGTCTCTTATCTTCTTTTAGTATTCAAATTTCTTCTCGAAGTAAGCCTTCAGATCTTCGATCTTCACACGCTCCTGCTCCATCGTATCACGATCACGGACAGTTACAGCGCCGTCTGTCTCAGACTCAAAATCGTAAGTCACACAGAACGGAGTACCAATCTCATCCTGTCTTCTGTAACGCTTACCGATGTTTCCTCTGTCATCGAACTCACAGTTATATGTCTTTGCAAGCTCTGCATAGATCTTCTCTGCACCTTCGTTCAGCTTCTTAGAAAGCGGAAGCACACCGATCTTAACCGGTGCTAATGCCGGATGGAAATGAAGTACGGTTCTCATATCCGGCTTCTCCTCGGTTCCGATGTTCTCCTCGTCATAAGCGGCACAGAGGAATGCAAGTGTCACACGGTCTGCACCTAATGATGGCTCAACAACATATGGAATATACTTTTCCTTCTTCTCATCATCGAAGTATTCCATTGGCTCACCGGATGTATTCTGATGCTGTTTCAGATCGTAATCGGTACGGTCTGCGATTCCCCACAGCTCGCCCCAGCCAAATGGGAACAGGAACTCAATATCCGTTGTACCCTTGCTGTAGAAGCAAAGCTCCTCCGGAGAATGGTCACGTGCACGCATCTCATCATCCTTGATGCCAAGATCCTTCAGCCAGTTAATACAGAATTCTCTCCAGTAACGGAACCATTCCATATCTGTACCAGGCTCGCAGAAGAACTCCAGCTCCATCTGCTCAAACTCTCTTGTACGGAATGTGAAGTTACCCGGTGTGATCTCGTTACGGAAGGACTTTCCGATCTGACCGATACCAAACGGAATCTTCTTACGGGATGTACGCTGTACATTCTTGAAGTTTACAAAGATACCCTGTGCGGTCTCCGGTCTTAAGTAAACTGTATTCTTTGCATCCTCGGTTACACCCTGGAATGTCTTGAACATCAGGTTAAACTGACGGATACCGGTAAAGTTATGCTTGCCGCAGCTTGGACAGCAGATATGCTTCTCTTCCACATACTGCTCCATCTGCTCATTTGTCCAGCCGTCAATGGAACCCTCGATCTCGATTCCGTTGTCAGCCATATAATCTTCAATCAATTTATCTGCACGAAAACGCTCGTGACACTCTTTACAGTCCATCAGAGGATCTGCAAATCCACCCAGGTGACCGGATGCCACCCATGTCTGTGGATTCATAAGAATGGCACAATCCACACCTACGTTGTAAGGATTCTCCTGAATGAACTTCTTCCACCATGCCTTCTTCACATTGTTTTTGAGCTCAACTCCAAGGTTTCCGTAATCCCATGTATTGGCAAGTCCGCCATAGATTTCAGAACCCGGATACACAAATCCTCTGTTCTTTGCAAGTGCTACGATTTTGTCTAAAGTCTTTTCCATATTTTGTAAACCTTCCTTCCTCTCGCACCGGAGTGTGCGGATTCTTATTATTTTTCGGTGTGACTTTCTTCACCATATGAAACATACAACATTTTACAGGCTAATGGTTCAGATTGCAACCATATTTTTGAAATTCATCATCTACCGTACAATTTTATGCGTCGGGCTTTTACAGGGATGATAGTATTTCCAATGATTTGAATTCGCGGTCGATATATGCTTCCCGGAAACGGTCTGCCACGTACTTTAATTCTGCCATCGCCTCTTCACTTAACTGAAACGCATACAGCTTCGTAAGATCTGCCGACTGGATATATTGCAGAGTATAAATAAGTGTCTCGGATACCGTCCGTGTAAGCTTCAGCTCTTTTCCGCATGCCTCACACAGAAGCCCGCCTGCCTTCGCATTGAAATATTTCAGTTCCTTCTTATTGCAGCGTACGCATGTATATGCATGAATCCCCTGTCCTTCGATATCCATCAGCCGTACTTCGAATGCATAGCGGATCAGCTGATTGTCCACGGTTCCCTGTTCAAGTGCCTTGAGTGTCACATAGAGCAGATTGAGCTCATTCACACAATAGCAGCCCTCTCTCGTATAATATGACATAAATTCACACACATACGATGCATAGCACAACTTCTCCATATCCAAAGGAAGTCCGGGAAAATATTCCCGGACCTCCGCTTTGACTAACGTATAGGAATCTCTTCCCGGAAATACGGTAAAAGTACCCATCACGAAGCTCTGGCTCGCCGCCCGGAGCTGGCTTACCGCCTTTCTGGCACCATTTGCAAACACTGTGATCTTTCCGCGTTCCTTGGTCAGTATGACCAACCGTTTATCGTACTCCTTCACAAGTGTTGCATATAAAATTATACCCGTTACCTGTATTTCCTCACGCATTTTTTGTTATCTCTCTATTTCTTTTCCCGGTAATGACTCATCCGGATACGTATGGTAATATAAATCACAAGTACGATGGCCACACCAACGAAAATCCATATCTGTACCGGCACATCCTCAATATTATAACACCGGACATTGATCCACATCTGATTGATTTCCTTATTCGCCGTATCATCAAAATACTGCATGACTGCACTCCGTTGCAGTACCTCCTGCGTCGGATACTGTGCAAACAACTGTCTGCGCGTCTGTTCTTCCGGCACAGTCATAATATAATCTTCATTGGAATCATCCCCACAGAAGAAGAAACCAACCGGATACTCTGTTGTATCCTCTTCATCATCCTCTGCCTCATAATTCCATTTCAGATAATCATAGACTGTATCATCGTCACCGCCACTGATCACCGATGTATAACCAATGTAGTACATGTTACGCACCGCATTGTCCGGACGCGACACAAAATTCACAAACGCTTCCGCAGCCTGCTGTTTTTCCGCATCCTGTCCGATTCCGCTTTTCAGCATAACCCAGCCGTCAAACCACAGGTTCGTCGACTCCTCCGGCACCGCAAAATCAAGATAGAAATCATCCTCTTCTGCCTGATCCATCGCATAGACAGCATCTCCGGACCACTGGTAGTTTGCAACGACTTTTCCGCTGATCATGTCTGCTTTACCACTGTCGGTCTCAAACGAATAAACATTACCCTGCATATCCTGCAGGATGTCCTCTACATTCTCGATCGTATCGGAATCCACATCATTCATGATCTGCATCAACCGTTCCTGATAATCCGGTGCATTGCGGAGCGATTCATCCATCAGTTCATCTTTTCTGTAAGAACCAAGTGCCGCAAAATAAGAATCCCGGACATTATCCTTGATTGTAACCTGGCGCTTGAACTTGTCATTTAGAAACACATCCCAGGTAGATGCTTCCTCTTCTGTCATCTTCTCCGGATTGTAGAGAACACCGGTGACGCCCCACATATAGCCTGCCGCATATTTACTCCACGACTCACCGCCGATCTCATTTTCATCAAACGTATCCTTAATATAATCGGATACCCCGCGCACATAGTAATTATCCGGATTGTCTGTATCATAAAAATCTTCTGAAAACGGCACCAGCTTCTTCTCTGCCATCAGCTTCATGATCATATAATCAGACGGACAGACAAGGTCATACACATCGCCGAGTGTCAGCTGGTTATACAGATCCTCGTTCGTACCGAAGCACGAATACTCAACCTCCACGCGCTTGCCGTACGTCTCGTAATACCACTCGGTGAAATCATCGACCATCGAATTCTCACCGAAGATCTCCGCACCATTTTCAAGCTCCATGCGTTCTTCTTCGTCCCAGTCACCAAGATCGATATATTCCTCCCAGTTGCAGACACGCAGCTTGATCACGTCGTCATTTCCCTGTGCGTGTGTGATCTTTGTTCCCGGCACCATCGCCAGAAATGTCATCATAGTTGCCGCCGCAACGGCTGTCACACGTTTTAACATCTTATTTCTCATTGCAGACACCTCCTTTTTCAGAGGTTGTCTTTCTGCCAGCCACATTCATGACAACCACTGCCAGAATAACGATCAGGAAGATTACTGTCGAAAGCGCCCAGAGTGCAGTTTTAATCTCTGTCTGTGAACCCTTGGTTGCATTGACAACATACGTACTGATCGTGTTAAACGTTGCCGGTTTTGTATAGCTTGCGATGAAATAATCATCAAGCGAAAGTGTGATTGCCAGCGCAAATCCGGATACGATACCCGGCATGATCTGCGGGATCACAACCTTACGGAGTGCCATCGACGGAGACGCACCAAGATCCATTGCCGCCTCATACAGACTTGCATCCATCTGCTTTAATTTCGGAACCACAGACAGATACACAAATGGCGCAGATAACACTACATGGCCGATCAGCAGCGGCACATAGCTTTCCTTATTCATGCCAAATGCAACGATCAGCAGCACGCAGATGGAAAAACCGGTTACAACATCTGCATTGACAACCGGAATCTGGTTGGCTGTGTTAATAAAGTTCTTCGCAAGTTTCTTCGAATAAAACGCACCAATCGCACCCATTGTTCCAAAGATTGTAGCAAGCAGAGATGAAACAAGTGCCAGAAGAACCGTCCCAACGATCATATCCCGAAGCTCACCCTTTGTGAACAGTGTCACATAATTCTGCATAGAAAATCCGTGGATCGAACCGATATTTCCGGAATCCGTAAAGCTGTATACTGCCAGAATCAGAATCGGTGCATAGATAACGAGCAGCATAAGAATCAAAAATAGTTTTCCAATCGTCTTTCTCATCAGATCAGTGCACCTCCTCTTCCCTCGTCCTCATCCGAGTATTTGTTCGTAAAGAGGGTGAAGATCAATATGATCAAAAGCAGGATCAGTGCGATCATTGATCCATTGTGCCAGTCGTAGGATGCAAAATAGCTTCCGATCAGACTACCCATAATATATGTGCTGTTATAAAGCATATCCAGCACAACATAGTTTGTCATAGATGGCAGAAATACCATCGTGATTCCGCTGATAATGCCAGGCACGGAAAGTGGCAGTGTCACCTTCAGAAATGTCTGTACCGGATTCGCGCCAAGGTCACCTGCCGCCTCTATCAGACTCGTGTCTAACTTCATCAGCGTCGTGTACATCGGCAGAATCATGAATGGAAGAAAATCATACGTCATACCGATGACAGAATTTAAAAACGGATGCAGGGCAAGATTTCCCTCTAACACCGTAAGTATCTCTTTTAATGCAGTGATACGCAATGTGAAATTGATCCACATCGGCATCACAAATGCAACTAAGATCACACTCTTATGCCGCATATTGCTGCGCGCTAAGATATACGCAATCGGATATGCAAGCAGTACACAGACGCAGGTCGTCACAACCGCCAGCGCAAAGCTGTACGCAAGTGTACCGATCGTATTCGGGCTCGTAAAAAATGCCGCCAGATTCTGCACGGTAAACTGACCTTGTCCGTTTGTAAACGCATAATATAAAAGAACAAACAATGGGGCTACTACAAACAGCAATAGAAAAAGTGCATAAGGTATACCCAGTCCGCTCTTTGCAAAACGTGAAGAACGCATACAATATCACTCCTTTTCTATTTCTTGATGGAAAACTGGATATGCTCCTCCGGAATAACCAGACTTACATAGTCATCCATATTCCACAGGTATTCATCGTTAACGATGAAATCTTCATCCATATCCGTACGGACCACGTAGCTGTAATGATCACCCTTGTAGATCAGGTTGATGATATGTCCGCAGACGATACCCTCTTCCTCATTATCGCTCATGGAAATATGCCGTGGCTTGATTGCAAGCACGACCTTCAGTTTCTCATAATCAATCACGTCACCATGTGCATCTAAAAGCTCATGCGCGTCGTTAAACTTAGAACCCGGAATGATCTTCGTCAGATCACACTGAATCTTTCCATCAAAGATTGTAAGCTCATAATTCTTGTCTACATCACTCTCGATCTTATTCAGTGTGTGTTCCGGAATCATGATATGAATACCGTCCGGTTCCACATTCAGTCCAACCTGGCTTCCAACCGCTGCGGTCTTCGTCGACTGGATCACGATCTCATTCTTGCCGGATTCCACTGTGATCTCATAGTGGACACCCTTGAATACAACTGATGTAACCGTTCCTGTGATTGCACCATTCTCAGGCGTTGTGATCTCAACATCCTCCGGACGCACAACGACTTCCACCAGCCGTCCATGCTCGACATCATCCACACAGGCAAATTCCGCCCCGCAGAAACGCACCTTGAGCTTGTCTGTCATGATGCCAGTAAAAATATTACTCTCGCCGATAAAGTCTGCAACGAATGCATTTTTCGGCTCATTATATATATCCTCAGGAGTTCCGATCTGCTGCATACGTCCTTCGGACATGACAACGATCTTGTCCGACATCGTAAGTGCCTCCTCCTGGTCATGTGTTACATAGATAAAGGTAATTCCAAGTCTTTCATGCATACTTTTCAGTTCAAGCTGCATCTCCTTGCGCATCTTTAAGTCGAGCGCACCGAGCGGCTCATCGAGAAGCAGGATCTGCGGCTCATTGACCAGTGCACGCGCGATTGCGATTCGCTGCTGCTGTCCACCGGACAAGGTTGCTACCTTCCGCGTCTCAAACCCTTCTAAGTCTACCATCTCCAGAACTTTCTTTACCTTCCGCTTAATCTCGTCCTTCGACAGCTTCTTAAGCTTTAATCCAAAGGCAATATTGTCAAAAATGTTTAAATGTGGAAACAATGCATACCGTTGAAATACTGTGTTGATCGGGCGTTTGTTTGGTGGTAGATTTCCAATCTCTTTACCATCTAGCAGTATTTCTCCCTCTGTAGGAATTTCAAAGCCCGCAATCATGCGGAGTGTTGTGGTTTTACCACAGCCCGAAGGCCCTAAAAACGTTACGAATTCGCCCCTTTTTACCGTAAGGTTAAAATCCTCTACAGCGACAAACCCATCCTCAAATGTTTTTGTGATGTGCTTTAGCTCAATAATGTTTGTTGAACTAGTGTTGTTTTCCAATAAACTCTCATCCTCCTTGTGTTCCTGACATCCTTATCCATGGCATTGGCGGATGCAGGCCAGATTTTTCTTTCGTATTCTCTACGAAAATGCATAAAAATATGCCTGTTTTTTCTTACAAAAACAAGCATATTTTATCAGATTCATATTCTATTTACAATCAATTTTTTAACGTCTGTGATATTTTCTGTCTTCCTCTTCATACTTCGGGGAGCACGTAAGCTGGACACCTATTTTCTTCAGAAGCTGCTCATCCACCGATGAAAGCAATACCGTCGAATGTGCCTGACAATTCTTCAATTTTGAGAGCTGCTCAATTGCAAGCTTTGCTTTTTCATCCTGTGCCGCCGTCGTGGAAAGCGCAATCAGAATCTCATCGGTATGCAATCTTGGATTGTGGCTTCCAAGATATTGGATTTTGAGTCGCTGGATCGGCTCGATGGCTTCCTTGGATACTAACTGTACTTCATGCGGAATTCCGGCAAGTACTTTAAGCGCATTCAAGATCGCAGCTGCCGATGCACCGAGCAGATCTCCGGTTTTTCCGGTTACGATCGTGCCGTCTGCAAGCTCGATTGCCATCGCCGGATGCCCGGTCTCCTCTTCCCTTGCCAATGCTTTCTTTGCCACCAGGCGGTCCTCCATAGAGACACCCGCCCGCCGC
>ERZ779797.937-NODE-937-length-10786-cov-4.067189_pt1 | contig 10786 bp, 1 predicted proteins | sample MGYA00511886_ERZ779797 | MGnify/ENA primary metagenome ERZ779797 (study PRJEB29588, sample SAMEA2155055) | human gut metagenome | biome: human gut; feature: human-associated habitat; material: faeces | place: Denmark | collected 2008/2010 ... | reverse complement strand
GATTTTGCCGAGGCTGTTACGGCTGGTACGTTAATGGTTGTTTTCCCTGTTTTAATAGCCGGCAGAGAATTCAAATCATTATAAAAAGAGGTTTTTGAATAAAATAGATCATTCCCTTTTTTATCATATCCTTCTAAATGATACTTATGAACAGAAGTGACCTTCTTTGTGGCAGCTTCAGCGGTAATGACATCATCAGCCATTGCAGGTACAACAGCAGTGGCAACACATGCAGTGGCAAGGACTGCACACATCAGTTTTTTTAAAACATTTTTCTTCATGATAAAACCCTCCTTTGGTCTTGTTAAAATTTATATGAATAAGCAGCTGAAAGGAAATCTTTTGTCCCTTTCACCTTATATATTGAGCCATTTTGGAAAACGTCAAGGAAAACGGAAAACTTTTTTACTATACACTTTTCCCTTTTTACGTTTTCACCTTTTCCCGTTTTTCGCTCCTCGCATAAAAATAAGGCTGCAAAAACAGCATTGCATACTAGATATTGTAACATGTGATTATAAAAAATGCTACCGCAGGAGCGGTTTTATAATAGACATTCTTTATTTAGGAGGAAAATCATGGAAGAAAAGAACAATGGTATTTCAGACAGCAGATACAAAAGCAGGTTTTTCAAAAAGCTTGCTGCGTGGATGGGAAAGCGCGGGGCAGTGCTGACAGCAGTGGTCTTGATTGCAGTTTCAGCCATCCTTGGGTGTGCCGAGGCCACAATCATTTATGCAGCAAAGGGTAACGGGGCTTCGAATGATTACGGAACCAGGGGCAATACATCCAGCCCATCCTATATTGGCGGGAGTGGGAATAATCCAACCGTTTACGAGCCCGGCGTCATCGGGGTATCGGTGGTTACATACGACTTGAACGAGGTCAACAAGAAAGGGACACTAGAGTATGGATATGGAGCAAAAAAAGGAAAAAATCCAGCTTCCCCGGTAGCGTCCACCAACGATCCGAAAGTCGTAGAGGCTGCTAAGGGGGAATATAAGAAACAAAACAAAGCTCCCGAAGACCAGCCGGACTATTACCCATACTGGATCGAGATGGGTACTACAAACGATGGTAAGAGCATCTATAAGTACAGCAACAGCCTACATCATGCGATTACTTCCAATATTCTCGCAATGCAGACATCATATGAGTACGATGATAGTACAATGATATTTGTGCCGAGAGTCATCGCGAGCAACGATCATCATAAATGGATCATGAACGAGACCCAGTCGGTGGTGATCGGCCGCGCAAAAAAAACGAAAAACCTGAATAATGCGGCAATCTTTTATAACCTTAACCCTTGGTACGCGGAAAAAGATGTCGGCAACTTCTCCAAGACCTCCAAGAGCGTAACGGATGGAATTGCCGGAAGCAGCAAGAACAAAGCAGGTATCTATTACGCTGAACTGAAAAAATACATTAAGAATAAGGAAAAGAAGAAAACCAAGAAGTCTTTTGTTACCGTTACGTCCGGTGACAGCGGTAAGAAATATGACATCTGTAATTACTCTTACTTTGCGAACCTGAGTACAGCCGATATTAAGGAAATTATCGGCTTCAAAGGAAACTCGTTTACCTCTGATGGACAGAAAAAGCTTGCTCGCGCAAGACAGCTGTATTCATCCATCGCCAACATTAACGAGACAAGTACAGGGCAGTATACAACAACCCCTGAGATGGCAGATGTATTTTTGCGCTATACAACAGCAGCCAGCCTTGGCAGCGATTCCTACGGCACCAGCATGTTCTCAAAGAACGGTATCAAAGAGGGATTGTACGGAAAACAGAAAGGGGTAAGGGATGCCGCAAACAAAAACATGGTCGGCTCCCAGGTACTCCGAAGTATCTATCAAAGCAACAAACGTTTTAAATCGGTGATTGCCTCTGGTGCTACAAAAGAGATGGACAAGACAAAGAAAGCCGTATTAACGAACGAATACAATAGTCACTACCTCGATCTTCTGATCAGTGGCTATGCACTTGCGCTGGCAAGCGGAGATAAACAGGTTGCGTCCAAATGGCTTGAGGGGGTAAAGATCTACGCAAAAACCGCTGCTGACGGCAGCGATGGAAAGAGTGGAAGCGCAGGAATGGAAAACGTCGTTATCCGTCTGGATATGGGTATGGTGTATGCGACCTCAAATGAGGTCACCTATGCCTCCTGTGGAAGCGTAATAAATAAGCATTACAACTTCTCTGGTAAAGTTGATGCATTTGAAAATAAGAAAAGCACGAACAGCAAGAGCTTAAACAAGGGCTTTATAGGCTTCAGCGCGCCTGACGACAGTTCGGGCCAGAACTATCAGGCACACAATCAGGAAGTTGCCACAAAAAAGGGTGTTGTCACTAAAAGTTCCTATAAAAATGCGGGATACGGGACGTACTACAACAGACTTTCCCATGCTGTAAAAAACACAAAGGCCGTCACAGGCAACGGACAGGGATGGTACAGCCGCATGGTCATTATGCGTACAACTGCGGCTTATTACAGCATGTCCAGTAAAAACGGACCAGTGAATTCGCGTGTTTACAATAAGCTGGCAACCGCGGAACTGCTCCGGATGGTAGCGTCGGGCTATGGTGTCAACCCGCGTAAAGGAGATACCAGTAACCTCGCATGGCAGTACGGCACTTATGCTGTGGATGGATATTACTGGGCGTTCACTAACGATACGGATGATTCTGATATCAGTTTTAACCTTACCATTTACAGCAAGGATGTGAACGGTAAGGAACCGGCCCAGGATGGAAAAGATATCAAGGATACCTTCCAGTCTTACAGTATGACGGGGAAAACACACACAGCAACTATTAAGGACAACCTGTATGTGAAACTGTCCCCGGGGAAAGACAAGGAATCCAAGAAACTTTTCGATAAGGTTCTTGCATCGGATAAATACCATGTAAAGATTGTGTTTGAAAATGCAGACGGGACAACCGCTGCGAGCCTGCTGGATCCGAAAATCGTAAAAAGTGTCCAGCGGGTAACAGATCCGGAAACGGGAACCAAATATGATGCAAAAAAAGAAGCTACCTATTATAAGAAGCTCAACGCATACGATTCCACCAACAAGGGAAGTGAAAAGGGAGATGAGCAGAATTATAACAAGCTTGTGTCTGCAAAACAGATTGGTGGTAAAGACCTGCAGGCAAACCGGAGCCTGATCTGGCGCATTTCCAATGCAGATGTGCGTACCAAAGGGTTTAAGATTTCCGGCACCGGCAGTTATTATGTCAATTGGAAAGCAAAAGTGTATATCATGCAGAAATCCGGCAGTGGTGCGAAGACAAAATGGACAAGCGTGATAAATGGAAGTTCGGTTAAAAAAACAAAGCCATCCATGTCTGACCTTAAGGCAGGTGGCTGCGCAACAACAAACAATGTCATTGCACAGTATATCTACCACAAGGATGATACGAAGGATGTGAACCTTTCCGACACCTATGAATCCATTCCGGAAGCATATGCAGAATTAAAGGAAGGGTCCATTTATAATGAGACATTTGAAGCAATGGCAGGTGTGCCGAGCACACGGTCCCTGTACTTTGCAACCGGCGGGTCAGAATTCATTGTCAACATGCAGGCAGTCTATGATGATTATTATCTTAAAGAAGTCCCGGGCGGGAATAAAGACAGCTACCGTTCCCGAAGACGCTATAAGAGTATTTTCAACGGCGTGGACTGTGAGTACAAAAAAGGTGATACTTTAAAATCACTTACCGCAGGGAATACAAAAGAAGAGACTTTTGTTGCAGATGCCAATGATAAGAAACAGGAAAAAACGGTCACGGCGGAAAAGAACAGTGCCGTAAACCCGCAGGGCGCTGCCGGTTATAACACGACCGTAAACGGACACGACAGCACAACCAAATTCCATGCGACATGGACAGGGACGATCGGGAACAATACTTCCCGGTGGTCACAGAGCGGGTCGAATGTAAGCCCGTCCGGAAAACCATGTGAGGGCGGAAATGCCGGTGAAGTATACAGCATGTCCCCGACCCCGGCAAACTGGGATGTTTCTGCCTACAATACAGCATTGGGGCAGGCTGCAAACTGGGCGAAGAAGATGGAACAAATCGGTAAAAGTGCAGATGGCACGGTCTACCGTATTGATGACTCTGACGGATATAAAAGGGTATACCACGTAGGGACTGCCACGATCAATGTAACACTGACCGGAGGGGAAAAGAGCTATGATACCGGTTCCTCACGGTCTTATGGAGGTGGAACCTATACGTCATCAAACCTTGTATCAGGTGCAAAGAGGACAAATACGTCATCCGACCTTGGAACAGGATGGAGCTATACCAAAGGTAATATAGCCTCTGCTTCCGGCTCCCACACAACGGATGAACATGGAAAAGTAACCGGACACTCCAGCTGGAGCGGATACAAGGGATCCGTGGATGGGAAATCTTCCAGCATCCAGTACAAAATTGAAGTAACCTTCAGGGATGGAAGCATTACGGCAAAGAACTATGATGGCAATGCCGGGGAAAGCGGGCTGAAAGTAGAAAAGAAAAGCGGCCTGACCCAGTTTGGGGCACATGACCTCTGTGGCGCATGCTGCCAGCATGTACTCCCGGCAATCGAGGATACCTGGATCCAGAAGCTGCGTTTCGATACCATCCGTTTCACGAACCTTAAGGTATGGAAGCTGCAGGAAGGCTATGCCGAAGGCATGGGGGAGATCCGTAAGACAGACGATGGCAGCGGAAGCAGCATTGAAGGGGAAGCAGGAAAAGCAGAAGCAGATGCAGTAAAGAAAGAGAAGGAAGATAATAAGGATAATACTCAGGTCGTTGACCCGGACCTGTCCGGTGTGGAAGGCACGGAAGCTGCAAACGATAAAGAGTATGATGAAAACGGCGATCTTATTGTCCCGGACTATGAGACCGGGGATATAGGGGATGACCCGGATGCAGACGGGGAAGAAACCTGGACGGACACCTCAGAAAATGACCTTGATATTGTAAAATCGAAGATCGTAAGGTACGACCCGAATATTTTTTATAACATTGCGCAGGCAGATACTTCAAAAGCCGGACGTATCCGCTACAGCCTGCAGACCGGACAGGATGATGATGTCACATGGACAGAATTTAACAGTGATAAAAAGCTGACCCGTACAGATTCCTGTGACGGACAGACTGCATCCCATGGGGGAAGCCCGGTTGTAGTTACGGCAAACGGCCATAAAAAGAGCTGGTGCAGGGGATGCCTGTATACAAACAGTACATACAGCAACCTCCGCAACAGACACGATAATGCCAAGACAAGCGGGGAAGGAAAAGGGGAAGCCGGGGAAGCAGCAAGGACCAAGACCGGATATACCAATAACACAGCCGATGCAGTGGACAAGACAACGTTCGAGTGGAAACGCTTTGATAAGAGACGTAAGCTGAACTGTAAAGCAACTGTTATTTCAGATTTCCTGATTTTGCAGACCAGTTCAGGCAATGAAAGTATTGTCTACTACCAGGATACTGCAGAAACAAAACATCATGAGTGCCAGGAAAATTATGAGGATACCCTGTGGTACTCCAAGCCGACAGACATGAATAATCTCAAAAAAGAGAATGTCAGCAAGGCAAAATGGATGTGGGAAGATAAGATGTGGACGAATAACCCGCTGGTTAAGAAGACATCAAACCTTAATGTAGGAAGCTATAACGGCAATTACAGCAGTACATCCACGAAGTACCAGGGCACCGGAGGCAATGCAGTTGTAGAAACCGCATTTGATAAAGATGAAGAGAAGTATAACCATATCACAGATACCGATGAGAATGGAAATACCCTGGACCTTGCAAAAGTAACATCTGCAAGGACGATTGAAACAAAACAGAAGCAGATGGACGATGTAAAAACCATCATGCAGACAAAATCGGATTCGATTGACGGGAATATCTGTTCCCCTGGATGTGGAAACACTTATGGCGGAACAAACTATGATACTTATGGCAGCGGATCAGCGCGGATGGGAACAAATACTGCGGATGTTTATACTGCACCTACCAAGCAGGATGTATGGGGAAAATACAGCTGGATTAACCGGATTCTCCCTTCCTTGAACGGACAGACGGATGCACCGGAACCGGCGCAGTTTGGTAATGCCGGACTTGTGCTTATGCAGGACGGTATTGCACAGTGCCCGACGAACCCGAACCAGGAATATGTCACAGGACAGTCCCATGCGTTCTTTATCCCGCTGGTTACATATACGAACTTTGGTGCTGATAAAAACGCCGAATCGCACGATATTACCAACTATACATTCAAGTATACAGACGAGAACGACAGCGTAGTCGGGAGAGTCGGTTATACCATGGATTCCATCTACACAAACGGACAGACGAAAGTCAACAACATCGTTGTCCATGACCCGGTTTCCGTACAGGGGGCAAATATTCTTACGGTAAACAAGGAAATGGATCAGCGTGTGCTCGGCGATGATAAAAGCGGGGCAGCGGAGATGAATAAGGAAGCTGATGATGCGACTTGTCCGGGAACAGCAGAAGAATGCCAGTACCGGCTGTTAAACTGCCAGTATGGAAAGCCGGTGCGCAGGGCGGCATTTAATGTTGACAATGCAAAGCACAGTGATGTGGAAGATGATGACGGGGTGGTACACAGCTATGATTCCATTATCAGCAATATCCTTGCCCCGGGCGGCACTTACATGGATGTAAGTCTCGCAGACAGTGGATTTTCGATCAAGCGCTATGACGGGCTTGGGGCATTTGAAGGGACATCGGAAGATGATAGGAACCAGCCGGACCGTTACCTTTCTGGAAACGGCAGTGCATCGCTTGCAATGTCATGGAGCGCAATGGGGGTAGATACGGAAGAAGCAAAGAATGATACTTACGAACTTCAGGGCGTATTTAATTTCCACAATGCACTGGATTCAGAAAAAGCACTGTTTACCACCCGGGCAACCAAGCTTCTTGCAGAGCCGGATGGTTCCTTAAAGATTGTGCTTGCAGACGGATCCGAATATACATCTGCGGCTTCCCTCCTGGCAAAGGATGGGAAGAATGCCATCCAGTATCATTTTGGAATGGATTCCGTGATGTTATCCCCTAAGAAGGTTGACTACAAAGGCGGTTCTTATACCGTGGATGCTAATACAGGTGTAATTGTTGATGGAAAGGAAATTTCCTTTACAAAAACAAAGAATCCTTCCGGGGATATGACGAATTACATTGGTGACGGCATCTGGTTCGGTAACCAGGACGATGCAGTTTCCGATGGTACAGCTTATAATTCCGTTTATGACTGCAGCTATTCATTGGATAATCTTGCAGTTACAAGACTTGCACCGGAAAAGGACGCAAACGGTATTTCATACAGGCATACCTTATCCTGCTTTGCAGGTGTAACAGAACACGCCAAAACAACACAGGATTATTACAATGGCATAAGTGATAAAAAGGTACAGTATACTTACAATTATACAGGTGATGTGCAGACATTCACTGCCCCGGCAGACGGAGTCTATACCCTTGAGGCATGGGGAGCTTCTGGCGGTGATGGATATGATGACAGCGTTGACAGGGAAACTACAAGTTCTGTCGCTGGAAATGGTGGATATTCCAAAGGAAATATCAGCTTAAAGAAAGGACAGAAAATTTATGTTTTTGTTGGCGGCGCTGGAAAATATGGAGCTGGGACAAACCGCTTTGGAGGACCAGCTGGTGGTTACAACGGCGGTGGTGACGGTGGTGTTGCTGACAGCGGTTCTGGTGGAGGAATGTCACATATTTCCACCACAAACAATCCCGTAACAACAAGCTGGAACCCTGATGGGACACTTCTGGCTGCCGGCGGCGGTGGCGGAGCAGACAACCCTGGGGGAGGCCGCGGGTCCGATGATGGACGCGGTGGAAATGGCGGTGGAAAGAATGGTGAAAATGCATACATTGAAAACATGAAATCTACTGGAAATGCGACATGGACACCGACAAGTGGTTTATCACTGCGTACTGGGACAACACTTTCTGGGGACAGTGCAGTAACAAATGGAAGTGAACAGGGCGTATTTGGCCCATATAAAACCTATCTTCCGGGACAAAAGGTTACGATAACAGTAAGGGGTGATAATCTTACAAACGGATATCCGGTTGTATATACCAATTATGGAAGATACCAGACAAGAAATTATACGGTTGAAGCAGCAAACAGTAATGAATACAGATATTCATTTACCGTACCAAGTGGACTTACATCTACAACAAATACCGACGGAACTTCTGCAGATTCCGGACAGAATCCATATACTATCTGGGAATTCTGTTTCCATGCAAGGGGTTCTTCACGGATGAGGATAGACTCTGAAACTGCATCCTGTGACTATAACTCAGCCAACCAGAATATGGGTGGCTGCGGAATGGGAGGAACCCAGGGCAGCGGATATAAACAGGGTGTTGGGGAATCTGTAACATTTGGAACTGATTCTGGCGGTGCCGGCGGTGGCTGGTACGGCGGATATGTCACTAATGCAAATAATGGTGGCGGTGCCGGTGGTTCGGGATATACAGCGTCCAGTCTTACAAATACAGAAATGAAGTCCGGGGTACGCCGCGGAAATGGTCTTGTAAAAATCACTGCAGCCGGAACGATTGACTGGACACGCAAGTTTGATGATGGCTACCAGAAACAGACATCAGAAAACAACAAACATGTGCATACGGAAGCATGTCTGGACACACCATCAGAAGGATTTAAGGTTGTAGTAGATGAAGCAAGCAGCGGAAATACTGCAGATCTTGAGAAGATGCTTGGATCTGCGGTATGGAGCAAAATTAAGGATCAACTGAAGAACTGCTATGGAAGTGGCAGCGGCGGATCTGTAGGTGGTGTAGCTGCTGGAAAGACATACACCTATGACTATTCTGGATCCGTGAAAAGTATTACCCTCCCGGCTGGTAAATATAAGCTGGAAGCATGGGGAGCATCCGGTGGAAATTCACAGCACGGAGCAGGCGGTGGAAAAGGCGGATACTCGACAGGTGTCGTAACATTTAATAGTGAAACAACAGTATATATAGCTGTTGGGCAAGCAGAAGGAGCTTTTAATGGTGGTGGATACGGCTATTCCTCTGATGGAACATACGGAGGTGGAGCTACATCAATAGCAACAGCTAATGGGCAGCTTTCTGCACTTGCCAATAATAAAAATTCTGTATTACTGGTTGCTGGCGGTGGTGGATCCGGTGGATGTACATCTTGGAATGGCGGTGCTGGAGGTGGTGCAAACCAAAATGGACAACAAGGCTATGGCGGTTCAAGCTATGGTGCCGGTGGATATGGTGGAACAACAACCGGTTCATCACAAAATAATGGATCATATGGAGCTGGCTTTGGACAAGGTGGTTCAAGTTCAAGCGGTTATTATGGATCCGGCGGTGGTGGCGGCGGTTATTATGGCGGCAGCGCCGGTGAAAATCAAAGTGGTGGTGGAACCGCTGGTGGCGGTGGTTCAGGATACGCTTCTTCATCCTTGACAGATGTATCCGGTATAACCGGAGAGCATAGCGGAAATGGGTACGCAAAGATCACTGTTATCGAGGCGCATACTGACTATGATCCAGACAAAGTGTTTGACCTGGTCAAGAAAGCCGTTGGAAATAATTATTCACAGATTCCGGACAGTGTCACTACAGATGGACATACCATCATAAACCCGTTTTGGAGCTGCCAGTGCATCTACGACAGCCATGTATGCACGAAGCACTGCAAGACCACTTATGTCCTGCAGTGCAAGGAACCGCATCATAAGGCAGTTAACGGAAAGATTGGACATTACGATGCTGGCAATGAGATCTGTTATGATGCATGTCATAATGATGAGCTGCATAAAAAGGGTGCAGAGCAGGCAAATGCAGGAAAACCGGGAACGTCCAAGCCGCTGAAATTTGGAGATTTCGTCCTGCTTGATAACTATTTTTATATTTACTTCCCAAACAGTGGCGATTTTTATGAGTCAGATGATTATGGAATCGCCCAGACCGAACAGCGGAAGGGAAAAGGATATGCGAATAATTATGACTGCACGGAGTGGACCAGAGAAAAATGGATCAAATTCCCATTTTCTGTTTTGTATAATCGGAACGGAACCTTTGAGGAGCACCCTGCGGGTCAATGGTTCCAGCTGGAAATTACGGACAAGGTGACGAACCGCAACGTTAAAAACAACTGTTACGATCTGACCAGCTTGTCGGAGCGTGATGATGGATTTACGTATCAGTTCTACGCCCAGCTTGACAACCATGAGATGAGTGGGGCTACCATTGAGTATGCCGTGGAAGCAATCAACAACCAGCCTTCCCCGAGCGGCAGTGAAAATCCGTACGACCGTGACGGAACGTTATCACTTGACTGCTCTCAGGATAACTCAAGCATTACAAATGCAGAACGTGCAATTGACCTGACGGCAAAACATTCAGCATATAAGCAAACGTTCGTCGATTTAATATCAAGGATTGGCAACCTCACGGTGCAGGATAGTACCGACCTCCGCTTTAGCAATTTGTTCAAACGTAAGACAAATGATGATAAATGGTATATAGATGGTATTGTTCATGCAGTCGATAAGAGTATACAGAACGCATACCTGTCATGGCATAAAAATAATGGAGATACCGCAACGGATATCCGGGGCGAAAAGGTATCCGCATATAACCAGTGGTACAATACATGGCATACAGCAAAGTGGTCTGATGTAGGAGAGGACTCCAGCAGGTGCGTATCAACCCCGCTTGAGTCAGC
>ERZ779797.933-NODE-933-length-10836-cov-2.727855_pt1 | contig 10836 bp, 8 predicted proteins | sample MGYA00511886_ERZ779797 | MGnify/ENA primary metagenome ERZ779797 (study PRJEB29588, sample SAMEA2155055) | human gut metagenome | biome: human gut; feature: human-associated habitat; material: faeces | place: Denmark | collected 2008/2010 ... | reverse complement strand
TGCTGTCCGCGCTGCCGTACACGCCGCCGGAGAGCGCATCGGCGAGCAGCGCCGCGCTCTCGAGCGTCTCCCAGTCTGGCGGGATATGCGCCGCCGCGCGCTCAAGACCGAACCAATGCACGCCCGCATCGATGACCGCTGCGGCAAAGCCCTCACTGTGCGTCGCGCGCAGTGCCGCGCGCACACGCTGCCAATCGATCTGCGCGCCGAAGCGCCGCATCCAGAGCGCAATATCGCACAGCTGGCGCACGCCGACACCGCTGCTGATAAAATGCTTGAACGCGTGCAAAAGCAGAAAGATCAGATGGTCGCACGCATCGGGCACGCGCAGCGTCACGCCGCCGGTCTCCCAGTCCTGCGCCCGCTGCATCAGGTCGGGCAGCTGCACATTGAGCGCGGCATAGACGGCATATTCTGTCGGAAACAGTGCCCAGTGCCCCTCCACGACCAGTCCCGTGTCCGGATGCACATAGCGCGCCTCGTGCGCGCTGCGGTAGTCGCGCTCCGGCTCTGTCAGCACAAAGCCCGCGCGCAGCAGCACGGCGTGAAAGCGCGGCATCTCCGCCGCCGTGAGATACAGGTCCTCATCGCTTGAGGGGCGCAGCTCCGGCTGCGGATACAGAGCGCGGCAAACGATGCCCTTGACGACGACCGGCGCAAGTCCCTCGGCGCGCCGCTACGAGGCCTACATGCCCTTCGCCATCGCCGCCCTGGTCCTGCTGCTGGTGGAGGTACTACTGAGACTGACGTGGCTGAGGCGCCTGCCAGTGTGAGAAATAAGGAAGTAAGATATCATGTTCAGATTTGAAGATTCAACATACCTTTGGCTGTTGCTGCTCGTCCCGGCACTGGTGGCAATACGCATCATCGGCCTCCGCAGCCAGCGGAAGCGCATGGCGCTCCTGGGCAATCCCACCCTGCTCAGAACGCTCGCGCCAGGTATCTCGCGCCGGCGCCCGGCCATCAAGTTTTGGCTGCTGATGGCGGCCATCGCCCCGATGGTCGTCATGATCGCCCGCCCGCAGACGGGAAGCAGCATCTCGCACGAGAAGCGACAGGGCATACAGACGATGATCTGCCTCGACATCAGCAACTCCATGATGGCGCAGGACGTGGCGCCGTCGCGACTGGAGAAGAGCAAGATCGTGGTGGAGGACCTGGTGGATCACTTCCGCAACGACCAAATAGGAATGGTGGTCTTCGCCGGCGACGCCTTCATCCAACTGCCCATCACGAGCGACTATGTGTCGGCCAAACTCTTCCTGCAGGACATCGACCCGTCGCTCATCGGCACGCAGGGCACGGACATGGCACAGGCCATCCGACTGGCCATGCAGAGTTTTGCGAAGAACGGCAAGCAGGGCAAGGCCATCATCGTCATCACCGACGGCGAAAACCACGAGGGGGGCGCAGAGGCAATGGCCAAGGAGGCAGAGAAGCAGGGCATCCGCGTCTTTATCCTCGGTATCGGAACGGCGGCGGGAGCTCCTATCCCCCTCGGCGACGGCGGCTACATGAAAGACGCCTCGGGACAAGTGGTCATGACGCGCCTCAACGAGACCATGTGTCAGGAGGTGGCCAAGGCGGGCAAGGGTGTCTATATGCATGTAGATAACTCGCTCATCGCAGAGCGACAACTGGACAAGGAACTCCAAAAGATGCAGCAGGGGGCCATCGACAACGTCGTCTATAGCGACTACGACGAGCAGTTTCAGGGCGTGGCCATCCTCATCCTGATCCTCCTCGTCGCCGAGGCCGTGATCCTGGAGAAGAAGCGCGAAAAGAAGGGGCAGGAGGCCTCATCAACAGAAAGAAAATGAAACAGACGGTTCTTATACTCATCGGGCTCCTCGTGGCCATGCTGCCAGCGTGCGCACAGGGCGACCGCCAACTGGTAAGGCAGGGCAACCAGCTCTACCGACAGGGCAACTATCCTCAGGCGGAACTCTGCTACCGCAAGGCGATAGCGGCTCAGCCGGCCAACGGCACGGCCCACTACAACCTCGGCTGCGCGCTGCAAAAGCAGAAGAAGGACCAGCAGGCCCTCGCACAATACAAGCAGGCGGCCAAGACGATCAGCGGACCGAAGCGACAGTCGCAGGCCTACTACAACATGGGCACGGTGCTGCAGGGACAGAAGGAGTATGACAAGGCGATGGAGGCCTACAAGAACGCCTTGCGCATGAATCCGCAGAACGAACGCGCACGCTACAACTACGTGCAGTGTAAGCGGCTGCTCAAGCAGCAACAACAGCAGCAAAAGAATCAGAAGCAGAACAAGAACCAAAAGGACAAGAACAAGGATAAGAATAAGAAAAAGGACCAAAATAAACAGCAAAACCAGAAGCAGAAGGACCAGCAGAAGCAGAAGCAGCAGGATCAAAACCAAATGAGCCGGCAGAACGCTGAGCAACTGCTCAATGCGGCCATGCTGAAGGAGCAGGAGACGCAGCAGCGGCTGAAACAAGCCATGCGCCAACCCAACAAGAGAAAGCTGGACAAAAACTGGTAAGGACGATACAAGACAGATATGAAGCGATTGATACTGATATGTACGCTCTTCACGGCAGTCGCCTGCCTCTACGCCCAACGGGTGCAGGTGGCGGCTCCAAGCCATGTGATGGTGGGTGAGGAATTCCAAATCGAATATACGATCAACACGCGCGACGTGAGAAACTTCCACATCGGAAGCCTCCCCAGCGGGTTGGAGTGTCGCTACGGACCTTTCAGGTCGGAGCAGTCGAGTTTCCAGGTCGTCAACGGCCACACCACCTCCTCGTCGTCGGTCTCCGTGGCCTACGTCCTCATAGCGCGCAAGAGCGGTACGTTCACCATTCCGCCAGCACGCTTCCACTCGAGGGGCAACAACCTGGCTTCCACACCGATCAAGATTGTCGCCTCGGGTGGCCACGCGTCGTCGCAGGGCTATGGGGCTCACGGCCAGGACGAAGGCTACGAAGAGGAGGAAGGAAGGCAGCAGGCAAGCAGCGGCAACGAACTGTTTATCAAGGTCTTTGCCAACAAGACGCACGTCCGAGAGCAAGAGGCCGTACTCCTTACTTATAAGGTCTATACGACCGTCAACCTCGTGCAGCTCGACGGCAAGATGCCGGACCTCAAGGGTTGCCACGTGCAGGAGGTGAAACTCCCGCAGCAGAAATCGTTTCATACCGAGACCTACAAAGGCCGGCGCTACAACTGCGTGACGTGGAGCCAGTATGTGGTCTATCCGCAAATCACGGGCAAGATCACCATCCCGCCCATCACCTTCCAGGGTATCGTCAGACAGGAGAACCGAAGCGTGGATCCCTTCGAGGCGTTCATCGACGGAGCGGGCTACAGGGAGACCAAGCGCAACATCAAGGCTGATGGCATCACGATAAAGGTGGATCCGCTACCCACGAAGCCGAGCAACTTCTCGGGAGGCGTGGGATCGTTCAACATCTCGTGCCAGCTGACGAAAGCGGAGGTGAAGGCGGGAGAGCCGGTTACGCTGCGCATCGTCATCGGCGGAACGGGCAACCTCAAACTGATCCAGCAGCCCAAGGCCGACTTCCCGCAGTCGTTTGACAAGTACGACACGAAAGTGACGGACAAGACCCGACTGACGGACAACGGTATCGAGGGCAATATTGTCTATGATCTCCTGGCCGTGCCCCGCAAGGAGGGAGACTACACGATCCCGCCGGTCTCCTTCACCTATTTTGACATGAAGACGCAGGCCTACAAGACCATCAGCACCCATGCCTTCAAACTTAAGGTGCTGCCGGGCGACAATGCGGGCGAGGTCAGCGACTTCAGCGAGAAGCCGGGCGACATCCGTCCGATCAAGTCGGGAAGCACGGTCTTCGAGAACAGGGCCGACTTCTTCTTCGGATCGGCGGGCTGGTGGACGACGATCGTGTTGCTGATCATCGTGCTCCTCGCCGTGGCCTACACGTTCCGCAAGCGGGCCAAGGAGAACGGCGATTTCCTCCGCAACAAGCGCAAGAACGCCAACAAGGTGGCTACCATTCGCCTGCAAAAGGCCAATCAACTGATGTTGCAGGGCAATGCGGGCGAGTTCTTCGACGAGGTGCTTCGCGCGCTGTGGGGCTACATCGGCGACCGACTCAACATGGAGGCTGAGCAGCTCAACCGCGAGCACGTGGCCACCAAGCTCCATGAGCTCCACATCGACGGCGACACCATCCGCCGCTTCATCGGCGCCATCGACGAGTGTGAGTTTGAGCGCTACGCACCAGGTGACGCCAAGGGCAACATGAACCGCACCATCGAGGCGGCCATGACGGCCATCACACAGATAGAGAACGCTATGGAACAGAATCAGAAAGGGGCCAAGACGCGGGGCTTCAAGACGCTGCTGGTCGTCATGCTCTGCCTGATGGCGCTGCCCTCTCAGGCCGTCACCAAGCAGATGGGCGACAAGGAATACACGCAGGGCAACTACCTCCAGGCGGTCAAGGACTACAACGACCTGCTGCAACATGGGGTCTCGGCCGACGTCTATTACAACCTCGGCAACGCCTACTACCGACTGGACGACATCCCCCACGCCATCCTCGCCTACGAGCGCGCCCTGCTGCTCGCTCCAGGGGACGGCGACATCCGCTTCAACCTCCAGGTGGCACGGGCCAAGACCATCGACAAGATCACACCGCAGTCGCAGCTCTTCTTCGTCACGGGCTATCGGGCGCTGGTCAATTTCATGCCCGTCGATGCGTGGGCAGTCTGCGGCATCCTCTCGTTGGTGCTCCTGATCGTCGCCCTGGCGGTCTTTCTCACCACCCGCAACCGCGTCCGCCGCACGGCAGGACGATACGCCGCCATCTCGCTGGGCGTCTTCTTCCTGCTCAGCACGCTCTTTGCCTGGCAGCAGCAGCAACAACTGGAGAACCACTGTGGAGCCATCGTCATGGGCAGTTCGGTGGCGGTGAAGAAGTCGCCCAACACGGCCTCGCCCGACCAGTTTGTCATCCACGAGGGCACCAAGGTCTTCATCAAGGACCGCGGCATCACGGGCTGGTTCCTCGTCCAACTGGAGGATGGGCGCGAAGGTTGGCTCACCGCAAGGCAGATAGAAGAGATCTGACGCTCCCAGCAGCGCTCACAAACGATTACCCATACAGCATTCATGGATATACAATCACTTCTGACCTCAGATCAGCAGTTGCTCCTCGCGATGAACGGCAGCGACTCTCTGTTTCTCGACCAGCTCGCCCTCATTCTCACCAGCGCGTGGACGTGGGTGCCTCTCTATGCCTCCTTGCTCTACCTGGTAGTGAAAAACAACGAGAAGGCGGGACAGATTATCCTGGCCGTGATCTCGGCCTTGCTCTGTGTCGGCATCGTCACGGGCATTGACAACGGACTGGTGAAACCCGAGGTGGCGCGGCTCCGCCCTTCCTTCGAGCCTGCCTTGGAAGGACTGGTGCGCACGGTAGATAACTACAAGGGGAGCGGCTACAGCTTCTTCTCGGCCCATGCGTCCAACACCTTCTCGCTGGCTGTGTTCTTCAGCTTGCTCATCCGTCGCAGGACAGTCACCGTGGCGCTCCTCACGTGGGCGCTGGTCAATAGCTGGACGCGCATCTATCTCGGCGTCCACTACCCCTTCGACGTGCTGGTCGGCATCCTCTTCGGATCATTGGTGGGACTGACGGTCTATCGGCTCTACTTCCGCCTGTATCTCCGCATCAGTCCGAAACTCCACTACATCTCCACGCAATACACCCGCACGGGCTACAGTCTCTGCGACATCGACGTGTTCCTGACCGTCATGGTCTGCACCTGCATCTATGTATTGCTGCGCACGTTTGTCACGATAACGGTATAGGCACGTTGACGACACGATAAGTCGCGAGATCACGACACAAGGATATAAACACGATAGATAAAGACAACGTACAACGATAGTTATATAACAATGATGGACTCAGAAACAAAACATATTCACATAGCCGACTACAACTACCCGCTGCCTTCGGAGCGCATCGCCAAGTATCCGCTCAAGGAGCGCGACCAGTCGAAACTGCTACTCTACCGCCAGGGGGAGGTCGGCGAGGACGTGTTCGCAAACCTCTCCGCCTACCTGCCGAAGGGGTCGCTGCTCGTCTTCAACAACACGCGGGTCATCCAGGCGCGCATCCACTTCCGCAAGGAGACGGGCGCGCTCATCGAGGTCTTCCTCATGGAGCCGGCTCAGCCCACCGACTATGAGCGCATCTTTCAGGCCACGAGCCACTGCGCCTGGCTCTGCATGGTGGGCAACCTCAAGAAATGGAAGGAGGGAGCGCTCACGAAGGTCTGCACCGTCAAGGGCAAGGACGTCACGCTGCAGGCGCAGCTCGACCGCAGCCGGACGGCACAGCTCAGCGGTGGCACCAACTACTGGGTGGACTTCTCATGGGACGACGACAGCGTCGCCTTTGCCGAGATACTGGATGCCATCGGCGAACTACCCATTCCGCCGTACCTCAACCGCGAGACGGAGGAGACGGACAAGACGACCTATCAGACGGTCTATTCGAAGATAAAGGGTTCGGTGGCAGCACCGACGGCGGGTCTCCACTTCACGCAGAAGGTGCTCGCCGACATTGATGCCCACGGCATCGACCGCGAGGAGGTGACGCTCCATGTGGGAGCGGGAACGTTCAAGCCCGTGAAGTCGGAAGAGATAGAGGGCCACGCGATGCACACGGAGTATATCGCCGTCAGACGCCAGACGTTTGAGAAGCTCCTGACCCACGGATGCCATGCCACGGCGGTGGGCACGACGAGCGTGCGCACGCTGGAGAGCCTCTACTACATGGGTGTGAAACTGGCCATGAATCCGGACGCACAGGAGGAGGATCTCCACGTCAACCAATGGGAACCCTACGACCTGCCACACAACGAGGAGGGACTGGTCATCGTCGGAGGCAAGGCCGTCACCGCTGCCGAGGCCATCGGCCACCTGCTCCACTGGCTCGACGCGGCAAAACTCGACGTGCTCCACAGTAGCACGCAGATCATCATCGCACCGGGCTACACCTACAAGATCGTGGACAAGCTCATCACCAACTTCCACCAGCCGCAATCGACGCTGCTCCTGCTCGTCAGCGCATTCGTCAAGGGCGACTGGCGCAAGATCTACGACTATGCGCTGGCCCACGACTTCCGCTTCCTGAGCTATGGCGACAGTAGTCTGCTCATCCCGTAAAGGGGACGGAAGGAAAAGGCTATATTGATACGATATAGAGAGAGACTATATTATATAAGGTATTATATTATATAAGGTATATAAATTACATCACATTAGAGAAGATAAGAATATGAAGATAGGCGACAAAGTGAGATTTCTCAGCGAGAGCGGCGGTGGCCGTATCGCTGGCTTCAAGGGCAACAACCTCGTCTTGGTCGAGGACCAGGACGGTTTCGAGATTCCCATGCCCATCAATGAGGTCGTGGTCGTAGGCGACGAGGACTACAGCACGAAGCGAATGGTGGAGGTGGAGCAGCGCAACCGCACCCAGGAGAAGGCGAAGGAGGACAAGCGCAGCCTGCGCCAGCGCCTCAACGAGGGCACGGACGACGCCGAGGCGAGGGCCAAGGGTCAGGATGCGGAGACGGTGACGGCCAAGGACCTGGCGGCCGACGATCCCTCCATCAACTTCGAGCCGCAACCTCAGGAGCGACGCGGCGGCGACAAACCGACGGTCTGTCTCGCCTTCGTACCAATGGACAAGCAAAACTTCAGTACGACGCGCTTTGAGTCCTACCTTGTCAACGACTCCAACTACTATGTCCACTTCACCTACCTGGTGGCAGAGGGCAGCACCTGGTCGCTGCGACAGACGGGAGAGGTGGAGCCCAACACGAAACTCTTCCTGGAGGAAATCGGACGCGAACAGCTCAACACGATGGAGCACCTCTGCATCCAGTTGCTGCTCTACAAGCGACAGAAGACGTTTCTCCGTCTGCCCGCCGTCGATGTGCAGCTCCGCCTGGACGGCGTGAAGTTCTTCAAACTCAATACGTTCACGGACAACGACTTCTTCGAGCAGCCAGCCCTGCTCTACCCCGTCATGGAGGAGGGCAAGCCGCAGAATGGCTTCAACGTCTCTGCCGAAGAACTGAAGAGCCAGCTCTTCGGGGGCAACGCTCGCCCCAAAGAGGAGCGCAAGGCCGTGCAGCCTGCGCGCCATGACAATGCGGCCGTGCTCAACGATCTTGCTCCCGAGGCCGTCAATCCCGAACGGGGCAAGCTCGTCAAACGCTATGAACCGGCACAGTCGAAGAGCCGACAGGTGAAGCAGGTGCTCAAGAACGACAAGATCATCGTGGACCTCCATGCCGACCAACTGCTGGAGACGACGGCCGGCATGTCGAGTGGCAACATCCTCGACTACCAGCTCGATGTCTTCCGCCGCGTGCTCGACCGCTACAAGACCAACAAGGGACAGAAGATCATCTTCATCCATGGCAAGGGCGAGGGCGTGCTGCGCCAGGCCATCATCCATGAGCTCAACTACAAGTACAAGCATTTCCAATATCAGGATGCCTCGTTCCAGGAGTATGGCTACGGGGCAACGCAAGTGACCATCAGATAAATCGCCAAAGACTATGAAGTACGGATTCCTTACCGTGGCCGCCGCCATCCCCAGCGTGCGCGTCGCAGACCTCCACTACAACTTGGAGGAGATCAAGCGCCTCATCGACGAGGCCGAGCGCCAGCATGTCGAGGTGGTCGTCTTCCCCGAACTCTCCCTCACGGGCTACACCTGCCAGGACTTGTTTCGCCAGCGCACCCTCATCGACGGGGCGGAGCAGGCGGTGCTGAGCCTCCTGGAGTTTACGATGCGCAAGGACGTGATCGCCATCGTCGGCGCACCCGTCGAGGTGGGCAACTTGCTGCTCAACTGTGCCATCGTCATCCAGCAGGGGCGCATCCTCGGCATGGTGCCAAAAACGTTTCTGCCCAACTACAGTGAGTTTTATGAGAAACGGTGGTTTGCCTCGGCCCAGGACCTACACGACACGCCGCTCTGCTACGCGGGGGAGGACGTGCTTCTGACTGCCAGGCGCCAGCTCTTCCACACTTACGGCGACGCGCGCTTTGGCATAGAGATCTGCGAGGACGTATGGGCACCCAACCCGCCGAGCACCGAACTGGCTCTCAGCGGGGCGGACATCATCTTCAATCTCTCGGCCTCCGACGAGTTGATAGGCAAGCACGACTACCTGATCAACCTCCTGAAGCAGCAGAGCGCACGCAATATCTCGGGCTATGTATATAGCGGATGTGGCTACGGAGAGAGCACACAGGATGTGGTCTATGGTGGCAACGCCTTGATCATCGAGAACGGACGCCTTATCAAGCAGTCGGATCGGTTCTCGCTGGAGCCACAACTGGTGGTGAGTCAAATCGACATCGACCGCCTGCGCGCCGAGCGCCGTAGCAACAGCACCTATGTCAATGCACAACGCGCACTCCGGCCTCAGGAGCGGGGCTACACCTGCATCACCAACGAGGCCATACTGCCGGAGACGCTGAAGGAGGAGTGGCAACTGCTGCGCGAAGTGGATCCCCACCCCTTCATCCCGAAGGCCGACAACATGCGGGCTTCCTGCGAGGAGATCCTCAACATCCAGACGCTCGGCCTCTGCAAGCGCATCGCCCACACCCATGCCAAGTCGGTCGTCATCGGCATCAGCGGCGGACTCGACTCCACCCTCGCTCTGCTCATCTGCGTGCGCGCCTTCGACCGCCTGGGGATCGACCGCAAACAGATCGTCGCCGTGACCATGCCGGGCTTCGGCACGACCGACCGCACCTACCACAATGCCATCTCGCTGATGGAGGCTTTAGGCGTCTCTATCCATGAGATCAGCATTGCCAAGGCCGTCACACAACATTTTGCCGACATCGGCCACGACGCCTCCGTCCACGATACAACCTACGAAAACTCGCAGGCACGCGAACGCACGCAGATCCTCATGGACCTGAGCAACAAGTATAGCGGACTGGTCATCGGCACGGGCGACCTCAGCGAACTGGCCCTCGGATGGTGTACCTACAATGGCGACCACATGAGTATGTATGCTGTCAACGTCAGCATTCCCAAGACGCTCATCCGCCACCTCGTGGCCTTCGTGGCCGACTCCGACGAGGCCTCCCAGCAGCTTTCCAAAGATGGACGCACGTCCCACGAGGTGCTCCACGATGTCATCGACACACCGATCTCGCCCGAACTGACGCCTGCCGACGACCAGGGCAACATCGCACAGAAGACGGAAGACCTGGTGGGTCCCTATGAGCTCCACGACTTCTTCCTCTACTATGCGATTCGCTTCGGATATCCGCCGAAAAAGGTATTCGAGCTGTGCTGCATTGCGTTTCAGGACGATTTCAGCTGCGAAACCATCCTCAAATGGCTGAAAAATTTCTATCGCCGCTTCTGGACGCAGCAGTTCAAGCGGAACTGTATGCCTGACGGCGTGAAAATCGGCTCCATTGCCCTGTCTCCGCGCGGCGATTGGCGGATGCCGTCGGATGCGCAGTACAAGGCGTGGATGGACGAATGCGATTGCATAAAGGCATAAAATGATAACGATAGGGCTTGCGTGAAACCACCAAATCTGGTATAATAGCAGCGAAACATCACGATGCGCCACAAGGGAGGCGAACGGCATGAGGTGTCAATACTGCAACTGCGCGGAGAGCAAGGTCATCGACTCGCGCCCGACCGAAGAGGGCAACAGCATTCGTCGGCGGCGGGAGTGCATGGGCTGCGGGCGGCGATTTACGACGTATGAGAAAATCGAGATGCTGCCGCTGATGGTCGTCAAGCGCGA
>ERZ779797.914-NODE-914-length-11009-cov-3.784554_pt1 | contig 11009 bp, 8 predicted proteins | sample MGYA00511886_ERZ779797 | MGnify/ENA primary metagenome ERZ779797 (study PRJEB29588, sample SAMEA2155055) | human gut metagenome | biome: human gut; feature: human-associated habitat; material: faeces | place: Denmark | collected 2008/2010 ... | reverse complement strand
ATATCCACAATGATATTTGCATATTCTGCCATTCCAATTTCCATGCCTTTCTTTCTATCTGCCACGTCCTTCTGCTGCTTTCTTTACCAGTTCTTTGTCCTCCATCGGATAACGGACACCACCGATCTCCTGATAGTCCTCATGCCCTTTTCCTGCGAGGACGATAATATCGCCTTCCCTGGCATGATCGAATGCATATGCCACCGCTGCTCTCCGGTCAGCAATGCGTATGTATGCCCCGCTCGTACCCTTTATCCCGCTCTCAATGTCATCTAAGATCAGTTCCGGATCTTCCCACCTTGGATTATCGGATGTCAGGATCGTAAAATCCGCGAGTCTTCCCGCTGTCTCACCCATCCTGCCTCTCCTTAATTTTGAGCGGTTGCCCCCACAGCCAAAGATCACAACAAGCCGCCCCGGATCAAAGCCCCGCAATGTTCCAAGCAGATTGCGCAGGCTCATCTCATTGTGTGCATAGTCAATCATCAGCGTATATCTCTTTGTTACCGGTACAATCTCAATTCTTCCCTTGACACTTACATGAAGCATCGCCTTTTTGATTTCTTCAACACTGACACCAAAATGATGACAGATTGCAATGGCGGTCAGGGAATTGTACACCGAAAATTTTCCCGGCACATTGACTTCCACATCAAAATCCATGGAACCTCCCACATGATATTTTACACCAAGTGCCCCATGCTCCTTTTTTAACTCTACCTTCTGCGCAATCAGATCATTTTCTGCTCCATACCCAAACGTCTCAACCGTACAGGTATGTCCCTGTAAAATGCCCTGCAGATGCTCGCTGTCCCCATTAAAAATTCCATGCCTGCACTGCTGGAACAAAAGACTCTTGCAGTGCATATAATCTGCAAAATCCTTGTGCTCATTTTCTCCGATATGATCCGGTTCAAGATTGGTAAACACGCCGATATCAAACACAAATCCGGATACGCGGTGAAGCATCAGCGCCTGGGAAGAGACTTCCATCACAACAGCATCGAGTCCCGCATCTACCATTTTTGCAAAAAGCTCCTGTACCCGGTAAGATTCCGGTGTCGTATTTGCAGAAGGAATACGCTCAGAACCAACAATCGATTCGATCGTGCCGATCAGTCCGGTTTTGATCCCCGCAGACTCTAGAATCGAACGAACCATATAGGTTGTCGTTGTTTTTCCTTTTGTTCCGGTAATACCGATCGTCTTTAATTTTTTTGCCGGATGCCCAAAATATGCCGCAGACATGCAGGCAAGTGCCAGACGGCTGTCCTCTACCTTGATATATGTAATTCCATTGATCGGCGTTACATCCTTTTCTACGACAATGGCCGCTGCTCCCTTTGCTGCCACATCCGGAATAAACTCATGTGCATCACGCACACTTCCGCTGATGCACACAAACACAGAACCTTTTTCAACCTTGCGGGAATCATATACCAGAGTCGTAATCTCTGTCTCCTCACTTCCCGCCAGTATCTCATATTCCATTTCGTTGATAAGTTCTTTAATTTTCATTTAATTTTCCTCCCAAATTCCATGAAACACTTCTGTCGCTGGTCCGGTCATATAAATATGATTGTTATCCGGATCATACTCGATGGTCAGATCTCCGCCCCGCAGATGCACCAGAACTTTATTTTCTGTCTTATGATTTAAGATACATGCCATAACCGTGGCACAGGTTCCGGTACCACAGGCAAGCGTCTCCGCAGATCCGCGTTCCCACACCCGCATGGATGCTTCCGTCGGAGAAATAACGTGTACGAACTCTGTGTTGGTCCGTTTTGGAAACCGTGGATGATGTTCAAACTCCGGACCGTATTTTTCCAGTTCAAAATGTTCGGTGTCCTCCACAAAAATTACCGCATGTGGATTCCCCATCGACACGCAGGTCATCTTCCACTCTCTGCCCTCTACTTCAATCGGCTCATCTACCACCTGTTCTCCCGATGCATCTACAGGAATTAAATCCGGTTTTAATATTGGTTCTCCCATATCCACACGAACCAGCGAAACCTTGCCATCCGCAACCGTCAGCTGCAACGTTTTTACCCCGGCTCCGGTTTCAATCGTAATCTCTTTCTTATCCGTCATTTTATGATCATATACATATTTTGCGACACAGCGGATTCCGTTTCCACACATCTCCGCCTCCGAGCCATCCGCATTGTAAATCCGCATCCTGAAATCCGCGATATCCGATGGGCCAATAGTGATCAGACCATCCGATCCGATTCCAAAATGGCGGTCACTCACTGCAATTGATACCTTTGCAGGATCTGCTATCTTTTCCTCAAACAAATTGACATATACATAATCATTTCCGCACCCATGCATTTTTGTAAACTTCATATTTCTACACTCCTTTTTTCTTTTCCATCCTGTCGATTCAGAGCTTCTATTCTAAGTATACCCGCACGATCCGTCTTCTAAAACAACTACAGTGCTTTTTATATTGCAAATTGTGTGGAAACATAGTACACTGAATCTAATTAATATTTACAGGAGATTTATGCAATGTCAGAACTCTCACATTATGAAAAAACAGGATATCTTCATGACGATTTTAAGATTTTTCACTTAAAAGATACCTCTATGCGCCCGATTGACTTTCATTACCACGATTTTCATAAAATTCTGATCTTTCGCAAAGGAAATATTTCTTACAATGTGGAAGGACGTACCTATGATCTGATACCGGGGGATATCGTATTCGTTCCCGCAGGTACGGTCCACCGTCCGGTTCTGCACAGTTCTGAAATTTATGAGCGCATCATCATCTATATTTCCAGACACTACCTGGATGCCTGTCATGATTCCGACGATCTCTCACTCTGCTTAAAAGAAGCGCATCAGAAAAAATCGCATGTACTGCGTATTCCGGCACTGAAGACAACACAGATTGCAAGAATTATCCACGATCTGGAACAATCTCTGGATTCCAGAGAATACGCAAACGAACTTTATCATAAACTTCTTTTTCTGGAGCTGATGGTGCAGTTAAACCGTGCAGCTCTCTCCAACCGCATTGAATATCTTTCTACCACAGCCTCAAATCATAAAATGATCCATGTGATAGATTATTTAAATGCACATTTAACAGATGACATCACCATCGACTTTCTTGCCGAACATTTCTATCTGAGCCGGTATCATCTCATGCATGCCTTCAAGGAAGAAACCGGTTATACGATCGGAAACTATCTGACCACGAAGCGCCTTTTGCTGGCAAGAGATCAGATCGCCCAGGGGGAATCCATCACCACCGCATGTTATGCCTGTGGTTTTCACAATTATTCCACCTTTTCCCGGGCATACCGCAAACATTTTGGCTGTTCTCCCAGAGAACAGCGCAATTGATCTGTCTGCCTGTTACATTTTGCGCTCTGCAAGGGTGTTGATCAGCGCAGGAATCAGCTGTTTCTTTCTGGATACCACATTTTCCAGCATAATCCCCTGATCGGAAGGCTCGCAATTATAAGCTGCCGCAACCAGCTGCGATGCATCCGCACCGCGATAAATCAGATAAGTAGACTCATTTAAGATATCCGTCAGCATGACAAAAATCATCTGGATCTGTTTTTCTCCCATCATCTGTTCCAGTTTCGGCTCGATACGTTCCTGCACCTTATCCAGTTCGGTGCGTCCCATCGCGCTGATCTGTGCCACGCCAAAACTCACATCCTCGGCATGGAAAATTTTAAAATCCTGATTTAAAATTTCTTCTTCTGTTTTATTATCAAAATTGCTTCCCGCCTGAAACATTGCTGAGGCAAGCTCCTCGACCTTAACCTCTGCAATCTCTGCCAGCCGGAGTGCTGCTTCCCTGTCTATCTGTGTACAGGTCGGTGAGCGGAACATCAGCGTGTCAGATAAAATGGCTGCACACATCAGTCCTGCCATCTGCGAGGTGATCGTAATTCCCTTTTCCAGATACATCTGATAAATGATGGTGGATGTACATCCAAGCGGCTGATTGCGGAAATACACCGGAGACATGGTCTCAAGGCTGCCCAGCCGGTGATGATCGATAATTTCTAAAATTTCCGCCTCATCGATATTGGATACTGCCTGTGATTTTTCATTGTGGTCCACAAGGATCAGTTTCTTTTTCTCTGCTCTCATCAAATTTCTGCGGGAAAACATACCCACATAGTTCTGGTTTTCATCGAGAACCGGGAAATCCCGATGCCGTATATTGGCTACGGTCTCTCTTACCTCATCCACGTAATCATCCAGATCAAAATGAATGATTCCTTTTTTTGTCATAAAATGCTTGATCGGCATACTCTGGTTGATCAGACGGGCCGCGGTAAACGTATCGTACGGTGTACTGATCAGAACGACTTCGCGTTCCTTTGCCGCCTCGATCACTTCCTGACTGATTTCATATCCGTTAGTGACAATCATGCAGCTGCAGTTTGATGCAATGGAAAGCATCTGCGACTCTTCCCCGTCCCCGATCATAACCAGGTCATCCTTGTCTATGGCAGAAGTCACTCCTTCCGGTGTACCGATTCCGATTACCACCTTGCCGTGAACAAAATACGCATGTTCATTTCCTGTCAGCAGCTGTCCATCCAGCGTCTCTACAATATTCTTGTACTGGGTACGTGCGGTAGAAAGGATGGTATTATCATATACATCCATGTAGGATTTTGCAATATCTCCTGTTACAATCAGTCCTTCCAGCTTATTTTCCCGCACCACCGGAAGTGTAACAACCCCGAGGATCTTCATCATCTCCCATGCCTTTTTCATAGAGATATGACTGTTTACTCCCTCTGTACGGCGTATCTGAATATCCTTGATCTGTGTTCCGACATCCGAAATCATTGCCGGGGCCTCTGCATGAAACCTTTCCAGAACATACGCCGTCTCCGCATTTACAGATCCGGCTCTCTTTGCAATATAGGTCATTCCCGTAGCTGTTTTGGGATTCTTTTTTTCTATTTCATTTTTCAGGTTTGCATAAGAAATCGCTGCACATATGGAGTCTGTATCCGGATGCTTATGTCCTACAACCCAAACTTTCTTTTTTGCCATATCAGATTCTCCTATTCACATTTCTCTTTTCGAATTGTTTTATATCTTTTTTGAGACAAAAAATGCAATCCTCATTCTTTTGAGAATTGCATATCCTTTATTCTAAAACGCAATCACGCCCACACTAACCAGCAGGACCAAAAGTAACACCACCAGATTCACGATTCCAAGTATCATTCCCATCAGGGAAAAAATACGGACCGGATGCATTCTGCTTTCCATAACGGTAAGCTTGTCCAGGCGTTCATCCATGCTGCGGAACAGATCCGAAATATTTCGGTAGCATTTTACATTTTCTGTATGTACTTTCTCGGAGATTTCTGTTTTTGCCGTGGTCAGCTGTTCTTCGATCTGCGCAAGAGAATCTTTCAGTTCCTTTGCTTTTTCTTCATTTAAGCGTTTGCCGTCTGCCACATCTTCCTTCATGGAAACTTCGATTTCTTCCATCTTGGCAGACACTTTGCCGATCAGACGATCAATCTGCTTTTCCACTTCCGCAGTGAATCCATCTGCTTTTTTCTGACGCTCCTCGAGAATCTGCCCCAGAGCATCTGCTTTCTCCTGACGTTCATCCACTAACGTCTGCAGTTCCTGTGCCTCCGTCTCTCTGGAATCAAGCAATGACTGTAACTGCTTGGCGCGTTCTCTGAATTCATCAATCTGGCTAAGTAAGAAATCTTCCCTGCTCACAACATTAACTTTCCTTTCCTGTACTTCGGGCTGTATTTCCGTGTCCGGCTTTGTCTCTTTTGTCTTCTGCGAAAAAACCTCCTGCGGTTTTTCCTGAGCAGATGCACGCATCCGTTCTTCATATGCAGCTTTCCGACGATTGTGCGCAATCTGTCTGCGCAGCTCCAACAATAATCCAGACATTTTTTCCTCCGCTGTATCAGTTCCTCTGTTTATTGTATCATTCTCCCACGTATTTGTAAACAAAAAAGACTGCCAGCATGACGGTACTGGCAGTCCTTCTTCTTTTATAATATTCAGATCTTAAGCGATTCCGTTTACTAATTTTGCTAAACGGGAAACTTTACGAGCTGCGTTGTTCTTGTGATATACACCCTTAGAGCAGGCACTCTCGATAACTGAAGAAGCATCCTTATATGCAGCCTCTGCAGCAGCCTTATCCTTTGCAGCAACAGCAGCCTCTACCTTCTTGATTGAAGTCTTAACTTCAGAACGGATTGCTTTATTTCTTGCAGTCTTTGTCTCTGTAACTAAAATTCTCTTCTTAGCAGATTTAATGTTAGCCAATCTGTACACCTCCATATCAAACTGTAATTTGTTTCCTGCGGTGAAACAGACACGGACGCTTCATCGCAAACATACTAGAATATAATATGTCAAGCTGTCCCTTCTGTCAAGATGTAATTGAAAAAAAGTTGTAAAAGTCTGCCAATATGTATATAATGTAGACATGAAAACGATTGATAACGACATCAAAACAGGACAATTCAAACAGATTTATCTGTTATACGGAGAAGAACAGTATCTGATCCGCCAGTACCGGGACAAATTAAAGCATGCACTGGCAGCGGATGATGATACCATGAACTTTTCTGCTTTCTCCGGCAGCGACATCAACCAGAAAGAGATCATCGATCTGGCAGAGACACTGCCTTTTTTTGCCGACCGCAGACTCATTCTAATCGAAGACAGCGGTCTGTTTAAAAAAAGTGCCGAAGAACTTGCCGATTACATGTCTTTCATTCCGGAAACCACTTATTTTGTCTTTGCGGAAAAAGAAATAGACAAGAAAACAAAGATGTACAAGCAGGTGAAAAAAAACGGAAGCATCGTGGAATTTCCGCGTCAGAATGAGACGACTCTCTCCCGCTGGATCGAGGGAAGAATCCGCAGAAACGGAAAAAATATTACAAGAGATGCCTATGCGCTCTTTATCCGTAAAACCGGTGATGACATGGAAAATATCGACAAAGAGCTGGAAAAACTTCTCTGCTACACGCTGGAAAAAGACTATATTGATATCTCCGATGTGGAAGCCATCACCACCGAACAGACCGAGAATAAAATCTTTGACATGATTGACGCAGTGGCACTGCACCAGCAGAAAAAGGCACTGGATCTTTATTATGATCTTCTTGCTCTCAAAGAAGCTCCGATGCGTATTCTTTTTCTGCTTTCCAGCCAGTTTCAGCGTCTGATGATTGTCAAATCCATGACCAATCAGGGATTTGGCAACAAAGAAATTGCTTTAAAAGCCGGCTGCCCGGAGTGGGCAGTCCGCAAATACCAGTCGCAGAGCCGTGCTTTTTCCATGGATCAGCTCAAACAGGCGATCCGCGATGGTGTGGAATACGAAACTGCAGTAAAAACCGGACACATGAATGACCAGATGGCCGTTGAACTGTTTCTGGTACAGTACAGTGCCGGAAAATAATTTTCTCTATTTCACATAAGTTTCGCACACCAGCTTATTTTCGATGACGCGCACCCGTATCCGTCCACCTTCGATGGTGCAAAAAAATCTGCTGCCGCTCTCTTTGATCCTTTGTACGGCATCCGGGCTCGGATGTCCGTAACGATTATCCTTTCCGGCTGAAGCAACCGTAATTTCCGGCCGGATACACTTCAATAACGCTTCTGCGTTCGCATAGCGCGATCCATGATGATCCGCCTTAAAAACCAAAACCTTATCCCATTTTCTGCGCCGGAGCAGCTGCTCTTCCACATCTGTGGAGATATCTCCACCAAACAGAGCGCTTATATCCCCCTCTTCAAATTGCAGTACCAGACACCGGTCATTGATATCCTCCGCTTTATCCGAAGCTTTGGGATACAGACAGCGCATGGCTGCACGTTTGCTTCTTACCGTATCCCCCGCCTGCATATAAAGCACTTTCGTTCCATGGCTGCGGGCCAGTTCTGCCAGCTCTTTTGTCTTTGCTTCTTTTTCCACTGCTTTTGCAAACACCAGATACTCCACACGGTATCCGGACACAAGAACCTCCTTAAGACCGGACACATGATCGGTATCCGTATGACTGACAAACCAGTAAGAAATCTCTGACACTCCTTTTGCCTTTAAAAACGGCAGAATCCGGTACTTTCCCACCTGTTTCACATCGGTGCTCCCACCATCAATAAACATGGAAGTCCCGCCGCCCGTGCACAGATAAATACCGTCTCCCTGTCCCACATCAAGGAAATCAATCTCAAACGATTTCTTCTGTGGAAAAAGAAGAAAAAGCAGAAGAAACGCAATAAAACAGGAAAAAACTATGCCCTGCAGACGTTTCTTTCTTCGGCTTACACACAGATCTGCCGTTTCCCTGCAGTCTTTGTGCTTTTCATTTCTGCGTGCACAGGCATAGATCGCCAGAAGAAACACTCCAAGCCCCAGGTAATACCAAAAGATCCGCATATGCGCAGGTTTCCCTGTGATCCTCTGCGCACCCGGAATCTTTAAGGAAACCTCACACAGAAACCGGTAACTGTCGAGCATCCAGCCACAGGGCGCAAACAGAACACGCCCCGCAGGCAAAAACGCCATCCCCACAATCACCCCAAGCACAGTAAGCCCCAGTAATCCGTTGACCACCGCAAGTACAAACAGGTTTATCAGCATCGCGTACACGGGAATTTCATAATAAGAATATGCGACCAGCGGGATGGTAAACAACTGGATTGCAAAACTTACCAGAATTCCTTCTTTTTGTCTTGAGAAAAATGTTTTTTTGATGGTTTCCTCTCCGGCCTGCTGTCTGCGTTTCCATGAATGTTCCCATTCCAGCAGTACATTGGCTCCCACTCCGATGGCAATCACCGCCATCACGGAAAACACAAATCCGGAATACGATAGCAGAAACGGATTTTCCCACAAAAGTACGAGCACAACAATTCCAAGCGCATTTAACATGTCATAGGCATATCCTGTCACATCCGCAAACAAATAAATCAGACACATGCCCACCGCCCGCTGTGTAGATACCCCGTTTCCGCTTAAAACCGCATAGGAAATCAAAAAAACGGTCGTTGCCAGCGCTGCTGTCACATACCGGGTATGCAGTCGTTTCCGCAGCAGGCGGTACAGTCCCATCCCCAGAAGGGAAATATGAAGTCCGGAAATAGCAAGCACATGGGCGATCCCCGCTCTCTGATACAAAGATTTTATCTCTGCATCCAGAGCCCCCTTTTCCCCTAACAGCATCGCAGAAAGCACGCCATCGTCCCGGATAGAATGCCGGATCACGTCATTTGCACGCTTTTTCATATTCTGTAGTGCGCACCGGTAACGATCCGGTTTTCCATAGACCCGGCTGATCTTTGTGACCCATATGCCGAAATCAATTTTCTGACTCTGGTAAAACTGCCGGGCATCAAACATCCCTTCATTGGATGCTTCTGTAAATAATGAAATTGTACCCTCAATATTCAGGATTTGTCCAGCCGAATGGCTGGCAGAAGAAACATATGCGATTACATCATTGCATGGCAGCGTCTGCGATTCTGCTTCCACCGTGCAATCTTTTAAATAGTAATAAACGCATCTGGTTTTCGGTTCTATCCGATCAATCTTTCCCGCCAGGCGAACCTCCTGGCCATCTGTGAGTTTCTGCAGGTACTGCTGCCTGAAATCGATCTGTCGCTGCATCTGCAGCATCCCCAAAAGAAACATACCGGGAAGTCCTGCCGCAAACAGAACTTTCCGCATCCCCCGTTCCTTCCATGGAGTGGTATATACCAGTAACAGAACTGCCAGCACACCCCATGCCGGCAGCTGCTCTCTGACACACACAATCCCCAGCAGAAACTCTGTGGCAAGCAAAAGAAATGGTCTTTTCCTCACGCTTTCTTTTCCTATTCCGTAGATTCTACTTTCTCATCGCTTTCTTTTGTGACCAGACGGTCATCTGCCTTGTACATCTTTGATAGTTTATACGTGTAACGGCATTTGCCACTGGTGTCTCCGTTGATGGAAATCTGTACTTTATCGATTCCCGTCAGTTCCGTCAGGGAATCCACGATAGAGTATAAAACAACAGGTTCTGAGATTTCCTGATTCTGATTCAAAAACATTTCATCCAGATTGACATAGCAGACCCCATCCACCACTGTGATCGTAATCAGTTTCGTCTCCGAAGGAATCGTTGCCAGGAGTCCGCTTTTTCTTGGTCCCTCAATCAGCTGTTCCATCACCAGTTTTTCCAGTGAAATGTTGGAACTGTAATGTACCTCTCTGGTTTCCGGAACCAGTCTGGTACCCGCCTTATTTGAAAAATAAAGTTTCAGTGTTGCTTTCTGGCTGGAATTGATCTGTTCTCCCGGATTTTCCACAAAACTGTCCAGATTCATGGCACCTACATTTGCTCCCGAGGCATCCACAAGTGGTTTTCCATCCACAGTAAAGGTCACATACTGGCTCAGCTGCAACAGTGTCTTTGCAATTGCAGCCCTGGTCAGAATCTCTTCCGTCGGTTTCATATCGTAATATTCCTTGCTGAAATCCACCGTAATCTGATAAGAGATCAGATCTATATTCTGGATTTTTACTTTGCGTGGAATGGTTCTTCGAAGCGTTGCATCCTCCGGCTGTGTCTGCAGATCTTTGAGCAGTTCCTTCACCTGTGCTTTGCCGGATGAAGTATGCTGCAGGGTAATCTTTTTCGCAACAACCTTTGTCAGCTCATTGTTTACATAAAATACAAAATAGTCTTTTTTATCTTCTTTTTTTCCACATCCGGCAGCCATTGTGAGTACCATTGCCACAAGGAGTATGATTGAAATTATTTTTTTTCTCATCTTTTTCCTCCTATGCAATATAGTTGAGCGGAATACGAACATCAAAAGTTGTTCCCTCGCCTATCACAGAATATACTTTAATTGCGCCGCGATGCATCAGTATGGAATTTCTTGTAATCGCAAGTCCCAGTCCGGTTCCTCCGATCTCACGGGAATGGGACTTATCCACCCGGTAAAATAGTTCGTAAATATGA
>ERZ779797.911-NODE-911-length-11058-cov-4.990184_pt1 | contig 11058 bp, 14 predicted proteins | sample MGYA00511886_ERZ779797 | MGnify/ENA primary metagenome ERZ779797 (study PRJEB29588, sample SAMEA2155055) | human gut metagenome | biome: human gut; feature: human-associated habitat; material: faeces | place: Denmark | collected 2008/2010 ... | reverse complement strand
TTACCGTATTCGGTAGTAGAGGAAGGCATAATACACAGGGTTTTCCCCCTGACCCATGAAACGGCGTGCAGCCTCTGCTCTCTTGCGGGCGAGCCATACGTTGCGCTCATACACACCTTCAGGAGATGCATAGGAAGAAATGGTGATGCTGTCTATTTTAGGGGAAATAAGGAGGTATTTGCGGATCTGCGCAATCTGCCACTCGTTATCAAGATAATGCTCATCGATATCGACCCTGTCCAGCCAATAATATATCGCAAAGCGTCTCTCCACAGATCGTGCAGAAACCGAACGCCCGGTATCAAGAGTTGTCGCTTCTTGAGCTGAAACTCCAACTTGACCCGAAAACAGGGCCGAAATCAGAAGAGCAACTGTAAGAAGCCGCTTTGTAATCCTTGCCATCTACTTATATCAGTTCTTAAAATATTACACTGTCGGGAACGGGTCCCGAGGATATTTCACTTGCTTTCGTTTTTATTAAAGTAGAACAAAATTAGTTTTGAGAATCGAGATTTGCAAATATATTTTTTCTAAATACAGGGCTGCAAATATGGCAAAAAGTGCTATTTAGGCTACCCCCCCCAGACAATTTTTGACCAAAATCAACATACGCCATTTTTTGGCGTAGAATATAGGCAATACACGCAAAATACGGCACATAGGCCATTTTTTAGCGCAGATAAAAATTATGTCCTTTTGGTCGAAAAAAACAAAAGCGAAAAAAGTTGTAACTTTTTTCGCTTTTACTGTTTTTGATAGGAAATGAACCCAAATGAACCAGTTTAGAGGCCTAAAATGACGGACTCCACGATTTCTGAAAAGAAACGCATCTCGAGCAAATGTTCTTTTTCTGCTATTGTTTCAGGGGTGTCGTCAGGAGTCAGCGGAGTAGAGCGCTGGGCTATGATTTCACCGCCGTCCACGGTATTACTTACGTAATGGACGGTCATTCCGGTTTCGGTCTCTCCGGCTGCTTTTACTGCTTCATGAACGTGATGTCCATACATACCGATTCCGCCGAATTTGGGCAGGAGCGCAGGGTGAAGATTTATCATCCTGTGGTCATAGGCATTGATAAGAAAATCTGGTACGACGAGCAGAAATCCTGCGAGGACGATGAAGTCGATTCCGAATTCCTTCATCAGAGGCATCAGCTTGGACTCGTCGTTGAAGTCTTTCTTGGGCATGACTACTGTGGGTATCCCGTGGTTCTGCGCCAGTACAAGGGCATATGCATCGGTCTTGTTGCTCAGGACTACAGAAATCTTGACTTTATCAGAGCCGCTGAAATGACGGATGAGGGATTCGCAGTTTGTTCCGCTTCCGGACACGAAAATAGCCACATTAATCATATATATGTCGAATTTGGTCGCACAAAGATAATGAAAGTTTCGTATTTTAGTAAGGTTTGTATATATTTGAAAGTTTTTGTGTGAAGAAAATGAGGAAAAAAATATACATAAATGTTATCCTGACTGCCTTGCTGACCACCTTTTTCTCTGTTTCAGCGGGAGGTCAGGCTACCAAGGTGAAGGGCAGGGTGACAGATTCGGAAAGCGGTGAAGGGATACCTTTCGCCGCCGTATATTTCTATGGGACGACCATAGGCGTTTCCACTGACCTGGAAGGGTATTATTCTATGGAGACACGTGATTCTACGGCAAATACGCTTTGCGCAGCGCTGTTAGGATATGAGACTCAGATGATACGAGTGAGCCGCAGGGCATTCAGCGAGGTGGATTTCAGGCTCCATCCTGTCACTTCTTCGCTCAATGCGGCAGTGGTAAAGCCGGACAACCGGTATATGAAATGGATTCTGAAGCAGATTGACGAGCACAAGAAGGTCAATGACCCGGAACGCCGTGATGCCTATGCCTGCGACATCTACACCAAGATGGAACTGGACCTGACAAATCCTGACCGCAACTTGCGCAACCGTATGATACGCAGGAACTTCGGCTTCATCTTCGATTACATGGACACGTCTGTGGTTTCCGGCCAGCCTTTTCTTCCGGTGATGATTTCGGAGACGCGGGCCAAGAGATACCACAGCATTTCTCCGGATATCAGCAAGGAAGCCATAGAGGCGACCAGGATTTCCGGTTTCAATGAGGACAATGCCATTTCGCAGTTTACCGGCAGCATGCACCTGAAGACGAATTTCTACAACAATTTCATCAATGCCTTCAATGTGCAGATTCCGTCTCCGCTGTCGTCCAACGGAAGCGTTTACTATAATTATTATCTGGTGGACAGCCTCAACATTGACGGAAGAAAGACTTGGAAAATCAGGTTCCATCCCGGCAGGGGCGTGTCCTCGACGGTCTTCGACGGTGAAATGAACATTGACTCGGAAACTTTCGCGCTGAGGGAGATTCATGCGAAAATGATGAAAGGGGCGAATGTAAACTGGATCAGGGACATGGTGATAGACCGTACTGACCAGCTGGTCGGGGATTCGCTCTGGTTCTACAAGCAGGACAAGCTGTACGTGGATTTTTCCGTGACGATGAGTGATTCTTCCAAGTTCGTGTCGTTCCTGGGCAACCGTCAGATAGATTATATGAATCCGGTGCTGGGTGAGCCGGCAAGGAAACTGGTCCAGCAGGCCCACGCGACTTCCGTGCACGTGATGAAGGATGCGGGGAAAAAGGATGAGGCGTGGTGGAGCGAGGCCAGGCCGTACAAGTTATCGGAAAAGGAGCAGAACATCTACAATATGGTGGACTCCATCAAGCATGTTCCGCTGTACAATACCGTATATAATATCGTGAATACTGTGGTTTCGGGGTACTTGGAGACGAAATACGTCGCTTTCGGACCGTATTCGCGGCTTTACAGTTTCAATGACACTGAAGGCAACAGGGTTTCGTTCGGGGCGCGTACCACATCTGAGCTGAGCAAGAAATTCAGGATTGAGGGCTATCTGGGCTATGGTTTCAAGGACAAGGAGTTCAAGGGCGGAGGTTCTCTGGAATGGATGTTCAGCAAGCAGCCTACCATGAAGCTGACTATAAGCGGAAAGCACGATATCCTGCAGCTCGGAAAGGGCAAGAATGCGTTCAATGACATGAATATCTTGTCATCGCTTCTTCGCAAGAGAGGCAGCGAGAAGAGGAGTCTTGTCAATGAATATTCAGCGACTTATGACTGGGAAATCCGGCCGTGGCTGAACACATCGACCTCTCTGGAGTTCAGGAGGATATTCTCGAACATGTTCGTGCCGATGGACAGGGTGGTTGCTGCAGCCGACGGATCTTCCATGGATACTGTAAGGGTCAATTCCGTAGGTTCCAATGATTTGAGGCTGATAGCACGGTTCTCCAAAGACGAGACTGTGGCAAGAGGAACGTTCGAAAAGTCGTATCTGCATTCGGACTACCCTGTCTTCACGCTGGACCTGATGGGCTCGCTGAAGGGTATCGGAAAGAATGAATACAGTTATTTCAGGAGTGAGCTGTCCATAGATTACAAGCTGAGGATTCCGCCGGTGGGAATGTCCAAGATCAAGTTCACTGCCGGAAAAATCGTCGGCACAGTGCCTTATCCGATGCTGAAGTTGCATGAAGGCAACGGAACTTATATTCTCGACCACAGTTCGTTCTCGTGCATGGAGTTCTATGAGTTCGCTTCAGATACATGGACTACATTGTTCTGGGAGCATAATTTCGGAGGGTTCTTCATCGGCAAGATTCCGCTTCTGAAAAAGACGAAGATCCGCGAGGTCTTCACGCTCAAGGCGGCCTACGGCACATTGTCACAGAAGAACAACGGCATTATCGGCAATCCGAATTCGGTCAATGCGCCGATGCTTTTCCCTGCGGGCATGAACATGCTGAACAAGCCTTATGTGGAGATGGGCGTGGGACTCACTAACATTTTTCGTCTGGTGAGGGTGGATGCAGTATGGCGCATGACGCACCGATATACGGACACTCCGACCGGGAAGGTAAAGTCTCCGCATTGTTTCGTAGTGAACATGGGACTGGAACTCAGATTCTAAGTCACAGTCCCATAGCAGTTTAAGCGGCTTTCTTGGATTCGAGACGGTGCTCGATATTGATGAGCAAACTGCCGAGGAGTCCTGCACAGAGCGAGCCCATCAGCACTGCAACCTTGCCCATATCACGCAGCATTGACGTAACCTCAGGTGCCTGGTTGCCGAATGAGAGAGTGTCCACGAAAATGGACATTGTAAATCCGATTCCTCCGAGGCAGGCTACGGCGATGAGCATTCTCCAGGTCGCGCGGGAAGGCATCTCTCCGATGCGGAGTTTGATGGCGATGAAGCTTGCCAATGAGATTCCGAGCGGCTTGCCGATAAGGAGTCCGAGGAAAACTCCCATTCCTACTCCGCCGAGTGCGGCATCGAAACTGAAGACATTGAAATAAGACAGGTCAGGGATTTCGACTCCGGCATTGGCAAGCGCGAATATCGGCATGATGAGGAAGATCACCCACGGAGAGAGCAGGTGTTCGAGTCTGCTGCTCATGCTGATGGAGTCGCGTGAAATGACTGAAAGTCTTCTGAGACAATGTCTTTGAGGGCCGTTAGGAAAGCCGGAAGCTGTGGATTCTATGCCACTGTATTCGGCAATACGTCTTTCGTACTGTTTGCGTTTACGCTGGAAGTATGCTTCTGAGAAACGCGGTGCCATAGGTATCAGGAAGGCCATCACGACTCCGGACATGGTGGAATGTATGCCGGCGTAGTAGAAGAGGCTCCAGATGATGATGGCGGGCACGAGGTAGAACCAGACGCATTTTTCGCCGAGTTTGTTCATGAGCACGACGAGGCAGATGAGGACGACTGCGATTGCGAGCAGGTCCAGTCGGACGGTGCCTCCGTAGAATAACGCCACTACCAGTATAGCGATAAGGTCATCGGCTATGGCCAATGCGGTGAGGAACACTTTTAGTGATACCGGTACTCTGTCGCCGAGTATGGACAGGATGCCGACTGCAAATGCGATGTCGGTGGCTGTAGGGATTCCCCAGCCTGAGGCGGCTGCCGTGCCGTAGTTTACCAGTGTGAATATCAATGCTGGGGCTACGACTCCTCCGAATGCTGCGATTACCGGCATGAGAGCTTTCTTCACTGTGGAGAGTTCGCCGACTTTCATTTCTCTGCGGATTTCCAGACCGACGGTGAAGAAGAAGATTGTCATAAGTATGTCATTGACAAAACTTTCGACTGTCATTCCGTGCGGGAAATAGACTCCGTTACCTGACGGGGCGCTGAGGAACAGGGTTATGCTGGAGTTCAGAAAGTCGTGATAGAAGCCTTTGGTGAACGGGAGGTTCGCCAGCAGCATGGCCACGACTACGCAGGCGAGCAGGACGACGCCCTGTGCCCACGGCTGGTTTCTGAATGCTTTTCTTCTATGATCAAAATTCCGTATTCCCTTGGTCCAGGTGTAGATAGGTATAAGTCCCATAGCATTTGATATTTAAAAGTTCATTCTTATCGTTCCGCAATCCTCCATTCCAGGCGCGAAAACGAGCTGCAAAAATAATCAAAACGACGGATTTTTCAATGACTTCCGATTTTTCCGTAAGAGACATCTCCTTCGAAGGCCTGAATGAACACAATCCAATTAAACACATTGCTAGATCTCGCTTTTCAGGCACGCCATAAGTTGTAAACATTGATAATTGATATAAGAATGGACTTTCTGGTTCCGGTCTCACGAATGAAATCAGCAACCTTGTTCGATAGTTTTTCATCGTAATCATTGCCTATGACGTATTGACTCGGAAAAGATTTTTGAAAACATCTCAAGAACCTCTTCGAAGCTAAACCCTGTCAAAGCTTTCCTACAACTCTACGTTTTTCTATATGACGAAAATGACCAACCCATTTGGTTCGGCCTCCTTATAATACTGTAATAATACTCAATAGGACGGAGATCAAATTTTCGATGGGCCAGAATCTAACCTACATTTTTTATTCTTGTCGGTCAGATTGCCTGAAAAGTGTCCCATAGCTGATGCTCCCAAGAGCGTAAAAACAGGGAGACCAACAAATATAATTAATAGAGCCCAATACCACCGTAATGGCGTAAATATCCACAAGGCGATAGTGCCAAATAAGATAATGGCAGGCAATGCAATCATAAGACCATCTACTACGCTGTCAAGTTTTGTAGCTTTCTTCATCGAATTCTGTAATTGCTCATCAACAGGAAGATCAGAGCCACAAATATGCCCAGTACATGGATTATAATAACTACTTCCTTGATACTCACCATACCGCCACTTCAGACAGTTAAAATTCACTTTACACAACACGGGATCTGATGAAATCCTTGAACCAATCATCTTAATTGAACCAGATTCATAGCGCCACTTATTCTTACATCTTGATTTAACAACACTTAAAAGAGTTTCTTCAACATCATTAGACTTGTATGGTACTATCGTAGAAGAAACATCTTTTTTTAGAATCGAAGCTTGATGCTCCGAAATAAAAGCAGAACGATTAAGACTTGCATCAAACCATTCATTTAGAGAAGGCTTGAACATGTCTAAAGAAATAACCTTCGGAATCTCAGTATACGTTGTCGGAACCGTTTGAGTCAACACAAAATTCTCCTGCTCGTTTGAGTATTTACGGTTATTATCACCATCAGAATACATTCTGTAATTTATCGAATACTTGTTCTTGAAAACAGCAACAATCCCACTAATAACAGATATCTCTCTGATTTCAACCTTTTGCAAGAAATCTAAAGGAAGAGTATCAATACCGGACAAATAATCTCTTAATTTGGAACGAAATTCATTTTCGTTTATAGCCGGTTTCTCATAAATGAGTTCTTCTGCATCTAAAATATCAGCCTCATTGTTAAAAGGGCTATTGACTGTGCCACAATACGGACACTGAAAAGCAGTTGTTATGGCGCCTAGCTCCGCGCCGCAATTAATACACTTCATCGATATATCAGTCTGTTGGTTTTCTTTTCAATATATTTTCAATTTTGCTATCATGTCGTTCATTCAGTTTCCTGAACAACACAGAAACATAAAGAGAAGGGATAACGGCAATAGAAAGCTTGAACTAGCATTATCCCAGCCTCTAAACATCCATTTAATCAGAGCCAATAGAGGCCCCCCTACAATTACAATTTCAACGACTTCCTTAATACAGTCATTCAGATTGCACCATCTTTCCGCTCGCCAATGAAACCCGTGCCACAATGAGGGCAATTAAAATAGCCGAAAGCAGTGCAACGACTTCTATTGGGCGATACTGCCCGGACAGTTAACAACCATATTAGCCATGTTAAACGAATAGAACTATTCCCCTCGTTGTTCCCGTGTCGCAATAACAAGTATAATGATTCTGATGCCAAAAAAGAGAGCCGTGAGCAGATAAAGAGACCATAGCACAGAACTTGGTATCCATTTACCGATGACAAGAGATATAATCCCTAACAAAAAACAGGTTCCAAGAAATAAAAGCCCCTGCTTGGAGACGGCAATTCTGCCGGCATCAAAATCTTTCCCCGCATAGTCAAGCAACAACCCTGTTGCAATAATTGCGAAGATAATTATCAACGATGATACGATATTGAGCACATTCCACTCCTTTACCCAAATCAAAAGCAATGCAATGGCAACAATGACAGCCAGCACGAATGCTGATATAATAAGTAATCTATTAATCTTCATAACATAACATAACATTACATAATAGGGGGAGGTGTTGGCATAAAAATCGAACACAATTCATTTATAGTAGAGGCTTCTGCCCAATTCGTCATAGACGGACACCAGACAAGCGAATTCCTAGTGAAACTGCCATCAGCCGCTTTCTTCATTAACTCGTGGACAGAAAAAGGCCCCGTAGGTTGACCGCCAACTGCAACATGATACAACGTTCCTTGATTCGGGATTGGCGGAGGCGTAATACTTGCAGGCTCTTGTGCGGCAGTATTCTGCCCCATAATTCCCCCCAGCATTTGGCCGATTGCCCCTCCGGCATTAAAACCTATACCTGCACCCATTGCTGCGCCCATAACATTTCCAGCACCAGGATTACTAACAGCTTTAGACGCTATGTCGTATTGTCTCTCTGTATCATAGAATCTTCCTTGCTCTTGATACTTAGCACGAAGATTCTTTCCCTGTTGCATTTCAGAAAGATACTGATCATACTCTGGAGAGGAAAAACCGACGCACATCATTGATGTGATTTCTGTACCATACTGTTCTTTGCGCGCTTCATTAAAATACTGCTTCACCAATTCCTGAACCATCATTCGTTTCCCTCCCAGATCGGCGGGAGAAAGTTTTTCGTTTGTGGCAATTTCTTGTACAAGACTTGCAATAATTGCAATCGATTCATCTTTAAAGAAATCCATAATCGATTCCACGGTTGACAAGTGCTGCGTCCCGACAAGTTTAAGTAAGAATGCTTCTGGATTACAAATATGAAAACGATACGATCCAAATCCCGTGACGGTATATTTCATTCTCGGATCATCTGGATCGGCTACTTTACATCCTGCACTTGGACCAAATCCCCATTTAATAGTATTTTCAACGGTAATATTAACAAACCACACCTCCAATGGATACGAAGTTTCTCCACCGTGTGCAACATTCATAAACTTACCAAGATAAGGAATGTTGTTTGGATTAACAACGACATCTCGACCGGGTTCTAAAACAGCAACCAATTTTCCACAATCAAACAAAACAGCTTTTTGATTCTGATGCACCTTTATTACTGCACCTTTTTTATATCCATATAGGGATACTTCCAAACCAATGTGTCATTTGTTTGATTACAAAAAATGAGGCCGCCAACGACTCCCTTACTGGTGTCATTAGGAGACATATTGTCGAATGTTGCTTGAGATTTGTTTTTAAAGATTCCCATACAAATCGCGGAATTATGTGATTAACAATGATATCATAATTAAATATGAACAAATATAGTTATTTCTTTTTTTAAGAAAAAACATTTTGTTCCTATTTTTCAACGAATGCCTTAGATATGCCTAAGAAATCGTTAAATTTGTGTTTCCGTATGGGGGCTGATGCAGGTGGCTGTAGCGAAAACTGACACCTGTCAGCAATGTGTGTAGAGTCATAATGTAATATTATATGGAAAAGGCAGGATTTGTGAAGGCTGGAAATTTTGTAGCAGATGAGAATTATTCAACTTGGTTGAAGTCAATCAAATGCAATACAATTCGCTACCAAGTTGGTAACGAATTAAAGAATTCAATGCCGTAGAAGCTAGCATACATTCCGTGGAGACATCAAATCGATATCCTGAGAAGGTGCAAGAATCTTATCCCAGCCCTATAACCAAAACGAATTCGTTTAGATTTTTACGGATTTATTTGTATGTTTGTATGTTTGTAAGTATATTTGCAATTCAAAACGAAAACAATGGCCGACAATAATGCAACATTAGAACAAGTTGACGCTTTCTTGAAAGAGTTTCAAGCTAAAGCAAAAGTGTTCGGCATAGATTATAACATTGACAAGGAGGAAAACCAGCAAACACTATTTGACCTTGAAATTCCCGCGAGCAAGCGTGATGAATACATTCTATCATTAACCCCCGAGGATTATTACCAAGGGCCAGATGTTAATGACTATGATCCCGAAGAGGGCAATGTGTGGATGTTCGGAATCGGGATAAAGAAGAGAGGACGAGGCAAAAAGATACCGATTTATATCAAGATTTATATCACCAAGGTTAATGGAGCCCCTAATTATTGTATCTCGTTCCATAGAGCAAAGTTTGAAATGACATTTCCTTATAAAGATAAAGCAACGTTATGAAAAGTCCTTTTACCGGCGGAAACGTCACAAAACAATTTAAGTACGAGACTTATACTTTTAGGAATGAAAAGTATACGGTCAAGAGATTCTATTATCAATGTTTCGATACTGGAAGGACTTTCTCCAATGCCGAAGTTGACGATAAGGTGATGGCTGATTTGTACGCCCAATATCGCGAGCGGCATGGGATACCCTCTCCTTCAGATTTAAAGAGTCTGCGCGAAAAGTACGGCCTCTCTGCTCATGTAATGTCAAAGATAGCCGGCATCGGTATTAATCAATATGGATTATACGAGAATGGTGAAATGCCAACCCTGGCTATCGGTTTGCGCTTGGCGTCTTTATTCGATAGGACATCTCTTCTGAAGAGTATTGAAAATGCACGTGGTAAGTTGGGAAAAGACTACACAAGAGTAAAAGACCTTGTCGAATCATATTCTGAACCAGTTTCCTATTCTATTGAAAAAGTGTTTTATATCGATTTTGACGAAATAATGCCCTTGGCTTTCCCTTCCATCGCACTATCGATGAAGAATTCTCGTTGGGCCACATGTAGCATATAATAGATACGGTTATGGAAGATCCTAATAATATTAAGTTCAGGCTTGTCTCGATTTCTAACGAGAAAACCACAACAATTCCTGGAGATGTTGAGCTCGCTTCTATTTCAGAAGAATCTTTGCAGTTCCAATACAAGATTGGAACAATAATCAAATTCGCCGAGAATACAATTACCGTTGTTCCCAGTATCAGATATATGTTCGAGGGGGCCGTCCTTTTTGAATCCTCTGCAGAGTTTAATTATTCCGTTCTTTCTCTCGATGCTGTGATGGATGTGGATAAGGAGAATAAAAAACTTAATATGAAGGTTAATATTTTTCCTCCCCTTCTTGGCGCAGCCTATAACTCTCTTCGAGGTATTGTGTATGCTCGCACATTGACTACTCCTCTCGAAAAGTATCCTCTCCCGATGATTGACATCAATACTCTATTATCGAAAAACGGGATTTCTGTCATGGAGTAGCATTTAGCGAGATCCTGCTATCCTTCAATAGATTAAGAATGAATATGATCGAAATTATTTTATCGACTTGTTCATTCTTTTTTCATGAACGAGAGGAAACAAATTATGAGAGCCAAAGAATATATTGCCTGTAGCGAAGCTTCGCTTAAACACCCCGCCGAAATCCGGCAGATCATTCCTGACTTTGACAGTTAAAAATTCGCTATCTTCTTAACGCTTGATTATCAGTG
>ERZ779797.897-NODE-897-length-11159-cov-3.008285_pt1 | contig 11159 bp, 8 predicted proteins | sample MGYA00511886_ERZ779797 | MGnify/ENA primary metagenome ERZ779797 (study PRJEB29588, sample SAMEA2155055) | human gut metagenome | biome: human gut; feature: human-associated habitat; material: faeces | place: Denmark | collected 2008/2010 ... | reverse complement strand
GTGACCGAGTCCACCAAGAAGGCAGCAAGGTGCTTCTACGGACTGGAGCAGAACCGCGCCGACCAGAAGAGGTACCCTGCCGTCAACCCGATCGAGTCATATTCAAAGTACCTTGAATATCCTGAGATCATCTCCTACCTCGACGAGCAGGTCGAGCACGGCTGGGTGGCCAACGTCACCAAAGCCAAGAACCTCCTGCGCCGCGGACGCGAGGCCAACGAGCAGATCAACATCCTCGGTGACGACGGCGTTCCTGTAGCATACCACGTAAGTTTCTGGAAGTCAGAACTCATCGACTTCGTGTTCCTCCAGCAGGACGCTTTCGACGAGACCGACGCCCTCTGTCCGATGGACCGTCAGAAATACATGCTGGATCTCGTTCTGGACATCTGCGGCATCGATTTCGACTTCGAGGACTTCGAGAAGTGCCGCGAGTTCTTCAAGGAACTCATCAATGACCTCCGCCAGATGAACTACACCAAGTTCCACAGCGAAGGATTCGAGAATTACGCAGAGAAGATCCATAAACTCATCGAAGACTATGGCAAATAAGGCTTATCAAAGAATATACACAAAACTGGAAGCGATCACCAAGGCCACAGTTTCGCTCAAGGCCAAGGGAGTTTCCAATGACGAGCTTGCCGTGGTCGGCGGCAAACTTGCCCAGGTCGTGAAGACCAAGGGTGATCTGGTCACCCTCCAGGTGTTCTCCGGCACGGAAGGCATTCCGACAAACGCTGAGGTGACATTCCTCGGCGAGCCTCCTACACTCAAGGTCAGCGATCAGCTCTCCGGACGTTTCTTCAACGCCTACGGAAAGCCTATCGATGGCGGTCCAGAGGTAGAGGGTGAGGAAAGGGAGATCGGCGGACCGTCCGTGAACCCTTACAAGAGACGCCAGCCGTCAGAGTTGATTCCGACCGGTATCGCCGGAATCGACCTCAACAACACCATCGTGTCAGGACAGAAGATTCCGTTCTTCGCCGACCCTGACCAGCCTTACAACCAGGTGATGGCCGACGTGGCCCTGAGAGCCGATGTGGACAAGATCATCCTCGGCGGTATGGGTCTGTCGAACGATGACTACCTGTTCTTCCGCCAGGCGTTCGAGAGCGCCGGAGCCCTCGACAGGATCATCTGTTTCGTCAACACGACCGAAGACCCGCCAGTCGAGCGGCTTCTGGTTCCGGATATGGCTCTTGCGGCCGCCGAGTACTTCGCCGTTGACAAGAACGAGAAGGTGCTCGTGCTCCTCACGGATATGACCCTCTACGCTGACGCTCTCTCGATCGTGTCCAACCGTATGGACCAGATCCCTTCCAAGGACTCCATGCCGGGATCCCTCTACTCGGATCTCGCCAAGATCTACGAGAAGGCCGTGCAGCTCCCGACCGACGGATCAATCACCATCATCGCCGTGACCACGCTGAACGACGGCGACATCACCCACGCCATTCCTGACAACACCGGTTACATCACCGAGGGACAGCTGTTCCTCCGCGCCGATTCCGACTCAGGAAAGATCATCATCGACCCGTTCCGTTCCCTTTCCAGGCTCAAGCAGAGGGTACAGAACGTGAAGACCCGCGAGGACCACAGCCAGGTGATGAACGCCGGAGTGCGTCTGTACGCCGACGCGCAGAACGCGAAGACCAAGCTGGAGAACGGTTTCGACCTCTCCGACTACGACCACCGCTGTCTCGACTATGCCAAGGAATATGCCACCAGACTTCTTTCCATCGATGTCAACATCTCCATCACCGAGATGCTCGACACGGCCTGGGAGCTGTTCGGCAAGTACTTCACCAAGGCCGAGACCGGAATCAAGCAATCATTGATCGACAAATACTGGAAAGGTAAGTAATGCCTATCAAGTTTCAATACAACAAGACTGCGCTTAACACCCTGCAGAAGCAGCTCAAGATGCGTCAGAAGGCTCTCCCTACGTTGCAGAACAAGGAGAGTGCCCTGAGGCTTGAGGTGCGCAAGGCCAAGGACAAGAGCGAGAAGCTTCTGCGCGACCTCGAAGAGGCCGAGAGGAGGTACGACTACCTTGCCCCTCTGTGGAACGAGTTCGAGCCGGGTCTGGTCTCGATCGTGGACATCGACCTCGTGACCGTGAAGGTCGCCGGTGTCAAGTGTCCGGAGCTCAAGAGCATACGCTACGAGATCAGCCCGTTCAACACGTTCATCAAGCCGGCGTGGTACATCGACGGCGTGGCCATCCTCAAGGAACTGTCCAGGCTCGGGATCGAGTCCGAAGTTTACAAGGAGAAGCGCCGCATCCTGGATTTCCAGAGGAAGAAGACCACGCAGAAGGTGAATCTGTACGAGAAGGTGCAGATCCCGGGGTACCAGGAGGCCATCCGCAAGATCAAGCGCTACATGGAGGACGAGGAGAACCTGAGCAAGGCCTCGTCCAAGATTGTCAAGCAGCGCCACGCTGAGGAAGAGACGGAAGAAGTAATGGAGGAAAGCGGCAATGATTGAGAAAATGACTAAATATTCCTTCATTCTTCTCAGCGGGAAGACTGAAGAATTCCTCAGACGCTTGCAGGAACTGGGGCTTGTGGACATCACAAGGTCCTCAAAGCCGGTGGACGAACGTTCCGCCGCGCTCCTCTCGATGACCAACGAGCTGAAGAAGGCCGCCTCCAAACTGGAATCTCTTGACTACTCGCAGGATCCTGACCTTGAGAAAATCGAGGCCGAGGTCGATGCGGACGCCAAGTACGACGACCCTCTGGAGAGTTTCAAGGAATATTCCACAAAGCTGGACGTTCTGAGGAACGAGCTGGCACAGGCCCGCAAGGATGTCGAAAGCAGAAGGCCTTGGGGATGCTACGACAGCTTCGCCCTCGACGCGTTGAAGGCAAAGGGCTACAAGGTCCGTTGGTATAATGTTTCCAAGAAGGCCTACGATCCGTCCTGGGCGAATCTCTATCCGCTTCAGGAAGTGTTCGATGACGGCAGGAATGTCTGGTTCATCACCATTTCAGATGATCCTGCATATTCATTGCCGGTCGAGGAATGCGCCGCTCCGGAAGGGGATCTCAGGTCCGCCGAAAGGAAGGTCACTGCCCTGATGGAAAGGATCATCACCTGCAAGGCAAGGCTTCAGGAGCTGAAGGAATATATTCCTGAAATGCTCCGCAAGTGCGACGAGGATGTCGCAGCCCTTCAGCTGTACCTCGCTGACGCAGGTGCTGGGAAGGCCGCCGAGGATCTGATAACAACTTTCATCGGCTTCGCGCCGGCGGAGAACGACGCTGCCCTGTGCGCCGAGTTCGACAAGATGGACATCGTCTATCTGAAGGAGGAGGCCGTCAGGGATGACAATCCGCCTATCAAGTTCAAGGAGAACAAGTTCGTGAAGATGTTCACGGTTCTGACCGACATGTACGGCCGTCCGGCCTACGACGAGTTCGACCCGACGCCGTGCATCTCCATATTCTTCACCCTCTTCTTCGCCATGTGTATGGGTGACGCGGGCTATGGTATCGCGCTCGCGCTCATCGGACTCGCGATGAGGAAGGCCAAGGGATTCATCGGCTCGATGGCTCCGCTTGTCACCACCCTCGGTGTCGCGACCATCGTGATGGGAACCGTCCTGCACACATTCTTCGGAATGGACACCTACGCGGCCACCTGGGTTCCGGACTGGATCAAGAAATGCATGATCCAGGGTACGGTTGCAGGCTATGACGCGCAGATGCTGTTCTCGATCCTGATCGGTATCACCCACATCAGTGTCGCGATGCTTCTCAAGGCCGCCTACGCCGTCAAGCGCAACGGTCTGCTGAACTCGCTCGGCACCATCGGATGGACCCTGCTGATCGTGGGAGGTGTCATTGTGGGAGGCTTCGCCCTCGCCGGTGTCATCGACTCGACCATCACCAAATGGATCGTCATCGTGCTTGGCGTGGTTTCGGCGCTGGGAATATTCCTGTTCAACGACATCCACAGGAACCCGCTGGTGAACATCGGTTCAGGCCTCTACGAGACCTACAACACCGTCACCGGACTTCTTGGAGACGTGCTCAGCTACCTGCGTCTGTACGCCCTTGGACTTGCCGGCGGCATGCTTGGCAACGCGTTCAACCAGCTTGGTTTGTCGGTCTACGGGATTGACGTGCCGGGCGTGAACATCCTCTGCTTCGCACTCATCGTCGGATTCGGCCACGTGCTGAACCTCGCGATGTGCTGCCTCGGAGCGTTCGTGCATCCTCTCCGACTCAACTTCCTTGAGTTCTTCAAGAACAGCGGCTATGAAGGGACCGGCAAGGCCTACAGCCCGCTCACAACAAACGATAATAAATAATAACAAAATAAACATCAAATCATTATGAACGAAATTTTAGGTTATCTCGGACTGGGCCTTATGCTGGCCCTTTCAGGAATCGGCTCTTCCATCGGAACGACCATCGCCGGCAACGCCGCTGAAGGAGCTCTCAAGGTAAACCCTGAGAAGTCAGGAAACTACATGGTGCTCTCAGCCCTTCCTGCAACCCAGGGTATCTACGGATTCGTGGCCTTCTTTATGTGGCTCGGCAAGGACTTCGCCGCACAGGGTCCGCTTATGTTCGGTGTCGGAATCTCTGTAGGTCTTGTATGTATGATCTCTGCGATCCGTCAGGGTATGGTCAGCGCCAATGGTATCGTCGGCATCAGCCAGGGTCACGACGTGTTCACCAACACGCTTATCTACGCCGCCCTTCCTGAGTTCTACGCCATCCTCGGTCTCGTTGGAGCCATCATGGCATAAACTCCTTGAAAACAGCACAATATGTCGCTGATAAAATCTATTTCCGGCATACGCGGAACCATTGGAGGAAAGCCCGGAGACGGGCTTTCTCCTATTGACATCGTAAAGTTCACCTACGCCTACTGCGCCACGCTGCCTTCAAGGAAGCCTCAGCCAAACGGCGGAAAGTACAAGATCGTTGTCGGCAAGGACGCGAGGCTGTCCGGCGGGATGGTCGAGAACCTTGTCGTGGGGACTCTCATGGCCTGTGGCGTGGATGTGGTGAGGATAGGTCTCGCCTCCACGCCGACCACGGAGCTGGCCGTGACATTCGCCAAGGCCGACGGCGGCATCATCCTTACGGCCTCGCACAATCCGAGGCAATGGAACGCCCTCAAACTTCTGAACGACAAGGGAGAGTTCCTGACCGCCGCTGAGGGCCAGGCCATACTCGACCTTGCCGCCGCCGAGGACTTCAATTTCGCGGATGTGGACGATCTTGGACACATCACGGAACACGACTACACCGACGAGCATCTGGACTCTGTCCTGGCGCTTGAGGCTGTGGATGTCCAGGCCATCAAAGACGCTCATTTCAAGGTGGTTCTGGATGCGATAAACTCGGTTGGCGGAATCATCATACCTCGCCTTCTGGAGAGGCTTGGCGTCGAGTGCGTGAAGCTCAACTGCGAGCCGACGGGCGATTTCGCCCACAATCCGGAGCCGCTGGAGAAGAATCTCGGAGGCATCATGGGCGAGGTGGCAGCAGGAGGCTATGACCTCGGCATCGTCGTCGATCCCGACGTCGATCGTCTCGCTTTCATCCAGGAGGACGGCAAGATGTATGGCGAGGAATATACGCTCGTCAGCGTGGCCGACTACATCCTCGACCACGTCAAGGGAGCCACCGTCTCCAACCTCAGTTCTACGCGCGCCCTGCGCGACGTCACCGAGCGCCATGGCTGCCAGTATTTTGCCTCTGCCGTCGGCGAGGTCAATGTCACTACCAAGATGAAGGAGGTGGGTGCCGTCATCGGTGGCGAGGGCAATGGCGGAGTCATCTATCCCGAGAGCCACTACGGTCGTGACGCCCTGGTCGGCATCGCCCTCTTCCTCAGTTCGCTGGCACAGAAGGGACTGACGTGCAGCGAGCTCCGCAAGACGTTCCCGACCTATTATATTGCCAAGAACCGCATCGACCTCACGCCCGACACCGATATGGATGCCATCCTGGGCAAGGTCAAGGAGCGCTTCGGATCGATGGACGACGTGCGGGTAACGGATATTGATGGTGTGAAACTCGACTTCCCGACGAAGTGGGTCCACCTCCGCAAGAGCAATACTGAGCCCATCATGCGCGTCTATAGCGAGGCGGCTACGATGGAGGAGGCCGACGCCCTGGGCAAGGAGCTCATGGACGTGGTCTATGAAATGACGAAGTAGGAGAGGGTACTACCCCCTACAGCCTGTATCTTTATGAGGCATCTGCCTGGCGTCAAGCGCCGGGCAGGTGCCTTGTCCATAAACCTATTTTCCGATTCCAACGAGATCTTTTGCCCTATGGATCATCTGTTTCTGCTGCAGTTCGCATGCTTCCTGTTCATGCTGTTCAATGCGTTCACCCTCGCCGTCACCCGTCTCCAGACGCGATGGCTCAATCCGCGCTATGAGCGCGCACGATGGTTGATCTTTGTCGGCATCATGGGCTTGGCGGCGCACTATCTGATGCAGATGCGCTATGGGTTCAGGGCCGTTGACGACGCGGTGGGTGCCACGGTCAATGCCCTCGTCTATGCACCCTGTTTTTCGCTCATTTCGATGGGCATCTTCCATATCGAGGCCACCCATGTCCGGCGGAGGAGGGTCTATGTGGTCTGCACGACGATCAACCTGGCGATCTTCGCCTGTTTCTTCATCGGCTTCCTCCAGCATGGCGAAATGCGCATCGGGGCCTGGCTCTATGCTATGCAGGCCCTCTTTGCCGCCAATGTGGTCTATTGCATCGTCGTCATCGTCCGCGAGATCATCAGGCGCCGCCGTCTGCTGGAGACGATGGCGGGCGGCGACATCATGCCCTATGTACGCTACTCCCGCGCCAGCCTCCTCATCCTCTTCTTCCCCGCCTTGGTGTCGCCCTTTGCCATCATCTCCACCAAGTTGCTTTACTTTTTTGCGCCCTTGGGGCTCATGGCTATCCTCTTCTTCGTCCTGAGTTTCGTGGCCCTGGGTTACAGTTATGTGCCGACTGAGGCCCTACTCGACGCAGATGCGGATACCAGTCCTGCTATCGTAGTCGCTCAGCAGGAGGAAACAAATACAAAACAGGCCGTCCCGCTCCATGGCGACGCGTGCCATGACGTCGCAGCCCTTGATAGCGACAAGGAGAAGGAACAGCAAACTGCCACGTTGCTGCCGGAGGATCGAAAAATGCAGATCCAGCAGCGGCTGGACGACTGGTGCGCGGCGATGGGCTATAAGGATGGGGGGGTGAACCTGCTCTCCCTCTCCCATTCCATCCATATCTCAAAGGACGATCTCACGCTCTTTTTCGATCAGTGTTTGAACACTACGTTCCGGATATGGCTGAGCGACATCCGCTTCGCTGCGGCCAAGAAGATGATGATCGAAAACCCTGACTATAGTAATGACATCATCTCCTCCGAATGTGGATTCTCTTCCCGCACCCACCTCTACCGCATCTTCAAGGCGCGGGAGGCGTGTACGCCGACTGCCTGGCGGGAGCGCTATTTGGCCGAAGCCCACGATTCGGACGCGTCTCTTTCGTAGCAGGGAGACGAGCCCTTTTCTCCGTATCTGAAGATCCCTTTTCTGGTATTTGACGGCTCTTTTCTTGATTTCTTAAAAAATGTAATCGCGACCGCTCCTGGCTATGAACCGTTGTCTCTTTGGTAGGAAAGAGACAACTATTTACCACCAAAGAGACACCTGAACAGGACAATGCGACACCCTGTCTCACTTCTTTTCACTACTTTTGCGCTAATGATCGCGTCGGAAAGAGATCCATGCGGCAAAGGCTGAGTCTTTGTCGTGTGCGCCCGACGGACTAATCTTGGAGACAATAATCAAAAACAAGAAATAAAAGTATGAAGAAAAAAAAGTATCTCAAGCCCCAGGTTGACGTCGCGCAGACTGGGCCGTGCATGATGATCAACCCCTCGCAGGTAAGGATTTATAAAGGGCGGTTTCAGAATCGACAGGAACTGGAGAAAGCCGAATTTACCTTAGACGAGGAAGGTTTCCTCTGGGGGGAATAAATAGCCTATTGCCCCTTCTTTCTATCACAATCAACGAATGGTGCCGTGGTGCACCCAAACTAAAACAAAAAATACTATCACCATGATCAAGAAAATGACCCAATATCTTTTGCAGCGCCGATGCGCGCTCTCGCTCTTGCTGATGCTTGTGCTCCTGCAGCCCGCAATGGCGCAGAAACAAACGCGAATAATGTATGCGAGATTGGACCGAGAGACTCAGACCCTCACGCTCTATTACGGCACGAATTACAAGGAATCTGACTACGGGATTTCTCTTTTAACTGGTCGTCCCTTGTGGCAAACTACAGCTGAAAGAAAAAAAATAAAAACCGTGGTCTTTGACGAGAGTTGCAAGGATGCACGGCCCAAAGATTGTAGAGGCTGGTTTTGGTTCTTCGAAGCTTTGACAACGATTGAGCACTTGGACTATTTGAACACGTCAGAGGTCGATGATATGCGATCAATGTTCTCCTCCTGTACCAGCTTGGAAACACTTGATTTGTCTTCCTTTAATACGGAAAAGGTCACAAACATGGTAACTATGTTTGAGAACTCTAAGCATCTACGCTCACTCAAGTTGCCCAAAGGCTTCATAGGCAGCAGCGTGACTAATCTCAATGCAACGTTCAAAGGTTGCGAAAGTCTTACCGAACTCGATCTATCCGGTTCTAATTCTGAAAACGTGAAAGAGATGAATGAGATGTTCTATGGCTGTAGGGCGCTTTCCAAGCTCGATCTTACTGATTTTAAAACTGGACAAGTAACCACTATGGAGAGTATGTTCTGCATTTGTAGCACGCTTGAAACCCTCGATGTCTCCAGTTTTAATACCGAAAACGTGACCACTATGCTAGGAATGTTCTATAATTGCTCGTCACTTCGGAGTCTCGATCTCAGCAGTTTCAATACCAGAAAGGTGGCTAACATGCAAGACATGTTTCAAGGATGTACTAACCTTGAAAGTATTGATTTAAGCAGTTTTGATACGGAGAACATGAAATCTATGAATGGGATGTTCTTCTCATGTACGAAGCTTGAAACGCTTGATCTCTCCTCGTTTGCAACGCCCAAAATGGTTTCCATGGTTGATGCGTTTAGTAATTGCAAAAACCTCAAGACGATCTATGTCACTTCTGCATTTACTACAGATAAAGTAACCCTAGATTTTTCGATTTTTGACGGATGTGTTAACGAATCCAACTATAACCCTAATAAGACGGGTGTGGAGATGGCTCACACGGGAGATGGAGGTTATCTCACGGCTGCTACTGCCAGTTGGGTGCGATGGGATGCGCCAACCGGCACGCTCTCCTTCCATCGCGGCGCCACGAAGCCTGCGGGCGACAACATCCTTGATTTGGGCTATGGAAATGATCCGAATTGGGACACCCATGCTGCAGAAATTAAGAAGGTAGTCTTCAAAGCTGGTTTCCGGGATGAAACCCACACGACGTGCTCCAATTGGTTTAATGGTTGTACGAATCTTACCAGCATAGAGGGTATCGAAAATCTCAACACGTCCAACGTCAAGAATATGTCAGGGATGTTTGCCAAGTGTTCGAACCTCGAAACGCTCGACCTTTCCCATTTCAACACAGAGAATGTAACAACAATGGCCCAGATGTTCTATGGATGCACAAAGCTCCATAATCTCAACATTGACAATTTTAATACGGAGAATGTATCATACATGAACGGAATGTTCGAAGGCTGCTCAGGTTTGGATACGCTCGATTTGTCTCACTTCAATACGAGGTATGTGCGAAAGAGTGGCTTTTACTACATGTTCAATGGTTGCAGCAGTCTTAGTTCTCTTGACGTATCCAACTTTACAACTGATAAGCCCAGCATGCAGCTGGATGGGTTGTTCAAGGGATGTAGTAGTCTTCAAACGCTTGATCTTTCCAGTTTCAGCACCGGTGGGGCATCTTCTGTTACCGATATGTTTGACGGATGCTCCGCGCTTCGGACTATCTATGTCAGCAATCTTTTCACATTCAAAAATGGAGTTTCAAGTTCAAATATGTTCCGCAACTGCGAGAACTTAAAAGGTGCTATTGGCTTCATCCCTCAAAATAAGGAAAGTAAGTACGCAAACTACGTGTCAGGTTATCTCACCAAGAAGGTTGGCACGAATGGCAATGAGATTATTGGAGCCACAGGCTACCCACTCACCATCGACGCACTGCCTTTGGATGACAGCAAGGCATACAAGCTCTACGAAGACTGCGACGTTAACAACGCTTCCTACGAGCGAGAGGTAAAGTCTGAATGGGCAACGCTCTGTCTGCCCTATACCATCCAGCCCGGTTCGGAGGACAACACCTGCTACTTCTATACCCTGAAGTCGGTAGGAGCGAAGAGTGTGGAGCTCGTGCGCGTGGAGGAAGGCGTGATAGAGGCAGGCCAGCCTGTCGTCGTTCGCAAGAAAAACGCGGAACAGACCAGCTTCCGCGTCGTGAGCGGTACGGCTTCTCCCGACGAGAAGGCGAAGGCCGTGACAGAACCCAAGACGGGGGAGAATGGTCAGCAGAATGCAGCGAATGGTCAGCAGAATGCTGAGAGTGGTGAACAGAATACAGCGAGTGGTCCTCGTCTGATCGGTACGTTTGCGCCCATCGAACTCAAGGACGACTGCTATTTCATCGCCAAAGACCAGTTCCGCCTGGTCCGCGACTACAAGCCTGCTGCCAAGGGCGTGAAGATTGCTGCCTACCGCGCCTATATCCAGCCCGATGCTACGCAGGAGGGTGGATCCGCCCAGCTCACCATCGGCGTGGATGAAGGCACCAACCAGGTAGATGCCGCCACCCTTGTCGATCTGCTCAACGACACCGAGGCGGAATACTACGACGTGCAGGGCCGCCGCATCCCGCAGTTGCAGCGAGGTATCAACATCGTCAAGGTTGGCTCCAAGGTCATGAAGGTCTTCTGCCCCCGATAACTTCCCGTAGCGACTCGCCTTTGCGCTTCGCCTCCCGCGTGTCGCTTCCCGTTTCGCTTTCGCGCTTCGCTTCCCGCGTGTCGCCCCCAACCACGCATAAGTAAGCCGCCCGAACCAGTCAAAAGCTGATTCGGGCGGCATCTTTGTATGCTCGGCATGAGCATTGTCTAACGGGTGGAAGTCCCGAGTAAGCCCT